>JAESFJ010000073.1_pt1 | contig 154931 bp, 160 predicted proteins | sample 9266161 | NCBI WGS metagenome assembly JAESFJ01 (sample SAMN14506165, study PRJNA617096) | algae metagenome | isolation source: Calothrix sp. FI2-JRJ7 and co-occurring heterotrophs from granitic desert soil | place: USA: Red Pass Lake area, Fort Irwin, California | collected 2000-06-01 | reverse complement strand
ACCTTGTCGGGCGACAACAAGACGATAAGCCTCACCCTCGCCAAGCCGCTGCCCAAGGGAACCTACGAGGTCCGGTGGCAGGCCGCCGGTGCCGACGGCCACCGTGTTGAGGGCACCGTCGGCTTCATCATCAGCTGACCGAAGCTATGTCGGACTTCGTCGACGCTTCTCTACGGTTTGCGCACTTCGCAAGCCTGCTCGGTCTGTTCGGGTGGACAGGCTTTTGGGTGGTTTCGCTACGAAATCTAAACTGGCTGCCGGAACGTCGAGGCCGCTACGCGATCGTCGCCCTGGCGGCGACTTCGATATCGTCGTCTGTCGTTTTGCAACTGGTCTCAATCGCGAACATGATGGGCATCACAATCATGTCGCTCGAGTGGCGGATTATCGAAGCGATGGTGGTGCAGACTGATATGGGGTGGGCATTTCTCATCCGGGTTGCCCTTCTTTCGATTGCCACATGCGTGATCCTGACAGGCGCACACAGGGCAACCCGATGGCCGCTCGTGGCGACCTGCCTTGCCGGTGCGCTCATGACACTCGGGTGGAGCGGTCACGCGGCAGCGACGGAAGGAAGCCTGGGTCTCGTCCACCGCCTCAACAACGGCGTGCACTTGATCGCTGCGGGATTTTGGCTGGGAGCGATTGGCTGGTTCCTGCACCTCACCATAGAAGCTCATCGGCAGCGTCGTCATGTTCCGTTGCAGCCACTGCTTGACAGGGTTCATGCCTTCAAGCCGATGGGCCTTGCGCTCGTTTCGGTCATCACGCTGACTGGGCTCGTCAATAGCGAGATCATCTTCGGGCTCGAGAACAGCCGCCCGGTGCTGGACACTTCATACGGCTCCATGCTCGCCGTAAAGGTGATTGCGGTCAGCGGTATGCTCGCATTTGCCGCCTTCAATGCCCGGACAGGCTCGCGCTTCGCACTGATCGGCCAGAGCGGGATGGCCGATGCCCACGCCGCCCTCCTCCCGTTGCGCCGCAGCCTGCAAGGCGAATTCTCGCTTGCCGTCGTGGTAATGGCCCTTGTCGCAATCCTCGGCCGAATGTCGCCTTTGCCAACTTGATCGCTTGATCCCCCTCGGAACACCTAATCAGAAGACGCTGCTGTCTCCTTCAAGGTAGAAAATATCGGACCGTCCGATAATCTTCACATTGTTCACGACCTTTCCCGAATAGGATGTGGTTCGCTCGACGCACAGACAGCACGTGTTTTCATCCAGACACAGGATCTCCGCTTCTTCCCGGTCAGGCATGATTGCGCGGATGAGATGGTGGCTATCGGGGAACGGATATTTGTGCATGAGATACCAGAAAGGGGTATGCGCCTCGAAGTCCATCTTGTCGAAATCCGAAAACATCTTCGGATTGACGTATCGTGTCTCCAGTTGAACTGGCCGTTCGTTCTCGCAATGGATCGCTCTCATATAGAACACATGCCTTTCATCATCCAACGACAAAAGACTTCGCTCCATAACTCCCGCAAATCTTTTCTCAAGAGCCAATATCCTGATGCTGTAGCGATTGCCGCGCGCCAGGATCTCATCCTTGACATCCGTGAGGTACAATTTGGTATGATGTGCTCTTGGTTCTCCGACGAAACTTCCGCGTCCTCTTCCGCGCACCAAGAAGCCTTCGTTTTGCAATTCCCGCATGACATTGCTTATGGTCATCCGGCTCGCGTTGAACTGGCGTCCCAGTTCCGCCTCGGTAGGCAGCTTGCGGCCGGCTGGCCAGCGGGCGGAGATGATATTGTCGAGAAGATACTCGCGAATGCGCACCCGCAAGGCGCGGTCGGTTGCATCGACCGCGGCATTGGGCACCTTGCGTTCCTTTCGACCCGCTGGGGTCACCTGGCGCTTTCCGGTCGATTTGGTCACGTCGCCTCGCACGTCGGGAAATGTACAGTCAGGCCCCGCCTTCACATTGTGCAAGGGCTTTGGCAACATGATCGTCGGCGGAAAGTTTTGGTCGTAGCCGGGACAGCGCCGAGAGGGCGCGGAGACCGACACTGCGCGGCGGCGCCGGGCCGCTTGGACGACCGGCTTTGCACGGCAATCAGACGCAGACGACATGTCGCCGGAACGAATATCCAAAGATGCTCCGCACGCGCCGACGCGCGTTCTTCCCGAAACGGAGCCCGACGCGCAAAACAGATGGCCCTGAAGCATGACTGTCCTGCTGGCTATTCAAGCCGATACAATCATAAGTAAGTTCAATGACCCATCACAGGAGCCAGCGCACCATGCCATCACGACGCGAATTCCTTTCCACGGGGGTCATGTCCATTACCGCAGGCGCGGCCTTGTCCGTCTCGACAGAACTTCGTGCAGCTCAGCCGGAAGCTGACTGGCAGGTGGTCCGCGCGCTGTTCGACGTGCCCGGCGATCATGCTTTGCTGCAGAATGCGACCGCGACCATTCCCTTTACCGCCGCCCTGGATGCGGCGGCGCAGGCCTATCGCCAGTCCCACGATCCGCGATTAGCCTATACAGAACTGCTCGCCGAGGTCGAACAGGTCCGCGCGGCGGTGGCTGCGAGCATCGGCGCGCCGAGCGAAAGCGTGGCGATCCTGCGCAACACCACCGAAGCGATGCGCACGGTCCAGTTTGGGCTCGATCTACGGCCCGGTGACGAAGTTCTGGCAATCAGCGTCGATTATGACCTTGCCGTGTGGCGGCAAAGCCTCGAGCGGCAAGGGGTGCGGCTGCGAGTCTTCGATCTACCGGTGCCGGCCCCCGATCCAGCTGCCATTGTCGCGCTCTACGAAGCGCAGATGACGCCCGCCACCCGCTACATGCTGATTAGCGAGGTCGTGAGCTCGTCGGGCCAGGCGCTTCCGGTGGCACGATTGTGCGCAGTGGCGCGCGGCCGGGGGATCCTGACGCTAGTCGATGGCGCACAAGGCTATGCCTTGTCGGGAGCGGACGTGGCCTCGCTAGATTGCGATTTCTACGCCGCCTCCCTGCACAAGTGGCTTGGCGCGGCGCGGGGGATGGGGTTCCTCTACATCCGGCCAGGCCTCATCGATCGGGTCTGGCCGCTGCTCGGCAACTATCGCGACATCGGCGATCCCCCGGCGGGGGTGGCGCGCGATGACATCCGGAAGTTCGAACAGATCGGCACGATCCCGATCGCGCTCTGGGCGGCGCAGCAAGCTGTTTTTCCCTTCCTCGAGACGATCCCGCCCGCCCGCCGCCGTGCCCGCCTTCAAGCGCTGCGCGACCGCCTGATGGACGGTCTGGCCGGTGTTCCCACAATTCGCTTCCTGCATGGTCGCGGGGAGGCCACCATGGGGATTGCCAGCATGGCGATCGCTAATGTTAATCACCGGACCGTGGTCGATGCGCTTCGCTCCGAGCAGATTATCGTCAAAGCGCTAAATGAGGGCAACGTCAGCTGCATCCGCGCCTCGCCGTCGATCTACACGGACGAGAGCGAAGTCGACCGGCTGATCGACACGTTGCCTCGCGTGCTGCGCAAACTTCAATAGCCAGCGCGCACCGCTATCGCGACCAGGCCTGCAATGCGGGCACTGTCGGTTTTCACGATCGGCACTCCAAGCCAGGCTCGGCAAAACATATCGAACTCGACATCTTGGCGTCATGGCTTCAGCTGCGCGGCCTATGCCTTAGGCACCGGTACCGTAATGACAGAACAGATCACCGATTGTGCCGGTCCGCCCGAAGTGCTTGACACTCAAAGCCCGGGTGCGGTGGCCGTGAACCGCGCCCAGCCATGCCAGAGTGGTAGGGCAGCCATCAATCACGCGGACGATGGCGCAATGACGCGGCACATCCGCGAGCAGCCGCTCGACATGTCCCTTCGCCGTGTGCTGACCGCGCTCGCGCATCTTTCACGCTCTGGCCCACCCCTTATGGACACGATCACCGGAGGCGATCGCAAGCAAGCCGATATCGCGAGGATCTTCCTTCACATAATCTTGGGTGATGGAAAAAAGAGCGTCTGCCCGACGCCAAGACCGACTGAGCCGATCGAGATGTCAACATCGTCGGTGTCCTTCGTCCGCGACGGGTAACTCTGCACGCCGCCATAGCCTCGGAACCACTCCACCTTCTCGCGGGTCTGATTGCCGGAGAGGTAGCGGAGCGCGTGATAGATCGGCAATGCATGCGCCTTTACCGCAAATCTGCCCTCCGTGCGCGATGCCCCCAGATACAGCACAGTCATAATCGTCGCCATCGAGGCGGATGATGCTTGATGCCTCCCTACCTTTGTTTCGTCTGCTTCACGAACATGCTTGGCATGGTGGATCATCCACGTCGCCAACCACAGAACGCGGCGTTCGATCTCAGCGAGGTGACGGACAAAGGCACTCATCAATTAGCCTCTGGACAACATCAGAGCGTAAGTATGCCGGGCAAGTCGAGCCCCTTTTCCCGAGCACAAGAAAGCGCAACCTCGTAGCCGGCGTCGGCATGCCGCATGACACCGGTGGCCGGATCGTTCCAGAGGACGCGCCGCAGTCGGCCAGCCGCGGCTTCAGTGCCATCGGCAACGATGACCATGCCAGCATGTTGTGAGAAGCCCATACCAACCCCGCCGCCGTGGTGGAGCGAAACCCAAGTGGCGCCGGAGGCGGTGTTGAGAAGCGCGTTGAGCAGCGGCCAGTCCGACACCGCATCCGAGCCATCGCGCATCGCCTCGGTCTCCCGGTTCGGGCTGGCGACCGAGCCCGAATCCAGATGGTCGCGGCCGATGACGACAGGCGCCTTTAGCTCGCCGCTCGCCACCATTTCGTTGAAGGCAAGACCCAGCCGGTGGCGGTCGCCCAGACCCACCCAGCAGATCCTTGATGGCAGACCTTGGAAGTGGATGCGTTCGCGCGCCATGTCGAGCCAGTTGTGCAGATGCTTGGCGTCAGGCAGAAGCTCTTTCACCTTGGCATCGGTCCGGTAAATGTCCTCCGGATCGCCGGAAAGGGCCGCCCAGCGGAATGGACCGATGCCGCGACAGAACAGCGGGCGGATGTAGGCGGGCACGAAGCCGGGAAAATCGAAGGCGTCCGCCACGCCCTCGTCCTTTGCCACCTGGCGGATATTGTTGCCGTAATCGAGCGTCGGCACGCCCCTGCGCCACAGGGCGAGCATGGCGCGGACATGGCGCGCCATCGACGCGCGCGCGGCGGCCTCGACCGCTTTGGGGTCACTGGCCTTCTTCTCTTCCCATTGCGCCAGTGTCCAGCCGGATGGAAGGTAGCCGTTGACGGGATCGTGCGCGCTGGTCTGATCGGTCACGATGTCGGGGCGGATGTCCCGGGCGACGATCTCCTCGTAGACATCGACGGCATTGCCGAGGAGCCCGACGGACAGGGCCTTGCCCTGCGCATGGGCGGTATCGATCATTGCCAGGGCTTCATCGAGGCTGCTGGCTTGCGCATCGACGTAACCGGTCTTGAGCCGCATCTCGATACGGCTGGGCTGGCATTCGACAGCAAGACACGATGCGCCTGCCATGGTCGCGGCGAGCGGCTGCGCACCGCCCATACCGCCAAGCCCGGCGGTGAGGATCCATCGCCCCCTGAGGCTGCCGCCGTAATGCTGGCGTCCCGCCTCGACGAAGGTTTCGTAGGTGCCCTGCACGATGCCCTGGCTGCCGATGTAGATCCAGCTGCCGGCGGTCATCTGGCCGTACATCATCAGGCCCGCCCTATCGAGCGCGTTGAAGTGGTCCCACGTCGCCCAGTGCGGCACCAAGTTCGAATTGGCGATCAGCACGCGCGGTGCATCGGCATGGGTGCGGAACACGCCCACCGGCTTGCCCGACTGGACCAGCAGTGTCTGGTCCTCTTCCAGCTTCCGGAGGGTCTCGACGATGCGGTCGAAACTGTTCCAGTCGCGCGCGGCCTTGCCGATACCGCCATAGACGACCAGATCGCCCGGCCTTTCGGCAACCCCGGGATCGAGATTGTTCATCAGCATCCGCATAGCGGCTTCGGTCGTCCAGTGCTTGGCGGTCATTTCGGTGCCGGTCGGCGCGCGGACGATGCGGTTATTGGGAAGATCGGTCATGCTTGCTCCTGTGCCCAAGCGATCATCGCGACGAGCAGTTGGTCGAGGGTGCGGGTGAGAGGCGCGGCGCGGACCGGATCGTAAGGCCCGCCGGGTTCGGACATGTAGGCGCGCTGGGCGAGTTCCAGCTGCACGGCATGAACGCCGCTTTCCGGCCGTCCGTGGTGCCTTGTGATCCAGCCGCCCTTGAAGCGGCCATTGACGACATGGCTAAGTCCAGATGCAGCGCACAGCCGCGCGAGGCGCCGCTCGAGTTCGCGCGCGCAGCTTCGCCCGTCATTGGTACCGAGGTTGAGGATCGGCAGTTCGCCCTCGAACAGGCGCGGCACGTGGCTGCGGATCGAATGGCAATCGAGCAGCACGACGCGCCCGTGCATACCGCGCAGCCGGACGATCTCGGCCGCCAGCGCATCGTGGTAAGGTTCGTGGACCTCACGCAGCCGGGCGGCGATCGAGGCGGGTCCTGGTTCCGCGCCGGGATGATACAGCGGTGCCCCGTCGAAGCTCTCGAGCGGCACCAGCCCGGTCGTCGCCTGCCCCGGGTAGAGTGAGACGCCGTCGGGCGGGCGGTTGAGGTCGATCACCACCCGCGACAGTGCGGCCTTGACGATGGTGACGCCGAGCGACCGGGCAAAGGCATAGACCTCGTCGATCCAGTAATCGGCATCCGCCGTGGCGGCGGCCGGATCGATCAACCCGGCACGCCAGCGCTCCGGCAGAGCAACACCGCCATGCGGCATCGACAGGATCAGCGGCGCATCGCCGGGCGTCAGGTCAAAGCTCATGCCGCGATCGCGGGCAGATCGACCCCGCTTGCCTGCACCAGCGCCCCACTCCGCACGAGAGCGCAGGCTTCAGCAATGTCGGGAGCCATCAAGCGGTCCTCGCCGAGCCTGGCCACCTTCTTGCGCAAAGCCGCCCTCGCCCGCTCGAGTGCAGCGCTCGAAGGCAGCGGAGCGTGGAAATCGCACGCCTGCGCGGCGGCCAGCAGCTCTATCGCCACGACGTTCATGGCGTTCTCAATCATCGGCATCAGGCGCCGGGCGCCATGCGCGGCCATCGAGACGTGGTCCTCCTGATTGGCCGAGGTCGGGATCGAATCAACGCTGGCCGGATGGGCGCGCTGCTTGTTCTCGGACACCAGCGCCGCGGCAGTCACCTGCGGGATCATGAAGCCCGAATTCAGACCGGGCGCGGGCGTGAGGAAGGCTGGGAGACCCGAAAGCGCCGGATCGACCAGCATCGCGATGCGGCGTTCGGACAGGCTGCCCACCTCGCACACGGCGAGCGCGATCATATCGGCAGCAAAGGCGACCGGTTCGGCATGAAAATTCCCACCCGAAAGCGCTTCGAGCGTGTCGGCGAAGATCAGCGGATTGTCCGAGACGCCATTGGCCTCGACCAGCAGCGTGGTCGCCGCCTGCCGCAAGAGATCGAGCACGGCGCCCATCACCTGCGGCTGACACCTCAGGCAATAGGGATCCTGCACCCGTGCATCGCCGAGCCGATGCGATTCCCGGATCGCGCTGCCGCCGAGCAGCCTGCGCAACGTGACCGCAACCTCCATCTGACCACGGTGGCCCCGCACCGCGTGAATGCGCGGATCGAAGGGTGCGTCGGTGCCTTTCGCGCCATCGGTCGCAAGAGCGCCGGTGACGATCGCGGCCTGAAACAGCCGCTCGGCCGCGAACAATCCGGCAAGCGCGCAGGCGGTCGAGAACTGGGTGCCGTTGAGCAGCGCCAGACCCTCCTTCGGCCCGAGCTCGAGCGGGGTCAGCCCTGCCGCCGCGAGCGCCCGAGCCGCGCTTTTGCCTCCGTGGACCTCGCCCACACCGATCATAGCGCAGGCCATGTGCGCCAGCGGCGCCAGATCGCCCGACGCCCCAACCGAACCCTTGGCAGGCACGACGGGCACGATGTCATGTGCCAGCATCGCCTCGATCATCGCGATCGTCTCGGGGCGGACGCCGGAAACGCCGTGACCAAGGCTGGCGAGCTTCAGCGCCATCATCAGCCGCGTCGTATCCTTGGGCAGCGCCGCGCCAACGCCCGCCGCATGGCTGACCACGATCTTGTATTGCAGGGCGGTGAGTTCATCCGGGGCTATGCCGATGCTGGCGAGTTTGCCGAAGCCGGTGTTGATCCCGTAGACCGGTTCGCCCCGCGCGAGAATCGCCGCGACCGCATCGGCAGAGGCCTGAACCGGGCCTCTTGCGCTGTCGTCGAGCCTGGCTGCTGCCCCTTCGTGAGTGGCCCGCCAATCGGCGAAGCCCGTCCTGCCGGGTGACAATACGATCATGCGTCCTGCCCTCTCCAGATCCGTGCATGGAGCGGGTTGCCGCTCATGGCGTAGACCAGCTCCGCCGGACGCTCGACGTCCCATATCGCAAGGTCGCACCACTTTCCCGGCTCGAGTGTCCCGGTCGTATCCAGCATCCCGAGCGCCCGGGCGGCTTCACCGGTGACCCCCGCGAGACACTCCACCACGGTCAGCCGAAACAGGGTCGCGGCCATGTTGATCGCCAGCAAGAGCGAGGTGAGCGGCGAGGTGCCGGGGTTGCAATCGGTGGCGATCGCCATCGGCACGGCGCAAGGCGGCGATCGGCGGGACCTGCGTCTCGCGGGTGAAGTAGAACGCCCCCGGCAGCAGCACCGCGACGGTGCCCGCCGCCGCCATCGCTGCGATCCCCGGCGCGTCGAGGTGTTCGAGATGATCGGCCGAAAGCGCGCCCCGCCGGGCGGCAAGGGCTGCGCCGTGGCTGTTGCTCAATTGCTCGGCGTGAAGCTTGACGGGCAGGCCAAGGCGCTGCGCGGAAACGAAGACCCGCTCGATCTGCGCCGGAGAAAAGGCGATGGTCTCGCAGAAGCCGTCGACCGCATCGACCAGCCCTTCCTGCGCCAGAACGGGCAGCATCGTGTCGCAAAGATGGTCGATGTATGCATCCTTGTCGGCATACTCAGGCGGCAGGGCGTGCGCGCCAAGGAACGTCCGGGTCACGGTCACCGGCCGCCGCGAGCCCAAACCGGTCGCCGTACGCAGGAGCTTGCGCTCGGTCGCGAGGTCGAGCCCATAGCCCGACTTGATCTCGACCGTGGTCACGCCCTCGGCAAGAAGCGCGTCGAGCCGGACGAGCGCCTCGGCCTCGAGCTCGGCCTCGCTTGCGGCGCGCGTTGCCGCGACCGTCGAAGCGATGCCGCCGCCCGCACGGGCGATCTCCTCGTAGGAAGCACCCGCCAGCCGCGCCTCGAATTCGTGCGCGCGGTTCCCGCCATGAACGAGATGGGTGTGGCAATCGATCAGGCCTGGCGTGATCCACCGTCCGCCGCAGTCCACGAAACGGGCAGCGTCGAGATTGGGCGCGGCATCGGCGGGACCGGCATAGACGATCCGACCCCCGCGACAGGCGATCATCCCACCCGCGGTGACGGCCCCGTCTCCCGCGCCCTGCACCATCGTCAGAAGGCGCGCGTTCATCCAGATCGTGTCGACGTTTCTGTCCTGCATGGCTTGTTTGTTGCGCAGCTCGCCAATAATGTCTATACATAAAAATAACTGCGGGAGACACGAGATGCGGCTTTGGTTCGAGACGGCGCTGTTGCCGGGTGGCTGGGCGGATCATGTCGCGATCGACATCGCGGCTGACGGAACGATCGCCGCGATCGATGTCGGCGCGCCGCGCGCGGGCTTGGCAAACCTCGGTGCCGCCATTCCCGGCCTGGCGAACGTGCACAGTCATGCATTCCAGCGCGGGATGGCGGGCCTTGCCGAATATCGCGGCAATCCGGATGACGATTTCTGGAGCTGGCGGGAGATCATGTACCGCTTCCTCGACCGGTTGGACCCCGACGATGTCGAGGCCATCGCGGCGCTCGCCTATATCGAGATGCTGGAGTGCGGCTTCACCCGGGTGGGCGAGTTTCACTATCTTCATCACCAGCCCGATGGCACGCCCTATACGAACCTCGCCGAACTCGCTGAAAGGATCGCGGCCGCGGCCGAACAGGCGGGCATCGGCCTCACGCTCCTTCCGGTCGCGTACCGCTATGCCGGATTTGGCCGCCGCCAGCCCCAAAGGGGTCATATCCGCTTCCTGAATGACCCCGCGCGGTTCGCGAGACTGTTCGAAGCCAGCCGGAACGCGATCGCCGCCCTGCCCGACGCGAATATCGGTGTCGCGCCGCACAGCCTGCGCGCGGTCGATCATGCCGAACTGGGCGACATCCTGGCGCTCGCCCCGGGTGGGCCGATCCACATCCACGCTGCCGAGCAGGTCCGCGAGGTCGAGGATTGCATCGCCGCGCTGGGTGCCCGGCCGGTGGCCTGGCTGGTCGACAACATGCCCGTCGACGAGCGCTGGTGTCTGATCCACGCGACGCATCTCGACGCGCAGGAAACCGAACGGCTCGCCGCGAGCGGTGCCATCGCCGGCCTGTGCCCGCTCACCGAAGCCAATCTCGGCGACGGCATCTTTCCCATGTCCGCATATCTTGCAGCAGGAGGGCAATTCGGCGTCGGGACCGACTCCAACATCGCGATCGATGCCGCGCGCGAGCTCGAGATGATCGAATATGCCCAGCGGCTGACCCGTCGCCGCCGCAACCTGCTGGCGACCCCTGACCAGCCGTCGACCGGCGCGAGGCTCTTCGCCGCCGCGCTGGCCGGGGGTGCAAGGGCGCTCGGCCGGCCCCATCCCGCGCTGGCGGTCGGCGCGACGGCCGATATCGTTGCGCTCGATACGGGGTCGGCATCGCTGCTGGGCCGCCGGGGTGACCAGTTGCTCGACAGCTGGATCTTCTCGGGCGCGCGCGCCGCCGTATATCACGTGTGGCGCCGCGGTCGGCATGTGGTGGCAAGGGGGCGGCATGTCGCGCGCGCCGGTGCGCAGGCACGGTACCGCAAGACGATGAAGAAGCTGCTGGACCGCTGACCGGCTTGCGGTCACGCCGCCGATCCCAGGCCCGCTCCGGATGCCGTCGCTACGCGCGGTCGCGATTTCGTGCTATCCGGCGCGGGCGCGGCGGGCGGCCTTGTTCCGCCAGCGCGCAGATGCGGGAACCCGAGAACTGGTCATCGTGAAGAAAAAGCCTCTGCACACCCTGATCCGTCAGGATATCGAACAGCGGATCATGACCGGGGAATGGAAGCCGGGTCATCGTATTCCCTTTGAGCACGAGCTGATGGAGCACTACGATTGCGCGCGCATGACGGTGAACCGCGCGCTCGCAGCGCTGACCGCCGCGGGGCTGATCGTGCGTCGCCGCAAGGCGGGGTCCTTCGTCGCCGCGCCGCCCTTCGCGATGACCTTCATGGCGATACAGGACTTCGGCAGCGAGGCCGAAAAACGCGGGCAGGACTATCGCTACGAACTTCTGCAGAGGGACAAGGTGGCCCTGTCGCCCGAGGAAGCGGCCCGGATCGAAGCCTCCGCCGGCGGCGACGCGATCAGGCTGAGGTGCCGCCATCTCGTCGACGGGACGGTTATCGCGGTCGAAGATCGAACGATCGCCCTCGATGCCGTGCCCCAGGCGGCGGGCGAGAGCTTTGCCGACAAGCCGCCGAGTTCATGGCTGCTCCAGCATGTGCCCTGGACCGAGGCCGAACACACCATCAGCGCGGCGATCGCCACGGCCGAACTGGCCAAGCTGCTGGGCGTCGAGACCGGCAGTGCCTGTCTTGTGCTCGAACGACGGACCTGGGCGAACGACCGCTTGGTGACCGACGTCATATTCCACTACCCGGCCGACCGGTACACGCTGAAAGGCCGCTTCCAGCCGAAACTAACGGGTTGAGCGAAAGCAAGCCCAAGACCGCAGCATCTCTCGCGAGCTTCATCGGCAAATTGGAGAGATAGCAATCGCCCTGCCATTTGCGCCAGAGCCTAAACGACCCGCACAATTGCCATTGGCGACGGATCGAGCGCGAAATCGACCTCGCGCTCGGGCACGCTAAGCTGGGTCACGGGGGTGATCGCCTCGGTATAGTTGGTCGTTCATGTCCGGCAGGCAGCTATCGGTCCGGCAGCTTTGTCGGCGCCTTGCCCCCTTCGGCATGGCGATCAGGACGGAGGCGTGCCATGACAGCGGGTCTGCGGCATCGTTGCCGGAAAGTCCCGCAACCACATCCGTATGGTACGCACTGTCTTCTCACATGGGGGCCCCATCCGCTGCGGTTTGCCATGAGCCCTGAATTGGCAGGCAGTTCGGATGGCAGGCTGGATCTCCAACGAGCGCCGCGTGCTCGACGCTCCGGAAAGCCTGGGCCGCTTGCAAAATTGCCCTTGTCATTGAAAAGGATCGGAGCCGGACAGTGGTATCTTGCGCCGTTAGCGAACCTTGTCAGGCTTGGCTTTCGCCTCAGCCTTGTCGGTGCGGGCTTTGCTGGCTTCAAGACGACGCCGTGCTGCTGCGAGGCAAGCCAGAGCTTTCTGGTTGGCGTTGAGCTCCTTTGCTAGTTTTATCGCCTTTGCTCTCAAAGAACGCCGCGCCGCGCTTGCGCCAGCTTTCCTTTCGCGCAGCGTCGGTGGTCTCGGCGATGACTAGCAGCGCGCCGGCGAAAATCTCGGCGTCAGTGCTGTCAGCTCCGGCGACAATCACCAGTTCGCCCGTATGCTGCACGCGGCGTTCCTTGAGCAGCTTCGCCTTCTCGGCGAGCGCCTTCAGTTCGGCATCGATGTCTCTTGGTTTGCGCATCTTGGTTCTCCATTTCGTTGTGATGCGCCGATTGTAGTTGGTGGGTTCACCCAAGGCTGTAGTGTCGCCGGGACCGTCTGAGACCCGCTAGTCCAGAACAGGATTTTATCATGTGAGGGCGCGCTTGCACGTCGTACCAACGTGGCTTGCGGGGCGTAGATGGTTCGCCGCCATGGCGATCTACCATCTCTCCGTAAAAGTGATCAGCCGCTCTGCCGGACGCAGCACTGTTGCGGCAGCTGCCTACCGTAGTGCCGGGCGCCTGCACGATGAGCGGATCGATCGCACCCACAACTTCACCAACAAGGGCGGTGTGGTTCAATCGGAAGTGTTGCTCCGCGAAGGTGCGCCGAGCACCTCACCGACCGCGCGCAGCTGTGGAACGCGGTCGAGGCATCCGAGAAGGGCAAGGGCGCGCAGCTGTCGCGCGAGGTCGAGTTTGCGATCCCGTGCGAGCTCGACAGGGAAGAAGGCATTCGCCTGGCGCGCGAGTTTGTCGAACGCGAATTCGTGGATCAGGGCATGATCGCCGATCTCAATGTGCACTGGGACATCGGCGCCGATGGCCTGGCCAAGCCGCACGCGCACGTCATGTTGACGATGCGCGAGGTTGATGCAGATGGCTTCGGCGCCAAGGTCCGCGACTGGAACCGCACCGATGTGGTCGAGCAGTGGCGCGAACGCTGGGAAAGCCATGTCAACTAGCCGCTTGCCGAGCTCGATATCGATGAGCGCGTCGATCATCGCAATCGTGATGCACAGGGCATTGGCCTGGAGCCGCAGGACGAGATCGGTCCTGCCGCCTCGCGCATCGAAGGGCGCGGGCTTGGGGCAGAGCGAATCGAAGACCACCGTGCCATTGCCGAGCGTATGCCGGGACCGGCAAGAGCGCGATGCTCTGTGTTGCGCGCGACGCCTGGGAGAGCGCGGGCTACACTGTTCGCGGCGCGGCGCTTGCGGGGATCGCTCCCGAAGGACTGGAGAACGGTTCGGGCATTGCTTCACGCACCATTGCCAGCCTTGAACACCAGTGGAGCGAAGGGAGAGAACTGCTCACTTCGCGCGATATGCTGGTGATCGACGAAGCCGGCATGGTCGGCACGCGCCAGATGTAGCGCGCGCTCGCCCATGCCGCTGAAACCGGCGCGAAGGTCGTGCTGGCCGGCGATCCGCAGCAGCTCAACGCGATCGAAGCAGGTGCCGCGCTCCGCGCGATCCACGAGCGGCATGGCGGCGGCGCGATCACCGAGGTGCGGCGCCAGCGTGACGACTGGCAGCGCGATACGACCCGGCACATTCGTTGCGCGCTGGCAGGAGCTCAAGAAGACCGCCGAGCGCCAGTACCGCACCGCCGACATGTCCGGCTACCGGTCAACGCGCTCAGCCATACGCGACATGGCCAAAAGCCGAGAGCGCGACCGGCGGCTTGAGTCGATCCTGGCTAGCCGCAAAAGCGAGCTTGGCATTGATTACCACACAGGTCGCAGGCTCGGAGCTGAGCTCGCGTTCACCCACGGGATCGACCCTGGCAGGGGACGAGGGCTCGAGATCTGAGGGCAGTCTCCTCGTCCCCTGCCCTGCCTTGCTAAATCAGGCCTTCTTCGCGCGGCGCGCCTTTGGCGCGGGCGCGGCGGGCTTGCGACCGAGGCCGATCTTCTTTGCGAGATCGCGGCGCTTCTCGGCGTAGGCAGGTGCGACCATCGGGTAGTCCGCCGGCAGGCCCCAGCGCGCGCGATATTCCTCGGGGCTCATGTTGTAGTTGGTGCGAAGATAGCGCTTCAGCATCTTCAGCTTCTTGCCGTCTTCCAGACACACAATGTAGTCGGGCTTGACCGAGTTCCGGATGGCGACTGCCGGTTGCGGCTTGGCCTCTTCCACGACCGGCGCTTCGCCGAGCCCGGCCAAGGCTGCATAGACGTTGCTGATCAGTGCGGGCACATCAGCCACGGCAACGTCGTTGTTTGCGACATGTGCTGCGACGATGTCGCTGGTCAGTGTGATGAGAGTTTCGGACGAGAGCTTCTGATTTTCTTCCACGACTGTGTTCGCCTTCTTGATGAGCGCCCCTCGGCATCGCTATGAAGGAACAAGAGGGCCATGACAACCAAAAGACATTATGTGCTGTTTCACAATCAGAACAAAAGACCTGCCGAATTGCTATACGCACTTACTTCGAACCTAGCGGACCGCCTTTCGAATGCTCCGCAGCAGATGAAGATTTATCAGACTGAAAGGCTGGAATTGGGACATTTCCGCCGTGCTCTGAGCGGCATGCTGAACGACCGGTTTTGCCATAACTGGACACGCCTCTGCCCGGGAGAACAAATGGTAATTCTGCAAGGTCCGCATCCCGTATCCGACATGCTGGAAACGACACTAAGACGCTTCACATGCCGCTGTGGGACCAATTTCTGAGGGGGCATTCGAGAATTGGTCTACTCATGTCTTCTGCTTCGTTTAAAGCCAAAAACACGATTGCTGGGTGTTCACGTGCCTACCTGATGCAGCGCTCAGCCGGTGGGGTTGGGCGCCATGCCACAGTCGTTTGCGAGGAAGGCGGCCATAGCACCATATACGAACCGCTTCTGTTCGGCCGAGAAGCGGTCGAGCTGATGGTCCAGCTGCTTTACTTCGATGTAATCATACTGCCTGCCGCCTGACTTCAGGCGTTTGGCCGCATCCCGCCCATGTGAGACGGGTACGATCTGATCAATGTCCCCATGGATCACGAGGACAGGTATCGTTGCCCTCGCCAGATGGTCGAGAGGCGAAGTGCCGACTATCGTGGGCTTTTGAATGCGCAGGAGCACGGGGTTCTCAGATAGCCCAGCATTGATGCGGCTCAGGTCGCTGACCGCAGCTCCCGCGATCGTGCAGCGATAGATCCCGTTGTCTCTCCAACCAGCTGTTAGCGCCGCATACCCCCCGTAGGACCAGCCTAGCATGGCCACCCGCGACGGATCCGCTATGCCCGCTTCCACGAGGTGGAGGACGGCATCGTCAAGATCATCTTGCATCGCACGGCCCCATTGCCCGTCACCTGCCAGCCAATGGCTGCGGCCAAAGCCCGTGGAACCGCGGAACTGGGGCTGGACCACCGCGTAGCCCAGAGCCGCCAACATCTGCGCCCACTCGTCCCAACCGCCGTGGTCCCGTGCCCACGGGCCACCATGCGGCATCACCACGAGAGGTCCGGGCTTTGCCAGCTCCGGCTTTGCGGTGAGGTAGTACGGAATGATCACGCCGTCTCGGGCCGCGAACTGTCCAAAGCTGACTTCAGCGAGAGCGCGGGTTTGAAGTTCCGGGCGCGACAGGCCGAGAAGACTAAGTTTTTCATCTGGGCCGAGCAGATAGAAGCTACCCGGATCGGCAGGCCCGAAGCTCCGGACGACAGCCAAACCGGCCGGGGTGCGAGCACTGATTTGGACACTTCGTCCGGGCAAGCCCTTCTCGATCTTGCCGGACAGCACTTCATACTCCCGATCAAGCCAAGCGATCCTTGGCCGGTCGGTCGCATAGCGTGCTCCCAAAAGCCTGCCGTGCGTCGAGATCAGCGCATCCTCCACGTCAACATCGGGATGGCTGAAGAGCGTCCTCACCAGATTGCCTGTCGTCACATCGATGATATGGAGACCAGCGGTGTCTTTGTCGAAATTGGCGATCACTGCGAGCTCGTTCGGATCTTCGGTATGGAAGCCGACAGGCGTGAAAGTCTTGCGATCGGACGGCGAGATACGAGCAATCTGCGCCCAATCTTCCGATCCCTTGCGCCGGGCCCAATAGGTGACCTCGAAGCGATCGGGATCGAATGTGGCCGAAATACGGACCTCTCCATCCCGATCGACCTCGAAGCCGAACCGGCGATTATTGCCTCGCAGAACGCGGGTGTCGCGGCCGGTGTCCACGTCAAGCCGGTGCACATCAGGCGAGCCATCGCCGGTGGAATCGTAAGTCAGGTAGATTGCGCCCTGTGCTGCTCCTTCGGTAGATATCAGTTGAGGTGCAGCGCCTGGTAGGCGGTAAACAAGCGCGCCGTTATCATCGAACACGGCGGAAAACGAAGCCCAGAACCCCGGCCCTGCAGAAGGTTCGATCCGCTCGCGGAGGTTGACAAGGATACGGCTGTCCGAAAGCCAAGAGGCGTTGCGAACTTCCGCCGGCTGCGCGCCGAAGGTACGACCAGGGCGGGACAGGTCGTCAACGTCTCTGACCTCGATTTCGTACTGCCCATCCTGCGCTAGTCGGACGATCAGCATGCGACTTCCCGAGGGGTTCAGCTGAACGTTCACGATCGTCGCAAGCTGCGCGAAGTCGGCGAGCTGCGGACTGGCAAAGCTGGGCTGGGCCTGCGCAACGCAAGAGCTGCCGAACGCGATTGCGGCTGCGATTCCAAAGGTCAACAGACGCATCAGAACTGCCTTTGGACCTGGAGGACGAACGAGCGCCCGAAGAGCGAATAATTCCCATTCAAGAGCGTGTTCGTAATCCCCGCCTCCACCCCGTTGACGCCCACACGGGGCGGTGCAGTGTTGAACACGTTGTTGATCCCCACCGAGACGGCAAGCTTGCCCGGCTGCCAGGTGATAGAGGCGTTGTGGAGGAAATAGTCGTCCACCTCGTTGATGAACGAACAGCGCTCGCGCTCGGGAGGAAGACAGGTGCGGATCTGAACTGGGTCCGGCCGCGCCTCCTCCGACAACTGACTGCTGCCGATATAGTTCGTGAACCAAGTCGCGCCGAAGTTGCCTTGGCGCAGCCTGAAGGTCGTGAACATTTTCAGCTTGGGAAAAAGCGGAGTCCCACTTTGCTGAATTGCCGTGTCGCGAATGCGAAGGCGATTGCTTAGTTCGTAGTTGCCAGCCAAATCAAAAGTGAACCTGAAGGGCAGGTCCCTGATGTTGAAGGACTGATCCCAGACCAGATTGAAATCGATGCCCCGAGTTGATCGACGGTCACGATTGACAAAATCGACGCGCACCTCCTCAATGAACCCATCGTTCCGTCGGGTGATCCGATCGCAGTAATCTTGTCCCGCCTCCCGTCCGAAGCACTCCAAGAAGACCGTTCCGACGTCTCCGATCGTGATGATGTCTTTGACCGCGAGCTCGTAATAGGTGGCAGACACGTTCACCTTTGTGCCTCCGAAGCGGCCTGGAAACACCTTGTTCAGCGGTAACTGGGCAACGAAGCCCGTCGTCAGCGAAGTGGAAGTCTCGGGTCGAAGGGCAATCTGCGCACCCCCTTGAATGAGACGGGTTCGCGGGAAATCCTCGAAGGATACACCACTTCCCAAAGTCGTCGGATCGACACCTTGCTGGCGACAGCGATCGAGGTTCAAGGGAGACCTAATTTCCCCGCTAGGGATGTAGGAGCCATCGGGCGCAAGCGCAGAGGGCGGCACAAAGCACGCATCTCCGACGAGCGCCTCTTGCGTGTTCGGGGTCTGGAAAAGCTCAACAAGGCCAGGACTGCGGTAGGCGGTGCCATAGGTCGAGCGCAGAGCAAGCCAGTCCGTCACGTCCCAGCGCCCTCTGACTGTGTAGACGCTGCTCTGGCCTGCGAACTCGTCGTCGACGAGCCGACCAGCCGCCGACACGTCGAGCTTGTAGATCAACGGCAGGTCCCGGAGCAACGGCACCCCAACCTCGCCGAACGCTTCAAGCAGCCGCCGCGACCCTTTCGCGCCGCCCGGAATGGCTGCATAGAAAGTGAGGAAATTGCTGGCCGCACCTTCAGGAGTCGAACTCACGTCCACAGAATCGTGACGAAACTCTCCGCCGGCTACCACGCTTATTGGCCCTGCCGGCAATCTACCGAGCGATCCCTTGACGATCCCGGTCAGAGACAGCAGCTCGACATCGGTTCGATAATTCAGTTCACCAAAAACATAGCTTTCCTCGAGCGGTGATAACCGCCGATCGATCATTGCGCCCTCGGTGAAGAGGTTGACCGGCACGCAATCGCTAAGGTTCCTTGCGGCACCGGGGGCAGGTGTGGTGGGATCCGGAATACCGTCTCCGTCGGTGTCGAATCCGCATACGAGCTCCCCCGTGCGCGGGTCCCGGACGGTCGAAGCAAGCGACAATTCCATGCGATCACGCAGTATCCCACGCCTGCTGGAGCGACCTTCTGACCGGGAGTAAATGCCCGCGAGCGAGTAGGTCCAGCCTGTCGATCCCAACCAGGCGGGTCCGGCATCGTTCAGCAGTTCAAGGTTGCCTTCTATGCCTACGACGGCTCGATACTGATTGACGCTCGAGCTTACGCGGTCGTTGTCGCCTTGCAGGCGATAGAAGACGCCGACGAGTTGCGGCAAGCCGGTGCCATAGAACACGGTCTCGTTGCCCTGGTCGTCGATCTCCGATTGCAGCGACACGCAATTGGGCGTTTCGATCCCACAAGGGTTGGTTGGATTAGTTTCGGGCACGATCCCGTTCCCGAAGAACAATGGATTGGTATTCGCACCAATGCTTTGAGAGGTCGAGGAGCGGCGGGCCAAACCTGCCTCGAAAAACAGACTGGCATCGCCGAGGACGGCCGTTTCCAATTTGCCGTGCGAGTAGATATTGAACTGCTCGACCGGAGCGATGAAGTCCGCCTGCTCCGCTAACGGGCCGCGCGTACTGTCGTATGTGTCCGCCTTGCGGTCGAAACCTGCCAGTCCATCGCCGTCGGGGTCCAGAAAGAAAGAATCGAACGCCGCATCGATGACCCCGTCGCCATCAGCATCGTAAGGTGTGGGATTGAGGCCGTCGAGCCGGGTGTCGAATCCGAGCGGTAGGGGACCTGCCGTAAAGCCCGGGACCCCCGAATTGGTGCGGCCGGGTGTCGCGAAATAATCGAAAGCTTGGGAGGTTACGAACCTTCCGACAAAGCGGTTCGACACCTGCGTGTTGCATGGCGACAGCGACGTGCCGAGCAGCTGTGCGTCGAGCAGATCATCGGTGCGGATCTCTCCATTGGGCCCTCGCGTATACTGGGTGCCGCAGTTCACTCCGAACTGATAGGCGTCTCGGACTTTGAGGCCGTCGCTCCTGCGGTATTCGCCAGCGAGGCCGAGATAGCCATTGTCCCACGTCTTGCCCCAGCTGACCGCGCCGAGCCGTTCGACCCCGCCTCGTTCGGGAATGTTCACGGTCCCGAAGGCGCGAAGGCCGTCGAAGTCCTCTTGAAGCTTGATATTCACGATCCCGGCAATCGCATCCGAGCCGTAGGTCGGCGAGGCACCTTCCGTCAGGATCTCGTAGCGGGACACGATGATTTGAGGGATCAGTCCGATATCGGGGGCCGCAGGCACGCCCTCGGTGCCGCTCGACACGAGCCGTCGTCCATTAACAAGAACCAGCGTCTGTTCCGGATTGAAGCCCCGCAGGGCGATAGTCTGGGCGCCCGGCCCCTCTCTTGTCGCACCGCCAGCAGAGGACTCGCTATTGTAGCGAAGCTGGCTTCTGGGCCCGCTAACCTGTGGTGAGTTGCGGAGTATTGTGCCGGTATCCAGCAGCCCGGATTCTCGGGCAACCTGGGCGTCGATCGCCTGCCCAGGAGAAGCACCTGCAAACCGATCATCCAGCCTTGTCCCGATCACCAAGATCGGTTCCGGCGGCTCCTTACTCACTTCGCTTTGAGGATCGGAATTCGTGAGCAGGGTGCGCCGGATGGTTACGCCGCCTCCGGCTGTTGGCACGGCAGTGAGGCCCGTTCCTTCCAACATGATGCCCAGAGCCTGGATGGGCGTGAAACTGCCCCGCACGGCATTCGTCCGCACTCCGACAACGGCATCTGCGGCATACACCAGCGGGAAGCGAGTTTGCCTCGCGAAGCGGTCGAGTGCTTCGGCCGCCGAAAGCGCGGGGAGGTCGAACGACTGCACTCCGCCGGCGGTCGCGGCCCGCTCTTGTGCCAACACGGGCCTCGTCGAGATGGCGATCGTCGCCAGAGATGCGCCGAGCCAGATTGCTGAAGCGATGCGCCTACCGTTCATGATGTTTCCCTCGTTTGTACCCTCTTCTCGAAGAGGGCCCGACGAAAGAACACCGTAGGGGCGCAAAACCCCCACTCTACTCGCGCAGTCTCTATTCTCGGTACGAAAGAACGATCGTTTCGCCTGCCGCGGAACTGGCGCGAAGACCCGCACCTTCGGACACTGCAGAGATGAAGGCTGCGGTATTGCCGATTGCGAAATAGCCGGAGACACGAATCGTGCCGATCGCTGGATCAGCGAGGCGAATCGGAGTTTTCGAGTAGCGGTTAACCTCTGTGATCACCTGCTCTAGCGGCTCGTCGCGAAAGCTGACGCCACCCTCGCTCCAGCTTGTCGCGCGCGCCAAGATCGCTTCGTCGGCCTGCTCGATCGCCAAAGACGCCGAGGTAGTGTCAATGATGCGGCTTCCTGCACCTACAAGGAGGGAGGGCCGCTTGGATTGCTGGAGGTCGGCAACCTTTACCCGTCCCTCTGTGACCACGACACTGACTTCGTCTCGATCATACAGACGTATGGCGAAGCGAGTGCCTACAGCAGTCGTAATTGTCGTGCCGGCACGAACCTCAAACGGGCGATCCGCATCATGCGCTACGGCGAATAGCGCCTCCCCTTCCAGAAGGCGAATCGAGCGACTCTTCCCGTCGAACTCGACCTCGAGCTTGGTACGGGTGTTTAAAGTGACACGCGAACCATCGGCGAGACTGACAATACGGCTCTCCCCAACACCGGTCGCAAAGCTCTCATGGTAGCGTTCGCCCTGCAACCACCATGGAATGGTAACCGCAAGGAACAGCACGCTTGCGGCGATGGCGCCAATCAATGTGCGGCGAGCGAACGACCATTCGGAGGTCGAGGTCTCAGCTTTAGCTTCAACCTCTGCCAAAGTCACAGCCCAGGCTAGCGCGTGTTGGTCAAGCAGGTCGGCATTGTGGGGGTCAGATCTGAGCCATGCATGGAGCTGCGCGCGTTCATCGGCGCTCAGTGGTCCGCGGTCCATCCGTGCGATCCAGCGCGCGGCCAGATCTTCCGGTGATGTGGGATGCTCAAGCCGAAGCACGTTCGTCACAGCGCTCGCCCTCCAACGGTGGCTTGTCCCGCCGCAAGATGCCCGTCAGCTATCATGCGCTCACGGCAGATCCGAATAGCCTTAGTCATGTGGCGCTCGACGGTTTTCGGCGAGATGCCGAGCTGCAATGAAATCTCACTATGGGTGAGTCCTCCCATGGTGCGAAGCTCAAACACTCGGCGGCACTGTGGAGGCATTTGACCGATCGCACGTCTGAGAGACATCTGCACTTGGTTGTCTTCCGCCTGTGCTTCGGGATCATCCAATGCTTGAACACCCAAGGCTTCGAAATCCCCTACCAGATCGGTTCTACGACGTGTCTGATTGCGGATTTCATTCAGTGCGAGCCTGCGGGCGGTAACGGTCAGAATTGCTTGCGACACCTCTGTCCGGTCGCCCAGTTCCGATGCATAGACGCGCAAGAACGTTTCTTGCATCAGATCCGATGCATCGGAACTAGAGCCGAGCATATGAGCGATCATGCGCTCCACGCGCTTCGAGTGCGCCCTGTAGAGGTCGACGATCTTCACACATCAATCGTTGCCGCTTCCGGCTCTTCATGTCCAGCGGCCACTGTGGCGCATCGTGATGCCTGACACCGAGCCTTATTGTCCGCTGGTCCCAAGCACGGCTGCAGGTTTGATGACCGGCATGAAGGCGCGTACGATTGGTGCTGCGAGGCGCATCTGCGGATCGTAGCTGAACTCTCATCACCGCTCATCAGCGTCGTCGATGCGCGATCTCGGCTGCGGCATGGCGGCTTACGGCTGAAACGGACGTTCCAACTGACTGACCGACGCAACTGGCCGGCCTTGGGTCGACTCCTGCGCTTCAGGAAGCGGCCCATTGTTATCATTGAGTGGAGCTAAGCAGCATCCGAATGGGCTATTGCAAATGGATAGGCCTCTTAGGACGCGATTTCGAAATCGACCATGAAGCCTGCGTGATCCGACAGGGGTTGCGCCTCCTCAAGACCAAATGGAACCTAGGCGCGCTTCGGCACAAGCCTTATCCGGTCGCCATCGCGAGTGATGATTTTGCACTTGTTCCGCTCGACCAGCCCCCTCGCTTCGCTCATGGTAGGGGACATATCTGGTCCTACGACCTGGTCGAGGGGCGCACGCATGATGGTCGCAAGTTCCGCTTTCTGTCGATTATCGATGAAGCCAGCAGGGAGTGCCTGGCACCTCCGGTTGCCCAACGCCTTCGCAGCGAGGACGTGCTCGCGGCACGGCACCATCATGCGTCACCAAGCCCTTGCCCAGCTTGTCGCGCAAGGTAGCGGCCACTGCGTTTCGGAGACGCTTGTGATTAGCCTCGGTGATGTCTCCGAGCTCCTCCCTGATAACGATCCCGTCCGCGATCTGCCTTTTGGTCGACGATGCCGTGCTTTCCCGCAAGATGTTGAGCACCAATTTCGCGATCTGACCTATGGCGGTCGGGGCCTTGTGGACGGTTGGCATAATTGGACCAACCTTTTCCGGTGAGAAAGAGGGGTTGATCTCCTCCAGGATCTCCTCAGCGCACCCGATGAGGCGTTTAAGGCGCTGCTCCCTGTCGGTCAGTTTGAGCAGTTCTTCTCGGAAGAGGGATTCAATGTAGCCTATCCTCTGCCCCTTCTCGGCGAGCCCTCCCTTGAACAAGGCATACTTGCGCTCGAGCGCAGCTCTCAGATTGGTACCGCTCATGGCACTTCCTCACCCGCATAGGCGATGGAGAGAGGAGACTCACGATAATCCCTTAAGATTCAGTGGCTCAAGTGCAACTTTGTGCCGGATTTCTGGCGGAGCAGGAGGGATTCGAACCCTCGATACGGTTTTGCCGTATACACACTTTCCAGGCGTGCGCCTTCGACCACTCGGCCACTGCTCCGCGTGCCCAATCGGGCAAGAGCGGGCCGATAGCGGCGAACGCTCCGCTTCGCAAGGCGCGCGGGCTTGGAGCGGCACCGGAATCGTGGTGAACGATGTCGTGTGGCAAGCGCTGCGCGGATCCGGCATTCCCTGCGAACGCTGCCCTCGAAAGCCCCTTTCTGCCACCTTCGGCGCGCGGAAAGGGGTTTTTGCTTGAGGCCCGCTTGTGGCACACCCCTGCCCATGAGAACCGCACTCCTCGCCGCTGCGACGGCCGTCGCCCTCTCCTTTCCCCTCGCCGCGCAGGAGGAGCCGAAGGGAGCGCCCGCGCCGGCCGAGATCGTTGCGGCCGCGCCCAAGGCGGACTGGGTGGCGATCCCGGCGGAGGATCTGCTGGTGATGATCCTCGCGCCCGATGCCGAGGGCAATCCGCGCACCGTGGTGATTCAGCTGATGCCCGCTCCCTTTAGCGAGGGCTGGGTCCACAACATCCGCCTCTTCGCGCGCTCCGGGTGGTACGACGGTATCTCGGTCAACCGGGTGCAGGACAATTACGTCACCCAGTGGGGCGATCCCAATTACGAAAACCCGGAAGCGACGGGGAAGCCGAGGCCCTTGCCGGAAGGGCTGAAGGTGATGGGAGAGGCAGATTATGTTGGCACTCTGAGGGATATCGTGCCGGTCGTGGGCGGGAGACACCCAAGGTTCGGGTTGGGTTGGTGGGGTTGGGGTAGATCGCCCAGCCCAATGCGAATGAGGGACTCATACGCGCGAGAAGCCGGAGTGCTCTTTGGGTTTCCAGTTGCCCATGACCTTCGTTCGATCTGGCCCACCCACTGCTACGGCATGGTCGGCGTGGGGCGGAACTATTCGCCGGACACTGGCTCTGGCGCGGAGCTTTACACGGTGATCGGCCATGCGCCGCGTCATCTCGATCGCAACATCCCGCTCGTCGGCCGAGTGATCGAGGGGATGGAGCACCTCTCCAGCCTGCCGCGCGGGTCGGGCGACTTGGGGTTCTATACCGCCGAGGAAGCGGGCAAGCGCACGCCGATCCTGTCGGTACGGGTGGCGAGCGATCTTGCGCCTTCCGAACAACCACAGTTCGAATACCTCTCGACCGAGAGCGCCACCTTCGCCGCCTATGCCGAAGCCGTCGCCAACCGCCGCGATCCCTTCTTCATCGTGCCCGCAGGCGGCGCGGACATCTGCAACATCCGCGTGCCGGTGCGACGGGTGACGGAAAGGAGCGGCTGAGCCTTTCTCCTCCTCCCCCTTGAGGGGAAGGCCGGATGGCGGTTCACGGCGGTAATGGCAAGCGTCGAGCACCCACCCCCAACCCCTGCATCAAGGGAGGGGGCAGCTAGACTACTGCCGGTCCGCCTGAGCGACGGCGTCGCTTGCGCGCAGGGCCGAAAGGATACGGTTGAGGTGCCCGACGTCCTGCACCTCGACCTCGACGTCGTAGGTGACGAACGGCGGGTCGATCTGCGCCTGCATCAGCGTGATGATGTTCGCCTTGTTCTGGGCGAAGATCCCCGCCATCTCGGCAAGCGTGCCCAATCGATCGTAGATCGTCACCGAAAGCTGCCCGACCGCGCCGACCGAGCGGTTGCCCCAGGCAAGGTCAATCCAGTCGCTGTCCACCCCGCTCGCCAGCATCAGACAGTCGATGGCGTGGACCAGCACCGTTTCCCCCTTGCGGCGGATGCCGACGATGCGGTCGCCCGGGACCGGGTGGCAGCACGGAGCGAGGTCGAAGGCGACCCCCGGCGTCAGGCCCCGGATCGAGATCGCGCGCTCGCGCCGGGTCCAGTGCTCGTCCTCGCCGATGTCGGCGGTGCAGCCAGGGACCAGCGCCTCCATCACCTCGCGGTCGGTGATCTTGGCCGCGCCGATCGCGTACATGAGGTCGTCAGGCTCATCCATGCCGAGCGTCTCGAGCGCGGTGCGGATCGCCTTCTTGCCGATCCTTGCGGGCACGCGCGCGGCGATCTCGTCGAACAGCTTCGAGCCGATGCTTGCGACCTCGGCGCGCTCCTTCATGCGCACCGCGCGGCGGATCGCGGCGCGGGCCTTGCCGGTGACGACGAAGGCGAGCCACGAGAGCTGCGGGCTCGCGTGCGGGTTCTTGATGATCTCGACCACGTCGCCGTTGTTCAAGGGCGTGCGCAGCGGCATGTGCCGCCCGTTGATCTTCACGCCCGCGGTCTGGAGGCCGAGGTTGGTGTGCACCGCGAAGGCGAAGTCGACCGCGGTCGCCCCCTTGGGCAGCTGGAACAGCGCGCCCTTGGGGGTGAAGGCGAAGATGCGATCCTGATAGATCGCCATGCGGGTGTGCTCGAGGAGTTCCTCGGCATCATGGCTCGCATCGACGATCTCGATGAGATCGCGCAGCCAGCCGACCTCCCCGTCGGGCCGGTCGCCCTGCTTGTAGGCCCAGTGCGCGGCGAGGCCGTATTCGTTGGTGCGATGCATGTCGCGGGTGCGGACCTGCACCTCGACGCGCATCGAGTTCTCGTACATCAGCGAGGTGTGCAGGGATCGGTAGCCGTTCGACTTCGGCGTCGAGATGTAGTCCTTGAACCGTCCGGGCAGGAACTGCCAGGTGGTGTGGAGAATGCCCAGCGCGCGGTAGCAGTCCTCATCGCTTTCGGTGAGCACGCGGAAGGCCATGATATCGGTGACCTGCTCAAAGCTGACATGGCGCTCGGCCATCTTGTGCCAGATCGAATAGGGGTGCTTTTCGCGGCCCGAGACCTCGACCTTGAGGCCGGCTTCGGCGAGCCGCTGCTTGATCTTGAGTGCAATGTCGTCGACCTGCCCGCCGCCTTGGCTGCGCAGCTGTTCGAGTCGGCCGGTGATGGTGGCATAGGCCTCCGGCTCAAGTTCACGGAAGGCGAGCGCCTGCATCTCGCGCATGTATTCGTACATGCCCACCCGCTCCGCCAGCGGGGCGTAGATGTCCATCGTCTCGCGGGCGATGCGCTGGCGCTTCTCGGGGCTCTTGATGAAGTGCAGCGTGCGCATGTTGTGGAGCCGGTCGGCGAGTTTGACCAGCAGCACGCGGATGTCTTCGGACATCGCTAGCAGGAACTTCCTGAGGTTCTCCGCCGCCCGCTCGTTTTCGGGCATCGCCTCGATCTTCGAGAGCTTGGTCACCCCGTCGACCAGCCGCGCGACCTCGGGTCCGAAATGGGACTCGATGTCCTCGATCGTCGCGAGCGTGTCCTCAACCGTGTCGTGGAGCAGCGCGGTGATGATCGTGGCCTGGTCGAGCTTCAGGTCGGTCATCAGCCCCGCGACTTCGACGGGGTGCGAGAAATAGGGGTCGCCGCTGGCGCGCTTCTGCGACCCGTGCTTCTGCACGGTGTAGACATAAGCACGGTTGAGCATCGCTTCGTCGGCGGCGGGGTCGTAATCGAGGACCTTCTCGACGAGTTCGTACTGGCGCAGCATATATGGCGAAATATGGGCGGCACCGCCGGACGGGGCAAGGATTATCGCCCGGCCGTTGCGCCGCGGCGGCGGCCCGGGAGCGGCCTGGCGGTTTCCTACAAGCCGCGCCGGGAAAATCCCGCCTATCCTCCGCGCCGCAGTGCTCGCCGGTCGGGCCGATACAGGAGTGTAACGATGCGCCCTGCGCTTGCCTTCGTGCTGGCCTCGATGCTTGCCCCCCTTCCCGCCACCGGCCCTGCCGCGGCCCAGCCCGCGCCCGAACAGGGCAATGCCGGCTTCACCGTGCCTCCCGTCGCGGGGGCCGAGCGGGTAGATCACCAGGTCGGCCAGCGTTCGACCTATCGCCGGATCACCGGGTTCAAGCCCAAACTCATCAGCTTCGAGGACCATACCGGCACGCTCACCCGGACGCGCTACAAGCTCACCGGCGGCGAGCCAACCTCGGCGGTGATGACGGCATGGCGCGAACCGCTGCTGCGGCAGGGCTTCGAGATCGAGTGGCAATGCTCGCGCAAGGCCGCGTGCGGAAACTCGTCTTATCACCAGCTCGGCGCGGGCTATCCGCCGGTCAACGGCATCAATCTAGGGATCGCGGGCGATGTCGAATATATGACCGCCAAGCGAAGCATCGAGGGACAGCCGACGGTCTATGTGGTGATCGCCCTCAGCCGCAGCGTCGCCTATGTCGACGTGATCGAAGTGACGCCCTGACGCCCGTGCTTCAGGACCAAGTCGCACGCGGCGGCAGGCTCATCAGAATCGCGTCGATATTGCCTCCGGTCTTGAGGCCGAAGATCGTGCCGCGATCATAGACCAGGTTGAACTCGGCATAGCGCCCCCGATATTCGAACATCTGCGCCTCGTCCTCAGCGTCGAAGGGCGTGTTCATGCGCTTCCTCACGATGGCGGGGAATACGCTGAGGAACTGCTTCCCGATGTCCTGGATGAAGGCGAAGTTGCGCTCCCACGCAGCATCGTCGGCGCATTCGAGGTGGTCGCAAAACAGCCCGCCTACCCCGCGGTGGACCTGGCGGTGAGGGATGTAGAAATATTCCTCCGCCCACTTCCGGTAGCGTTCGTAATAGCTTTCATTGTGCGGATCGCAGGCGGCGCGCATCGCCGCGTGGAATTCGGCCGTGTCCTCTTCATAGGGGATCGGCGGGTTGAGGTCCGCGCCCCCGCCGAACCACGCCTTGGTGGTGGTGAGGAAGCGGGTGTTCATGTGGACCGCGGGCACATGCGGGTTGGCCATGTGCGCGACGAGGCTGATGCCGGTCGCCACGAAGCCCGGGTTCTCCGCGCTCGCTCCGTTGATGCTGCCGGCGAATTCCTTGGCGAAACTGCCGCGCACGGTCGAAACGTTTACCCCGACCTTTTCGAATACCTTGCCCTTCATCAGTCCCTGCACGCCGCCACCGGGATCGGGGTTGCCTTCCTCTTCGCGGTTCCAGGGAGTGTAGCGGAAGGCGGCGTCCGACCCCGCCTCGCGTTCGATCGCCTCGAATTCGGCGCAGATGTCATCGCGAAGAGCTTCGAACCACGTGCGCGCGTGTTCGGTGTAAGGTGTCCAGTCCGTCATACATCCCCGTCCGTCTGTGCCAATCACCATAGGGCAAGGCGCACGGCGCACAACCCCCGCAGGGGGATTGCCAAGGCCCTGTTTTGCAGGCAGGGGCAGCCCCATGGTTCGCGCTATGTTCGCCCCCTTCCCCTTTGCCAGTCACGAGTTCGCCCTCGGCCAGGCGAACGCGCTCTACTGGCCCGCGGAGCGCGCGCTGCTGGTCGCCGACCTGCACCTCGAGAAGGCGAGCTGGTTCGCGGCACGGGGCCACATGCTCCCGCCCTACGACAGCCGCGATACGCTCGAACGGCTGGCGGACGCGGTGAAGCAGACCGGCGCGCGCCGGGTCATCACGCTCGGCGACAATTTCCACGATGATGCCGGTGCGCTCCGCCTCGATGCGCATTGCACCGGCATGATCGAGGCGCTGACCCGCGCGCTCGACTGGGTGTGGATCACCGGCAACCACGACGAGAAACTGCCGCGCGGGTTTGGCGGCACGATCGTTCCCGATCTGGAACTGGGCGGCGTGATCCTGCGGCACGAGGCGCGCGCCGGCGAGACGCAGCCTGAGCTGTCGGGGCATTATCATCCCAAGCTCAGGGTCAACGTCAGGAACCGCCACATCGCGCGCCCCTGCGCGGTGCTGGGTCGGAGCGCCGGCGGGGCCGAGCGCATGATCCTGCCCGCCTTCGGCAGCCTCACCGGGGGGCTCGACGCGGGCCATCCCGAAATCCTTGGCGCACTTCAGCCCGCGCGGGCGATCGAGGCGCTTATGCCGGCGGGCGGGCGCATCGCCCGCTTCGCGCTGTGGCGGGCGGCGGCCTAGTCGCCGAACTGTTCGAGCACCGATCCGACACTGGTCACACCCTGGGCCGTCAGTGTGACGAAGGTGACCCTCTTGTCCGAATCGGAATGAGAGCGTGTAACGAGCCCACGATCTTCGAGACGGTCGATGATCCTGAGAGCGGTGGTTTCAGGACACCTGGCGATGATCTGCAAGGATTTCGTGGAGACCTTCGCTCCACCGGAAAACTGCTTGAACAGTTCGAGGAGCATGTTCCAGGCAGGAACGCCAACCAGATCGGTTCCGACTGCTTCCTCACGGATCTTAGCGCGATATTCTTCCCTGATTGCGGCCGAAGAAAGTCGCATGGCATTCCGTTCGATCCTCGCAGCCTTCGAGAACATCGGGAAATTCGATCTGACTTTGGCCGGGTCCCAGTCCTGATCTATCGAATCTGCTAACCGCAAAAGAGTTGCAGCCAAATTCCGCAAGGACGTTGGCGACATGTTGGTTTCGAGCTTGTCGAGCAGCCCTTGGATTTCCACAGTGCACCTATTTTATTGATGTTGACTGGAGAGGACCGGCGAATCAACAGCCGTTAGTCTGGTGATATAGGATCGTAACCACGAACCGAACGGGAGCGGTCTGATTTCACATCCAAATCGGACCAATTTGGCATCTTTCGGGACTCCGGAATGCAGCCAGCCAAATCGGTGCGTGCCCAGCAAGGGACGTCGGAAGACTCCATCTGGCGCTGGCGCCGCTTTCGCACTACATAGCCGCCTGCACGAAGCTACCACAGGAGAACACCCCATATCACGTCCACCCCGGCGCTCGTTGGCCCCGCCTGTCAAAAGCGGCCCTCGTTATGATTTCATGATCCAGGTTCCCAAGGTCCGCGTCATAGATGACGAAGGCGAGAATCTGGGCGTCATGTACACCCGCGAAGCGATCGAACAGGCGAACGAGAAGGGCCTGAACCTCGTCGAGGTATCCCCCAACGCGGACCCGCCGGTGTGCAAGTTCCTCGATGTCGGCAAGTATCGCTACGAGGCGCAGAAGAAAGCGAACCTCGCGCGCAAGACGCAGAAGACGCAAGACATCAAGGAAGTGAAGATGCGTCCGAACATCGACACGCACGATTACGACGTGAAGATGCGCAACGTGTCGAAGTTTATCGAACATGGCGACAAGGTGAAGATCACCCTGCGCTTTCGCGGGCGCGAGATGGCGCACCAGCACCTCGGCATGGACCTCTTGAAGAAGGTGCAGGACGATGTCGCCGAAATCGCCAAGGTCGAGGCCTTCCCGCGCCTCGAAGGGCGCCAGATGCTGATGGTGCTCGCCCCCAAGTAAGAGGTGGCTGCTCTGTCGGGGCGGCAGGTCGCAGCCCTGCCGCTCTTCGCCCTCCATGGGGCATGTGCCGCTGCGTTGCGCCCCCCTTCCGGACCTGCTCCAGCCCCGGCCGGCGCGCCGGACCGGTGCTTGGTGCGGTCTTGAGGAGGCTTGCGGCGGCGCCCTTGTCGCTGTTAGGTCCGCTAGGATGACTGGGGGGACCGATACGCTATGACCGCGCGCCGGATCGGCCTTGCACTCGGCCCGCTGGCGATGGCGCTGGCCATGCTCGCCCCGGCCCCTGCCGGCATGGCGCCCGCCGCGTGGCTGGTCGCGGGCCTCGTCGTGTGGATGGCGGCCTGGTGGATGACCGAAGCGGTGCCGCTCACCGTCACCGCGCTGCTGCCCTTCGTGGTGCTGCCCTTTGCCGGGGTCGCCGATGCGGAGACGGTCGCCGGGACCTATTATTCGCCGATCCTGTTCCTGCTGCTCGGCGGAGCCTTCGTCGCGCTTGCGATCGAGCGGACCGGACTGCACCGGCGGCTCAGCCTCGCGATCCTGCGCGCGGTCGGCGCTACAGGAGGGCCGGTGCGGCTGCTGCTCGCCTTCATGCTCTCGACCGCGCTCTTGTCGATGTTCATTTCGAACACCTCGACGGCGCTCATCATGATGCCGATGGCGCTCGCCGTGCTGGAAGGCGGCGCGCCCACGGGCAGCGAAGTGGCAGGGCAGCAAGCCGCGCCCTCAAGCAGCGAAGCGGTAGGGCAGCAAGGAGGCATCTGGGGCGCTCTCCCCATGGGCATCGCCTTCGCTGCGAGCATCGGCGGGCTCGGCACCATCGTCGGCTCGCCCACCAATGCCATCGCAGTCGGCCTGCTTGGCGAGATCGCCGGGATCAGGATCACTTTCGCCGAATGGTCGCTCTACGGCGTGCCGCTGGTGCTGCTGGGCGTGCCCCTCGCGGCGTGGATCATAATCCTCGTCGAGCGGGTTGGCGCCCATCCCTTCGACATCGCCGCCGCCCGCGCCGCGATCGCCAGCCACGCCGCCTGGACCGCGCCGGAAAAGCGCCTCGTCCCGCTGTTCGTGCTGACCTTCCTCGCGTGGGTCACCCAGCCGCTGGTCGCCCCGCTGCTGCCCGAGGGCGCGTGGACCGACGGCACCATCGCGGTGATCGCAGCTCTCGCGCTGTTCCTGCTTCCCGACGGCACCGGGCGCCCGCTACTGGTGTGGCGCGAGGCCGAGCGCGCGCCGTGGAGCGTGATCTTCATGTTCGGCGGCGGGTTGGCGCTCGCCGCCGGGATGCAGGCCTCGGGCCTCGCGGCGTGGCTCGGGCAGGCGCTGCTGCCGCTCGCGGGTTGGCCGCTGGTGCTGGTCGCGCTTGCAGTGACGGCCCTAGTGATCGTGGTCACCGAGTTCGCCAGCAACGTTGCCACCGCCACGGGGATCGTGCCGGTGGTCGCCGCACTGGTGGTCGCGCTTGGCGCGGACCCGGTGCTGCTCGCTCTGCCCGCCGCGCTGGCAGCGAGCTGGGGCTTCATGCTCCCCGCCGGCACCGGGCCGAACGCGATCGCCTGGGCGACGGGCCGCATCCGGATCGGGGCTATGGTCCGGGCGGGCGCGCTGCTCGATGTGGCCGGGATCGTGCTGATCGTCGGCGTGGTATGGGGGATCGCCGCGCTGAGGTGACCGGCGCGCGCTGACAGAGGGAAACGGACGATGATCGACAGCCGCAAGCCGGTGTTCCTGGTGATCGGGGCCGGGGCCGGGATCGGAGGCAGCGCCGCGGCACGTTTCGCGGCGGGCGGCTATCACGCGGTGCTGGCGCGGCGCAGCGATGCAGACAGCCTCGCGCGCCTGGTCAGCGGGATCGAGGCGGCGGGCGGTTCGGCGAGCGGCACCCTCCTCAACGCCGCCGAGGACGGGACCATCGAGGAGCTGGTCGAGCGCACCGAGCGGGACATCGGCCCGGTCCATGCCGCGCTCTACAATCTCGGCGCGCAGATCGGGAACCGGACCCTAGAGCAGACCCCGCATCGCATCTTCGAGCTCGGCTGGCGGCTCGGCACCTACGGTGTGTTCCGCCTCGCCCACGCGCTGCTGCCGCGCATGGTCGAGCGTGCGCAGAGCGGCGAGCACGGCACGATCCTCGTCACCTCGGCGACGGCCTCGGTCCGCGGAAATGCCGGGCAGCACAGCCACGCCGCGGCGATGGGCGGGCGGCGGATGCTGTGCCAGACATTGAACGCCGAGTTCGCCGCGCAGGGCGTTCATGTCGCGCACGTGGTGGTCGACGGCGCGGTCGATGCACCCGACACCCTCGGCAAACTGCTCGGGGACCGCTTCGCCGACTTCAAGGCGCGCAAGGGCGTCGACGGCGTGATCGATCCCGCCGCCCTTGCCGAGACCTACTGGCACCTCGCGCACCAGCCGAGGAACTGCTGGACGCACGAGATCGACGTGCGCCCCTGGACCGACGTCGCGTGGTGGAACGACAACCCAGATCGGCAGATCGATCCGCGGGGCAAGGGGTTCGCGGGGCCGGCGACCTAGATATTCACCCCCGCCACTCGCGCCGTTCCTCGGCGGCGCGCAGGACTTCGTAGGAGGTCTGGATCAGCTGAAACTCGCGTGCCGCCTCGGCATCGCCGGGCTTAACGTCTGGGTGGACCTCCTTGGCGCGAGCCCGGTAGGCCTTCTTCACGCTCGCGAAATCGGCGTCGGCCTCCAGCCCGAGCACCTCCAGCGCGCGCATTTCGTCGGCCGAGCGCGAACCGTCGCCCGATGCAGCCCAGCCGTAATACGCGCTCTCCGCATAGCCCGCACTCTCGCGCCGCTCGGCGCGGGCGCGCTCTTCCTTCTCAGCCGCCTCGAGGCCTTCGAAGTAATCCCATTTGGCGTTGTATTCGGCTGCGTGCTTCTGGCAGAAATACCACCGGTCGCGGCTGCCCGGCGCCTTGGGTGCGGGGCAGTCACCCGGCTCGTTGCAGCCGTGGCGGTCGCAGATGCGCACGTTGGTCGCCTCCTGCGAGGCGCCGTAGCCCCGCCAGCGCGGGAAGCCCCAGTCCATCGAACGGCGCGCGCGGCTCACCGGGGCGTCCCGGCGGCGCGAGGTGGCGGCATGTCGTTGGTCGATTGTCTCACGCGCTCAATCTAGGTGAGGTGGTGCCGCAAGGGAAGGCGTGAGAGTGCGGGAACAGGTTGCAATGCGAAATGTTGCAGCGCAGTAGACCCTCCGACTCGCTCCTTTCCGAAGAGGGCATGAAAGATTCGCCAGATGAGCCAGCAACTGACCCTCTCCAGCCTGTTCTGCGTGCTTGCGCTTGCCGGTCTGTGCGTGGTGACCGGCGCACGCGAAATGGCAGGCGGTGCCGCGCGCCCCTTGGCTGTGACGGTGCAGGCCGAACTGCCGCACGGCCTGCACCACGGCTGATCAGTTGATGATGACCGATGCGGCGCGGCGGTTCTGTGCCCAGGCCGCTTCGCTCGAGGCGAGCGCCACCGGCCGCTCCTTGCCGTAGCTCACCACCGAGATGCGATTGGCATCGACGCCGAGGCTGACCAGATAGGCCTTGGCGGCATTGGCGCGGCGTTCGCCCAGCGCGAGGTTGTATTCGCGTGTGCCGCGCTCGTCGGCGTGGCCCTCGATGGTGAATGTAATCTGCGGATAGCGCGCGAAGTACTGCGCCTGCGCCTGCAGCGCGGCGGCATCCTGCGTGTCGACGTTGTAACGGTCGGTATCAAAGTAGATCGTGGTCGAGGAGCCGACCGCGGCGGCGAAGTGCGCCTGGGTGCCGACGGCCGGACCGCCCGGCTGGCTCGGGGCGGGCGTGGTCGGCTGGGGTGTCTCGACCGGTGCCGGAGGCAGCGTCTCGGGCGCCTTCTTCGAGCACGCAGCGAGCCCGGTGGCCGAGGCAAGCAGCAGGATCGTCGCAAGCTTGGTGTTCATCACGTCATCCTTTCAGACGGTTGCGGGGATGGAAGAAGTCGAGGCTATAGCTGGAAACCGGGCGAAATTATGGTTCCCGGATCACGGGCGGATCGGTCCCCAGGCAGGATCGGAGGCATCGACCGGGGTCGGCAGGCGGCGTTCGTTCTGGCCGGTCAGGTCGACCTGCCAGATTCCGGAGCGTCCGGTGTTTCGTTCTGTCCGGAAGAACTGGATGATGCGGCCGTTGGGCGCCCAGGTCGGCGCCTCGTCCTGCCAGCCGCGGGTCAGGACACGCATCCCGCCGCCCGAGGTGTTCATGACCGCGATGTTGAAGTCCCCGGCGATGCGCGTGAAAGCGATCTGGTCGCCGCGCGGGCTCCATTCGGGCGTGGCGCAGCGCCCGCCGAAGAAGCTGATCCGGCGCTGGTTCGTGCCATCGGCGTCCATGATGTAGCACTGCTGGCTGCCCGATCGGTCGCTTTCGAACACGATCTTGCTGCCATCGGGAGAATAGCTGCCGCCCACGTCGATCCCCGGATTGTCGGTCAGCTTGATGCTCGCGCCGCCAGTGGCGGGGACACGGTAGATGTCGGTATTGCCCGCGACCGCCATCGAATAGAGGATGAACTTTCCATCGGGCGACCAGCGCGGTGCGATGGTGGGGTTCCGGTTCTCCGTCACCAGCGTTTGCTTACCCGTGCCGATGTCATAGACATAGATACGCGGGTTGCCGTCGACATAGGAGAGGTAGAGGATCTTCGAATAGTCGGGCGAATAGCGCGGGGTGAGCGCGGTGGCACTGCCCAATGTCAGGAAGCGGTGGTTCGCGCCGTCCGAATCCATCACCGCGAGGCGCTTCACGCGGCGATCCTTGGGGCCGGTCTCGGCGATATAGGCGATGCGGCTGTCGAAGAACGGGCTCTCACCGGTGAGGCGGCTGAAGATGAGGTCCGAGCACTTGTGCGCAGCGCGCCGCCAGTCGCCCGGCGCGACCACCCAGCCCTCGCGCACCAGCTCGTTCTGGAGCGCGACGTCGTAAAGATAGCAGCCGACCACCAGCCGGCCGTCGTCGCGGGCGCGGACATAGCCGTGGACCAGCATCTCCGCGCCGCGCCCGCCCCAGGTGGCGAAAGCCGGCGCGGTGATCTGCGCGAAGGCGGGCTGCGGCAGGCTGTCGGGTCCGACCGGCTTGAACAGACCGTTGTTCCTGAGATTGGCCGTGATGACCCGCGCGACCTCGCGGCCGAGAGCCCCGGTGCCGGCCTCGTTGGCGGGCGTGGGGCGTTCGCGATCGGTGGCGAAGGCGGGGATCGCGATGCCGATGTCGGACCACGCGTTCTCGTCGGTCACGGTGAAGGAGATCCCCTCGTCGGCCTGCGCCTGCGAGGCATCGGTGGTGGTGGTCTCGACCGGCGCGTCCTCGCCGATCGGCGCGCCGAGATCCTGCGCAAGGGCGCTTGCAGGCCATGCGGCGGCGGACAGCAGGGCGACGAGAATTGCAGGTTTCATCGTGACGTATTCCTATCGAAACGGGCGCCCCGGACGGACTTCCATGCCTCGTAATACTCGGCGGGCAGGTCGAAGGGCGCAGCAAGCTGCACCGCGCGGATGGCGTTCTCCGCGTGGCGAGCAGCCTGGGCGCGGTTGGCGTCGTTGATGCCGCTCTGGTTGCGCACCCGCGGGCGCCCCTTGAGGGAGCCGTCGGGGTTGAGATCGAAGTCGACGAGCGTGACGAGCTGATCGACGTCGAGCCCCTGCGGCGCGGTCCAGTGCGGCTTGACCTGCCGAGCGAGCGCCTGCTGGATCGAGGCCTTGGCGCTCGCGCCGATCTGAGAGGCAGGCGTGCGGGTTTCGGTGGTAGTGGTGGACGAGCCCCGACCCTCGAGGAAATCGTCGCCGATCCGGCTGCCTCCGCCCTTGGCCGCCGCCTTGGCGGGCTGAGTCGCGGGCTTCGCGGGTGCGCGATCGGGGCGCGAGCGTTCACGCGCGGGCGCACTCTGCGTAGGTGCGGGCTTGGGGCGCGGCTGAGGCGCGGCCCGCTCGACCCGCGCCACGCGTTCGGGCCGCGCAGGCTCCGGCGCGGGGGCGGGTTCGGGCGCCGGCGCCGGATCTTCGGACAAGGTGGGCGCGATCGCGGCGCGGCTTTCGGCAACCGGATCGGGCGATGCCGCCTCCAGCCCCACTTCGGTCGCAAGGCTCACGGTCATGCGTTCCGGGAAGACCGAGACCTCGCTCCTCACCGTCTGCATCAGCAGCACGGCCACCAGCGCGCCATGCAGCACGAGTGCTGCGGCAAGGCCGACCTTCTCCTCGTTGCGGAACGCGAGCTCTGCCATCCTGCCTCGTCGGTTATGGCGGCGAAACTGAACCGTCGGTGACCAGCGAGATCGAGGTGAAGCCCGCGCGGCCCAGCTCGCCCATCACCTGCATCACCCGGCCGTAATCGAGACTGCGGTCGCCCCGCAGCACGATCAGCGGCGGCTCGCCTCCGCGCTCCAGTTCCCCGAGCGCCTCGGGAAGCGCACCGGGGGCGACCGGGTCATTCTCGATATAGATGGTGCCGGCGCGGTCGATCGAGATCGTGACCTGATCGGGCTGGTCCTCGACCGGGGCGGCACGGCTTTCAGGCAGTTCCACCGGCACGCCGACCGCCGGCAGCGTCACCGTCACCATAAAGATTATGAGCAGCACCAGCATCACGTCGACCAGCGGGGTGACGTTGATCTCGGCCATCGCGGCGCGCCGCCCGCGCCGGCCGCGACGTCGAGTGGGGGAGGAGGACACGCCCATCCCCATCACGCGCGGTCCAGATCCCGGCTGAGGCCGGTGTGGAGCTTGTCGGCGAAGCGTTGCAGCCCTGCCTCGTAGCGGTCCACTGCCCCGCCGAAGCGGTTGTAGGCGATCACCGCGGGGATTGCGGCGAACAGGCCGATGGCGGTTGCAAACAGCGCCTCGGCGATGCCGGGCGCAACCACGGCCAGGCTGGCGCTCTGCTGCGCGCCGATCTGGAAGAAGGAGTTCATAATTCCCCACACCGTGCCGAACAGCCCGACGAAGGGCGCGACCGAGCCGACCGTCGCGAGGAAGTTCAGCCGCCCGGCGAGCGCGTCGGCCTCTTCGGCAACCTGGCTGTCCATCGCCGCCGCGATCCGCTGGCGCGCGGCCTCGCGGTCGACCGGCTGCTTGGCGGTCGACAGGCGCCACTCGTCTAGCCCGGCGGCGGCGACCCGGGCGGCAGGCACTTCCTTTCTCACCTGCTTGGTGAGCAGCGCCTCGTGATCCCGCTGGTCCCAGAATTCGCTCTCGTAGTCGCGCGACTTCCGGTCGAGGCTGCCGATCCGCAAGCTGAAGGAGACGATGATCATCCACACCCACACGCTCGCGAGGATCAGGCCGACCATCACTGCCTGAACGATGATGTCGGCCTGCAGGAACAGTTCGACCGGATCGAGCCGGGTCGGGGCGGCAGCAGGAGCTGCGGCGGCGCTGAGCAGGGCAAGCGTCACGGGTTCAATGGTCCTCGTCGTTCATGAAGGTCTGGAAAGCGGTGCGCCATGCGGCGGGCTGGCGGCGCGGGCGGCCATCGAGGGTGATGAAGCCGACGCGCAGGTGCCCCTCGCACAGCGCCTCCTCACCCCCCGAAGACACCCGGCGTGCAATCTGGTGCATCCGGCAAGAGGCCGCGCCAAGTTCGGTGCAGCGGGTCTCGATCACCACGTCGTCGTCGAGCCGGGCCGGCCGCAGGTAGCGCAGGTTCACCTCGGAGAGGGCATAGGCGCCCTCCCCGCTCTCGATCGCCGCCCGCTGGTCGATGCCGAGCAGGCGCAGCAGATCGGAGCGGGCGCGTTCGAACCAGCGCAGGTAATTGGCGTGATAGGTGATGCCCGACAGATCGGTGTCCTCGTAATAGACGCGCACGGCATAGAAGTGCCGCGCGCCATCGATGATGCCGCCAGGAGGGTTGGGAGAGGTCATTGCCGTTCCCCTACTCTAGCCGCGAAACGCTGCAAAGGCGCGGCATCGCGGAATGTTGATGAACGGGCGGCTAACGCGCGGCAGGCGCCCTCAGCGCCGCGCGATCATCGGCCCCAGGGGCTCTCCGCCGAAGATGTGGACGTGGAGGTGCGGCACCTCCTGCCCGCCGTGGCGGCCGATATTGGCAAGGAGGCGGTAGCCAAGTTCGACGAGGCCCTTGCTTCTCGCCACCTCGCCCACCGCGCGAACAAATCCGGCGATTTCGGCATCGGAGGCATTGGCGGAGAAGTCGTCCCAACTGACGTAGCGCCCCTTGGGGATCACCAGCGTGTGCACTTCGGCCTGCGGGTTGATGTCCTCGAAAGCGAGCGCCCAGTCGTCCTCGTAAACTTTCCGTGAGGGAATCTCGCCGCGCAGGATCTTCGCGAAGATGTTGGAATCGTCATAGGGCAGAGTCGGGTCGATCGGCATCTATTCGCTCCGGCTGGCTTTTTCCACGAGGCCCGAGGTGCCTTCGCGGCGATCGAGTTCGGCGAGCACCTTGTCGAGGTTCACGCCCTTTTCGGCGAGCAGCACCATCAGGTGAAAGATGACGTCCGCCGCCTCGGCGACGAGTTCCTGTTCGTCACCCGCGAGCGCCGCGATAACCGCTTCCGTGGCTTCCTCGCCGAGCTTCTGGGCGATTTTTGCCAGGCCCTTCGCGTGAAGCCGCGCGACATAGCTTTCCCCGGGCGATGCGGCGAGGCGCTGGGCGATGGTCGCTTCGAGGCGGGCGAGGGTGTCGGACACGTGGCTTCTTCTCGTCATTGCGAGCGCCGCAGGCGCGCGGCAATCCATGGACCAACCTCCGCCGCATCCGGACAGGCTGGGCCGTGGATTGCTTCGCTACGCTCGGAACGACGATTGTTCAACCGCGCGCGGGCAGGCCGGCTGCCCTAAGTGCGGCGTGGGCCTCGGCGATGGTGTGGTGGCCGAAGTGGAAGATCGAGGCGGCGAGCACCGCGCTGGCATGGCCCTTGGTCACGCCCTCGACGAGGTGGTCGAGGCTCCCCACGCCGCCGCTGGCGATCACCGGCACGCTGACTGCGTCGGCGATCTCGCGGGTGAGCGCGAGGTCATAGCCCCTTTGGGTGCCGTCCCCGTCCATTGAGGTGACCAGCAATTCGCCTGCGCCCAGATCGGCGACTTTCAGCGCATATTCCACAGCGTCGATCCCGGTCGGCTTGCGGCCGCCATGGGTGAAGATTTCCCAGTTCCCGCGCGGCGTGCGGCGCGCGTCGACGCTTGCGACGACGCACTGGCTGCCGAACTTCGTGGCGATCTCGCCCACCAGCTCGGGCCGGGCGACGGCGGCGGAGTTAACCGCGACCTTGTCCGCCCCCGCGAGCAGCAGCGCGCGCGCATCCTCGGGGGAGCGCACCCCGCCGCCGACGGTAAGCGGCATGAAGCACACCTCCGCCGTGCGCCGCACCATGTCGAGCAGCGTCCCGCGCCCTTCATGGCTGGCGGAGATGTCGAGAAAGCAAAGCTCGTCCGCGCCGGCCGCATCATAAGCGCGCGCCTGCTCGACCGGATCGCCCGCGTCCTTCAAGTCGACGAAATTGACGCCCTTGACCACGCGGCCATCGGCGACGTCGAGGCAGGGGATGACGCGGATGCGGACGGTCACGTGAATAGTCCCACGATCAAGGAAGCCCAAATGAAGATCAAGAGACCCAAGGGTATCAGACCTAGTGCACGCAGTATCCGACATGTGACCGGATGTTCATCGCAATCAATGAAAATGCTCCAGCCCACGCGAACACGGCCGATTCGATAATCCATCCAAGCGAAGGGTAAGTTGATCAACAGCGCTATCGATATCCCGCCGAGCAGAAACCATTCGTTGGCGCTATAGTTGGAGCCCATCAAACCCGCGCACCCATCGCGATCGCCGCCGCCAGATCGAGCCGCCCTTCATAGAGCGCGCGGCCCGTAATCACGCCCTCGATCCCCTCGTGCGCGTGGAGCGAGAGGATGTGGATGTCGTCCAGCCCCTTCACCCCGCCGCTCGCGATCACGGGGATGTCGACGCGGCGGGCGAGGTCCACGGTCGCCTCGATGTTCACGCCTTTCAAGAGGCCATCGCGGCCGATGTCGGTGAACAGGAGGCTGGCCACGCCCGCGTCCTCGAAGCGGCGGGCGAGGTCGGTGACAGGGACGTCGGAGACTTCCGCCCAGCCCTCGGTCGCGACCATCCCGTCCTTGGCGTCGACCGCGACGACGATGCCGTTTTCCCACTCGCGCGCCATTTCGCGCACGAATTCGGGGTTCTTGAGCGCGGCGGAACCCATCACGACCCGCGCCACGCCGAGGTTGAACCACCCCTCGACCGCCGCCGCATCACGGATGCCGCCGCCGAGTTGCACATAACCCGGGAAGGCCGCGACGATCGCCTCCACCGCCGCGCGGTTGCGGCTTTCGCCCGCGAAGCTGCCGTCGAGGTCGACGACATGGAGATGCTCGGCCCCGGCTTCCGCGAAGATCAGCGCCTGCGCGGCCGGGTCGTCGCCGTAGATGGTGGCGCGCGCCATGTCGCCCTCGGCGAGACGCACGACCTGGCCGTCCTTGAGGTCGATGGCGGGGAAGATGATCAAGGGAACCACTCCAGGAAGCGGTGGAGCGTCGCGAGGCCGTAGGCCTGGCTCTTCTCGGGGTGGAACTGGACGCCGATTATGTTGTCCCGGGCGACAGCCGCGACAAGCCCCTCGCCGTGGTCGGTCATGGCGGCAACGTGGTGCGGCTCGTCGGCGGCGAAGTGGAAGGAGTGAAGGAAATAGGCCTCGCCCTCCTCGATCACGGCATGATCCCGCGCATGGGGCAGCAGCGCGACGTCGTTCCACCCCATGTGGGGCACCTTGATCGCGGGATCGGAGGGCTGGATCAGCCGCACCTCGCCGGGCACCCAGCCGAGGCCGTCATGCGCGCCGAACTCGAGCCCGCGGGTGGCGAGGAGCTGCATCCCCACGCAGATGCCGAGGAAGGGCGCCCCGCCGACATGGACGCGCTCGCTCATCGCCTCGATCATGCCGGGCACCGCGCGCAGGCCCTCGGCGCAGGCGCGGAAGGCGCCGACGCCGGGGAGCACGATCCGGTCCGCGGCGCGCACGACATTGGCGTCGGCGGTGACGGTCACCTCGGCCCCGGCCGCCTTCAGCGCGTTGTGGACCGAATGGAGGTTGCCCGCGCCGTAATCGACCAAGGCAACGACCTCACCCACCGAGTTGCCCCTTGGTGCTGGGGATGTTGCCGCCCTTCCTCGGGTCGCGCTCCACCGCCTGCCGCATCGCGCGGGCGAAACCCTTGTAAAGGCTCTCGCAGATGTGGTGGTTGTTGGTGCCGTATAGGAGCTCCATGTGGAGGGTAATCCCGGCGGCCTGAGCAACCGAATGGAACCAGTGCTCGATCAGCTCGGTGTCCCATTCGCCGAGGCGTTGCTGGGTGAACTTCGCCTTCCACACGAGATAGGGGCGCCCCGAGATATCGAGCGCGACGCGGCTCAGGGTCTCGTCCATCGGCGAATAGGCCGCGCCGTAGCGACCGATGCCGGCCTTGTCGCCCAATGCCTGTGCGATCGCCTGACCGAGCGCGATCGCCGAATCCTCAGTGGTGTGGTGCTGGTCGACATGGAGGTCGCCCACCACCTTCATCGTGACGTCGATCAGCGAATGGCGGCTAAACTGTTCGACCATGTGATCAAGGAAGCCGATGCCCGTGGACACGTCGTAGGCGCCGGTCCCGTCGAGGTCGACGGAGATGGCGATCTTGGTCTCGGTGGTGTTGCGTGTCACCGAGCCGGTGCGGGCGGGGTTGCTGACCATGAGCCGCGCTATAGTCCCGTTCGAGCGCATGACAAGCGCGCGGCGCACGGCAGACAGACGCGCGCCGGGCACTGTCAACCCCGCAGGACACTAAGGGGCTTGACCGGCGACGCGTGTGACGCCACGACTTTGCCCTGCCATGAACAGCGACACGCCCGACAGCCTGATCCCCTATGACGAAATCGTGCAGGAAGCCCTGCGCGCGGTGGTCGGCCGGGTGCTCGGCTCGATCGTCAGCGGCGGCGGCACCTTGCCGGGTGCGCACCATTTCTACATCACCTTCAAGACCGCCGCCCCCGGCGTCGCCATACCTGCGCACCTGCGCGAACGCTTCCCCGACGAGATGACGATCGTGCTCCAGAACAAGTTCTGGGATCTCGAGGTCGGCCAGCAGGGCTTCTCGGTCAGCCTCACCTTCAACCAGGTGCCGGCCAAGCTCACCATTCCCTTCGCCGCGATCACCGCCTTCGTCGATCCGGCGGTCGATTTCGGGCTCCAGTTCCAGGCCGCGGTCGACGAGCTCGAGCCCGAGGCGCACGAGGACGCGGAGAACGACGGGCCGGACCCCGATCCCGACGGTTCGAACGTCGTCAGCATCGATTTCGGCCGCAAGAAATAGCGCCATGGCGCGGGGGCGGCGGGCAAGCAGGACGCAGGGCGCGGCGGCATCGGCCGGGGGCACCGCTCCCGAGCCCGGCACGCCCGGCAGCGCCGCCCCGCCCGCAAGGCTCCCACTGCCGAGCCCGGTCGCCAGTACCAACATCGTGATCGCCGACATCGTGCTGCGCGCCGCAGGCGGCCTGCTGCGCGAGCGGATGGAGAAGGGCCTCCTCGTGCGCAGCCACGGCAGGTCGAAGGCGCACCGGCTGATCGAGGGGCGCGGGTTGACGACGAGCCTCGCGCTGTGGGGGGCGAGCCACCTCGCCCGCCGCTCGCCGCTGGGCCTCGCGCTGGTGGCGGGGGGGCTTGCCGCCAAGGTGTTCTACGATCGCGGCAAGCGGCTCGAGGCCGAGCGCAAGGCGCGCAACGCCACGGGAACCCGGGACTGATCGCCGCTTGATTTGTGCCGCCCTGTTGGTGCAACGGAGCCTATGGGCGATACTTCTCACAATGCAGCCGACCAGCTCCACCGCCGGGGCCTGATGTTCATCCTTTCCTCCCCCTCGGGCGCGGGCAAGACCACCCTGTCGCGGATGCTGCTGGCCAAGGACCCCGAGATCCGCCTGTCGATCTCGGCCACCACCCGCCCGCCGCGGCCGGGCGAGGTCGACGGGGTGCACTACCACTTCGTCTCCCCGCAACGCTTCCAGCAGATGATCGACGAGGACGATTTCTACGAGTGGGCCGAAGTGTTCGGCCACCGCTACGGCACGCCCAAGGGGATGATCCGCACCGGCCTCAAGCACGGGCAGGACTTCCTGTTCGACATCGACTGGCAGGGCACCCAGCAGCTTTACCAGAAGGACCAGCAGGACGTGGTCCGGGTGTTCATCCTCCCTCCCTCTCTCGACGAGCTGCATCGCCGCCTGAAGGGCCGCGCCACCGACAGCGCCGAGGTGATCGCTGCGCGGATGGAGCGCGCCCGGGCCGAGATCAGCCACTGGGACGGCTACGACTATGTCATCATCAACGACGATGTCGACCTGTGCTTCGAGAAGGTCTGCGCGATCCTCGAAGCCGAGCGGATGAAGCGCCAGCGCCAGACCGGGCTCATCCCCTTCGTGCGCGGGTTGATGAGCTGACCTGGCGCTGCGCCCTTGAAAAATCCGGTCATTGCCTGTTCAACCGCGACGCGCCACACGCTGGCTCATCCCCCTGGCGGGCGCAGGCCGACGGCCGCACGCCCACACCAATTGTAGAGAGACGATGCTCATGAAGGCCCGTATCCTGGCCCCGATCCTGTCGACCGTCTGTGCCGCCGCGCTCGCCGTGCCGGCCACCGTGCAAGCGCAAGGAACTGCGATGACCGCTGCCGCCCCGGCCCCTGCCGCAGATGCCGTGCCCGCGCCCACCGGGCCGTTCGCAACCGTCAGCACCCTGCCCTTCGAGGCGCCCGATTTCACCGGCATCACCGAGGATGACTACCTCCCCGCCTTCGAACAGGCGATGGCGATCCACCGCGCCGAAGTCGACGCGATCATCGCCAACAAGGACGCGCCGACCTTCGAGAACACGATCGTCGCGCTCGAGACGGCGGGCCAGATGCTCGGCCGGGTGTCCCGGGTGTTCTATGCCCTGACCAGCGCCAACACCACCGACCGGCTCGACGCGATCGACACCGAGATTAGCCCGAAGCTCGCCGCGCACAACGACGCGATCAACCTCGACCCTGCGCTCTTCGCGCGGGTGAAGGCGGTCTACGACAACCGCGCCGCGATGACCATGACCGCGGAAGACGCGCGCCTGCTCGAGCAGACCTATGACGAGATGGTCCACGCCGGCGCGCTGCTGACCGATGCCCAGCGCGAGGAGGTGAAGGCGATCAACGGCCAGCTTTCCACCCTCGCCACCCAGTTCGGCCAGGCGGTGCGCACCGCGACCAACGAACAGCCGCTGATCGTCGACACGAAGGAAGAGCTCGCCGGGCTGTCGGAGGCCGACATCAAGGCCGCCGCCGATCTTGCCGCCGCGCGCGGGATGCCGGGCAAGTTCGCGATCGCGCTCCAGAACACCACCCAGCAGCCGCTGCTGCCCGCCCTCGAGAACCGCGCCACCCGCGAAGCGCTGTTCAAGCGCAGCTTCCACCGCGCCGACGGCACTGTGGTCGGTCAGGATACGCGCCTGCTGCTTGCCCGCATCGCCGAGCTTCGCGCCAGGAAGGCCGCGCTGTTCGGCGAGCCCGACTGGGCGAGCTATGCCATGTACGACCGCATGGCCAAAGAGCCCAGGACCGCGCTCGACTTCATGGAACAGATGGTCCCGGCGCTTGCCGCCACGCAACGCCGCGAGGCCGGGGAGCTCAACGAGGCGATCGCGAGGGACGGCGGCAACTTCACCGTCCAGCCGTGGGACTGGTATCGCTATGCGGGTCGTATCAAGGCCGAACGCTTCGACCTCGACGAGGAGGCGGTCGCGCAATATTTCCAGATCGACAAGGTTCTGGAAGACGGCGTGTTCTTCGCCGCGAACAAGCTCTACGGGATCAGCTTCAAGAAGCGCAACGACATTCCCGTCTATCACCCCGACGTCTCGGTCTACACCGTTTTCGATGCCGACGGTTCGGAGCTGGCGCTGTTCTACTTCGATCCCTACCAGCGCCCCTCCAAGCGCGGCGGTGCGTGGATGGGCAATTTCGTCGAACAGAGCCACCTCGCGGGCACCAGGCCGGTGATCTATAACGTGCTCAACATCGCCAAGGCCGCGCCGGGCGAGGTGCAGCTCGTCACCTTCGACGACGTGAACACCATGTTCCACGAATTCGGCCATGCGCTCCACGGCCTGTTCGCCGACCAGCGCTACGCCAGCATCTCGGGCACCGCGACGGCGCGCGACTTCGTCGAATATCCGAGCCAAGTGAACGAGATGTGGGCGACCGATCCGGCGGTGCTCCAGAGCTACGCCAAGCACTACAAGACCGGTGAGACGATCCCGGCGGCGATGATCGAGAAGATCGAGGCGGCGGGCAAGTTCAACCAAGGCTACGACTTCGGCGAGGTGGTGGCCGCCGCGCTGCTCGACATGAAGTGGGCCGCCTTGACGCCGCAGCAGGCCGCCGCGATCGACACCCCCGAAAAGGTCGACGCCTTCGAGGACACCGCCCTCAAGCAGCTTGGGCTCGCGGTCGATCTGGTCGCGCCGCGTTACCGCTCGACCTACTTCAACCACGTCTTCAGCGATCCCGAGGGCTATTCGGCGGGCTATTACAGCTACCTTTGGACGCAGATGCTCGACCAGGACAGCCGCAAGTGGTTCCGCGAGAACGGCGGGCTGACCCGCGCCAACGGCGATCACTACCGCAAGACCGTGCTCAGCCGCGGCGGGACGATGGACTATTTCGAGATGTTCCGGAACTTCGCCGGGCGCGAGCCCGACGTGACCGCGATGCTCGAGGCGCGCGGGCTGACCGGGCCGGCCGCCGCCAAGTAGGCGCTGGGCCAGAACGAAAAAGGGCCGCCGGAGCGATCCGGCGGCCCTTTTTGCTCTCCGTGTCGCGGGCGATCAGTGCCCGCCGCCGCTCGGATCGGCGAAGTGGTTGGGGAGCAGCGCATTGACCACCCCACCATCGACCGTCAGCGTCTCTCCCACGACATAATCGCCCGCCCGGCTGCACAGGTAGATCGCGGCCGCCGCCATGTCCTCGGCGCTGCCGATGCGCTTGGCGGGAATACCGCTCGCGCTCGCATCGGGCGCATCCTTGGCGGCGCGGTTCATCTCGGAGGGGAAGGCCCCCGGCGCAATCGAGGAGACGACGATATTGTCCTGGATCAGCCGCGCGGCCATGCGCCGGGTGAGCTGGATCACCGCCGCCTTGGAGGCCTGATAGGCATAGGTCTCCCACGGGTTGATCCGCTGCCCGTCGATCGAGGAGACGTGGATCACCTTGGCCGGATGCCCCTGCTTGCCGCCTTCGACCAACAGGTCGTGGAGCTTCTGGGTGAGGAAGAACGGCGTCTTGACGTTCAAGTCCATCGTCCGGTGCCAGCCGGCCTCGGTGAATTCGAGATAGGGCTGGCCCCAGGCGGCGCCAGCATTGTTGATGAGGATGTCAAGCCGGCTTTCGCGGGACTTCAGTTCATTTGCGAGGCTGACGATGCCGTCCATCTGGCTGAGGTCGGCAGAGATACCGATCACCTTGTCCGCGCCGAACGCGTCGATGGTCGCCTGCATCTGCTCGATCTTGCGCGCCGAGATGTAGACCCTTGCCGCGCCTGCGGCGAGCAGCCCCTCGACGAACATCTTGCCGATCCCACGGCTGCCGCCGGTGACGAGGGCGATGCGCCCCTCGAGGCTGAAAAGCTTGTTGATGTCCATGTTTCTCTCCATTCTCCCCTCCCGCTTGCAGGAGGGGTTGGGGGTGGGAATGGGCCGGAGAGGCCCACCCCGCTGCGACTTGGCGGCAAGCCGCCAAGTCTCGCGCCCCTCCCGCTTGCGGGAGGGGGAAGGACGGCTTAGTACCCGCTCAACTCCGCCACGCGGTTGGCGTGGAAGTAGGCGTCGCCGAGGAACTCGGCGAGGGCGCGATCGCGCTTCATGTAGAGGCCGATATCGTATTCGTCGGTCATGCCGATCCCACCGTGCATCTGCACGCCTTCCTGCACCGCGAGCCGCGCGGTCTTAGCGACCTTGGCCTTGGCGACGCTCGCCATGAGGTCGGCCTGCGCCGAACCGGCATCGAGGAGCTGCTGCGCCTTGATGGTGACGGCGCGGGCGATCTCAACCTCGGAATAGAGGTGGCTGGCGCGGTGCTGCAAGGCCTGGAACTCGCCGATCAGCTTGCCGAACTGCTTTCTTTGCTTGAGGTAGTCGACTGTCATGTCCATCGCCCCGCGCGCGACGCCGACGCCCTCGGCTGCCGCGCCGACACGGCCGGCGAGCAGCATGGCATCGAGCACCGCGCGCCCGCCGTCGATCTCGCCGATCACGGCATCGCCATCGAGCTCGACCCCGTCGAACCTGGTGTGGGTGGCCATCGAGGAATCGACCAGACGCACCGCATCATGGCTTATGCCCGCGGCGTCCTTCGGAACGGCGAAGAGGGTGATACCCTCGGCATCCTCGTCCGAACCGCTGGTGCGCGCGGCGACAACGATCATGTCGGCGCTCGCGCCCTGGATGACGAAGCTCTTGGCGCCGGTGAGCCGGAAGCCGTTGCCCGACTTCTGGGCGCGGGTGGCGATCCGCTGCGGGCGGTGCTTGGCGGTCTCGTCGATGGCGACGGCGAACACGGAATCCCCCGCGATCAGCCCCGGCAGATAGCGGCTCTTCAGATCGTCCGAGCCATGCTTTAGCGCGGTCGCCGCCAGCACCGACGACGTCAGGAACGGCGAGGGCGTCAGGTTGCGGCCGACCTCCTCGAGCACGATCCCGGCTTCTACGTGGCCCATGCCGAGCCCGCCGTCAGCCTCGTCCACCAGCATGCCGGTGAAGCCCATTTCTGCCATCTGCTTCCACAGGCCGTGCCCGAAGCCGTCCTTGCAGTCGCGGTCGCGCCAGTGGCGCAGTTGCTTGGCGATGTTGCCTTCCTCGGCGATGAAGCCGCGCGCGGTGTCGGCGAGCATCGCCTGGTCGTCGGTGTGATACAGGGGCATTGGTTCCCTCTCCAGATTCCCCCCTCCCGCCTGCGGGAGGGGCAGCGAGACTTGCCAGCTTGCCGGCTAGTCGCAGCGGGGTGGGCCTGCGGGCGGTTCCGCGTTCACACCCCCAACCCCTCCCGCACGCGGGAGGGGTTGATGATCAAGCCCCCGGCAGGTCGAGGATGCGCTTGGCGATGACGTTGAGCATCACCTCGCTTGTCCCGCCCTCGATCGAGTTCGCCTTGGTGCGCAGCCAGGCGCGCGAGGGCTTGCCGCGCTCGGTCGCCTCGCTCTCCCATTCAAGGCTGCGCGAGCCGCCCACCGCCATCATCAGCTCGTGACGGCGCTTGTTCAGCTCGGTCCCGGCGTATTTCATCATGTTCGGCTGCGCGGGGTGTGCCTTGCCGACCTTGATCTCGTCCAGGAACTTCTCGCCCATCGCCGCATAGGCGAGCGCATCGACATCGAAATTGGCAAGCTCCGCACGCAGCACCGGGTCGATATCGTCGCCGGTCTTCGCCGCATGGCGCTTCATCGCCGCGCCGATCGCTGCCGCACGCTCGCCGCCATCCGCGCCCGAGATCATCTCGCGCTCGTGGCCGAGCAGATACTTGGCGACGTCCCAGCCGCGGTTGATGGTGCCCACGTAGGCGGGCACGTCATCGCCATAGGACTTGGGCACGGCGACGTTGTCGAAGAAGGTCTCGCAGAAGGGCGAGGAGCCGCTGATCAGCTTGATCGGCTTGGTGGTGACGCCTTCCGACGCCATGTCGAACAGCATGAAGGTGATGCCGCCATACTTGTTCTCCTTGTCGGTGCGGACAAGGCAGAAAATCCAGTCGGCCTGGTCGGCGTAGGAGGTCCAGATCTTCTGGCCGTTGACGACCCAGTGATCGCCCTTGTCCTCTCCGAAGGTCTGCAGGGAGACGAGGTCGCTGCCCGAGCCCGGCTCCGAATAGCCCTGGCACCAGCGGATTTCGCCGCGCGCGATTTCATTGAGGAAGCGCTGCTTCTGGCCTTCGGTGCCGAAGTGTAGCAGTGCCGGGCCGAGCATCCAGATGCCGAAGCTGCTCAATGGCGGACGCGCGCCAATCCGGCCCATCTCCTCTCGGAGCACCTTGGCCTCGGCGGGCGAGAGCCCCGCACCGCCATATTCCTTTGGCCACATCGGCACGGTGTAGCCCTTGGCGACGCAGGCTTCGAGCCACGCCTTCTGGGCATCGTTCTTGAAGGTGGCATTCCGGCCGCCCCAGTAGATGTCGTCCTCGCCGCGCACCGGCTCGCGCATTTCGGCTGGGCAGTTCGCCTCCAGCCAGGCGCGGGTTTCGGTGCGGAACGTGTCCAGATCGGCCATGACCGATTCTCCTCTCGAGCCTCATACTTGACGCTTACGTTAGTGGCATTTGCCGCGCGCCTGCAAGCGCAGATCGTCGGGCGCCGGATGCCGTAGCGTCAGGCCCTTCGTCATTGACGCGAGGCTCGATCGGTCTAGGTTCGCCACCGAAAGGGAGAGAGGCATTGGCGGGGTTCGTCGGAGCGCGGGGCGTGTCCCTATGGGCGTGATCGCCGGCAAGCTGCCGATGCGGGTGAAGCTGACCGCCGGGTTCGGCGCGGTGGCCTTCGGAGTCAAGGACAGCGGCTTCTCGTTCTTCCTGCTGATCTTCTACAACCAGGTGCTGGGGATGGACGCCAGTGCGGTCAGCCTTGCGCTGCTGATCGCGCTGCTCGTCGACGCAGTGGTCGATCCGATCCTCGGACACCTGTCCGATCGCACCTACACCCGCTGGGGGCGCCGCCTGCCGTGGCTCTATGTCGCCCCGGTCCCGCTCGCCTTCGCCTGGGTGATGCTGTGGAGCCCGCCCGGCGGGGCGGCGCCGAGCTTCGCCGGCCTCGTCGCCATCGCCATTACCGTGCGCGTGCTGCTGTCGGCCTGCGAAGTGCCCTCGATCAGCCTCACCCCGGAACTGACCGCCGACTACGACGAGCGCACCACGCTGTTCCGCTACCGCTTCCTCTCGGGCTGGCTTGGAGGCCTCGCCATGATGGCGCTGGCCTACACCGTGTTCATGCCCGGCCCCGAGGGCCTTCTCAAGGTCGAAGGCTACCAGACCTTCGGCATCTTCGGCGCCGTCCTGATGGCGGTGTCGGTGATCGGCTCGGCGGCAGGGCTGCACCGGCTCGTGGCGCGCCTGCCCAACCGCAAACCGCCGCCCTTCACCCTGAGGGGCGCCTTTGCCGAGATCGTCGAGGCCTTTTCGGAAAGGTCCTTCCTGATCTTCGCCGCCGGGGCGCTCGCCGCCTACATTCTTCAGGGCATGACCTTCTCGATCTCGAACTATCTCAACCTGTTCGTGTGGCAGCTCGGGCGCGAGCAGCTGGTGTTCTACCCGCTGGTGCTGTTCGCCTCGGTGGTGGTGATGTTCGTCATCGTCGGGCCGATGCAGCGGCGGCTCGGCAAGGCGGGGAGCGCGGCCTTCGGCGCGGTGGGTGCGACGGCGATCGGCATCGTGCCCTATGCGCTGCTGCTGACCGGGCTGTGGCCGCAGCCGGGCACCATCGCCTCGACCGCGGGCTTCTTCGCGTTCCTGCTCTTCGCCAACTGCCTCGGCGTCGTCTCGCTGGTCTCGGCAACCTCGATGATGGCCGAGATCGTCGAGGAGTTCGAGGAACGCACCGGGCGGCGTGCCGAGGGTTCGTTCTTCTCGGGCAACTGGCTGATCCAGAAATGCGCGACCGGCGCGGGGATCTTCGTCACCGGCCAGATCATCGCCTTCGCCGGGCTCGCCACGGATGCCGCACCCGGCAGCGTGCCGCAGGACGTGCTCGCCACGCTGGTGCTGTGCTACGGCACCGCGGCGGCGGGGCTGGCGGCGGTTTCGGCATGGTGGCTGGCGCGCTTCCCGATCAGCCGCGCGGAGCACGAGGCGCGGCTGGAACGGCTCGCCGCAATCCGCGCGCGCAGGCCCGCGACGCCGCTCGAGGAGGCCGCCTGCGCCGATCCAGACGCGCACTCGATCGGCATATGAGCAGGCACAAATGAGAGCTTGGCGGAGCCCCGAGGCTCTGCCACGGTCAGGCCCAGATTCGGTTTTCATTCAGGACGAGAGAGGAACAGCCGCATGGATTTCGAACCGACCGAGCGCCAGCTCTACTGGCGCAATCGGGTGCGCGACTTCATCGAGGCCCACGTGCGCCCGAACATGAAGGTCTATGACGAACAGGAGCACACCGGCGAGCGTTGGAAGGTCCTGCCGATCGTCGAGGAGACCAAGGCCAAGGCCAAGGCGGCGGGAATCTGGAACCTGTTCATGCCGCCGCGCAACGACAGCCACCATCACGTCGACGACACCTTCGAGTTCGAGGGACCCGGCCTCACCAACCTCGAATACGCGATGTGCGCCGAGGAGATGGGCCGCATCGGGTGGGCGAGCGAGGTGTTCAACTGCTCGGCGCCCGACACCGGCAACATGGAGGTGTTCCATCGCTATGGCACGCGCGAGCAGAAGGAAGCCTGGCTGCGCCCGCTGATGAACGGCGAGATCCGTTCCGCCTTCCTGATGACCGAGCCCTACACCGCCTCCTCGGACGCGACCAACATCGAGACCCGCATCGAGCGGGACGGCGACCACTACGTCATCAACGGGCGCAAGTGGTGGTCGTCGGGCCTCGGCGATCCGCGTTGCAAGATTGCGATCGTGATGGGCAAGACCGACGTCACCGCCCAGCGCCATGCGCAGCAATCGATGGTGCTGATGCCGATCGACACCCCCGGCGTGACCATCCTGCGCCACCTCCCCGTCTTCGGCTATGACGATGCGCCCCATGGCCACATGGAGGTCGAGATGAAGGACGTGCGCGTCCCCGTCACCAACATGCTGCTGGGCGAAGGGCGCGGTTTCGAGATCGCGCAAGGGCGCCTCGGGCCGGGCCGCATCCACCACTGCATGCGCACCATCGGCGCGGCGGAAGAGGCGCTGGAGAAGATGTGCCGCCGCCTGCAGGAGCGCGAGGCCTTCGGCAAGCCCGTCTACAAGCACTCGGTCTGGGAAGAGCGCGTCGCGCGCGCCCGCATCGACATCGAGATGACCCGCCTCCTGTGCCTCAAGGCCGCCGACATGATGGACAAGGTCGGCAACAAGGCCGCCAAGCAGGAGATCGCGATGATCAAGGTGCAGGCGCCCAACATGGCGCTGCGCATCATCGACGACGCGATCCAGGCGCATGGCGGCGGGGGCGTGTCGGAGGATTACGGCCTTGCGAGGAGCTACGCCAACCAGCGCACGCTGCGGCTCGCCGACGGGCCGGACGAAGTCCACGCCCGCTCGATCGCGCACATGGAGTTCGCCAAGCATGCGCCGGTTGCCGGACCGACCGCCAACGCCCTGCGCGGCGATCACGGGCGGGCCGCCAACGATGCGGCGGGCTTCAGCGCGGGCGACATGGGCGTTGCCCGGTAACGGGGGCGCGCTGATCCTGTAGGCGCGCTCGTTCGCATAGTGCATGCGGAGGCCGCCCCTGGAGGGTGGCCTTCCGCGAACGGCGCTTCGGCACCTCCTGTTGGAACCGCCGAAAGCCGATCCAACCCAGAGAGAGTAGGAAAGCATGGCCAAGGCAGCCATCCTTGAACAACCTGGCGAGGGCCTGCGCATCGCCGAGGTCACCTATGCCGAGCCCGGCCCACACGAGGTCCTGATCGACACCAAAGCGTGCGGGCTGTGCCATTCGGACCTGCACTTCATCGACGGGCATTATCCCCATGCGCTCCCCTGCATTCCAGGGCACGAGGCGGCGGGCGTGGTGCGCGCGGTCGGCTCGGAAGTGCGCACGGTCAAGCCGGGCGATCACGTCGTCTCCTGCCTTTCGGCCTTCTGCGGGCACTGCGAGTTCTGCGTGACGGGCCGCATGGCGCTGTGCCTCGGCGCCGACACCCGCCGCGCCAAGGGCGAGGCACCGCGCATCGCCTTTGCCGACGGCAGCGCGCCGGTGGCGCAGATGCTCAACCTCTCGGCCCTCAGCGAGCAGATGCTGATCCACGAACACGCCTGCGTCGCGATCGACAAGGCGATGCCCTTCGACCGGGCGGCGCTGCTCGGCTGCGCGGTCACGACCGGCGCAGGAACGATCTTCAACGCCTGCAAGGTGACCCCGGGCGAGACCGTTCTGGTGGTAGGCTGCGGCGGCGTGGGCCTGGCAGCCATCAACGCCGCGAAGATCGCCGGCGCGGGCAAGATCATCGCCGCCGATCCGCTCCCCGAAAAGCGCGAGCTGGCACAGGTGCTCGGCGCGACCCACACGGTCGATGCGCTCGCCGAGGATGCCGCCAAGCAGATCGTCGCGATCAGCGGCGGCGGCGTCGACTGGGGAATCGAGGCGGTGGGGCGTCAGGCCTCGGCAGACCTCGCGGTCGCCTCGCTGCGCCGCGGCGGGACGGCGGTGATCCTCGGCATGATGCCCTTGGACTGCAAGGTCGGGCTCGGCGCGATGGACCTGCTTGGCGGCAAAAAGCTGATGGGCGCGATCATGGGGATGAACCATTTTCCCGTCGCCCTGCCGCGCCTCGTCGATTTCTACCTGCGCGGCCTCCTCGATCTCGACACGATCATCGCCGAGCGCATCCCGCTCGAGGCGGTGAACGAGGGTTTCAACACGATGCGCGCCGGCCATTCCGCGCGCACGGTGGTGGTGTTCGACTGATGAGTGATGCGACCAATATCGATTTCGACAAGGAAATGGTCGGCACGGTCGAAGTGACCGAGAAGGACGCGCTCGATCTTGCCAGCCTCACCGCATGGTTCGAAGCCCATGTCGAGAGCTTCGCCGGCCCGATCAGCTACACCAAGTTCAAGGGCGGTCAGTCGAACCCGACCTACCGCATCGACACGCCGGGGGCCTCCTATGTCCTCAGGCGCCAGCCTTTCGGCAAGCTGCTGCCCTCCGCCCACGCGGTCGACCGCGAATATGCGGCGATGACCGGCCTCTATCCGACCGGCTTCCCGGTGCCGCGCACCTACGGGCTATGCGAGGACGTGGAGGTCATCGGCTCCAAGTTCTTCGTGATGAGCATGGCCGACGGCCGCTCGCTGTGGAACGGCGCGCTGCCCGGCCTCACCCCGCAGGAACGCCGCGCGCACTACCTCGCGCTGATCGACACCATGGCCGAGCTTCACCTCAACGATCCGCAGGCAATCGGCATGGGCGCGTTCGGCAAGCCGAACGACTACTGCGCGCGCCAGATCACCCGCTGGACCAAGCAGTACAAGCTCTCCGAAACCGAGCACATGCCCGAGATGGAGCGGCTGATCCAATGGCTGCCCGAGACGATCCCGCCGCAACACGGCTCGAGCGTGGTGCACGGCGACTACCGGCTCGACAACGTGATCTTCCATAAGGACGAAGCCCGCATCATCGCGGTGCTCGACTGGGAGCTGTCGACGCTGGGCGATCCGATCGCCGACTTCAGCTACCTGATGCTCAACTGGCACAACCCCGCCGATGGCCGCGCGGGGCTGCTGGGGCTGGACCTGCCGGCGCTCGGCATTCCGAGCCAGGAGGAGGCGGTCGAACGCTATGTCGCGAAGACCGGCTATCCCGTGCCGCCGATGGACTGGTACTTCGCCTACAACCTGTTCCGGCTCGCAGGGATCATGCAGGGCATCAAGAAGCGCGTGATCGACGGCACGGCCTCCTCCGCCCATGCCCAGGCGATGAGCGAAAGGGTGCGGCCGCTCGCCGAGCGTGCCTACCAGTTCGCGCTCGCCGCGGGGATGCCTGCCTGATTTCGAGGCAGGGCCTGCGCCGATTGCGTAGCCCTGCTCAAGCCTTGCGCAGCGCGCTTGCCGAGCCGCGGCGTCGCGGCTAAGCCCGCGCCCGAATTCCTGGCCTTTCCCCTCGGGTTCTTTCCGGAGACCGCGCATGCATGACGCCCTGATCGCCGCCATCGAAGAGGCCTGGGAAAATCGCGGCGAGATCGCCCCGGGGCACGAGGCGCGGCACTGCGTCAATGACGCGCTCGCCCTGCTCGACAGCGGCGCGGCGCGTGTCGCCGAGCCTGACGGGAACGGCGGCTGGCGGGTCAACCAGTGGCTCAAGAAGGCGGTGCTGCTGAGCTTCCGGCTGAACGACAACCGCGTCATGGAAGACTGCGCGGCCGGCGTTCCGGCCTTCGACAAGGTGCCGCTGAAGTTCGCCGGCTGGGGCGAGAACCGCTTTCGCGAGGCGGGCTTCCGGGTCGTGCCGGGCGCGGTGGTGCGGCGCGGCGCGCACATCGCGAAAGGCGCGGTGCTGATGCCCAGCTTCGTCAACATCGGCGCCTATGTCGGCGAGAACACCATGATCGACACCTGGGCGACCGTGGGCTCCTGCGCGCAGATCGGCGCGAACGTCCACATCTCGGGGGGAGCAGGGATCGGCGGGGTGCTCGAGCCGCTCCAGGCCGAGCCGGTCATCATCGGCGACAACGCCTTCATCGGCGCGCGCGCGGAAGTGGCCGAGGGCGTGCGCGTGGGCGAAGGCGCGGTGCTCTCGATGGGCGTCTATCTTGGCGCCTCGACCAAGATCGTCGACCGCGCGAGCGGAGAGGTCCACATCGGTTCCGTCCCGCCCTATGCCGTGGTCGTACCCGGCTCGATGCCCGGCAAGCCCCTGCCCGACGGCAGCCCGGGGCCGAGCCTCTACTGCGCGGTGATCGTCAAGACCGTTGACGCCCAGACCCGCTCCAAGACCGGCATCAACGAACTGCTGCGCGACTGAGGCGACCCGCCCGATCGGCCCGGCGCGTTTGGCACCCGCCCGGTCGGCAGCGGCGAAACATCGAAGGCCCGCAGCCGTAATCTCCTGCCCACCCATGCAGGAGACCGCAATGCCCCCCCCGAATCGCGACGACAATCCCCGCCTCGATTCCACCGACGCCCGCGCCGGCAGCCGCGAGGGGGTGGTGCGCTGGGTGCTGCTCATCAGCCTCACCCTCGCCATCGTCGCGCTCACCGCGATCTGGGTGACCGGCGCGCTCACCCAGGGCCCGGTCGAGAGCGAGGGCACCTCCGAGGGCCGCCAGCGCGCCGCGCAGGAATAGGCCGGCGAATCGAGCTCGATCGACGGCATCAACACCGATGTCGGCGAGAGCTTCTCCAGCGACGAGGACACCGGCGCCGCCGACCAGTGATCGCGCGCGCTCCGGCACGGCGAGGCTGCGGCCGGGAACCATTCGCCGCGCTCAGGCTTGATTGACGCTAGGGAATGTGTTTCCGTAGCGGCACCATGTGTCTTGGGAGAGCACGTATGGCCGATCACAAGGAGTTCCGCATTCATCACGATCGCGCCCGCGGCGCGGTGAGCAACACGGGCCTGCGCTACGTGCTCGCCTTCAGCCTTGCCTTAGCGGTCATCGCGATGAGCCTTGTCTGGATCATCCCGGCGCTGGCGATGGCGGGCGACTGATCACTCGGCCGCGGGCGGCGCGGCGGCGATCAGCGTCTCGATCGGCGGCTGATCGGCGACGCTCGCGGCATGGGCCTCGGCGGCGCGCATGACGCGCAGGGCATTGCGGCTGGCGATCATCTCGAGTTCGGCCTGCGAATAGCCGCGCCGCGCCAGTTCGGCAAAGAGCAGCGGGTAGCCGCGCACGTCCTCAAACCCGGCGGGGCCTGACGGCATCCCGTCGAAATCGCCGCCGATACCGATATGCTCGACCCCGGCGACCTTGCGGATATGGTCGATGTGATCGGCCATGTGCTTGATCGTGGTGACGGGTTCGGGATTGGCCTTGTCCCAGCCTGCGAGCCCCTCCTCGACCTTCGCCGGCTGGCCCAGCCACAGCGCCTTCAGCCGCGCGATCTCGGCATCGCGCCGGGCGCCCCACTGGCGCAGCTCCTCGTTGAGGAAGCGCGGCAGCGCCACCACCATCACGATCCCCCCGTTCTGCGGCAGCCGCGCGAGCACGCTGTCGGGCACGTTGCGCGCATGGCCGCCCACCGCCCGCGCGCCCGAGTGGCTGAAGATCACCGGCGCGCTTGCCACGTCGAGCGCGTCCATCATCGTCGCCTCGCTGACATGGGAGAGATCGACCAGCATCCCCAGCCGGTTCATCTCGCGCACCACGTCCATGCCGAAAGCGGTGAGCCCGTCGTGCCTGGGCACATCGGTCGCCGCGTCCGCCCAAGGCAGGTTGCTGTTGTGCGTGAGCGTCATGTAGCGCACGCCGAGCGCGTGGAGCTGGCGCAGCACCGCGAGGCTCGATCCGATTGAATGGCCGCCCTCCATGCCAAGGAGCGAGGCGATCCGGCCCTCGGCCATGGCGCGTTCGACCTGGTCGGCGGTGGTGGCGAAGCGCAGCGCATCGGGGTAGCGCGCGATCAGCCGCCGCGTCACGTCGATCTGCTCGATCACTTGCTGCACCGCCTCGGCCTCGTCCGCGGTGAAGGGCACGTAGACCGACCAGAACTGCGCCCCCACCTTGCCCTGCCGCAGGCGCGCAATGTCGGTGTGGAGCGCGCGGCCCTCCGGATGCCCCTCGCCCGTGGCGGTGGTATCCTCGAAATCGAAGGCGTTGATCCGGTTGGCGAGGCGGTCGCGCAGTTGATTGGGGACATCGTTGTGCCCGTCGAACACCGGCGCGGCCTCGAGCGCGGCGTTGGCCGTGGCGGTCGCCGCATCGACCGGCGCCTCCTGCGCGGCGAGCGGGCCCGCCAGCAGCAGGGCGGCGGCGCAGGCGAGCTGCGAGGGGACGGAGAGTTGCATGGGGCGGGCTCCCGGAGCTAGAGCGCCTGAGGCTTCAGGCAGGGACATCGACAAAGACATGGGGCAAGGACACGGGGCATGGATAGCGCAGGGCTGCTGATCGAACAATTGGGCCTCGCCGCCCATCCCGAGGGCGGCTGGTACAAGGAGACCTGGCGCGGCGCCCCTGGCCCCGAGGGGCGCGCGCAGGGGACCGCGATCCTGTTCCTGCTGCGCGCCGGCGAGGCTTCGCACTGGCACACGGTCGATGCCGCGGAACTGTGGCTGTGGCAGGGGGGCGATCCGGTCGAGCTGCGGCTTGCAGGCAGCGATGCCGGACCGGTGCGCTCGGTGATCCTCGGCGGGGACGTGGCGGCGGGGCAGAACCTGCAAGGCTTCGTCGCACCGGGCGAATGGCAGGCGGCGCGGCCCGCGCCCGCGGCACCGGGCGGGAACCGCCACGGCTACAGCCTCGTCTCCTGCGTGGTGGTGCCGGGGTTCGACTTCGCGGGCTTCACCCTTGCCGCGCCGGGCTGGGAGCCGGGCGCGTGACGCGGGCGGTGCTGCGCTGGCTGCTGGCGACGTTCTATTTCGCCGCAGGGGTGGTCCACCTCGCGCTGCCGGCGCCCTTCCTGACGATCATGCCCGGCTGGGTGCCGGCGCCCGAGGCGGTGGTGCTGGGGACGGGGGTGGCCGAGATCCTTGGCAGCCTCGGCCTGGTGCAGCCGTGGTCGCCGCCGCTGCGCCGCGCGGCGGGATGGGGGCTGGCGCTCTATGCCCTGTGCGTGTGGCCCGCCAACATCAACCACTTCGCGCTCGACATGGCGAAGCCGGACGGCGGACTGGGGCTCGCCTATCACGTGCCGCGGATGATCGCGCAGCCCGCGATCATCTGGCTCGCGCTGTGGGTCGGCGAATGCCTGCCGCCGCGCCGCCGCGCGGCATGACGGCCGAGGAAGCGATCCTCGCGCTGCTTGCCGAGCGCGCCACAGGTGCGAGTATTTGCCCGAGCGAGGCCGCCCGACGCATCGCGGGATCGGGCGGGGACTGGCGCGCCGCGATGGACCGCGTCCACGCGGCCGCCGACAGGCTTGCCACGGCGGGGGCGATCGCGCTGTCCTGGAAGGGGGCGCCGATGCAGGAGCGGCGCGGACCCTACCGGATCGCGCGCCGCTGATCGTCGGCAAGGCCGGGCAAAGGGCGCCGCGCGGGCGCCCCTTGTCGGCTCAGCTCAGATGCTTCGAGACCGCAGCGGTCATCTTGAACATCGAGATCTGATCCTTGCCGATCACCGCGCCGAGCTTGGCGTCGGGGTTGATCTGGCGCTTGTCCTTCTTGTCCTGAAGGTCGTTCGCCTTGATGTATTCCCACACCTTCGAGGTCACCTCGGCGCGGGTCATCGGACCCTTGCCGATCACCGCTTCGAGGTCTCCGGAAAGCTGCACCGGCTTCTGCAGTGCGTTGGTCGTGCCAGCCATCATCTACTCCCTTATGTAAGTGGCAGGTTGATCAAGAATCGTCGTCGTCCCGGTCGGCATCGTCTTCCCCGCCGCCGGTGAAGGTGGCGTGAAGCACCGCGCAGGCCGTGACCGAACCGCGCAGGGATGCGACGAGGTCCGCCCGGCCCGCACCGGGCATGAGCACCAGCGGCAGATCGGTCGCGAACAGTTGAAACAGGTAGTGGCGCGTCTCGCCCTCCGGCGGGGCGGGCAGCAGCCATTCGGAATTGCCAAGCGCATTCTTGCCGGTACGCGGCGGCACCTCGCCCTCGAGCAGCTTGCCGCGCTGGGCGGCGAGGCCCCACACCAGCCAGTGGCAGGCGGGCTCGGCAGACCTGGCCGTGGCGTCCTCGACCACCAGCACCAGTTCCTGCGAACCGGGCGGGGGCGCGCTCCATTCGAGCGGCGGGGCAACCGCATCCTCCTCGGCGGCGGTGAAGCTCGGATCAAGTTCCTCCCCGCCCCGAAAGGCGGGGCTGGTCAGCGCGAACCCGCCGCGCGCCAAGGTCTGCGCCGACCCGAGGCCCACGATCGCGAGCCCGGGATGACGCGCCGGCGCGGGCACTTGGGGTGCGAGCCAGGCGGGGAAATCAGTCATGATTCTGTAGCTTCATTGCCCTCGTGCTAGTCCCTTCGGATGCGCGAGACGAGACTTGCCGGACAGGTTTTTCGCGGTTTCTGAGGAAAACCCTGCAAATGCAGGCAAAAAGGTCACGCTTTTCGGCGAATTCATAGGTGTTCGCGCGCAGCGACCTTGCTCTCGGGCCCGCGCCAATGCATCCCAAGCCGTGGAGCGGCCCTCCCGGCGGCGCGCTCCTGCCCCGGAGTTGCACATCCCTATGAAGCGTGGTCGCACCCTGCTCAGCCTGCTGCTGTCCGTGAGCCTCGTCGCCTGTGGCGGCGGAGGCGGTTCATCCTCTTCCCCCGCGACGGGCGGCGGCGCCCCGGCCCCCACGCCCACCCCCTCGGCCACGCCCAGCCCATCCGGCTGCAGCCTGCGCGAGCGGCAGAACTTCGTCGATGCCGTGCTCGGCGAATGGTATCTCTTCCCCGATCTCCTCGCGAGCGTGAATCAGTCGAGCGTCACCAACCTCGACGACTACATCGACGCCCGCGTCGCGCCCGCGCGCGCGCAGGACCGGGACCGCTTCTTCACCTTCGCGACCTCGATCGCCGAGGAGAACGCGCTCATCAACTCGGGCTCCTCGGCGGGCTTCGGGATCCGCCTCGCCTATGACACCGCGGCGCAGCGGCTGTTCGTGATCGAGGCCTACGAGGGCGCGAGCGGGCTTGCGGCCGGGCTCGACCGGGGAAGCGAGATCACCGCCATCGGCACCACTGCCGCCAATCTGCGGACCGTCTCCAGCCTCTATGCCAGCGGCGGCGCACAGGCGGTGGCGAACGCGCTCGGCCCGTCGACGGCCGGCACCACGCGGGTGCTGCGCTTCGTGCAGCCGGGCGGCGCGGTGATCGAACGCTCGATCGCCAAGACCGACTTCGCGCTCGATCCGCTGTCGGACCGCTATGGCGCGCTGATCCTCGCGGACGGGGGCAAGCGGGTCGGCTACATCAACCTCAGGACCTTCATCGTCGCCGATGCGGCGAACCAGCTGCGCCAGGCCTTCGCGCAGTTCGCGGGCCAGGGCGTGACCGAACTCGTCATCGACCTGCGCTACAACGGCGGCGGTCTGGTCGACGTGGCGGACACCTTCGGCGACCTGATGGGGCAGGGCCGCGTCGGGCAGGTGTGGAGCCGCGAGGTGCTGCGCCCCTCGAAGTCGGCGGAGAACACCACGCGCCTGTTTCGCAGCGAACCCAACGCCATCGCGCCCACCCGGGTCGCGGTGATCGCCACCGACGAGACCGCCTCGGCGAGCGAGCTGATCGTCAATTCGCTGATCCCCTATCTCGGCACCAACCTCGCGCTGATCGGGGGCAACACCTTCGGCAAGCCCGTGGGCCAGTTCGGCTTCGACCTCAGCGCCTGCGACCTGAGGCTGCGGGCGGTGGCCTTCCAGACCGTCAACGCGGAAGGCCGCGGCGAATACTTCACCGGGCTTGCCGGCGTGGTACCGAACACCTGCCGCGCGGGCGACGACATCACGCGGCCCTTGGGCGACCCGCGCGAGGCCTCGATCGCGACGGCGCTCGATTTCCTCGCCGGACGGGCCTGCACCCCGATCGCCGCGAGCCCCGCCGCTGCCACCAGCCGCACCCTCGGCAGCATGCCGCAGGCCCAGCGCGACCGTCAGGGCCTCGACCTGCCCGACCGCCAGATGGTCCAGCCCGCCCGGCCCAACGCCGCGCAGCACGAATTGCCCGGCCTGTTCTAGCCCCGCCTGTTCCAGCGCCCCTCAGAGCCCCTGCGGCACGGTTTCGTAGGCGGGCAGGTCGCCGAGATCCACCCAGTCCTGCTTGCTCTTGGCGTAGCAGTGGAAGGCGGGCTTCAGGATGCTGGTGTCGTCGAGCGTCCCGGCCTTGATGAACATCATCCCCGGCGGACGGTCCAGCCGGGTGAACACGGGCGAGCCGCAGGTGCCGCAGAACTGCCGGCGCACGGTCGCGCCGCTGTCGCCGGTGTCGTTGTAGGTGGTGAGCTCGCCTGCGAAGCGCACCGCCGTTTCGGGGACGCCGATGATGACCGAAAGCGCGCTGCCCGCCTGCTTCTGGCAGTTCGTGCAATGGCAGGTGACGCACAGCAGCGGATCGCTCTCGCATTCGTAACGCACCGCGCCGCACAGGCAGCCCCCGGTGATGGTCATCGCCTCTCTCCCCCTTGCTTCCCCGACCGGGGGAAGGCCGTCAGGGCGCTTCCCCGCCGCTGAAGGGCTTCTCCGTGGTATAGCCGCAGCCTTGCAATGTCTCCCCGTCCAAAGCGATAGTGGCGACGAAGGGGAAGCGCCGGTCGCTCATCCCGTCGCTGCAATCGCCGGGGGTGAGCGTGGCGGTAAAGGATTTGCCGTCGAGCGTCCCGGAAAAGCCGAGCCCGTTGTTGCCGGAAAAGCGACTGACCGCAAAGCGCGTGCCGGGCTGGTTGTCGGGCGTGGTCCACAGGCCCTGTGCGCCCTCGACCCTGAGCGTCCAGAAAGGCTCGGTGCCGGTAAGCGTGACGGTCTCCTGCGGGCCGACGGCATCGAAAGCCCGTCCCTCGGGGTCGATGCCGTCCTGCTGCTGCGCGGGCGCGCAGGCGGCAGGGACGAGCGCCAGGGCGGCAATGACAAGCGTGCGGCAGGCCATGGGTTTGCGCTTCCTCGATGATGATGGGCAGGCGCCAAGATAGCCGCCGCGCCGCGCCTTGCCAATCGCCGCCGCCGTCCCCGTGCGTGTGCCCATGCCCGGGGGGCCGGAACCATGCGCGCATGGCGGGGTTGCCCGCGCATGGACTTCACCCCTACCCGCGCCCGCGGCCTCGAGCGCCTCGCCGCCTTTCTCCCCGCCGCCGGCCGCCGCTATGCCGAAACCCGCAATGCCGACGACGGGCCGGACGGCGGCGCCGGGCGCGGCAACGTCTCGCAGCTTTCGCCCTGGCTCCATGCCGGGCTGCTCGGCGAGGCCGAGGTGCTCGAAGCGGTGCTCGGCGCGCACGGGTTCGGCAGGGCGGAGAAGTTCGTCGCGGAGGTATTCTGGCGGATTTACTTCAAGGGGTACCTCGAACAGCGCCCGGCGATCTGGGCGGATTACTGCGCCGGCCGCGACGAGGCGCTTGCCGGCCTCGAACGCAATGCGGGGCGGCGCCGGGCCTACGAGGAGGCGACCGAGGGGCGCACCGGGATCGCGGCCTTCGACGTGTGGGCGCGCGAATTGCAGGAGACCGGCTACCTCCACAACCATGCGCGGATGTGGTTCGCGAGCATCTGGATCTTCACGCTGAAGCTCGACTGGCGGCTCGGCGCGGACCTTTTCCTGCGGCACCTGATGGACGCCGACGCGGCCTCGAACACGCTGTCGTGGCGCTGGGTCGCGGGGCTGCACACCAGGGGCAAGCACTACCTCGCGCGTGCGGACAACATCGCGCGCTACACCACCGGGCGGCCCGGGGGCGCGCTCGTGGCGCAAGGCCTCGCCGAGGATGCCGAACCGCTGAGCGAGGCGGAGGACTACCCGCGCCGTCCGCTCGACCTGCCCTCGCCCCTGCGCGCTGGCGATCTGCCTGCGCCCTTCGCGCTGCTGCTGCACGACGAGGCCGCGCACCACGCCCCGCTCGCGCTGCCCGCCGCGCCCGCGCTGGTGATCGGCGCCGCTCGGCCAGAGGCGCGTTCGCCCGGGCCGATCGGTGCGCAGGCACGCGCCTTTGCGGCGGGCGCACTCGCCAGCGGGATGGCCGAGGCCGCCGCTGCCTTCGCCTGCCCCACAGCCGGGTGGCGTGCCGGCGTGCCGCTCGCCCCGCTTCTCGACACCGCCGGGATCGCGCACCTCGCCGTGCCCTGGCTCCCCGCCGGCTGGACCCGCGACGCGCTGTGGCCGGACCTCGCCCCGCTCGTGGCGGAGGGGCGGGTGGTGTTCCTCCTCGGCGATCTCGACCGCGTCACCTGGCCGCTCGCCAGGGCAGGGTTCTTCGGGGTCGCCAAGGCCATCGAGGGCGTGCTGGACGAATGCGGCATCGCCGCGGCGTGACAGGCTCAACGCCGCGTTAACCCTGCCCGGCTATGGATCGCCGGGTCCGCTACGATCGCGAAGGCCCGCCGATGCGCTACCCTGACCGCCTGCAAGCCACCTTGCTGTTCGATGGGCGGATGGAAGACATCGCAAGCATGGCGCGCGATTTCGTGCGGATCGAGACGATGCGCTCGGGCGCAACCTTCGCCATTGCCGAGACCGATCCGGGTCTTGCCTACCGCCTGCTGGACGCCGAGGGGCGGCTGGCCGTGACCCTCGAACATCGCCGCCGGCCTCCGGAGCTGGGTGCCATCGAGCGGGCACTGTCGTCCGCCTGTGTCGGCATCCTTACCCCGGACATCCGCGCACGGATCGCGGGCGCCCACACCCAGATCGTGATCGAAGCGTCGCACGAGGCCGCGGACGAGGACGGGGAGAGTGCCGAGGCGGAAGCCGGCGCATCCCTGCCGCAGTTCGAGCGGCGGCTCGCGGTGCTGGCGCTGATCGCGCGGATCTGCATCGAGCGCGCCATGCCGCTCGCGGTCCACTGGTCCCAGTCCGATCTGCTGCTGAGTGGCGAGAAATTCGATGCGCTGGCGGCGCCTGGCCCACTGCCGGGACCGCTGCACGTCCACCCCCTCCTGTTCGGCCCGCCATCCAGCGACGGCGAGGCTGCGCCGGTCGGCATCCGGACCTTCGGGGCGCGCCACTGGCTCGGGCGCGAGATCATCGTCCAGCCGGGTGTCGTGCCGTGGGCGGAGAGCCACGCGGCGATCCTCGCCTTCCTCGCCGCCGCGACGGGATCGCCGGACGCCGTCCCTGCCGACGGATCGGTGTTCGCGCCGGAGTCCTGCCGGATCGCGTGGCGGGTCCGCCATCACGAGGCGGGCGCCGACATCGGCTATGCCGCGCCGGAACCGGCGGAGCTTGCGATGATCGAGCTGGCGCCGCTTGCAACCCTCGCCGAAGGGGCGGCGGCCGTGGCCGCACCGGCAGAGGAACAACCTCCGTCGGCACCCGCCCCGGCCCCGCCCCGGCAGCCCACCCGGCCCGGCCTGCCGCGGTTCGGCGGCAGGGGACCGGGCGCGCGCCTGTTCGGGCGCAAGGGGACCTAGGCCCCGCCGCTAATCTGGGCGATCAGAACTGCTTGTCGGGGGAGGGATCGTGGCGATGCCGCTCGGCCTTGCCGAGCACCCTCTCGAGCCGCTCGGCCATGGTGTTGGCGGCGATCCGCGCGGCCGCATCCACATCCGCGGCCCGGCCGGTCACGCCGATCGGCCGGCTCCCGCGCGGGCGCGCCTCGATCGTGCAGTGCTTGTCGTCCGCGCCGTGCTTCGCGCCGTTGACGTCGGCGACATGCACCTCGACCCGGGTGAGCCGGTCCGCGAAGCGCGCCAGCCGCTGGCGCACCTGCGCCTCGATCCGCTTCGCGACATCCTCGGTGCCCATCACCGAACTGTTCGTGTTGAACTGGACGTGCATGGTGCTCATGGCCTTGTCTCCTCGTGGCGTCAGTGACCTGTTGCCCGGTAGAGACATGGGATGCCGGTGGCCCGCTTGCCAGCGGAATCCGGCGAGGTGTTCAGGACGGCAGACCCTCCGCTGCCCGGCGCTCGGCCCGCACGACTTCGGCCTTGGCGCGCTCCTCGATGGTCTTGCGCGCCTGTTCGGCGAGGCCGCGCCAGGTCTTCTCGGAGCGCAGCTCGCGCTCGCGCACATTGTCGAGCGTCGCGCGTTCGGCAAGCGCGGCGGCTTCGTCGGCGCGTTCGCAGTAGAATTCGTAGGTCTGGGCCATCGGGGTGTCCTGCCATGGGAGGGGGTAGGCGGGATTCGGTAGGCGTAGGTGCAGGGGTGGTGATGGGAGTGGGGGCAGGACGCTGCCGCGCCCTGCCCCCCTTGAAGTCACTCTCAGGCAGCCGAGAGGTTCACGGCGCTTTCCTTGCCGTTGCGGCCGCGCTCGAGATCGTAGTTCAAACGCTGGTCCTTATCGAGCGAGTGCATGCCGGCGGCCTGCACTGCGGTGATGTGGACGAAGCTGTCCGACGAGCCATCGTCGGGCTGGATGAAGCCGTAGCCCTTCTCGGTGTTGAAGAACTTCACGGTTCCGGTCTTGCTCATGGGTGCGTTCCTTTCAAGAACGTGGGTTGCCCGGCCGCGAGCGTGCGGTGCGGGTCGTGCGTCAAATCGTCCGATGAAAGGAAGTCGTCGTCTGGTTAACGCCGGGGCCCGCGGGTCATCCCTCTGGGCAAGCGGCGGAGCGCAAAGTCGGAAGTCCGTCGCAAATTTCGACGTCAGCCGGGATGGTATAGCACGGTTCTGGCGGATCGCCTAATCCGCACTGCGAAGGCACCTCGCATGCGCCCGGCCCAGGCGCCCAGGGGGGCTGAAGCTTTACCCTTTGCAAGGTGAACCCTGTAGTCTTCCCCCCCCCCCCCCCCATGCAGACCGTCGACCTCTTGCTCGCTCGCCCTGTTGCGCTGTTCATTGTGTTGGCAATCGGCGCAGCCATCGGCATCGGCGTCGAACGGCTGACCGCGCACTTCGACAAGCAGAAGCGCAAGGCCTATTGGCGCGGGCGCAACGACGCCAAGGGCAAGCTCAAGGCGGTCCCCGCCGAGCGCGCCCGAACGGCGCAAGAGCCTGCCGACCTTGCCGCAGAGCAGCTCAAGATCGTCAGCAAGGCCGAGTTCGCGCCCCGCCCTCTTCTCAACCGGTCAGAGGCCAATGTCTTCGCCGCGCTCGACAAGGCGGTGATCGCGCGCAACTCCGCGTGGCAGGTGATGGCGCAGGTCAGCCTCGGCGAATTCCTCGCCAGCCCTGACAAGGACGCCTATGTCGCGGTCAATTCCAAACGCGTGGACTTCGCACTGATGGACGAGAAGTGCTGCGTGCGCCACGCGCTCGAATATCAGGGTAGCGGCCATCACCTCAACGATAGCACCGCCGCGCGCGATGCCATCAAGAAAGAGGCGCTGAGAAAGGCCGGGATCGGCTACCACGAGATCGTGGCGGGCCACACGACACCGAGCGAGCTGCGCGCGCTCGTCGAGAAGCTGGTGCCGGTCGCGGCATCCTCGCTGTCTACCGCCGCCGCACCGTCAGCTTGATCTCGGTCACCGCAGCCGGATCGAAAAGCTCGGTCACGCCGACCGCGGTCCAGGCGGGGAAGGGCTCCCTGATGTAGCGCTTCTTGACCGGCATCAGTGCGTCGATCTGCTCCCGCATCGGCCCCTTGTGAAAGGTGTCGAAGACGATCACGTCGTCCCAGCTCGCGCCGAGACGCTTGAGGATGCCGTCGATGTGGGCGAAGGCCCGCTCGTAGGCGGGGGTGAGGCTCTGCTCGCCCGGCGCAAGGCCGGCGACCACGCCCGAGAGGTGGATCGTGTCCCCGTGCACCACCGCGTCCGAGAGGCCGAGCTCGGCATAGAGCGCGCGGATCTCCGCGTTCTCCGGCATCAGTGTCTGCTTGGGCTCGTCGGCCCGGGCCGGAGCGGCGGCGGCGAGGCCCATCGCGAGCGTCAGCGCGAGGCGGCGGATGGTCGTGTGGTGCATGGTGGTTCCCTCCCTTTCGAGCGCGAAACCTAGCTCGCCCCTTTCCTCGGGGGAAGGGGGTCGGGATCGGAGGGCCGGACTGAGGAGACGGGGAAGCCTCCAACACCCTGGCCCCCTCCCCGAGGGGAGGAGGAGTGAGGATCAGTCGTGCTCGCGGTCCCCTGCGCCCACATAGAGCTGGTTGCCGACCTCGCGGAACTTGGCGCTCATTTCGGCCATGCCCTTCTCGGCTTCCTCCTCCGAGGCGGCGAGGAAGGTCTCGGGGGCGGCGTTCTGCTTGGCCGCAAAATCGCGCACCTCCTGCGTGATCTTCATCGAGCAGAACTTAGGCCCACACATCGAGCAGAAATGCGCCGACTTCGCGCCTTCGGCCGGGAGCGTCTGGTCGTGGTATTGCTCGGCGGTTTCGGGGTCCAGCGAAAGGTTGAACTGGTCGCGCCAGCGGAACTCGAAGCGGGCCTTGGACAGCGCATCGTCACGCACCTGTGCGGCGGGGTGGCCCTTGGCGAGGTCGGCGGCGTGGGCGGCGAGTTTATACGTCACCACGCCGACCTTCACATCGTCGCGGTCAGGCAGGCCGAGGTGCTCCTTGGGCGTGACGTAGCAGAGCATCGCCGTGCCGTACCACCCGATCTGCGCCGCGCCGATGCCGCTGGTGATGTGGTCATAGCCCGGCGCGATGTCGGTGACGAGCGGCCCCAAGGTGTAGAACGGCGCCTCGCCGCAGGCTTCGAGCTGCTTTTCCATGTTCTGCTTGATCTTGTGCATCGGCACGTGGCCCGGGCCTTCGATCATCACCTGCACATCCTGCTCCCAGGCGCGCTTGGTGAGTTCGCCCAGCGTGTAGAGCTCGGCGAATTGGGCTTCGTCATTGGCGTCGCGGATGCTGCCGGGGCGCAGGCCGTCGCCCAGCGAATAGGCGATGTCATAGGCCTTCATGATCTCGGTGATCTCGTCGAAGTGCTCGTAGAGGAAGCTCTCCTTGTGGTGGGCGAGGCACCACTTGGCCATGATCGAGCCGCCGCGGCTGACGATCCCGGTGACGCGCTTGGCGGTCAGCGGGATGTAGGGCAGGCGCACGCCCGCGTGGATCGTGAAGTAGTCCACGCCCTGTTCGGCCTGCTCGATAAGGGTGTCGCGGAAGATTTCCCAGGTGAGCTCCTCGGCGATGCCGCCGACCTTTTCGAGCGCCTGATAGATCGGCACGGTGCCGATGGGGACGGGCGAGTTGCGGATGATCCATTCGCGGGTGTCGTGGATGTTGCGCCCGGTCGAGAGGTCCATGATCGTGTCCGCCCCCCAACGGGTCGCCCAGACCATCTTGTCGACTTCGCTCGCAACGTCCGAGGCCACCGCCGAGTTGCCGATATTGGCGTTGATCTTGACGAGGAAGTTGCGCCCGATCGCCATCGGCTCGCTTTCGGGGTGGTTGATGTTGGACGGGATGATCGCCCGGCCCCGCGCGACTTCGCTGCGGACGAATTCGGGGGTGATGACATCGGGGATCTCCGCGCCCCAGCTTTCGCCGTCGCGGATCAGATCGGCGGCGATCTCGCGGCCCAAGTTCTCGCGCTCGGCGACATATTCCATCTCGGGGGTGATGATCCCGCGGCGGGCGTAGTGCATCTGGCTGACGTTCATCCCCGCCTTGGCGCGCAGCGGGCGCTTCACCGTGTTGGGGAACTGCGGCACGCCGCCCGAGCGATCCGGGCCGAGGCGGCCGTTGTCCTCCGGCTTGACCTCGCGGCCCTCGTAATCCTCGACGTCCCCGCGGGCCATGATCCAATCGCGGCGCAGGGGCGCGAGGCCGGCGCTAATGTCGATATGGGCGTCAGGGTCGGTGTAGGGGCCGGAGGTGTCATAGACCCGGACGCTCGGCTCCCCGCCCTCGAGGTCGATCTCGCGCATCGCGACGCGGATGCCAGAGCCGGTGCGCGCGCCGACATGGACCTTGCGGCTGCCACGGATCGGCCCGGTGGTGACGCCGATTTCGACGGGTGAGTTGATGTCGGCCATGTCTCGCTCTCTCTCCAACGGGCAGAAAGGTGCGGACCTCAGGCAACAGCCAGCCCACTCCCTCCGCCTGTGTTAACAGGTTCAGGTTCGACGGGTCGTGGGATGCTTACGCCCACCTCTCAGCCTCAGCAGGCTCCCCGGGGATCGGCCTGCAATAGAGGCTCCCGCGAGCCATGTCGAGGCGCTTGCGGGCCTCGTTCTCGCTCGTTTTCCAGATTGGAAACTTGTCACTTGCCAGATCGGAAAGTGACGCTTATTGACTTTCCATGATGGAAAGCAAGTCGCGGACGGTTGATCGCCCGGCTTCACCGCGAAGGAGCACGGCGTGACCGATATCGACGAAGCCCGGGCCGCGATGGCCGAAATCCGCGCCACCCAGCAGCGCCTCTCGCAGCGGATGCACTGGCCGTTCTGGCGGCATCTGGTGGCAGGTCTCGGGATCGGCGTGGTGATGCTTGGGCAGACCCTCGGCGCCGGGCCGGCGGTCTTCGTGAGCTTCGGCGTCGTGCTTTTCGCGCTCTACCTCAGGGATCGTGACAAGCAGCGCGACGGCATGTTCGTCAACAGTCTGACGCCGAGCCGGGCTTCGTGGATCTCCTACACCCTGATCGCGCTTGCGGTGGGCATGTGCCTCTATGTGCGGCTGGGCATCGCCGAGCCGCAGCGAGAACAGCCGGTGTTCTGGATGCTGCTGGCGGTGATGGTCGCAGGCACTACGGCGGCGAGCTATCTGTGGCAGGTCGTCTATCAGCGCGAGCTGCGGGGCGAAGCGCAGTGACGGGCACGATCGACACCGTCCTCCACGCACCCGCACGCTTGCAGATCGCGGCCGTGCTGGCGCGGGTCGAGGAGGTGGAGTTCGCGACCCTGCGGGAGATCACCGCGGTCAGCGATTCGGTGCTGTCCAAGCATCTCTCGGCTCTGGGCGAGGCAGGCTACGTCACCCTGCGCAAGGCGGCGCAGGATGGCCGGCAACGTACCTGGGCCGCCTTCACGCCGCGCGGGGCCAAGGCCTTCAGGGCGCACATGGCGGCGCTCAGGGCGCTGGTCGAGGACGCGCAGAAGGCGCTCGGCTAGGGCCGCGCACGGGGCGATGCGGCCGGCCTTCCCGGCCACCGCCAACCTGTCGGCGGGCGGGGATCCCTCCTATTCGATCACCCGCCCGCGCACCATCACGAAGCCGACCTTCTCCAGCACGGTCACGTCTGCGAGCGGGTTGCCGTCCACCGCGATGATGTCCGCCGAATAGCCGGGCGCGAGGCGGCCGATCTGGTTCTCCATGCCGAGCACCTTCGCGGCGACCGTGGTGGCGCTGGCGAGCACCTCGCGGTCGGTCATGCCCTGCTTCTTCATGAGGCCCAGCTCCTCGGCGTTGCGGCCGTGCTGGTAGACGCCCGCGTCCGTGCCGAAGGCGACCGTCACGCCGAATTGCCGGGCGCGCGACACGAGCGAGTTCATGAGCGGCTGGACGGCGCGGATCTTTTCCTCGACCACCGGGGTGTAGACGCCCTTGCCGAGCCCTTCCGAAACGCCTTCCAGCGCCATGAGCGTGGGGACCAGCACGGTGCCGCTGGCCTTCATCGCCTTCGCCGCCGCCTCGTCGAGATAGGTGCCGTGCTCGATCGAATCGATGCCCGCCTCGGCCGCCTGCTGGATGCCGCGCGCGCCGTGGGCATGGGCCATCACCTTGAGGCCCAGCGAGTGCGCGGTGTCGGCGATCGCCTTCATCTCCTCGGGGGTGAAATGCGCCTCGAGCCCGCGGCCCTGCTGGCTGAGGACGCCCCCGGTGGCGGTGATCTTGATGACGTCCGCCCCGTTCTGGCTAGCGAGCCGCACCTTGGCTGCGCACTCGACCGTGCCGGTGCAGGTGAAGCCCGAATCGAGCAGCTCGTTGACTTCCGAACGGAAGCCGCTGACATCGCCGTGCCCGCCGATGATCGAGAGCGCCGGGCCAGCGGCCACGATCCGCGGCCCCGGCACCATGCCGTCGGCCGTGCCGCGCCTGAGCGCAAAGGCGGTGTCGCGCCCGCTCCCTGCCTCGCGCACCGTGGTGAAGCCGGCAAGCGCGGTGAGGCGCGCGTTCTTGGCGCCCACCACCACGCCCCATTCGTCGGGCTCGGTCGCCTCCTTCCAGAAATCCCCGCCCGGATCGCCGGTGAGGTGAGTGTGGAGGTCGATGAGGCCGGGGAGCACGGTCTTGCCCCTGAGGTCGATCTCCCGGTCGGCGGTGACCGCGTCATGACCCGGGGTGATCGAGGTGATGCGGCCATCGGTGACGAGGATCGTCGCCGGGCCGCTCGGCTCGCCCGCGGCGTCGGCGATGACGCTGCCGGCGCGGATCGCCACGGTCTCGGCCACGAGCGGCGCGGCGCCTGTCAGGGCGAGCCCCGCCAGGAGCATGGTGCGGAATGCCTTCATGATGTCCTCTCCCCGCGCCGCGCTCCGGCGCCTCACGCACCTGATGGCGCGCGCGGGGAGGCAAGGCAAGCCCCCGGAATGTCAGAAGGTGTAGGCGACCCCCAGCCCGGCGATGAACTGGTTCTCGTCGCCGCGCAGCGCCGTGTAGGGCGTGTCGGCGGCATCGCCGATCAGCCGCGAATAGCCGCCCACGCCGGTCAGGCTCCATCCGCCGTTCAGGGGATTGCGGTCGAGGTCATAGGCAAGGATCGCGGTCGTCCCGACCCGGTTGAGCCCGCCGTCCGCACGGAACTGCGGCAGGCCGGTGGCGTTCGCCTGCGCGGGGCTGACGGTGAAGTAGTAATCGGCGAAACTGTCGTCGACGAACTCCGCGCTCGCCTGCACCTGGAGCGAGAAGGCCCGGCCGAGCGGCGCGCGGTAGGCGACCTGCGGCTCGACGATCATCCCGTCATGCGCGCCCGCCACGTCCCAGCGCGCCTGCACGCCGAGGCTTAGCTGGTCGAAAGGCTTGAACACGCCCGGGACGACGAGGGCGACATTGCCCCCCAGTTCGAAGGCGGCATCGAGCTTGCCCGCGCGCGCGACCACCTCGTCCTCGATCTGCGCATTGCGGTCGTTGCGGAACCGGAATGCCGGGCCGAAGGCGACCCGCACCCCCTTGCGCGGGGCGAGCCCCGGCTTGGCCGGGTTGAGATCGAGCAGGAAGCCCGGGCCATTGGGGCTGATGCCGATGCCGGCCACGCGTCCGGCGACCAGCGGTAGGGGGAAGGCGATGTAGTCGTCCGAGCCCGCATAACTCGGCACCATGCCGAGGCCGAGGCCGATCGTCGCCCAGTTCTCGTCGAACACCGGCCTGAAGGCGAAGCGCTGCGGGCCGGCGGGATCGCCTGCCCCCTGCCCCTGCGGCGCGGACTGGGCGCCGACGCTGACCGGCGCGGCCTCGTCCGCGGCAGCGGCAGCGGCGCTCTCCGGCGCGTGCGCGGCACCGGCTTCGGCTGCATTCCCGGCAACGGCGGGCGTCGCGGGAAGGCCCGCACAGACGGCTGCCAGGACGAGCGGGGAGAGGGCGAGAGGAGACTTCATGGTGCGATCCTTTTGATTTTTCCCGATGGCCGCATTCTCGACGACCGGTTCCCCGAGGGGCGACCGGCCGGGGTGCGTCCAGCCAGAAACGGCGGTGCGCGCTTAGGTTCCCGCAGGTAATGTTGCAACATGCTCCAGCTCCAGCGAGATTGCTCATTGCGCGCGCCTCGCCTAGGGCCTTGCGGGCATGGTCGATTCATCCCGCAGCCAGCACCCCCAGGACAGCGCGAGCGCCGGTCTCGCCGCCGTGGACGTCGCGCCCGTGGATGTCCCGCCCGTGGATGTCGCAATCGTCGGCGGCGGGCTGGCGGGCGGATTGATCGCGCTGGCGCTCCACCGCCACGCGCCCGAGTGCCGTTTCGTGCTGATCGAGGCGGGGCGCACCCTGGGCGGACACCACCGCTGGAGCTGGTTCGAGACCGACATCCGCCCCGGCGCGCGCGCGCTTATGGCGGGCTTCGCGCTCAACGGCTGGGACGCGGGCTACGACATCACCTTCCCCGGCCTCAGCCGCACCCTGCCGACAGCCTACCGCTCGCTCGCCAGCGCCGAGTTCCACCGCGCGCTTGTCGCCGAACTGCCTGCGGAGCGGGTGATGCTGGAGACCAAGGCCGCGAGCCTCGACGCGTCGGGAGTGACCCTCGCCGACGGCAGCCGGATCGCCGCGCGGCGCGTGATCGACTGCCGCCCCTTCCGCCCCTCGAAGCACCTTGCGGGAGGCTGGCAGGTGTTCCTCGGCCAGCATTTCGCCTGCGAGGAGCCCCACGGCCTCACCCGCCCCGTCATCATGGACGCGGGCGTCGACCAGCTCGCCCCGCACGGCAACGGAGAAGCCTACCGCTTCGTCTATGTCCTGCCGCTCTCGCCCACCGAGGTCTTCGTCGAGGACACCTATTACGCCGATCAGCCGAGGATGGACGCCGAGGTGCTGAAGGGCCGGGTCGCTGACTATGCGCGCCGCCACGGCTGGAAGGGCGAGGTGATCGACCAGGAGGCAGGCATCCTTCCGGTGATCTCGGGCGGGGATTTCGCCGCCGCCACGGCCGAAGTCGCGATCCCCGGCGTCGCGCTGGCGGGCGCGCGCGGCGGCTTCTCGCATCCGCTGACCAGCTACACCCTGCCTTTCGCGGTGGACAACGCGCTCGCCATCGCCCGGCTGATCGCGCGCCGGCCCGAGCTTTCGGGGACGCAGCTCGCCGCCTTCTGTCAGCGCCGGGCCAAGCGCCACTGGCGCGCCACCGCCTATTACCGGATGCTCAGCCGGATGCTTTTCGAGGCCGCCGAGCCGGGCAAAAGGGTGGTCGTCTTCGAGCATTTCTACGCGCTGCGCGGGGCATTGGTCGAACGCTTCTACGCGGGCCGGTCAACCTGGCCCGATCGGCTGCGCATCCTCACGGGCAAGCCGCCCGTAGCTATCCCGCGCGCGATCCGTGCGCTGTTCTCTTCAGGCAAGCCTCTCAACATGGAGACCCCGGCATGAACGCCGATGTGAAGCTCAACCTCTCGGGCGTGAAAGGCGTGAATGCCGCGCTGGCCGAACGCTACGCGGGCCGCACCGCCTGCGTGATCGGATCGGGCTTCGGCGGCATGGCGCTCGCGATCCGGCTGCAATCGGCAGGGATCGCGACCACCGTGATCGAGAGCCGCGACAAGCCCGGCGGGCGCGCCTATTTCTGGGAGCGTGACGGCTTCACCTTCGACGCCGGCCCCACCGTCATCACCGATCCGCCCTGCCTCAAGGAGCTGTGGGAACTGACCGGCCACGACATTGCCGAGGATGTCGAGCTGATGAAGGTCATGCCCTTCTATCGCCTGAACTGGCCCGACGGCACGAATTTCGACTATTCGAACGACGAGGCCAGCCTCAATTCGGAGATCGCCAAGCTGAACCCCGCCGACGTCGCGGGCTATGCGCGCTTCCTCGAATATTCCGAGCGGGTCTACAAGGAAGGCTACCTCAAGCTCGGCACCGTGCCGTTCCTCGATTTCAAGTCGATGCTCAAGGCCGCGCCCGCGCTGATCAAGGAGCAGGCTTGGCGTTCGGTCTATTCGATGGTGTCGAGCTATGTCGAGAACGAGAAGCTGCGCGAGGCTCTGAGCTTCCACACGCTGCTGGTTGGCGGCAATCCGATGAACACCTCGTCGATCTACGCCCTGATCCACAAGCTGGAGAAGGACGGCGGCGTGTGGTGGGCGCGCGGCGGCACCAACCGGCTGATCGCCGGGATGGTGCGCCATTTCGAGCGGCTCGGCGGCACGATGCGCATCGGCGATCCGGTGGTGCAGGTCCACACGCTCGGCACCAGGGCGACCGAGGTCGAGACCAGGAGCGGCTTCCGCCAGCGCTTCGATGCAGTCGCATCCAACGCCGATATCATGCATTCCTACAAGGACCTGATGTCGCAGAGTGCCCGCGGACCGCAGATGGCCAAGTCCCTCAATCGCAAGAGCTTCTCGCCCAGCCTCTTCGTGGTGCATTTCGGGCTCGAGGGCACCTGGCCCGGCATCCCGCACCACATGATCCTGTTCGCCAAGCGCTACAAGGGCCTGCTCGACGACATCTATAAGAACGGCGTGATCCCCGAGGATTTCGCGATCTACCTCCACCACCCCACGGTCACCGACCCGAGCATGGCCCCGGCGGGCAAAAGCACCTTCTACGCGCTGGTGCCGGTCAGCCACATGGGCAAGATGCCGCTCGATTGGGACGAGGTCGGCCCGAAGCTGGAGAAGATGATCCTCGACGAGCTCGGCCGCCGGTTGATCCCCGACATCCACTCGCGGATCGTCACCAAATTCAGCTACGCGCCCAAGGACTTCAAGGCCGATCTCAACGCCCACATGGGTAGCGCCTTCAGCCTCGAGCCGGTGCTGTGGCAGAGCGCCTGGCTGCGCGGCCACAACCGCGATGACGTGATCGACAACTACTACCTCGTCGGCGCGGGCACCCACCCGGGCGCGGGCATTCCCGGCGTTGTGGGGAGCGCGAAGGCGACCGCCGGGCTGATGCTGGAGGACCTGGCGAAGGTGGGTGTGTGATCCTCCCCGGCACGGGGAGGGGGACCACCAAAGGTGGTGGAGGGGCGCGCTTGATCAGAGGTCGAAGCTATACAGTCAAACTCGCCCGCAAGCTTCGCGCCGAGATGACGCCGCCGGAAACTGCTCTGTGGCAAGCCTTGCGCCGGCGCCCCGGCGGGCACAAGTTCCGCCGTCAGCACCCCGCAGGGATCTACGTTCTGGACTTCTTTTGCGCGAAGGCCCGGCTCGCGGTCGAGGTGGACGGCAGGGCGCACGACAGCGCATCCGTGATTGCCAAGGATGCGGCCCGCGGGCGTTTTCTGCGCGAGAACAGAATTGCCACGACACGCATTCCGGCAAAACTTGTGCTTGAAGATATTGAAGCCGTGCTTAGGCGGCTGGTGCAAATCTGTGACGAAAGACTGGAAGGCATGACCGGCTCGCCCCTCCACCAGCCTGCGGCTGGTCCCCCTCCCCTTGCAGGGGAGAAACCATGAAACGTCTCGCCGTCTATTGCGGTTCGGCCTCGCCCGAGGACCCGCGCTATGTCCAGCTCGCCTACGACGTCGGCGCTGAGCTTGCCGCGCGCGGCATCGGGCTCGTCTATGGTGGCGGCCGGCTCGGCCTGATGGGCGCGGTCGCGCGCGGGGCCAAGGAGGCGGGCGGCGAGGTGATCGGCATCATCCCCGAGGCGCTGGTCAAGGCCGAGGTCGCCAATCACGATTGCGACGAACTCGTCACCGTCGGCGGGATGCACGAGCGCAAGCAGCGCTTCACCGACCTCTCGGACGGCTTCGTCACCATCCCCGGCGGGGTCGGCACGCAGGACGAGCTGTGGGAGGCGATCAGCTGGTCGCAGCTCGGCTACCATTCCAAGCCCGTTGGCCTGCTCAACGCTTTCGGCTTCTACGATCACCTCCTCGCCTTCAACGCGAGGATGGCCGAGGTCGGCTTCGTGCGGCCCCAGCACCAGAACATCCTGATCGCGGCCGAGACCATCGGCAACCTCCTCGAGAAGATGGCGGCCTACAAGCCCCACACCCCGATCTTCCGGATGAAGGCCGAGGAGCTCTAAGGGCGCAGGCGATGGCGGTCGATGCAGCAACCCGCGCCGCGCTGGTCGAACACGCGCGGCTGACGATCAAGCGCGGCTCGCAGAGCTTCTCGGCGGCGGCGCGGCTGTTCGACAAGGAGACCCGCGAGCGCGCCTGGCTGCTCTACGCCTGGTGCCGCCGGGCGGACGACATCGCCGACAACCAGGAACTGGGCGGGGAACTGGGAGACCAGTCGGACCTTGCCGAGCGCCTTGCCCATATCCGCCGCCTCACCGCCCTCGCCTTCGCGGGCGAGCCGACGGGCGACCCGGCCTTCGACGCCCTGGGCGTGGTCGCCGCCGAAGTCGGCCTCACCCCGCAGATGGCCGAGGACGTTATCGCCGGTTTTCAATTGGACGCGGAGGACTGGCGCCCGCGCACCGAGGCCGACATGCTGCGCTATTGCTACCATGTCGCGGGCGCGGTCGGCGTGATGATGGCGGTGGTGATGGGCGTCTCGCCCGAGGACCGCGAGACGCTCGACCGCGCGAATGACCTGGGCCTCGCCTTCCAGCTTTCCAACATCGCCCGCGACATCGTCGAGGACGACGCGGCGGGGCGCTGCTATCTCCCCATCGAGTGGCTGGTCGAACAGGACATCGAGCCCGGCCAGCACACCAAGCCGCACCACCGCAAGGAACTGGCCGAGATGGCCGCGCGGCTGGTGGCTCTGGTCGAGAAGCACGAGGCCGCAGCCCGGGTCGGCGCGGCGAAACTCCCCTTCCGCAGCCGCTGGGCGGTGCTCTCGGCCGCGCGGATCTATGGCGCGATCGGGCGCAAGGTGCGGTCGCGCGGGACCAAGGCGTGGGACTCGCGCACCTATGTCCCGCGCGGCGAAAAGGCGCTCTACGGCGTGCGCGCGTTTCTCTCGGCCGTGATCAACCGCGAGAAGATGCCCAAGGGCGGGATCGAGTGGGGGATCGCAGACTATCGGCCTTCCACCCCGCCCCGGGCCTGACCCGGGGGCCCGCTTTTCGCGGGCGGCGAAAAACGAAGCTGAGTCCGGGATCAAGCCCGGGACGGGGATGTTGGCAGACGGTTTCCTTTGAAACCAAGCCGGGCTAATCCCCCCGACATGAAAGCCTTCCTCGCCTCCGCCGCCGCCTTCCTCGCCGCCGCGCCCCTTGCCGCCGAGGCCGCACCGCCCGCCCCGGCGCAGACCTACAGCCAGCGCGATGCTGCCGTTCGCGCGGGTGTCGATGCCTTCTTCGCCGCGCTGCGCAGCCCCGACAAGACCGCACTCGCCCGTCAGATGGTGCCGGACGGGATGATCTTCATCCACAACCGCATGCGCGAGCGTCCCGAGATCGATGTCGTGCCGGTCGCCCAGCACCTTGAAAACTGGCTCAAGTCCCCGCCGGGGCTCGACGAGCGGATGATTTACCTCACCGTACTGATCGACGGCGACATGGCGCAGGTGTGGGGCCCCTATCGTTTCACGGCGGGCGGCAAGACCACCCATTGCGGGATCAATTCGCTGAGCATGGTGCTGACCGAGAGCGGCACGTGGAAGGTCGCCAACACCAGCTTCACGATGGAGCGCCCCGAATTCTGCGACGAACTCGGCGCACCGGCGGAGTTGCCCGCGCAATGATCCGCAAACTCCTGATCGCCAATCGCGGCGAGATCGCCTGCCGGATCATGCGCACGGCGCGCAGCATGGGGATTGCGACGGTCGCGGTCTATTCCGATGCCGATGCCAAGGCGCTGCACGTGCGGAGCGCGGACGAGGCAGTGCATATCGGCCCCTCGCCCGCGGCCGAGAGCTATCTGGTCGGCGCAAAGATCATCGCCGCGGCCAAGCAGACCGGGGCGGATGCGGTGCATCCCGGTTACGGCTTCCTCTCCGAGAACGCCGACTTCGCGCAGGCCGTGCTGGACGCTGGCCTGATCTGGGTCGGCCCCAAGCCTGCCAGCATCCGCGCGATGGGCCTCAAGGACGCGGCCAAGCAGCTGATGCGCAGCGCGGGCGTGCCGGTGACGCCGGGCTATGACGGCGCGGACCAGTCGATCGAGCGTCTTACCGCCGAGGCCGAGGCCATCGGCTACCCCGTCCTCATCAAGGCCGTCGCGGGCGGCGGCGGCAAGGGGATGCGCAAGGTCGATGCCTCCGCAGACTTCGTGGCCGCGCTCGAATCCTGCCGCCGCGAGGCCAAGGCCAGCTTCGGCAATGACGAAGTCCTGCTCGAAAAGTGGATCACCTCGCCCCGCCATATCGAGGTGCAGGTGTTCGGCGATGCCCACGGCAACGTCGTCCACCTGTTTGAACGTGACTGTTCGCTTCAGCGCCGCCACCAGAAGGTGATCGAAGAAGCCCCCGCCCCCGGCATGGACGAGGCCACCCGCGAAGCCATCTGCGCCGCCGCCGTGCGCGCGGCCAAGGCGGTCGATTACGAGGGCGCGGGCACGATCGAATTCATCGCCGACGCCAGCGAGGGCCTGCGCGCGGATCGTATCTTCTTCATGGAAATGAACACCCGCCTGCAAGTCGAACACCCCGTCACCGAGGAGATCACCGGGGTCGATCTTGTCGAATGGCAACTGCGCGTCGCAAGCGGCGAGCCGCTGCCCAAGCGGCAGGAGGAGCTGTCGATCAACGGCCATGCGATCGAGGCGCGGCTCTATGCGGAAGATCCGGCGAAGGGGTTTTTGCCGAGCACGGGTAGGTTGGAAGTCGCCAATTTGGGAGAGGATTACTGCCGCATTGACACCGGCGTAGAGGCTGGCGCGGACATCTCTCCTTACTACGATCCGATGATCGCAAAGATTATCTACCACGCCGAGGACCGTGAGACTGCTATCGACGGGATGTGGCGGGCTTGTGCGATTACCGCGATTGCACCGGTCCGCAGCAATGCGTGGTTCCTGCACCGCCTGCTTGCCCTCGAGGAATTCCAGTCCGGTCAGATGACCACCGGCACCATTGGCGCCCATATCGAGGCGCTAACCGCAGAACCGAAGCTATCGCCCTTCGCACTGCAAGATGCAGCGACCGAAGCCGTCATTCCCGAATGGTGGGCAGATGACCGCGAACGCATCGAAGGTCTCGCTGGATTTCGCCTCAATGCTGAGCGGAACACCAAGGTCCGTCTGCTCGTGAATGGCGAGCAGGCCGTCGCAGCAACCTTCGAACGAGCGGCAAGCGTTGACCACAACTATTCCGGATTTCAGGGAGCTGCAGCGGACGGGCTTCGGTTTGAGAATGGAGCGGTCTTCAAGGTGGCTCCATACCGCCACGACGGCACCGGCCAAGCCTCCGCCGCCGATGGTGCGATGATCGCTCCCATGCCGGGCAAGGTCATCGCGGTCGATGTCGCTGAGGGCCAGGCCGTCACCGCCGGGCAGCGGCTCTTGGTCCTCGAGGCGATGAAGATGGAGCACGCCCTCACCGCACCCTTCGACGGGGTGGTCGAGGGGCTGGCCGTCAGCGCGGGCGGGCAGGTGCAGGTCGAGGCGGTGTTGTGCCGCGTGGTGCCTGGTTCGATAGAATAGACTTGCCCAACCCCCGGCCCCTCCCGCAAGCGGGAGGGGAGAAGAGGGCGCGGGCCAGTCCCCCTCCCGCTTGCGGGAGGGGTCAGGGGTGGGCCTGCGAGGGAGAGGGAATGACCTGGGCCAAGGAACTCGAGGAACTGCGTGCGCGCGAGGCGCTGGCCGAGCAGATGGGCGGCGCGGACAAGGTTGCGCGCCAGCATGGGCGCGGGAAGATGGACGCCCGCGCGCGGCTCGCGGCCCTCGTCGACGAAGGCTCCTTCCGCGAAATCGGCAAGATCTCGGGATCGGCGAAGTATGACGCCAATGGCGACCTCCAAAGCGTCACCCCCGCCCCCTTCTTGTTCGGCAAGGCCACCATCAACGGCCGCCCGGTGGTCGCCACCGCGGACGACTTCACCATTCGCGGCGGTGCGGCCGACGCCGGGATCGCGCGCAAGATGGTGCAGGCAGAGATGATGGCGCACCAGCTGAAGCTGCCGATCATCCGCATGATCGACGGGACGGGCGGCGGCGGCTCGGTCAAGACGCTCGAACAGATCGGCGCGACCTATATCCCCGCGGTGCCCGGCTGGAGCGATGTGGTGACCAACCTCGACACCGTGCCGGTGGTGGCGCTGGCGCTGGGGCCGACCGCAGGCCTCGGCGCGGCGCGGACGGTCGCGAGCCACTATTCGATCATGGTCAAGGGCCTCTCGCAGATCTTTGCCGCTGGCCCCGCCGTGGTCGACGGGCTGGGCGAGGCCTACAAGGGCGGCGCGGCCAATCACGAGGAGGCCAAGGAAGCGCTCGGCGGCAGCGCGATCCACACCCGCAACGGGGTGGTCGATGACGAGGTTGCCAGCGAAGCCGAGGCCTTCGCCCGCGCGCGGCATTTTCTCAGCTTCATGCCCGAATATGTCGGCCAGCTTGCGCGCCGCTCGCTCTGCACCGACCCCGTCCACCGAAGGGAGGAGGCGCTGCTCTCCCTCCTCCCGCGTGATCCGAAACAGGTCTATTCAATGCGCCGCTGTCTCGACATGGTGTTCGATGCCGGCACCGTGTTCGAGATCGGCAGGCACTGGGGCCGCGCCGCGATCACTGCCCTCGCCCGGCTCGATGGCTGGCCGGTGTTCGTCATCGCCAGCGATCCCAGCTACCTCGGCGGGTCATGGGAGGCCAAGACGTCCGAGAAGGTCGAGCGCTTTGTGCGTCTTGCCGACCAGTTCCGGCTCCCCATCGTCCACCTGGTCGACAACCCCGGCTTCATGATCGGGCGCGAGGCGGAGATGGCGGGCACGATCCGTTACGGCGTCAATGCGATGAACGCGATCTACCGGGCGACCGTGCCGCTCGCCAGCGTGGTGCTGCGCCGCGCCTATGGCATCGCGGGCAGCGCGATGAGCAATGCCGACCGCTACCAATACCGCTATTGCTGGCCGAGCGGCGACTGGGGCTCGCTCCCCATCGCGGGCGGGCTTGAGGTCGCCTACAAGGCGGAACTTGAAGCCGCCGACAACCCCGAGGCACTGCTGGAGGAGATCCGCGCAAGGCTGGCGAAAGTCACCTCGCCGTTCCGCAGCGCCGAACGCTTCAATGTCGAGGACATCATCGACCCCCGCGACACCCGGCCCTTGCTGTGCGAGTTCGCGGGATTGGCGTGGCGGCGGTTGGGGAGCGAGGCCTGACGGGCCCACCCCCAGCCCCTCCCGCAAGCGGGAGGGGAGCGAGACTTAGCAAGCCGCAGGCGAGGTTAGTCGCAGCGGGGGTGGGCATGATCAGCGCCCACCCATCTCCGCATCACTAGGCCCGAACAACTTGCCCTTTTCACTCCACAGCACCAGCACGAGGCAGGCGAGGCCGCTCGCGAGCAGGGCCAGCGCCAGTGGGCGCGCAGTGCCGTCGTAGGCATAGCCGATCGCCCCGCCCAGCAGCGCGGCGAAGGTCATCCGCACGAAACCGTGCGCCGAGCTCGCCGCGCCCGCGGTCGTCATAAAGGGGTTCATCGCGATCGCGCCGAAATTGCTGCCGATGAAGCCGAGCAGCGCCATGTTGATCGCCATCAGCGGCACGAAATGCCACAGGCGCTCATCCGGCTGGAAGGCGAACATCACCTGCGCGGCGCTCACCGCGATGAAGGCGAACAGCGCAGCATGGCTCACCCGGCGCGCACCGAAGCGTTCGACGATTCGCGAATTCGACCAGCTCGCGAGCGCCATCGATCCGGCGCAGATGCCGAACACCAGCGGGAAGATCTCGCCCGCGCCGAAGGTCTGGGTGATGAGCTGCTGCGAGGAATTGATGAAGCCGAACAGCGCGCCGAACACCAGCGCCGATCCGATCACGTAGCCCGCGACGCTCGGCAGCACCACCGCGCGGGTCATGTTGGCGGCGATGGTCGGCACGCGGATCGGCTGGCGGTTTTCCTCGGACAGGCTCTCGGGCAGGCGGACATGGACCCACAGGGCCATCGCCACGCCCAGCACCGCCATGGCGCCGAAGATCGCGCGCCAGCTACCGAATTGCAGGATCGCCTCCCCGATGCTGGGGGCGACCGCGGGCACCATCAGGAAGATCACGAAGATGAGGCTCATCATCCGTGCCATCTTGTCACCGCCCACCCGGTCGCGGATGATCGCGGGGGGCAGGGCGACGATGCCGGCGGCGAAGAAGCCCTGCGCGGCGCGCACCGCGATCAGCATGTCGTAGGTCGGGGCGAGCGCGCTCAGCACCGAGAGCACGATGTAGATCGCGATCGAGCCGAGCAGGATCGGCCGCCGCCCGAAGCGGTCGGCGAGCGCGCCGGGCACCAGCGAGCCCATCCCGGCGGTGAGGAGGTAGACCCCGATCACGAACTGGCGGTCGTTGCCCGCCACCGCAAGGTCGGCGGCGAGCGCGTCGAGCGCGGGCAGGATCGCGTCGATCCCGAAGGCATTCAATGCCATCAGCATCGCCATCATCCACATCAGCTCGGTCTCGCCCAGGGGCTTGGGCAGCCGCTGGCGGGCGGACAGAGGAGAGGCGAGCGACGTGGCCATCGCGGGGCCATTGCCCACCGGTTCGCCGGAAGACCACTGTTCTTTTCGCATGCGCACAAAATGGCAGCTGCCATGGATCGTTCCAGCAACAGTTCCTTCGCGCGGCGCAAGGTTCTATTTGCACGCCATGGCAATGAGCGCGCCTCCTGACGACGGCGAGGTTCCGGGCCTCCGGAAGATCATCCACGTCGACATGGACGCCTTCTTCGCGAGCGTCGAGCAGCGCGACAACCCGGAGCTCAAGGGCCTGCCGGTGGCGGTCGGCGGAGCGGGCGGGCGCGGGGTGGTGGCGGCGGCGAGCTACGAGGCGAGGAAGTTCGGGGTGCGGAGCGCCATGCCCTCGGTGACCGCGAAGCGGCTGTGCCCCGACCTCGTCTTCGTGCGGCCGCGCTTCGAGGCCTACAAGGAGGCAAGCCGCCAGATCCGCCGGGTGTTCGAGCACCACACCCACCTCATCGAGCCGCTGAGCCTCGACGAGGCCTATCTCGACGTCACCGAGGACCGGCTTGGGATCGGCAGCGCCACCCGCATCGCCGAGCTGATCCGGCAGGAGATCCGCGCCAAGACCAAGCTGACGGCGAGCGCGGGGGTGAGCTACAACAAGTTCCTCGCCAAGCTCGCCAGCGACCAGAACAAGCCCGACGGGCTATGCGTGATCCGCCCGGGCGAAGGCGCCGGCTTCGTCGCGGGGCTGCCGATCCGACGCTTCCACGGGGTCGGCCCGCGCGCCGAGGCGAAGATGCTCGCCCTCGGGATCGCGACGGGCGCGGACCTTGCGGCGAAGGATATCGCCTTCCTCAGGGCCCATTTCGGCAGCATGGGCGACTATCTCTATCGCGCTGCGCGGGGGATCGACTTGCGGCCCGTCGCCGCGCACCGGCTGAGGAAGTCGGTCGGCGGGGAGCGCACCTTTGGCGAGGACATAGGCAGCGGGGCCGCGCTGCGCGATCGGCTCGAGACGATCATCGACATCGTCTGGGAGCGGATCGAGGCGGCCGGCGCACGGGGGCGGACGGTGACGCTGAAGCTCAAGTTCACCGATTTCCGGATCATCACGCGCGCGGCCTCGCTGCCGCACTGGGTCGGCGGCAAGGACGAGTTCGCGAGGCTCGCCCGCGCGCTGCTCGAAGCGGAGCTGCCGCTGCCGAGGCCGATCCGGCTGATAGGCCTGACGCTGTCGGGGCTGGAGGGGGCCGAGCCGGAGAAGCCGGGGCGGGACGAAGCGCAGCTCTCGCTGCTGTAGCCTTGATCCGGACCCGTCCGCCCGAGCCCCTCGGCAAGCCCTCTAGCCCACGCCCCGGGTCCGCCACGCCGCGATTCGCGCGCGCGTGGTGCGGCCGAGTGGCTCGGGCAGCGAGTGCGAGGGGAAAAAGCGCGCCTCCACAACCTCGCGACGGTCGGGCTGCGGCTGGCGATCGCACACGCCGGCGAAGATATGCGCGGTGTGCGGCGAGCCCGACAGCACCTCCTCGAGCGTGCCGATCGCCTCGATGCGGGCGAGTTCGACGCCAAGTTCCTCGCGCACCTCGCGCCGTGCGGCAGCCTCCGGGTCCTCGCCGCGCCCGAGACCGCCGCCGGGCAGGCTCCACACGTCGGGGCCGTAGGAATGCTTGAGCAGCAGCACATCGCCCGCAAGATTGGTGACGATCACGCTCACCCCGTTGATGGGGGCCTTGCGCCAGCGCCGCCAGTGGTGCCGCAGCGCGTGGACCAGCGGCAGGAGGCGGCGGTGGAGCGAGGGGGGCAGGAGGCTTGCCATCGGATCAGGCGAAGACCGTGACGGGGATGCCGCGCGCCGCCGCCGCGTGCAGCAGCCGCGCCACCGGCAGATCGTGCTCGCCCGCCCGCGCCGCCTCGAACACCGCGCGCTTGTCCGCCGCCCCGCCGAGAGTGAAGAGCACCTCGCGCGTGTCGAGCAGCGCCGGGATGGTCAGCGTGATCCGGTCGAACGGCGCGTGGGCGGGCAGCGGATCGGGGGTCAGACGCCGGACCCGCAGCCGGTCGTCCACCTGCGGATCGGTGTTGGGGAACAGCGAGGCGACGTGCCCGTCCGGCCCCATGCCGAGCCAGGTCAGCGCGAAGGGCGGCGGCACGGAGGCTTCGGTGAGGCCGACGATGCGGGCGCCCTGCGGCTCCAGCAGTGCGCGGATCCGGCCGGTGTTCGAAGCCTCGTGGTCCTCGGGCACGATCCGGTCGTCGCCCGGCCACACCTCCCAGCCGCGCCAGTCGATGGTGCCGCGCGCAATCAGGGCCTCGAGGATCGGGAAGGGCGTCGAGCCGCCGGGCAGCGTGATCGCCCCCCGCCCCGATAGCCGCGCCGCGAGCCAATCGGCGATGGCCTCGGCCTCGCCGCTGTCGATGACGGTTATTCCTTGCATGACAGGACCATAACAAACGGGCCGCCCCCGGCAATGGGGACGGCCCGGCTGTGGACAGCTCTGCGCGCGACGGCCGCGCGCGCGGCGCCTACTTGGCGAGGATCGAGGAAAGGAACCACACGCGTTCCTCGGCCATGTCGGTCCAGTCGTCGAGCAGGCCGTCGGTGGCGTTGTCGCCGGTCTCCTCGGTCAGTTCCTTCATGCGCTTCAGCCGCTCGACCACCTTCTGGTTGTCGCTGCGCAGTTCGGCGACCATGTCCTCGGGGCTGAGCGCGGTGCTATCCTGATCGGCGATCTGGGTGTGCTTGGCGACCGATCCGACCGAGGTCAGTGTGTCGCCTTCCTGCTTGCGCACGCGCTCCCCGATCACGTCGATCTGCTCGCGGATCTGGGTGGCCTGATCGTCAAACAGGAGGTGGAGGTCGCGAAAGCGCGGGCCCTTGACGTGCCAGTGGAAATTCTTGGTCTTGATGTAGAGCGCGAAGTGATCGGCAAGGAGCCCGTTGAGCTCGTCGATCAGCGCGGCTTTGGAATTGGCTTTGGCGTCGGCCATGATGTTCTCCATTCTGTGCGGACGGGTGCAGGGATGTACCCCCTGCCTAGGATGGCACCCGATCAATGCACAAACCTGGGTTGGGTTTCTGCGCCTTCGAGGGCCGCGCTCAGAACGCGGCGAAGCGGGCGTCGAGGGCGATGAGGAGCGCCGCGACGAACAGCCCCGCCGCCAGCACGAACCGCACCGCGCGCAGCCGCCAGCGGGCGAGGCGCTCGGCCCCCGCCGCCCAGCCGAGTGCGACCGCAGCCGCTCCGCCGACGGCCCCGCCAAGCCCCGCCGTGGCCGGAACCGCCGTCCACGCGGCGAGGGCGAAGACCGCGAAGCGCGCAGCGTCGCCGAACTGCCGGGCGAACAGCACGATCCCGAGCGCGCCGAGCGAGCGGGTCGGCTCGCTTGGCGCGGCGCGGCGGGCCGGCAGCGCGAGTTCGATCGCTGCCGTGCCGAGCGCGAAGGCGACCAGCATCTGGCCGGCGCGCGGCGGCAAGAGGCCCGCGATCTCGGCGCCGAGCCACGCCATCGCGGCGGCACTCAGCGCGGAACAGAGGATCGCGAGCGCCAGCAGAGGGGTGCTGCGCCCCAGCGTCCCGGCCCAGATCGCCACCATCCACTGATCCCGCCCGCCCAGTGCGAGCGCGAAGACCAGCAGCAGCGCGAGGAGAAATCCGTCCATCCTGCGCCCCCGCGCGTGCGGGCTCAGGCCGCCCAGGGTCCCGTGATCGCCACCGTCACCGCGGGTGAATAGGCATTGACGAACAGCACCTTGCCATCGGGCGAGAAGCACCCCCCGGCGAGCTCGGTCTGCGCGTGGAGCCGTGCGAAATCGTAGGCCCGGCCTTCGGGCGATATGCCGCGGATGTGGTTGTCGACGACCGCGGTGTACTGGTCCTCACAGACGAAGAGGTGCCCGCTGGGGGCGACGGTGAGGTTGTCGCCGTAGTTGAACTGCGCCTCGCTCTCGCTCTCGAAGAACAGCTCGACCGTGTCGGGCGCGCCGGCCAGCCCGGGCGTGAGCTTGAGGATCTGCCCGAGCTTCCTCGCCCCGCCGCTGGTGGCACAGGCGAACACGGCATTCTCGCCCATGTGCAGCCCCTCGCCCCGCGCGACCAGCGCCGCGCCCCTCGCGGCGGCGCGCTTGCGCAGGTCGTCCCCGGGGGCTTCGACTTCCTCAAGGTCAATCCAGGTGACGCGGTAGGGCTGCCCGACTGTCATCGCCGGCGCATCCCAGTTGCGGGTGTCCGCCAGCCCCTCGATCACCATCGCCTGCAACCGCCCACCCTCGGCGAGGCGGCCCGGCACGCGGGGGATGAAGCGATAGAGCACCGAATCGTCGCGATCCTCGGTCTGGTAGACGATGCCGCTCGCCGGATCGACGCAGGCCGCCTCGTGGTTGAAGCGGCCCATCGCCTTCAGCGGCACGGCATCGACAAGCCCGCGCGCGGCGGCGGGCACCTCGAAGACCCAGCCGTGGTCCTGTTCGAGCCCGTCTCCGCGCGGCTGGCCGGGGCCGGTCGGCGCTTCCTCGCAAGTGAGCCAGCTGCCCCACGGCGTCACCCCGCCCGAACAGTTGCGGATCGTGCCGCCGAGGCTGCGGAACTGGCGCTTCACCGCAAGGCTTGCGGCGTCGAGGACGATGGTGGTGGTGCCGCCGGGGACGAAGGTGCCGTTGCGCTTGCCGTAGCCCTTGGCGATCGCCCCGCCCGCATCGTGCTGCGGCTGCAATTCGTGGTTGCGCACCAGCGCGATTGCGCCGCCACCAAGGTCGAAGCAGCCCATCCCGTCGGCCCGGTCGGGCACGGTGCCGCCGTCATCCATCGCATCGCCGAGGCGCGAGATCACGCGATAGGAAAAGCCCTCCGGCAGATCGAGGAAGCCAGCCGGATCGGGGCGCAGCGCGCCGTATCCGGCGACGCCCCCGGCGGCCGCGCGCGGGGCAGCGGCGGGGGCTGCGCTGCGGGTCATGCAGCCGCTCGCGGCAAGCGCGGCGAAGGCGGTGGCGGTGGCGCCGAGGAAGCGCCGGCGATCGGGCGAGGCGAGGGGCTGGGTCACGCCCGGCGGTCTACCGGGCCTCGCGCAGCGCGGCAAGGATCTCGTCCCAGCGGACATATTTGAAGTTCTGCGCGTCGGGTGCGTTGACCCCGTCCTGCGCGATGAACAGGCCCGCGGGGAAATCCGGGCTGAAGGCGCGATTGTCGAGCTCGATCCCGTCGGTCTCCTCGACGCTGCCGAAGCTGCCTGCGGCGATGCGGAAGCGGCCCACGGGGGTCACGCCCGGCAGGCGGAACACGGCATAGGCGTTGTCGCCTTGCGAGGAGGCGACGAGATAGCCGCCGTCGGCCCCTTCGGGCGCGATGGCGAGGCCTTCGACATCGGCGACCAGCACCTTGTTGTCGATGGGGGCGACCATGCGCTTGGCGCCGGTGGCGGTGTCGATCGCCCAGATCCCGGCATCCTCTTCGCCGATGTAGAGCGTGCCCGTGCGCGGGTCGGCGATGCAGCCTTCAGTCTGGGTCGGAATCTGCGCGAGCGTAGTGGTAGTGCCGGAAAAGCCGCCCGCGCTCTCGCTGATCACGGTCCGGTAGATGGTGCCGCTTTTGGGCGCGCTGAAGGCGACGATACCCTCGGCGCCAGCGGGCTTGACCATGCAGATGCCGTAGCCTTCGCCCGGCCCGACCGCGATGCGGCCGGCTGGCGAGAGCGCGCCGGTGGCGGTGTCGAGCGTCGCCAGGAAAAGCTGCACACGGGCCAAGTCGCTGCGGTCGCTCGCCACCACCAACACGCGGCCACCCGGCAGGTCGATAAGGTCGACATTGTTGAGCCCGGGCGCAGCCAGGAAGCTCCTCTGCGCACCCTTGAGGTCGTAGACGTAAAGGCCGCCCTTCTTGTCGGTGCCCACGATCAGGCTGGCGGCAGGATCGGTCGGGTTGCGCCAGATCGCCGGATCGTCCGCCGCATCCTCGCGCGCGGTGCCCACGGGGGGCGTTTCCGCGCGCGCGGTTACGGTGACGGCCGGATCGCCGGTGATGGCCGGGATCGTCGCACAGGCGGCGGCGATCCCCAGCGTCAGCACGGCAAAGCCGTGGAACGGACGGATCATGGCAGGTCGGCCCCCTTCATCCGGCTCAGAAGGCGTAGCGCGCAACGACCTGGAACACCGGCCCGGCCCGCTCGCTCTCGATCTCGTATTCGTCGAACTCACGGTCGATCTGATCGTCGAGATTGTCGAACTTGTTGAACACCTCGTCCTTGGTGCCGTCGAACAGGTTGGAGCCGACCGCGCGGATCGTGAAGCTGTCGCCGAAGCGCTTTTCGATGAACACTTCGAGATCTGCGCCGTAACGGGTGGTCACTTCCTCGGCAATCACACGGCCAAACGCAGTGCCCTGCTTACGATAGGTCGCGCCGAAAGCCGCGCCATATTCAGGAATGTTCTGGATCGCGCCGAAGTTGTAGACATATTCCGACTGGTCGTTGAACCGGCGCTCGCCAAGCGCATCGCGGACCTCGCTGTCGAGGATCGCGAGGTTGCCGAACACCCCGGTGTTGGCAAGGCCGAGGAAGGCCAGGCTGAAGGAGGCGTCGAACTCGATCCCGTAAACCTCGCCGCTGCCGATGTTCTGCGGCTGGAAGATGAAGGTGGTGGTCTCCTCATCGCTTTCCGAACCCGGGACAGGGTCGCCATCAGCATCGACCACCACCGCAAGTTCGGTGAGGTTCGAGATGTCGCGGTAGAACACGTTGACGCCGATCACCCCGTCGCGGCCGATGCGGTGTTCGTAGCCGATGTCGCCGCCCCAGGCGGTTTCGGGCCGCAGGTTCGGGTTGCCGATGAAATCGCTGTCGCCGATCTCTTCCTCGAGCACCACCGGCGAAAGGAAGTCGAGCCGCGGACGGCGCAGGGTGCGCGCCACCGAGGCGGTGATCCGGCCGCGGCCGATGTCGTACTTGAGCGAGGCCGAGGGCAGGAACACGTCGTAATCGGTCGAGGAGGAGACGGGCTCGTCGTCTTCGTCGAGCGCATTGACCTCAACCGAGGTGTTCTCCCAGCGCACGCCGGCTTCCGCCTTGAGGTCGCCGCGTTCGATCTCGACGAGCGCGAACAGATCGGTGCGGTCCTCGCTGATCGCGTTGACCCCGCCGACGACGTTCTCGAATTCATTGAAGGGAATGGCAACGTCGAGCGGACTGTCCCTGAACTGGTCCCAGTTCTGGAGGGAGGGGTTCAAAGCAATGCCGTCATTGTCTTCGCCCAGACCCGTATCGATGATGTCGCTGTCGCGCTCCTTGAACTGGAGGAAGCCGCCGATCACAAATTCGATCCCGTCGGAAAGTTCAAACTCATGGTCCAGCTGGAAGCTTAGCTCGTCGTCGACCACGTCGGTCAGCGTCCGCGTTCCTTCAAGGAACGGCTCCTCTTCCTCGAAGTCGATCTCGTACTCGACCTCATCCTCCTGACCGTCGAACCGGGCGAAGGTGGCGCGGAAGCTGGTTTCGCCGAGAGACCATTCGTGCTCGAGCCGCGCGGCGACCGACCAGGTGTCCTGCTCGATCTCGTTGATGTTGGCATTGTCGGTCAGCAGCGCTCCGCCGAGGAACACCGAGCCGCTGATCGCGGTCTCGTCGTTGTATTCGAACGAGCGTTCGGTCTCGGTGCGGTCGGTGCGGACGAAGTTGCCGAGGATTTCGAACTCGGTCGTCTCGGTCTCGATCCCCCAGCTCGCGTTGAAGGCGTAGTCGGTGCCGTCGCGGGTATCGGTCTGGTCCTCGCGATTGTCGAACTCCTCGGTGAGGAAGTCGGGGTTGTTCTCGGGACTGTCGCCGTAGCGGAAGCTCGACTTGATCTTGGGGTTGTAACGCCCCTGGATGTTGGCGCCCACCAGCACGCGGCCGCCGGCCAGTTCGCCGCCGTAGTAGAAGCCGCCCGCGGGCTTCACCTCGCCATCGTCGAAGAACAGCCCCGCCGCGCGGACATAGCCGCCATCGAGCGAGTAACCGTCGCGCAGCACGATGTTGAGCGAGCCCGCCACCGCATCGCCGGTGCGGCGGGCCGAGGACGAACGCACGATCTCGACCTGCTGGATCAGTTCGGCGGGGATGCGATCGAGGAAGAACGAACGGTCGGCATTGCCGCCGGGCACGCGCTCGCCGTTGATGAGGATCTGGGTATAGCCCGGATCGAGACCGCGCAGCCGCGCGCCGTCGCTCTCGATGACGTCGGAGAGGAAGGTGACGCCCGGCACCCGCTTCAGCGCATCCCCTGCGGTGAGCGGCTCGAAGCGCTGGAAATATTCCTCGTCATAGACCAGCACCGGCTCGGCGTCCTCGGAGCGATTGCGGAAGCCGATGTCGGCCTGGACGACGATTTCCTTGGCGCTCTGGATTTCTTCGTCTTCCGCGGTCTCGGTGACGGAGCTCGACTGGAGCGCCGCCGGAAGCGTGCCCGGATCGGCCGCGGTCCCGGCAACGGCCGGGGCGGCGGCGAGCACGGCGATGGCGGTGCCGGCGAAAAGCTGGGTGCGAAGCATGCGGATGTCCCCTTGCGGCCATCCGACTGTCGAGAGGCCGCTGTTGCGGGCTGCGCATAGTGGCCGGACGTGACAGTCAGGCGACCGAAGGATTGCGGTTTGGTGACGGGGCGCCGGCCTGCAAGAATCCGCAAGCCTGTGGCCGAAATGCCTCATTTGAGAGGTGGCGCGGCCGCGGCGATGGGCCTAGCGAAGCCCCCAGAAAAGAGGCAAGCGAGAGGACAATTGCATGAAGATCGAAGCAGGCATGGCAGCCGTCGTCACCGGCGGCGCGAGCGGGCTCGGCAGGGCGAGCGCCGCCGCCTTCGCGGCCGCCGGAATGAAGGTCGCCATCTTCGACATCAACGACGAGGCGGGCGAGGCGCACGCGAAGGCGATCGGTGGCACCTTCCACCATGTCGACATCATGGACGAGGCTTCCGTCGAGGCCGGCTTCGCCGCGGCGCGCGCCGCCCACGGACAGGAACGCGTGACGCTCCATTGCGCGATGGCGAGCCGGCGCGGAAAGACCTTGGGCTGGGACAAGGAGGCGGGGGCCTACAAGCGGCTCTCGACCGAGGACTACGCCTTCGGGGCGCAGGGCATTCTCGTCGCCAGCTACCGCGTCGCGAGCATCTCGGCGCTGGGCATGGCCAATGCGGAAGCCCTCAACGCCGACGGCGAGCGCGGCTGCATCATCCTCACCGCCAGCGTCGCCGCGCAAGACGGGCAGATCGGGCAGGTGATCTACGGATCGTGCAAGGCGGGGGTGAACGGGCTGGTGTTGCCGATGGCGCGCGACCTGATGGACCTCGGGATCAGGGTCAATTCAGTCATGCCGGGGATCTTCGCGACCCCGCTGATGCTGGGGATGAAGGAGAGGAACCCGCCGATGTGGGCGCAACTCAGCGCCTCGGTGCCCTTCCCCAAGCGGCTCGGCGAGCCCGAGGAGTTCGCCAGCCTGGTGCTGGAGATCGCGCGCAACTCCTACATCAACGGGCACCAGTTCCGGCTCGACGGCGCAATCCGCATGCCGCCCAAGTAGGTCCGGCCGCTTGGCGAACCGGGCCATATCGAGGAGGCCGCATCCCGGATCGGCGATGCTTAGCTGCAAACTGTTGCAGGAAAGCAACGCAACAAAAGAATGTGAAAGGCGGTTTTCATATAAGCTTTGTGCGCCGGGGCGGGTTGGAGAATGATGACCGTGGCGTGACGGGACCCCGATTCTCCGGATAAGAATTCCTGCATGCCGCGCAGGTGGAACGCGATCCAACCTCTCTATGGAGCGTTCCTTATGTCCATTCGTTTCGCCTCGGCCGCATCGGCTGCTGCTCTCGCCGTGTGCCTCGCCGCACCCGCCCTCGCCAACGAGACGGACGCCGCCGCCACCGCCGGCCCGGCCGATGAAACCGAAATCGCCCCCGCCATTACCGGCGCCCCCGACGCTTCGATCGCGCTTCGCGCGATCGAGCCGATCGACCTCGCCACCGCCACCGGCCAGGAAGAGGACTCCGCGCCCTTCACCGTCTCCGGCGCGGCCACGATCACCTCGGACTACCGGTTCCGCGGCGTCTCGCAATCGGACGAGGGCTTCGCTGTGCAGGGCGGCATCACCATCAGCCACGAAAGCGGCTTCTATGTCGGCGCCTGGGGTTCGAACCTCGCCGGCTGGGGCACCTTCGGCGGCGCCAACATGGAGCTCGACCTCATCGGCGGCTTCAAGCTGCCGGTCGGCGAAGGCACCCTCGATGCGGGCCTCACCTGGTACATGTACCCGAGCGGCGCCGACACGACCGACTTCGCCGAGCTCTACGCCAAGCTCTCGGGCGCGGTCGGCCCGGTTTCGCTGACCGCCGGCGTCGCCTATGCCCCGAAACAGGAAGCCCTCGGCAACGCCTTCCCGGTCGGGCGTCCGGCCGATCCGGGCGACAAGGAGGACAACCTCTACCTCTCGGGCGATGCGGTCTATGCCGTCGCCGACACGCCGCTCAGCCTCAAGGCGCATATCGGCTATTCGGACGGCAACCCCGGGCTCGGCCCGAACGGCACCAGCGTCGCGCCCACGGGCACCTATTTCGACTGGCTGATCGGCGCCGACCTCGTGCCGCTGCCGGGTCTGACGCTCTCCGTCGCCTATGTCGACACCGACATCTCTGAGGCCGAGGCCGACCTGATCCGCCCGAACTTCGCCACGCTCGACGGGGATTCGATCTCCGATGCGACGGTGGTGTTCTCGGTCACCGCCTCGTTCTGATCGCCTGACCCGACGCGAAGGGGCGTCCTGCCGGAGCGGCGGGGCGCCCCTTTACTTTGCCCGGCCGCCCGCCGATAGCTCGGCCCGCAGAGGCCCGCAACGAACGGGCCGGAGGGAGAGCGGACATGAGGCGGATGGCGGTTCTTGCGGCGGGCTGCGCCGTGCTGGCGATGGCCCCGGCAGGCGAAGCCGCCGCCCGCGGGCGCTACGAAGCCGCGATCACCCGCACCACCTACGGCATCCCGCATATCGAGGCCGCCACCTGGGAGGGCCTCGGCTACGGGGTCGCCTATGCCTATGCCGAGGACAACCTGTGCCTCATGGCCGAGGAGTTCGCGACCGTCGCCGGCGAACGCTCGCGGCACTTCGGGCCCGTGGGCACCGCGACGCTCGGCTTCCAGCAGGTCGACAACCTCTCCTCCGACGTGTTCTTCCGCGCGGTGATCGACCTGCCAGCCCTGAGACAAAGCGCCGAGGAGCTGAGCCCGCGCGTCATCGGCCTCCTCGACGGCTATGTGGCGGGCTACAACCGCTTCCTCAAGGACGCAGGCGCCGAGGGCATCCCCGCCGAGTGCCGCGGCAAGGCATGGGTGCGCCCGATCACCCGCGACGACATGCTGCGCCTCAACGAGAAGCAGATGCTGCTCGCAAGCTCGCTCAACCTCGCCCCGGCCATCGCCAATGCCGCGCCGCCGGGAAGCCCGGCGCCGATGGTCGCGATCGCCATGCCGAGGCCCGGCGAGCTCGGCATAGGGAGCAATGGCTGGGCCTTCGGCGGCGATGCGACCGCGAACGGACGGGGGTTCGTGATCGGCAACCCGCATTTCCCGTGGAAGGGCCCCAACCGCTTCTGGCAGATGCACGTCAAGGGTCCGGAGGGCTACGAGGTAATGGGCGTCGGCCTTGCCGGCAATCCGCTCCCGACGCTGGGCTTCAACAGGGACGTTGCCTGGACCCACACCGTCACCGAGGCGCGCCACTTCACGCTCTACCAGCTGGCGCTCGATCCGGCGGACCCCACCCGCTACATGGTCGACGGCGAGAGCATCGCCATGACCCCTCTGGCCGTCACCGTGCCGATGCCCGAGGGCACGACGGCGGTGACGCGCACGCTCTACTCCACGCGCTTCGGCCCGGTCTTCGTCATTCCCGACCGCGGCATCACCTGGAACGCCCAGAGCGCCTTCGCGGTGCGCGATGCCAACCGCGGCAACCAGCGGGGGCTGGAGGCGTGGCTCAGGGTCGGCGCGGCGCGCAATGTCGGCGAGGTCGAAGCCGCGGTGAGCGAGACGCTCGGCATTCCCTGGGTCAACACCATTGCCGCCGATCGTCACGGCGACGCGCTCCACGCCGACGTGACCGCGGTGCCGAATGTGTCTGCCGAGAAGGTCAAGGCCTGCGCGACGCCGATCTCCGGCCTGTTCGCCGAATTCGCGGTGCTGCTCGACGGCACCCGGACCGCCTGCGACTGGGACACCGCCGAGGGCACGCCCCAATCCGGCCTGATGCCCGCGCGCGACCAGGCGGCGACCACGGTGCGCGGCTGGCTCACCAATTCGAACGACAGCTACTGGCTGAGCAATCCGGCCATGCCGCACCGCCAGCTGTCGCCGATCCTCGGGCGCTACGGAACCGCGCGGAGCCTGCGCACGCGCTCGAACTTCACCGAGACCACCGCGATGCTGGCGGCGGGCAAGATCGATCATGGCCGCGCGCAGGCGCTGGCTTTCGGCAACAGGAGCCTCGCCGGCACGATGACGCTGGGGGCGATCGAGGGGCTGTGCGCGGCCGCCCCCGCGCCCGCCGAGCCGGTCGCGCGCGGCTGCGCGGCGCTCGCCGGCTGGGACGCCCGCTTCGAGAGGGAGAGCCGCGGCGCCGCGCTGTTCCGCGCCCTCTGGGAGCGCGCCGCCAAGCTTCCCGGCCTGTGGCAGGTGCCCTTCGACCCGGCCGATCCGGTGGCCACCCCCCATACCCTGGCCACCGAAGGCGCCAAGGGCGAGAAGCTCCTCGCCGCGCTCGGCGAAGCGGTCGCCGAGCTGGACGCCGCCGGCATCGCGCTCGACGCGCCCTGGGGCGCGGTGCAGCGAGTGACGGTCGGGGACGAGGCGATCCCGATCCACGGCGGGCCCCACGCCGCCGGCGTGCTCAACTTGCAGGAAGCGGTGCCCGTGGCGGGCGGCCTCACCCCGCGCCACGGGACGAGCTACATCCAGATCGTCGGCTTCGACGAGAACGGACCCGTCGCCGACGCGATCCTCAGCTATTCGCAGTCCACCGACCCCGCCTCGCCGCACTTCGCCGATCAGACCCGCGCCTATGCGGCCAAGCGCTGGCACCGCCTGCCCTTCGACAAGGCGGCGATCCGCGCCGCCGCGATCGGGGAGACCAAACGCATCGCCGAATGAGGACGACGATCACGGGCGGGGCGCGCCTATCCGCCTAAGGTACAATTGGCGCGCGCGCCGGTCGCAAGCACATTCCAGCTCAGCAAACCCGTGTGGCGAGAGGAGAAGGATCATGCTTGAACAGGCGCTGAGCAGTTTCGAAGGCAAGTCCCTGATCAAGGGCAAGTACGACAACTTCATCGGCGGCCAGTGGGTCGCACCGGTCAAGGGCCAGTATTTCGACAACATCTCGCCGGTGAATGGCAAGCGCGTGTGCCAGGTGGCGCGCGGCAGCGCCGAGGACATCGAGCTGGCGCTCGATGCCGCGCACAAGGCGAAGGCCGCGTGGGGCCGCACCTCGACCACCGAGCGCGCCAACATCCTGAACCGCATCGCCCAGCGCATCGAGGACAATCTCGAGATGCTGGCGCTGGTCGAGACCATCGACAACGGCAAGCCGATCCGCGAGACGATGGCCGCCGACCTGCCGCTCGCGGTCGATCACTTCCGCTATTTCGCCGGCTGCCTGCGCGCGCAGGAAGGCGGCATTTCCGAGATCGACCACGACACCATCGCCTATCACTTCCACGAACCGCTCGGCGTGGTCGGCCAGATTATCCCCTGGAACTTCCCGCTGCTGATGGCGGTGTGGAAGCTCGCCCCCGCGCTCGCCGCCGGGAATTGCGTGGTGCTGAAGCCCGCCGAACAGACCCCGATGAGCATCATGGTGCTCATGGAAGTGATCGGCGACCTCCTGCCGGAAGGCGTCCTGAATGTCGTCAACGGGTTCGGGATCGAGGCGGGCAAGCCGCTCGCCACCAACAAGCGGATCGCCAAGATCGCCTTCACCGGGGAGACCACCACCGGCCGGCTGATCATGCAGTACGCCTCGGAAAACCTCATCCCCTGCACGCTCGAACTGGGCGGCAAGAGCCCCAACATCTTTTTCGCCGACGTTATGCGCGAGGATGACGACTACCTCGACAAGGCGCTCGAGGGCTTCGCGATGTTCGCCTTGAACCAGGGCGAGGTCTGCACCTGCCCGAGCCGCGCGCTCATCCACGAATCGATCTACGACCGCTTCATGGAAAAGGCGCTGGCGCGGGTGAACGCGATCACAATGGGCAGCCCGCTCGATGCTGCGACGATGATCGGCGCGCAGGCCTCGAACGATCAGCTCGAGAAAATCCTGAGCTACATCGAGATCGGCAAGGGCGAAGGCGCCAAGGTGCTCGCCGGCGGCAGCCGCTTCATCCAGGATGGCGAGCTGGCCGAGGGCTTCTACGTCAAGCCGACGGTGCTCGAAGGGCACAACAGGATGCGCATCTTCCAGGAGGAAATCTTCGGCCCGGTGCTGTCGGTGACCACCTTCAAGGACGATGCCGAAGCGCTCGCCATTGCCAACGACACCCTCTACGGCCTGGGCGCCGGGGTGTGGAGCCGCGATGCCAACACCTGCTACCGCTTCGGCCGCGCGATCGAGGCGGGCCGGGTGTGGACGAACTGCTACCACGCCTATCCCGCCCACGCGGCCTTCGGCGGCTACAAGCAGTCGGGCATCGGACGCGAGAACCACAGGATGATGCTGGAGCACTACCAGCAGACCAAGAACCTGCTCGTGAGCTACAGCCCCAAGGCGCTGGGCTTCTTCTGAGCTCGGCAACCGGAACCGCCTCCCGCTCAACCTCTCTCCGCAAGAGCCGGTTCCGGTGTCCCACGGGGCGGATGGCCAGATGGCCGTCCGCCCCGCTTCGTCATGACCGGTCCGCCCAAGGAGAGACCGATGAGTGCCGCCCCCGACCTGCCCCCGCGCATCCTCGCCACGCCCGAGGCAGAAGGCTGGATCGCCCGCCTTGCCGCGCAGCACGGCCCGCTGATGTTCCACCAGTCCGGCGGCTGCTGCGACGGTTCGGCGCCGATGTGCTTCGTGCGGGGCGAGTTCCGGGTGGGCGGTCAGGACGTGCTGCTCGGCTACGTCGCCGGGGACACCCCCGTCTGGATCGGCGCGCGCCAGTTCGAATACTGGCGCCACACCCAGGTGATCATCGACGTGGTCCCGGGGCGCGGCGCGGGGATGAGCCTCGAGGCGCCCGAAGGCGTGCGCTTCGTCACCCGCAGCCGGGTGTTCAGCGACGAAGAGGCCGCGGTGCTGGAAGCGGCGGGCGACCCGCCGACCGGCGAAGGCTGACCGCCCGCGATCACAGGAAATTGCTTGATGCTGACCGTATTCTGCAACATTATGCCAAGGGGAGAAGGCTAGGCCTTTCTTGGGACAACGGGAGAGATCAGTGCACGCACCGCGCCAGTCGGCGGCTGGCGGGCTTGTCGTCGCAAGTTCGCGCGCCGCGTGCCCCGAGGAGGCTGCCAGCGAGCTTGCCCGCGCCCTCGACGGTCGCCCTCTCGCCGGGGGAATCATCTTCTGCTCCAGCCGCTATCCGCGCGAGGCGCTCGCCGCCGCGCTCGGCAGGCACCTCGGCGGCTTCCCGCTGGTCGGCTGCACCAGCGCGGGCGAGATCACCGGGCGCGGCTATGATGCCGACAGCCTCCAGTTCATGGGCTTTCCCGCCGACAGCTTCACCTTCCGCGCGCTCCACGTCACCGACATCGACGGGTTCGACCCGGAGGACGCCCGCCGCCAGGTCCGCCACCTCGCCGCCAACGCCCGCCACGAGGCGCGCGCGCTCGGCAAGGAGGCGAGCCAGGTCGCGCTGTTCCTCGTCGACGGGCTCTCGCACCGCGAGGAACTGCTGACCATGACCGTGCAGGAGGCGCTCGGCGACATCCCGCTGATCGGCGGGTCGAGCGGCGACGGGCTGATCTTCAGCGAGACCGGCGTGCTGTGCGACGGCGCCTTCCGCAGCGGCACGGCGACGATCGTGATGCTCACCAGCGCGCGGCCGATGCGGGTCTATTCGGAATGCTTCTACGCCCCCGGCCCCGCCAAGATGGTGGTGACCGCGGCGGACCCCGAGAGCCGCATCGTCCACGAGATCAACGCCGCGCCTGCCGCCGACGAGTACCGCCGCCTCGCCGGCGCGCCCGGCGCGGTGCTCGACACCGCCTTCTTCGCCGCCCACCCGCCGATGGTGCGCGCGGGGGGGACCTATCACGTGCGCGCCATCCAGAGCGCCAATCCCGACGGCAGCCTCACCTTCTACGGCGCAGTCGACCGGGGGATCGTGCTGGCGATCGGCGAGCCGGTCGATCGGGTCGCGCGGATGGAGGCCTTCTTCGCCGAGCTGCGCGGGCAATCGGGAGAGATCGATCACGTGCTGTGCTTCGACTGCGTGCTCAACCGCATCGATGCGGAGAACGCCCAGATCGCCGGCCGCGTCTCGGACATCTACGCCGCCAACCGGGTCGCAGGCTTCAACACCTATGGCGAACAGTTCCGCGGCGCGCATCTCAACCAGACCCTGAGTTGCCTGGTGATCGGCGGCTGATGGCGACGGCTGCCGAGGACGAAGTCGACGCGATCGCGCGGCTCGAGGAACGGGTCCGCCGGCTCGAATCGATCAACGCTGCGCTGATGGACCGGGTCGAACGCTCGAGCGACCTCCACGCGGGGGCCTTCTCGATCTTCGAGAACGCCATCACCCTCGAGGCGATGGTGCGGGCTCGCACCGGCGAGCTCGAGGACGCGATGGTCAAGCTCGCCTCTATCAACGCGCAGATCGAGGCCGCGCACCACGATGCCGACGCCGCCCGCGCGCGGCTGCGCGATGCCATCGATTCCCTTTCCGACGGTTTTGCCCTGTTCGATGCCGAGGACCGGCTGGTGACGTGCAACGCCGCCTTCCTCGATTTCTGGCCCGAGTTCCGCGAGATCGTCGCCGAGCGGCCGCGCTTTGCCGAGATGGTCGAGATGCTCGCCGGGCACGGCAGCACGATCGGCTCGCTGGTCTCGCCCGAACGCTGGAAGCAGGAGCGGCTCTCGCGCCACCGCAACGCCGGAGCGCACGTCCAGCTGCTCGCCGACGGGCGCTGGCTTCAGATCAACGAACTGCGCACCACCGAGGGCGGCACGGTCGGCATCTATACCGACATCACCAGCGTCAAGGCCGAGGACGCCCGCCAGCGCGCCAAGGAGCTCGCCGAGCGCAACCTCGCGCTGCAGGCGACGCTCGACACCCTCTCGGAGGGCGCCTGCCTGTTCGGCCCGAACCAGCAGCTCCAGGCCTGGAACGACGAGCTTGCCAACATGCTCCGCCTCAGCCGCGACGTCGAGGCGACGATCGGCTCCCACGCGGACTTCGTGCGCCATTGCCTCGGGCCGTGCGGGCTCGACCGGCCCCAGGCGGTCGAATGGCGCGAGGGGCGGGGACCGCGGATCAGCACCGAATGCATGATGGGCAACCGCAATTTCGTGATCCGTTCGGTGACGCTGGCGACCGGGGGCATGGCCTTCGCCTTCGACGACGTGACCGATCGCATCCGGTTCCAGCGTTCGATGACCGAGGTGGCCGAGACGCTCGAACGCGCGGTCAAGCAACGCACCGCCGAGCTGATCGAGGTGAACCGCCAGCTCGCCGAGGCCAAGGACGAGGCGGAGCGGGCGAACCTTTCCAAGACGCGCTTCCTCGCCGCCGCCAGCCACGACCTGCTGCAACCGCTCAACGCGGCGCGGCTGTTCGTCTCGGCGCTCGATCAGAAGCGGCTCGCCGAAAGCACCCGCGGGCTGGTGGGCCAGACCTCGATCGCGCTCGATTCGGTCGAGCAATTGCTCGAATCCCTGTTCGAGATCTCGCGGCTCGATGCCGGCGCGATCCAGCCCGAGATCCGCTCGATCCCGCTCGAGCGGATCCTGTCGGCGCTGCGGATCGAGTTCGCGCCGCTGGCACGCTCGCGCGGGCTTGCCTTCACCGTGCCCGAGACCGGTCTGTTCGTGTCAAGCGACGGGCAGATGCTGCGCCGCGTGCTCCAGAACCTCGTCTCGAACGCGATCCGCTACACCGCCGCCGGGGAGGTGACGGTGACCGCGCGGCGCGAGGGCGACAGGGTGACGGTCTCGGTCGCAGACACCGGGCCGGGCATCGCCGTTGAGGATCAGCGCCACGTCTTCGAGGAGTTCCGGCGGCTCGATGCGACGCGCAAGATTCCCGGCCACGGCCTTGGCCTCGCGATCGTGCGGCGCAGTTGCGCCAAGCTCGGCCACCACCTCGCGCTGCAATCCGCGCCGGGCAAGGGCTCGCGCTTTGCGATCACGCTCGCGGCTGCCGAGCCGGCCGTTACCGTCACCGAAAGCGCCCGGCGCCCGGGCAGGAGCCGCGCGGCGGGCGGCGGGGCGATCCTGGTGATCGACAACGACGAGACGATCCTCGCCGGGATGCGCGCACTGCTCGGCTCGTGGGGGCACGAGGCCGTCACCGCGATCGGCCCGGACCGGCCCGAAGTGCTCGCCGCGGCGCGCGCGGGGCTGTCGCTGATGCTCGCCGACTATCATCTCGAGGACGGGCTGACCGGCGACGTGGCGGTGGCGCGCATCCGCGCGGTGCACGGCGGCAACCTGCCGGCGGCGATCGTCACCGCGGATCGCAGCGAGGAGGTGCGCGCGAAGCTCGGCGCGCTCGATCTCCCGATCCTCAACAAGCCGATCAAGCCCGCGCAGCTGCGCGCGCTGTTGCGGCAGATCACCCTGCCCCAGCCGTCCTAGCCGTCAAAGCCGACCTGATTGGCAAGGATCACCGCCTGGGTGCGGCTGAAGACGTTCAACTTGCACAGGATCGCCGAGACGTGGGCCTTCACCGTCGTCATCGAGATGTCGAGCTCGTGCGCGATCTGCTTGTTGAGCCGCCCCGCAACCAGATGGCTCAGCACCACCCGCTGCTGCGGGGTGAGGCTGTCGATCAGCTTGCGGATCTTGTCCGACTGGTCGGCGAGCGGGTCGCTCTGCATTTCCTCGGGCACGTAAATCTCGCCGGCGAGCACCTGCTGGATCGCATCGAGGATCGTCGCCCGGTCGAGCGTCTTGGGCAGGAAGCCGGCCGCCCCCGCGGCGAGCGCGTCGCGCACCGTCACCCGGTCGTAGGAACCCGAGACCATCACCACCGGCAGGCTCGGGAAATCGGCGCGCAGCTGGTCGAGCGCGGAAAAGCGCGAGGCATCAGGGATGTTGAGATCGAGCAGCACGAGATCGGGATCGGGTGCCGCCTCGAGAACCCCCAATGCCTCGACGAAGCTGCCAGCTTCGGCGATGTCGCAGGCGGGAAAGCTCGACAGGAGGATCGCCCGGAGCCCGTCACGGATCAAGCCGTGGTCGTCGACGATCAGGACTCGCTCGAGCGGGGGTGCATCGGTCATCGCGCGATCCTATCGAGGCGGGCCGCAAAAACAACAGAAGGGGAACGCGACGCTGTGCCCCGCCCCCTTCTGCCGTGCCCCTCACTTGGGGAGCTTGAACACCCAGAGCGAGCCGCCCTGGCTGATTTCCTTGAAGGTCTTGGCGACCTCGCCGCCCCACAGCGGCACCGCGCCGCCCCATCCGGACATCACCGCGACATATTGCTCGCCGTCCTGTTCCCAGGTGACGGGCGAGCCGACGACGCCCGAGCCGGTCTGGAACTTCCACAGTTCCTGCCCGGTCTTGGCGTCGAAGGCCTTGAGGTAGCCTTCGGGCGTGCCGGTGAAGACGAGATTGCCGCGGGTCGTCAGCACACCGCCCCACAACGGAGCCTTGTTCTTGTATTCCCACTTGATCTCGCCGGTCTTGGGATCGACGGCGCGCAGCGCGCCGATGTGATCCTCGGCGATCGGCTTGATGGTGAAGCCCGCGCCGAGATAGGCCGCGCCCTTCTTGTAGGCGATCGGCTCGTTCCAGATGTCCATGCCCCAGTCGTTGGAGGGGATGTAGAACATCTCGGTGTCGGGCGAATAGGCCATCGGCATCCAGTTCTTGCCGCCGAGGAAGCTCGGGGAGGCGAAGACCGACCGGCCCTTTTCCGCCGTCCCCGGCGCGCCGGGACGGTTGGCCTCGGTGTAGACCGGCCGGCCGGTCTTGAGGTCGATCTTGCTCGCCCAGTTGGGCTGCATGACGAAGGGCGTGGCGTTCAGAAGCTTCCCGTTGGTGCGGTCGAGCACATAGAAGAAGCCGTTGCGGTCGGCCTTGGCGCCGAGCTTCATCGGCTTGCCCTTGAAGGTGCCGTCGAAGGGAATGAACTCGTTCACCCCGTCGAAGTCCCAGCCGTCGTGGGGGGTGGTCTGGTAGTGCCACTTGATAACGCCGGTGTCGGCGTCGATCGCCAGGGTCGAGGCGGTGTAGAGGTTGTCGCCGGGACGCAGGTGGCTGTTCCAGGGCGCCGGGTTGCCGGTGCCGAAGAAGACGAGATTGGTTTCCGGGTCATAGGTGCCGCCGAGCCAGGTCGCCCCGCCGCCGGTCTTCCACATGTCGCCGGCCCACGTGGCGTTGGTCTTGCCGGTGATGCCGTTGTCCGCGCCATTGAGCGTGCCCATGTGGCCCTCGATCACCGGGCGGGTCCAGACCAGCTCGCCGGTGTCGATATTGCGCGCCTGAACTTCGCCGACCGCGCCGAATTCGCCGCCGGAATTGCCGGTGATGACGAGGTTCTTGACGATCAGCGGCGCGGCGGTCGCGGAATAGCCCGCCTTGTAGTCGGCGGTCATCTTGTTCCAGATCACCTTGCCGGTCTTGCGGTTGAGCGCGACGAGCCGCGCGTCGAGCGTCGCGAAGATCACCTTGTCGCCGTGGATCGCCGCGCCGCGGTTGACGACGTCGCAGCAGGGCATGATGCCGTCGGGCAGGCGGTGATTGTATTCCCACAGCTTCTCGCCCGAGCGCGCGTCGAAGGCGAACAGGCGCGAATAGGAGCCGGTGACGTAGATCACCCCGTCATAGACGATTGGCTGCGATTCCTGCCCGCGCTGCTTTTCCCCGCCCAATGAGGCGGCGAAGGCCGGGACCAGCTTGGCGACGTTCTGGGTGTTGACCTGGTCGAGCGGGCTGAAACGCTGCTGGTGCGGCCCCATCCCGTAGGTCAGCACATCGCCGGTCGAGGCGGCGTCGTTGAGCAACTGGTCGGTGGTCGGGCCCTCGGCGATGGCCGGTGCCGCGAGCGCGATCCCCGCCAGTGCGGCGCCTGCTGCCAGAATTGTGCGAAATGCCTGCATCATTCCCTCCTCGTCTTGTTCTTCCCTGCCCCCGACCGGCCTTTCGGGCTGGATGCGGAAGGACACGCCCCAATCAGGAAATCCGAACCTAGCCGGCGCGTGCGCCTCAACAATTGAACCTTGGAACTAGACCCGCGGCCTAACCGACCGCGCGGGTCGCGGCGGCCGCCTGCCAGGTGACGCCGTGCCTCGCGAAAAGCGCCGCCATGCGCCCGTCGGCCGCCATCGCGGCGACGATCTCCTCGACCGCGAAGCCCAGCGAGCGGCTGTCCTCGCGCACCGCCATGCCGATGTCCCAGCCGGACGAGGGCATCAGCGGCAGCGGGCTCTTGCGCAGCTTGGCGCCGCTATCCGCGCGATCCGCGACCGAGGCCTCGATCTGCGCCCGGGTCGCCACCGCCATCTCGACCTCGCTGTCATGCACCGCGAGCGCTGCGGCGTGGCCGGTGGGGTAGTGCTCGACATCGCCGCGCAGTATCCCGCCGAAGCTGCCGAGGAGGTAGAAGTCGGGGATCGAATCGAGCTCCGCGCCGACCTTGCTCCCCACGAACCGCTGCGGCGGCATGTCGCAGTCCCTCGTCTGGCTGCTGCACAGCGCGGTGAATTCCTCGCGGTAGTAGGGCGCGACGAACACCACCTCGTCCTCCTGCGCGGCGAACTGCATGTCGAAGGGCACGTGCAGCATCAGGTCGCAGCGCCGGAAGCCGAGCAGACCGCCGCGCCACACGATGTTGCGCAGGTCATCCGAGACTTCCTCGCCGGCCGGCACGAGCGCGATGTCGGACTTGACGCCGAGCGCCTCGGCGATGGCGCGGGCGAGATCGACGTCGATGCCCCTCGGCATCCCGCCTTCCTCCCACGACCACGGGCGGTTGTCGGCATAGAGGCCGACGCGCAGCACGCCCAATTCCCTGACGGCCGCGAGCGGCGCCGCGCCGAGCGGCCCGCCCAGCGTCAGGGCCGCGCCCGCGCCGGCGAGCCCGGCGAGGAACCCTCTGCGCGTGCCGGACACCCTACTCTTCCGTGTACTTGGTTTCGAGGAAGGCGCGGATCGCCCAGCCCGCCTTCTGCCCCAGCACGTCGCCGAAGGGCGGCATGTAGACCTTGCCGTCGTGGCTCGACCCGTGGCGGTAGCGTTCGATGAACCACTGGTCCCCGCTCTCGCCGAGTTCGAGATAGCGCAGGTCCGGCGCGATCCCGCCCGAGATCGCCTCGAGCCCGTGGCAGCGCGCGCAGTTCTGGTTGTAGGCCGAGGTGCCGATCTCGATCGCCCGCGTGCTACCGCTGTAGGGGTTCCTCTCGAGCCAGGCCTCGCCGATGTCGGGCAGGTCCGAGGTGTCGACCGCCTGCGGCGTCACGTCGCCGTGCGCCATGATCTGCGGCCCGGCCACCATCGCGAGGCCGGCGATCGCCGCGCCCAGCAGGGTGCGTCCAGCATTCTTGTTCATTGCGAAACCCCTTGTCCCTCAGGTGCCGCGCGCGCTCGCACAGCGATAATCTCCCGGGGATCAAGGTACCCGCTCGCCTCCGAATCCCCATTGCACTTTGGTACAATCGGGGGTGCAGGGCGAGCCATGTAGGATCAAGACCATGAAGTTTCGCACAGTCCTCGCCGCCGCCGCGCTCGCGGCCCTCGCTGCGCCCGCCGCGGCCCAGACGGCCTATGTGAGTAACGAAAGAGGCTCGAGCGTGAGCGTGATCGACGTTGCCGCCGGCACGGTGATCGCCACCTTCGACGTCGGCCAGCGCCCGCGCGGCATCCTGCTGAGCCACGACGGCAGATATCTCTACGTCTGCGCCAGCCTCGACAACGCCGTCGAGATCCGCGACGCCAAGACCGGCGCGCTGGTCGCGGCGATGCCCGCCGGCAACGATCCCGAACAGTTCTTCCTTTCCACCGACAGCCGGATGCTGTTCGTCTCGAACGAGGACGATGCGGCGGCGACCGCGATCGACCTCGAGAGCCGCAAGGTCGCCTGGCAGGTCGCGGTCGGCGGCGAGCCCGAAGGCATCGCGCAGAGCCCCGACGGCAAGTGGCTGCTGGTGGCGAGCGAAGAGGACAACATCGTCAGTTGGATCGAGACCGCGACCCGTGAGACCCTCGCCGAGACCGCGACCGACGCCCGTCCGCGCCACATCGAATTCGCGCCCGACGGGCGCCACGTGTGGATCGCCGCCGAAGTCGGCCAGACCGTCCACGTCATCGACGTCGCGACCCGCGCCATCGTGGCGACCATCCCCTTCGCGCCGCCGGGCGCAATGCCTTACAAGGTGCTGCCTTGCGGCATCCGCTTCACCCCCGACGGCAAGACGGCGGTGATCGCGCTCGGCCGTGCGGACAGCATCGCGCTGGTCGATACCGAAAGCCTCGCCGTCACCGGCTACGTCAGGACCGGCGGTCGGCCGTGGCACCTCGCGATCACGCCGGACGGTCAGCGCGCCGTCATCGCGAACGGCACCAGCGACGATGTCGCGGTGGTCGATCTGGCCGCGGGCAAGGTGGTTGCGACCATCCCGGTGGGCGAAGGGCCGTGGGGCGTGGTGCTGGCGCCGTAGCGGGATCAGACAGGAAAGGGCCGCAGCAGACGGTCCGGTTGGGGAGGGGAGATGCGAGGTTTCACGGGGCTCCTGCTGGCAGGAGCTGCCTGTGTGCCGCCGGCGGCGGCACAGGCGCAGGATCGGGACACCGGCGCAGGCGACGGCAGCGCGCCGGGCGTCGCCACCATCATCGTCACAGCGCCGGGCGGCGATCTCGATCTCGACGATGCCCTCGCGCTGGATCGGCGCGACATCGCGGTCGCGGGCACGCCCGATCTCCTCGCCGCGCTCCAGCGCAATTTCGCCAGGGTCACCGCGCAGGACGCGCAGAACAATCCCTGGCAGCCCAACCTCGTCTATCGCGGCTATGTCGCCTCGCCGCTGGTCGGGCAGGCGCAGGGGTTCGCCGCCTATGTCGACGGGGCGCGCTTCAACCAGCCCTTCGGCGACACGGTCAGTTTCGAGCTGATCCCCGATGCCGCGATCCGCAGCGTCACCCTGCGCGACGCGGGGCCCGTCTACGGCCTCAACACGCTCGGCGGCGCGCTGGTGATCGCGACCGCGACCGGCCAAAGCGTGCAGGGGGTCGAGGCGGCGGCGGCGATCGGCTCCTACGGTGAGCGCGACATCAGCCTCTCCGCCGGGGACGCCATCGGCGGGTTCAGCTGGTTCGGCGCGGTGCAATATCGCGAGGAGGACGGCTGGCGCGACTTCAGCCCCTCGGACCTGCTGAACGGCTTCGTGGACGTGGGCTACGATGGCGCGCGGGCCGGGGTCCACGCCAAGTTCATCGCTGCCGACACCGACCTCACCGGCAACGGCGTCGCGCCAGTCGAACTGCTGACGGCGCGCCGCCGATCGGTGTTCACCTGGCCCGACAACCAGCGCAACGAATATGGGCGGCTGAGCCTCCACCCGTGGCTGGCGATCGGCGAGGATGTCCGCTTCGAAGCGACGCTCTACCGCCAGCGCCGCAAGGCCGCGCTCGTCAACGGCGATGCCGCCGACATCGAGGAATGCGAGGACGATCCGGCTCTCGAGGGCCTGCTGTGTCTCGAAAGCGTCGGGGATGACGGCGACGAGGAACAGGCGCTGTTGACCGACGGCAACGGCAACACCGTCGACGACATGCGGGACGGGGGCGATTACGGCGTTTTCAACCGCGGCACGATCCGATCGCGCTCCGAGGGCTTCCTCGCCCAGATCATTGCCGAACAGGACCTGGGCGCGCGCGCCAACTGGCTGGCGCTGGGGGTGAGCTACGATTCGAGCGAGAACACCTTTGCCGCCTCGACCGAACTGGGCGCGCTGACCGAGGAGCGCAGCGTCGAGGGGCTCGGCGTCATCATCGACCAGGCCGACAACGTCATCGCGCCGGTCGAACTCAAGACCCGCTCGCGCTTCTGGGGCGTGTTCGCCAGCGACACCCTGCCATTGGGCGAGACGCTGACGGCGGAGATCGGGCTGCGCTGGAACCATGCACGGATCATCCTCGAGGACCAGATCGGCATAGCGCTGAACGGCGATCACAGCTTCAGGCGGCTCAACCCCGGCATCGAGCTCGACTGGGCGATGACGCCGGAGATCAGCCTGCGTGCGGGCTATGCCGAGAGCAACCGCGTGCCGACCGAGGCCGAGCTGTCCTGCGCCGACGAGACCGCGCCGTGCAGCCTCGCCAACTTCTTCGTCGCCGACCCGCCCTTGGAGCAGGTGGTCGCCAAGACCTTCGAACTCGGCGCGTCCGGCAACCACCGCAGCGGGGCGTGGCTTGTCGAGTGGCTCGCCTCGGCCTACCGTGCCACCAATGTGAACGACATCCAGTTCATCGCCTCCCGCATCCGCGGGCGCGGGTTCTTCGAGAATATCGGGCGAACGCGGCGGCAGGGGTTCGAGGCGAGCCTCACCGCGCAGCGCAGCGGCCTGCGGATCGGGGCGAGCTATGCCTTCATCGATGCGACCTTCCGCCTTCCCGTCGTGCTGAGCAGCCCCGCCAACCCGGAGGCCAGCGACGCGGGCGAGATCGCGGTCGAGAGGGGCGACCGCCTGACCGGCCTCCCCCGCCACAGCGCCACCCTCACGGCCGACTATGAAGGCCGGATCGGCACCCGCGCCTTTTCGGTCGGCGGTGACATGATCGCGCGCTCGGGCCTGCTGCTGGTCGGGGACGAGGCGAACCAGAACCCGGCAGTGCCCGGCTATGTCATGTTCAACCTGCGCGGAAGGATCGAGTTGGCGAAGGGCGTCGCGCTGTTCGGCGAGGTGAGGAACCTCTTCGACCGCGACTACGCGACCTTCGGCACCTTCAGCGAGGTGGACGAGGTCGAACTCGAGGAGGCCCCCGGCGCCTCCGATCCGCGCGCCTTCGGCCCCGGCGCGCCGCGGCGATTTGCGGCGGGGGTCTCCGCGCGGTTCTGATTTCGTCCGAAGGTGCAATGTCGGGGGTGCCCCGAAGCTGGCATTGTCGGGCCAACCAACGACATTCGAGGGAGGATCATCATGGCACTTCGCAAGCTTTCTGCCGGCACCGCGCTGGCTCTGGCTCTGGGCCTCGCGGCCTGCTCGGGCGGCGAGACCCCGCCGGAGGAGCCCGCCGCGACCGAGACCCCGGTCGCAGCGGCCCCCGCGCTCGAGGCGACGCCCGCCGCAGAGCCCAGCGCGGCCGCGCCCCCCGTGCCCGAGGCCACCGCCACCGCCACCCCCGCCGCCGACAAGGCCGCGGCCGCCGCGCCCGCCGCGGCGAAGGCCCCACCGGCGGCAGCGCCTGCCGCCGAGGTCGTCAAGGTCGCCGCCACCGTCGCCCCGCCCGCCTCCTTCGGCCGCTGCGCCGTCTGCCACTCGGCCGAGAAGGGCGGCGGGGACAAGCTCGGCCCCAACCTCCACGGCGTCTACGGCAAGCCCGCCGGCAAGGGCAGCTTCGCCTTCTCGAGCGCATTCAAGGAGGCAGGCCTCGTCCTCGACGAGGCGACGCTCCACAAGTGGCTGGAGAACCCAAAGGCGCTGGTCCCGGGCAACCGTATGAGCTTCCCCGGCATCAAGGACGCCGCCAAGCGTCAGGAAATCATCGACTACCTCAAGCAGCAGAGCTGACGTTCGCGGGACGCGGGTGCGGGCACGGGAAAGCCTGGACCCGCCCCTTCGATCAGGTCGTGCGGTAGATGCTCGGCTGGATGTCGGTGAACTTGGGGACGTCGCTCATCACCGCCGCCGTCGCCGCGGAACCCATCGCGGCATCGATCGCGGCGGCATCGCGGAACCGCAGCAGCACCATCGCCGCCGCCGGCTGCGCGCCGTCGGCCGGCCACAGGATCTCCGCATCCGTGAGGCCGAATTCGCCCCAGCTCGCCTCAACCAGCGGGATATGCGTGTCGCGGTAGTAATCGGCATCGAAACGCGTGCCTTCGGCCTGCGGGTAGCTCACCACCAGAGTGGCCATGTCAGTTCTCCTGTTGCTCGGGTTGGGAAGCGGGAACAGTGACCGGGGCCGCGACCGCCAGGGACCGGCCGGAAGCCTGCCATCCGTCGGTGCCCTCGGCCAGCCAACGGATACCGCCGACCCCGCCGCGGGCGAGGCGCCGTGCGGCGTTCCAGCTCATCCAGCAGTCGATGCGGCAGAACAGGATGACCGGCTGCCCGGCCGCGCTGCGGCGCGCCTCGCGGATCGCCGCCTCAAGCGCCTGCCACAGCGCCGGATCGACCGGCGCGCGGCCGGTCTCGGGATGCCACAGGGCGCCGGGGATGGTGAGGTGCGCCGCGCTCAGCGTCCAGGCCCCGCTGACGGGATCGCGCACTCCGCCCTCGACCGGGGTGACGTCGATGAACAGCGCATCGCGTCCCGGCGCGAGCGCCAGCGCGGCTTCCAGTGTGATCGCCGCCGCCGGGGCGGGATCGGCGCGCACCGGGCTGCGATAGCGGGCGCTGCGGTAGCCCTCGGCATCGAAGGGCGGGGGATCGGCGGGGGGAGCGGCGTGCGCCGCACACGCCAGCGCCGCAAATGCGATGAGCAAGCCTGGTGCGCGCATCCCGTCCCCCTCGTTCCAAGGTATTATATGCGCACGCGCGCGGCGGGGAATACATTGTTCCTTGGTATGATGCGCAACGCCCTCGCCCTCTTGGTGCTGGCGGCCCCGGCCGCAGCACTCGCCCAGCCGGCCCCGGCCGGTCCGTTGCCGCGCGATCCCTTGGGCTCGCCGATGTGGGACTATCACGCGGGCAGGCTTTTCGCGGGCGCTCCGGTGGTGTTCGACCCCAGGGTCCGGGTCGAGCTGCCAATGCTGGCCGAAAACCAGCACGTGATGCCGGTCACCGTCGATGCCCGGGCGCTCGGCGAGGTCGTGCGCATCGTGATCTTTGCCGATCTCAACCCGATCCCGGTCGCGGTCGAATACACGCCCCTGTCGGCACAGGCCTTCATCGCCACCCGCATCAAGCTCGATCAGCGCACTCCGGTGCGCGCCGCCGTGCTGACCGCGGACGGGGTGTGGCACGTGGGCGGCGACTGGGTCGATGCGGCGGGCGGCGGCTGTTCAGCCCCGCCGGTGAGCCGGGTGCGCGGCGACTGGGCCGACCACCTCGGCGAGATGCGCGGCGCCTTGTGGCAGACCCCGGAGGCGGTCCGCGTGCGAGTGGGCCTGCGGCACCCGATGGACACCGGCCTCGTCGAGAACATCCCGGCCTACAACATCGAGCAGCTGACCCTCTCCGATGCCGCCGGCCGCTCCCTCGCGCGGATGACGGTCCACGGGTCGGTGAGCGAGGACCCCACCTTCACGCTGCTGCTCGCGCCCGGGGCGGGTGACGCGATCGCCGTGGCGGCACGCGACACCGGGGGCTTCGCCTTCGCCGGCACGCTGCTGCCGGCGGACGGCACGAAGGTCGCGGCGAACCTGCGGCGATGATCGCGCGGCGGGGGGTCCTGCTCGGTGCGCTCGCGCTCCCTTTCGCCGCGCGCGCGGAACGGTTCGCGGGCACCTACGCGCCCGAGGCGAGGGCGATCGGCGAGGGTATCTGGATGGTGCGAGGCGCCAACGAGGCGCTTGGCTTCGCCAACGGCGGGGCGATCGCGAACAGCGTCATCATGGCGAGCGATGCGGGCGCGATTATCGTCGACAGCGGGCCTTCGCTAGGGTTCGGGCTGGCGCTTGGCGCGCTCGCCCGGCGGCTGACGGGGACGCCGGTCGCGCAGGTCTACATCACCCACCTCCACCCCGATCACAGCTTCGGCAGCGCCGCCTTCCCGGACGCCGAGATCCACGCCCTGCCCGGCACCCGCGCCGATCTGGAGCGAGACGGCGCGGGGTTCTCGGACGCGATGTACCGGATGCTCCACGGCTGGATGGCCGGCACCGAGCTCGCCCTGCCCGACGGCGCGGCGCGCGAGGGCGCGGTGACTTTCGGCGGGCGGACCCTGCGGCTGATGGCGCTCTGCGGGCACAGCGCCGCCGATCTCGCCGTGCTCGACGAGGCGAGCGGCGCGCTGATCGCCGGGGACCTCGTGTTCCTCGACCGCGCGCCCGCCACGCCCCACGCCGATCTCGCCGCGTGGCGCGCCGCGCTGGACCGTCTTGAACAGACGCCGCATCGCCGGCTCGTGCCCGGCCACGGGCCCCTATGCATGGACGGCCGCGGTATCGCCCAGACCCGCGATTGGTTGACCTGGCTCCAGTCCGCGCTCGAGGAGGCAGTAGCGGGCGGGCTCGACATGGCCGAGGCGGCCAACCTCCCGATCCCCACGCGTTTCGCCGGCATGGCGGCGGCGCGCTACGAGCTGACCCGCTCGGTCTCGCACTTCTACCCCCGGCTCGAGGCCGGACTGATCCCCCGCATCGACGGCTGAGTCCGCGCCGGGCCTGCCGGTCGCAGGGCCCGCGCGCGGCCCCGTGCCTGCCATCCCCGCGCCGCCGCACGCCGCGCATCAGACCAAAGTCGAACGACCAAAGTCCAATTTCGGCGCCGCCCGCCTCGGCGCAGCATCTGCGCAGCCGGATGGGACGGCACGAGAATGACAACGAGGGGGAAGGACATGACTTCACGACACCTGCTGCGATGTGCAGCGGCGGCTCTGGCCTTGGCGGGCGCCTCAACGCCTGCCTTCGCGCAAGGAACCGCCACCCAGCAGCTGCTCCAGCGCCTGCACGAGAAGGGCATCCTCACCGACGAGGAATATGCCCAGATCATGGCCGAGACCAACGTCCCCGCCCCCGCCCCCGCCCCCGCACCGGCCCCCTCGCCCCAGGCGAGCGCGCAGGAGGCCGCCGCGAGCGCGCTCGACATGAGCCGCATCGTGCGCATGACCGACAAGGGCATCGGGCTCGAGGTGGGGCCTGCGACCATCAAGTTCTCGGGCTCGATCAACGCCTTCTACGTCAACGACAACCCCGACACGCCGAGCGCGACCACCGCGGTCGCGGGCGGCATCGCCACTGTCGGCACCGACAGCTCCAACGCGGTGCGCAACGGCCTCCTGCCGGGCTACCTGCTGGTCGACGTGACCACCCAGCAGGCCGGGCTCGACATCGGCGCGCATTTCGGGATGTATCCGGGCATCAATTCGGCCAACTACGGCCCGCTCGGCGCCAACAACGGCGGCCAGCCGACCGCGCTCGCCACCGCCGGAATCGACTTCCGCCAGGTCTACATCACCATCGGCGGCAAGTTCGGCACGGTGAAGATGGGCCGCGACATCGGGCTGTTCTCCTCCGAGGCGATCCTCAACGACATCACCCTGCTCGCGGTCGGGCCCTCGGGCGGCAACGTCGCGCCGGCCAACACCAGCCTCGGGCGGATCGGATCGGGCTATATCTACACCGATTTCCAGCCGCAGATCACCTACACCACCCCCAAGTTCGGCGGCTTCCAGGCCTCCGTCGGCGTGTTCCAGCCGCTCCGCTCGCTGACCGCGCCGGCCCAGAACAACACTGCACCCGGCTTCCAGAGCAAGGTGACCTTCGACCAGGGCCTGGGTGATGACGGTTCGGTGCGGCTGTGGGCCTCGGGCGTCACCCAGAAGCACGAGACCACCGGCGCAGGCGCGGGCGGCCTCACCTCCTACACCGGACGGGGCCTCGATCTCGGCGGCAAGCTGACCTACGGTCCATTCACCGCCGTCGCCAACTGGTACACCGCCAAGGGCCTCGGGACGACGGTGCTCAACCTGCTCGACACCGACTCCTTCGGCAATGCGCGCAGCAGCGACGGGTTCTACGTTCAGGGCCTCGCCACCTTCGGCAAGGTCAGCGTGGGCGCAAGCTACGGCGAAAGCAGCCTCGATCTGACCGCCACCGAGATCGCCGCCGGCAACACGCTGGTCGAGAAGAACTCGAGCTATGTCGGTCAGGTCCGCTACGGCCTCACCGACTGGGTCACGCTGCTCGCCGAATACACCCACGCGATGAGCGAGGCGCATGGCGATAACGAGGCGGAAAGCGACAGCGTCGCAGTGGGCGCGATCCTTTTCTTCTGAGCCGAGGCCGGATATCGGCACATGCGAGGGGCCGGTGGCCGGGTGGCAGGACGCCGCTCCGGGCACCGGCCCCAACCATCGCGGAACCCCTGACGAGGACTGGAAGAATGAACGCCACCACCGCCCAGCCGATCGGCCAGCAGCCCGGCGATGATCGCACCGAGCGCTACAACGGCGTCGCCCGCGCGCTGCACTGGGTCATCGCGCTGCTCGTGATCGGCAACATCGCGGGCGGTCTGCTCCACGAGCCGCTGGAGGACGTCGTCAACCTGATGCCGCTGCACAAGGCGGCCGGGATGACGGTGCTGGCGCTGACGATCGTGCGGATCTCCTGGCGGTTCACTTGGATCGCACCGCCCCGCCCTGCGGGCACGAGCGGTCTGGAGGTCGCCGCGGCGAGGGCGGTGCATCTGGTGTTCTACGGCCTGATGCTCGCAATGCCGCTGACGGGCTGGATCATGTCCTCTGCGGGCAAGTATCCGCTGACCTGGTTCGGCCTGTTCGACATTCCCAAGCTTGCCGTCACCCGCGACGATCCGCTCTACGGGCTGGGCCGTGAGGGGCACGAACTGCTCGGCTGGATGTTCCTCGCCCTTGCGGTTCTCCACATCGCCGCCGCGCTGCGCCACCATCTCCTGCTCAAAGATAATGTTTTGCGGCGCATGGTGTGATGCCACGCACGGCCCCTTGCCCCATCTGAAAGTTGCCCGATGAAAACGATGTTGCGCCTCACCGTCTGCGGTCTTGCCCTGTCGCTGCCCCTGCCGCTCGCCGCGCAGGATGCACCCGGCGCCGAGGCCGCGGAGGAGACGGGCGAGGTAGCCCGCGAGATCGTCGTAACCGGCCGCGGGCTCGAACCGGCGCTCTCGACCGGGATCTACGCGACCACCACCATCGAGCGCGAGGCGATCGTCGCAAGCGGCTTGGGCCGGATCGAGGACGTGCTGCGCAATGTCGCGGGCTTCCAGCAGTTCCGCCGCTCGGACAGCCGCTCCTCGAACCCCAGCGCGCAAGGGGTGACGCTGCGCGCCTTGGGCGGCAACGCCACCAGCCGCGCGCTGGTGCTGCTCGACGGGGTGCCGATCGCCGATCCGTTCTTCGGATACATCCCCCTCTCCGCGATCGCGCCGGAGACCCTGGGCACGATCCGGGTGACGCGCGGGGGCGGCTCGGGGCCATTCGGCGCAGGGGCGCTGGCGGGCACGATCGAGCTCGAGAGCGCGGAGCCCGGCCAGACCGCCGGCTTCCTCGGCAGCGCGGCGATCAACGACCGCGAGGAGACCGAGGCGAGCGGCGTGCTCACCCAGCGGCTCGGCCGGGGCTTTGCCGTGGCGAGCGGGCGCTGGGACCGCGGCCGAGGCTTCTTCACCACCCCCGAAAGCCAGCGCGTCCCCGCAACCGCGCGCGCCGCTTTCGACAGCTGGAACGTGGCCCTGCGCGGCGTCGCCCCGATCACCGACACGATCGAGGCGCAGGCCCGCATCGGCGCCTTTCGCGACGACCGCACGCTGCGCTTCGAGGGTGCGGATTCGTTCAGCGAGGGGCAGGAGGCCTCGATCCGCTTCGTGGGCCGCGGCGAATGGCAGTTCGACGCGCTCGCCTATGTCCAGGCGCGCGACTTCGGCAACATCGTCATCTCCTCGACCCGCTTCACCCCCACCTTGGACCAGCGCCGCACCCCTTCCACGGGGCTCGGCGGCAAGTTCGAGCTGCGCCCACCGCTCCTCGAGGGGCACGACATCCGCATCGGGGTCGATTGGCGCCGCGCCGAGGGCGAATTGCAGGAGGAGGCGCTCAACGCCGTCTCCGGCCGCATCACCGAGCGCCGCCGCGCCGGGGGCGCGACCGACAATCTCGGCTTCTTCCTCGAGGACGATTGGCAGATCGGCCCGCTCCTCATCAACGGCGGCCTGCGCGCCGACCGCACCAGCATCACCGGCGGCTTCTACCGCGCGGTGAACGCCAGCAACGGCGTGCCGGTCAGCACGATCATCGCCCCCGACCGCGACGACTGGGCGCTGAGCTGGCGAGCCGGCGCACTGTTCTACGCCACTCGCCGGCTCGACATCCGCGCCGCCGCCTACACCGGGCTGCGCCTGCCGACGCTCAACGAACTCTACCGCCCCTTTGTGGTCTTCCCGGTGGTGACCGAGGCCAATGCCGCGCTCGAGAACGAGCGGCTCGAGGGCTTCGAGATCGGGCTCGACTGGCAGCCGGTGAACGAAGTGGTGATCGCTTTCACGGCCTTCGACAACGAGGTCGAGAACGCCATCGCCAACGTCACCGTCGGCCCCAACCTGCGCCGCCGGGCGAACCTCCCCGCGATCGCCGCGCGCGGGATCGAGGCGAGCGTCGCGGCGAAGTTCGGCCGTGTCAGCCTCGACGGGAGTCTCGCCTGGACCAATGCCGAAGTGCGCGGGGAAGGCGCCTCGCTGGCGCTCGACGGCAACCGCCCGGCCCAGACGCCCGCGTTCGCCGCCAGCGTGACGCTCGGCTGGCGGCCGGCAGACGGCTGGCAGATCGCGGGCACGCTACGCCATGTCTCGGCGCAGTTCGAGGACGACCTCGAGACCGACGTCCTGCCGGCGGCAACCACGCTCGACGCTTTCGTTGCCGCGCCGCTGTGGGGCAGGCTGTCGCTGATCGCCCGTGCCGAGAACCTCACCGACGAGGAGATCGTCACCCGCAATCAGGGCGGCTCGATCGATCTCGGCGTGCCCCGGACCGTGTGGCTCGGCGTGCGCTACGGGTTCTAGTCGGGGTTGAGGCGAGGTCAATTGCAGGCTGTATGCGCTCAACCTCGGCTTCGACCGGCTGCGGTTCCGGTCTGGCAGGAAATCGGCTGGGTCTTCCTGATCGCTGATCCCGCCGCCCGCGAGAACGACATCGCGGCCTTGGCCCGTGCCCGGCTTGCCAACGACAAGGTGCCCAATCGAGCCTTGCGCCACACGGCCCACCGGCTGGCGACCCACCTCGGCTGACCATCGCGATTGCCGCCGCCCGGCCGACCACCGGACCGCCGTTTGCCTCGAGCCGTCGCAGATCGTTCTGGTGAGGCGCCCGCGGGCCATGTTCACGCAATCTACGCCTTTCAGTTCCGCCCGAACCGCATCGCAAGCCGCCCGTTCGACGGCGGTTTCGGTGGTTCAACCGAAAGGACCCGAAGATGACTCCCCATTTCGATCACAATCCCATCCGCCTTCTGCGACGCCTCGGCCTTGTCGCCCTGGTGGGCGCATCTGTCGCTGCCTGTTCCACGAACAGCGGCGACCTCAGGAGTGCCGCCGCTGCCAACCTTGCCAGCGAGACCGCGCTCAATGCCCAGATCATCTCCGATCGTGCGCGGGCACAACGTTGCGACCGCGACCCGAGCCGGAAGGAGTGTCCCCGCGCGGATCGCGAGCGGATAGAGCGTGAGCGCGACGAGTGGTGCGAACGCTATCCGACCCATCGCGATTGCCGTCGCTGGCACTGACAGCCTGCGGGTTCGTCTCACTGATGTTGCTCGGACGTCGCGAGCGTCGGGCACGAGCAGGCACTCCCGGGGGAGCGGCAGGTCCGCTCCCCTCATTTCCTGCAGGCACGAGGGCTCCGGGCGCGCAGGTTCGCGCTTGGCGAACGTGTCGAGCGGCGTGTGCCGTCTCTCTCAATCTCCAAGCGACGGAGCAAGCCACATGACGATCGAGAGAGCCGGCGCGGCGGCCACGGACGGTTGGCGGAGTTCGGACCGGCCCAGCTTGGCTGGCATGGGGGTTGGGCTCGCTGCCTATTCGGTGAGCCTCAGCCTGGTCGCGCTGGCGATGGGCCACTGGGCCCGCGATCTGCCGGTCTGGCAAGGCGTGATCGGATCCTATGGCGGCGCAGTGGCCGGCCTTTGCGGCTTCGGTGCCGTCCATCTCCTCCGGCGAGCACCGTCGGACAAGCTCGGCCTGGTTGCATGTCGCCGGAAGTGGTACGCCGCCGCAGCCGGTCTCGCGATCGTCGCCTACGGGCTGAGCCTGCTGATCATCGCTGCTCATGCCGAGATCACCGGACAACCGGACGGCTCACAGGCCGTTCTTCATGCCGCGGTGCGCGGCGGTGCAGTGCCATTCCTGCTGGCAGCCCTTGGCGGCGCGATCCTTACTCCCCTGGGAGAGGAACTCCTGTTCCGCGGAATCATCGCCAACGCCCTCAACAGATATGGTGCCGTGGCGGGCATCGCTGTCAGCGCGCTGATCTTCGGCTTGGCGCACGGCACCGGCGTCATCCTGTGGGTGGCGATCATGAACGGACTGATCTCGGGCGCCCTGTTCCGCAGGACGGGGTCGGTCTGGCCCTCGTTCCTCATTCATGCCGTCTACAACGGGTTGAATTCGGTCGCCCGGGCCATCTCCTGAGAAGATATGCCGGTTCGGGCCTTAAGGGCGGTCAGCGGGCGGCGGCCGCCGAGGAGGATGCGCGCTCCGGTTGCGTGCTGGCGAGTTCCACCCTGACCAGTGCGCCTCCGCCACGCGCGCCGAGCATCTCGACCCTCCCCCCGTGCCTTGAAATCACTTCCTGCACGAGGTTCAGCCCGAGGCCGCTTCCGGTCACCGAGGGGTGCAGCCGGTAGAACGGCTCGAAGACCTGTTCGCGCTCCTCGGGCGGGACCCCGGGACCATCGTCCTCGACCTCGAAACCGGAAGCGGTCACCCGCACGACGATGTTCTGCCCCCCGTGTTCCGACGCGTTCTGGATGAGGTTCATGACGACCCGCTCGATCGCCGCAGCATCGCCCAGACAAGGCGCGCTACCGGGACCCTCGACCGCGATGGAATGCCCGTCCGCGATGATCAGCGGCGCCAGCTCTCCGACCACCTTGCGGATCAGCGCGGCAAGATCGAAGCGATCGCGGCGCTGGTGGTTTTCCATGCGCTGGATGTCCAGCAATTGCTCGGCAAGGGTCGCAAGGCGCTGAATGTCGCTCGCCAGCGCGCGGGTCGCCTGGCTCTCGGCGCTTTCCACCTTGCTCAACAGCACCGCGATCGGCGTGCGCAGCTCGTGGGCTGCGTATCCGAAGAAGCGTTTCTGCCTTTCGTGACCTTCATCCAGTCGCTGCAGGGCTGCGTTGAATGCACCGACCAGCGGCGCGATCTCGCGCGGCGCTTGGCGCTCGTCCAGATAACGCCCGCGCGCGTGTCCGTCGATCGCCTCCGCATCTTGCGCGATCCGGTGAACCCCGGCGAGCGAGCGCCGCACGATCCACGGCGTCACCACGAGCGAGGCCAGCGCCAGCAGGGCGAAGATCGGAAGGACGATGACGTTGGACGCGAGGAAGACTATCAGGTTCAGATCCGAAAGGGCGCCGTGCCCGAGGATCGTGAGCTGCCCGACGTCGGTTGTCTGCCGTCTGACCACCGCAGCCAGTTCGTAGGGTGGATTGCGACCACGAAGCTGGGCGAAGGACAGTTCGCCCAACCGCCCGATCAGCGAAGCGTAATGCCGCGGCACCGGTCCGAAGCTGACGCTGCGACCGGAATCGTCTTCGGCGACGAACCACAAGTGCGGGGTCTGGGAACGCAGTTCGGCGAGTTCCGGCGTCATCGCCACCTGGAGTTCCCCGGTCTCGTCCCGCTCGATCGCCTGTGCGATGACGGGGATGATCTGCTCGTCGGTGTAAGGCCCGCCGCTGTCGAAGCGGATCGCCACAGCAATGATAACCGCGAAAGATGCGATGAGGATCGCGAAGTTGACGGCGAGGGGGTAGATGGTCAGGGGGCGCCTGAGCGAGCGCGGCCCGGTCATGCCGCCTCGCGCAGCAGATAGCCCACGCCCCGGATGGCGTGGATCTCGATCCCCGCTCCCGACCGTTCAAGTTTCCGGCGCAGGCGGGAGATATGCGAATCGAGCGTGTTCGACTGCACCTCGTCGTCAAAGCCGAACACCGCCTGTTCGAGCGTTTCGCGCAGCACCGTCCTGCCTCGTCGCTTCATCAGCGCGGCCAGCACGCGCAACTCGCGGCGGGGAAGGTCCAGCCGCGCTCCTTGCACCGCGACCTCGTCGTTCGCGAGGTCGAAGACCACGGAGCCGGCCCTGATCTCGTCGCGTTCGAGATCTGCCGGGCGCCGGCGTACGGCGCGGATGCGCGCGAGCATCTCGTCCATCGCGAAGGGCTTGACCAGATAGTCGTCGGCGCCCTCGTCGAGCCCGGCAACGCGGTCCGCCACCTCGCCCCATGCGCTCAGCACGATGATCCGGATGCCGGGATTGCGGGAGCGCAGGCCGGGAACGAGCGACAAGCCGTCGCCGTCGGGCAATTTCCTGTCGAGCAGCACGAGGTCGAAACCCCCCGCCATGGCAGCCTCCCGCGCGGTCGCGAGCCGATCGAGGTGATCGACGACGAACCGCTCCTTGCGCAGGACTGCACACACGGATTGCGCGAGTTCAGGCTCGTCTTCGATCAGCAGGATTCTCACGATGTGTCCCGTTCTGCCGGCGCGCGGCGAGCACGCTCGGCGATTTGCTTACGTTCTCCACTCCGAGCGAAGCGCCCGAGCAGACCTGTGCGGCGTCGCCTGCCACCGGCTGCGGCGAGCGGGATGCACGCGCGACCGTCCGCGGGCCACTGGCGATCCCGTTCTGGCCGGAGCCTGAATGACCCCGCGCCCATGCTTCGCGCCCTTCGGAAAGCGAGATCACCCGCATGGCGGTACGCCTTTCGTGCCTTTTCCGATGGACCGCGTTGCATGCAAACATCGCCCGGGCGAAGAACGGCTGCATCGCCGATCCCGGCAAGGTTTACGCCCCGCGCGCGACAACCCGATCGGCCGGACGCCATGTTCCCGCAATCTCGATGTCCCAGCCGCCGCAATGCAGCACCGCTGCCCGACCCGCTTCTTGAACCGAGGGTTTCGCGCCCGCCAACCATGACGAGCAAGGCGCCGGTCGTCCTCGGAGCATTCGGAGTGAACGATGTCGAAGACCGAAACTGTCGGCGAAGCGGGCAGCGTGAAGATCGAGGAGCGCATCATCCCCGTTCCCGCCTGCGAGGAGCAAAGGATAAGCGGATGAACAAACCAGCGATCTCGCGGCCTTTCGGACGTATCGCAGGGTGCATGATTGCGCTCCTTGCCGGGCTTGGGACAGTCGCCTTGAGCAATGCTGCCTCGATTACGAGCGGTGGCTTCGAGGGCCTCGTCGCCCGGTGGCCCGTTCTCGCGACCCAGGTCGCCCTCGTCTCGCTGCCCTTTCTCGTGCTGGCGCTGGTGCTGCGCTTCGGTCGCCCCGCCTGGCTCACAGCGGCCGTCCTTACCGCGATCGTCTGGACCCTTCCGGCTGCGGATCACGCGCTCAGGCAAGGCGAAGGCGGCGCGAACATCGGGCTCGGCATCTTCATGCTGGTCTCCCCCCTGCTTGTCCTGGGAGGCGCGCTGGCGGCTTCAGCGGCAGCAGGGCGACGCCGCAAGTGACAGGCATCGACGGGCGAACCGGACCGATCATGCGCGCAATTGGCGCTTGAAGAAATAGTGGAACACGAAATGGGCGGGCGAGACGACCATGACCAGTTCCCAGCCCTCTGCGCCCAGCGCGTTCAGCTGATCGGCGTCCAAGGTTTCGGTGAAGAGCTTGTATTCCCATTGCATCATCTGTTCTCCGCTGGTTGTCCATCGCGGATATGGGGCGCTCGCCGCCGCGCGCATCAGCGGAAGTCCCAGCCCGTGCCGGAGTTGCGGCAGCGCGCCCTGTGCAAGGCCATGCGACCAAGTCACGCTGATTTTTGGGGAAGTCCGCAAGTGTGTTCGCGGGCCCTCCGGTTATCCGCTCGACCTCCTGAGTAATCCGCGCCTGTGCGCCCCGTGGGATCGCTTCGTCCATGCCGGCATGCCTGAGGGCGTAGGCTTGTGGCATGCCGAGCCTCAGCCCGATCGTGAGAAGATGGGGCACGGATTGTCCTTTCCATTGAAGGCCGCCCTCGGCGCAACCTGACGCATGGCCGCAAGGCCTATGGTTCAGGGCGCGCTTTGCCGGGCCGACCCGCAAGCCGCCGGCCGAGTTTCCCATCTGACCGCGACCGGTTGTCGCCTGCGCCATTGCGCGCCCTCAGACGGACGACCCGGGAATCCGCGCGATGACCTTGATCTCGAAATCGAAGCCAGCCAGCCAGGTCACGCCGACAGCCGTCCAGTTGGGATAGGGGGCACCGCCGATCATCCTTTCCCTGACCGCCATGATTGTCTCGAGCTGGCCTTCGGGATCGGTATGGAAGGTGGTGACATCGACGATATCGCCGAAGCCGCAGCCTGCCGCGTCAAGGACCTCGGCGAGATTCTCGAAGGCGCGCTCCACCTGGCGCTCGAAATCGGGTTCTGGCGAACCGTCCGGGCGGCTGCCGACCTGGCCCGAGACGAACAGCAGGTCTCCCGAACGGATGGCGGCAGAATAGCGATACATGTCGTAAAGCGCCTGGCGGCCGGCGGGGAAGATCGCTTCGCGTGTCGTCGTGGTCATGTCTTTGTCCTTCGCTTCGTATGTTGGGCGGTCTGCCGGGGTGCACACGTCAACCGGGTCCGGTCCGCAGCAACCTCGATGATCGACTGGTTCGGTCATCAGTGGCTGCACGACTGGTTGCAGTGGGGATGCGTGACGTAAGCCGTCACCACCTGTGCCTCGTGCGTCCGGATGGTCACCGTCTCACCCTCGGGCATGTAGACGATCTCCCCCGGGCCCGCCGTCGTGCTCCTCCCCTCCGGGGTGGTGGTCATGCGCCCTTCGAGAGGGATGATGACATCGTCCACCTCGATCGTTGACGCGAGGGTCTGACCGGCGGCCCATCGGCCATAGCCGATCGTCACCGGCCGGCCATCGCACTGACCCACGACGTTGGCGAGGAGAAGGTCGCCATCCTGTCCGGGCGCACGCTCGAACGAGCCGTCATCGATGCTGAACTTGCGAACTATCATGGATCTTCCAAAGCAAAGCTTCGAGCCGAGCATTCGCCCGCCCGAGGGTGCGACCGAGAGCTTCGATCATCCTAGAACATTGCACCACCATCACTTGCGGCGATGTCAAACCTCCGCCTCTTGTCCGTCCGGATTGGCCTTGATGCGATGAGCGCCGCTTTCCCGGACGCTGCGGACCGTGGCGAAGGTGTCCTTCGTGAACTGGACATAGGACAGCTTGCCGTCCCTGCCGCGCGCCCGCACCGCAAAGGGCGAAGTCACTCTCTTGCCCAGCGTGTTCGAGGTATAGGTGAATGTGCCGAAGATGGCGGCGCCGCCGTCGCCCTTCAAGCTGTCCTCGATCCGGAAGTCATCGACGGTCCCGTAGCGGCTCACGTCGATGAAGACCTTCATCGACGGTCCCGTAGCGGCTCACGTCGATGAAGGTCTGGACGAGGGCTTCGGTGCCCCGGTTGGTCCCCGCCCAGGGCATGATCGCCTTCAGCTCGGGGTTTGCGTAATTCAGGGACACATAAGTGAAGTCGTCACCCGTACACTGCTTCACGTGCGCCAGATCGGCCGGATTGGCAAGGATCGCCTGCAACAGCGTCAGAGGCGAGCGTTGCGACGCCGGCGAGGTGCTCGCCGGTGCAACCGTGATGTGCGCCGGCAGGGGATGGTCATTGGACATGTGTGACGCCTTCCTTGATCATTCCATCATGCAAACGTGACCGCGCAGGAACGCGGCTAGCCGTTTGCCGGCAAAGCGAGCGCCTCGGCCACCGACGATACCGGGCACCCGGAGGATTCGCCACATGCGCCGGCTCGCAGGCTGTACGACAGCTCGCAGGCCGGGCGACAGGCGCGACTTGATGGCATCGACCCGCAGTTGGAGCTTCAGCGCCTCGCGATCGTGCCACGCGACGGCAGGATCGCGACATGCACCTCGCTCGCCGTCCCGGCGATGATACCGGCGGGCGACAGATAGAGCCTCCCCTCGCGCTCCACAGCGGTGCTGAAGGACGCCGGCACGCCCGTGATGCGCAGCAGCCGGGCGGTGAGCCGAACGTCGTCGCGCGTGATCTCGACGACGCAGGGCAGCGGCTGTGGTTGCGGTCGAAGCGCAGCCGGCAGCCACGCCAGCAGCCGCCGCGCCAGCGGATAGGGTGCGGTGCCATCGACCACCGGCGAACGCGGCGAGAGCAGGGTCAGCCAGTAGCGATCCGGCCGGTCGGCGGCGCGGATGTTGCCGGTAAAGCCGGGCAGCCCGACGATCTGCGCCAGCCGCTCGCCCTCGGCGGAGAACAGGCTCGCGCCGTAAACGGCGCTTTCGGCCACCAGCAGCAGGCCGTCGGGCGTCGCGGCGATGCCGTTGGTCATGGCGAGGCCCGAGGCCAGCACTCGCGCCCGCCGCCGCGCAGGATCAACCCGCACCAGCAGGCCCGTGCCGCGATGTTCGAGGACCTCGTGATACATCGCATCGAGGTTCCGACCGGTGGCAGTGGTGGTGAGGACAAGGCTGCCGTCGGCGCGGGCAGCGACGTCGTTGGTCCACGACAGGCGAGTGCCCTCAGCCCGGTCGACCACCATACGCAGGGTGCCGCCCGCCGGTGCCGACAGCAGGGCGCCCGCGCGCTCGTCGACGGCGTGGATGGTGCCGTCCGCCCCCGCCGCCAGTCCGGTGAGAAAGCCGCCGCCGCGCGCGGCGATGTCCCAGTGGCCGGTCTGCGGATCGATCGCCGCAACCTCGCCGCTCGCCAGCGCCGCCAGCAGCCGTCCGGCGCCGTCGAAGGCGAGCCCGTCGGGCTGGCCCGGCAGGCCGCGGGTCAGCGGGCGCGCCGCGATGTGCGGCGCGCGTGCGCAGTCCTGCGCGCCCTCGAGAGGCGGGGGCGGCGTCCAGACAATGGGATCGACGGGGCTGAACACTGCCAGCCCCGCGAGGCCGCAGCCGAGGGCCAGCACCCCGGCCGCGACACGGCGCACGACTACGCGGGTCCGGCCGAAAGGTTCTGCATCAGCGCGAGGCGATCATAGATCACCTCCTGGAAAACGACCTTGCCCTCGCGGATGCGGTAGCGCGAGGCATAGGGACCCGCCAGGCGCGCGCCGGTGGGCGGGATCGCGCTGCCGTCCGGCAGACCGAGCGGCCCGGTATGGACGCCGATCATGGTGCAGAAGTCGACGATCTCCTCGCCGTGCACGAAGCGCGCGCGGGTCTCGACGTCATTGTCGCTGAACGCGCCGAGCCACACCTGCTCGGCCGCGATCCTTGCGGCCTTGCCGGTGAGCGAGACGCCGGGCGCCTCGTAGATCACGTCCTCGTGCCAGTGGGCGGCGATCCCGTCGAGGTCGCCCGCGCGGAAGGCGGCGTGCATCGCATCTACCACCGCCTCGGGTGCCAGCCGGACCTGTTCTGCCGTATCGATCATCTCGTTTTCTCCCTTTTCTTCAGTTACACCGTGCGCACCCGGGCTCGCCGCCTGCGAACCAGACCTATTCGCGTGTGACCATCGCCTGCCTTCCCGTTCGAAAGGCTGGCGGATCAGGCCGGTTGGCGATCCGCGCCTGCCCCTGTGAACAGGGCAGGCGCGGCCGCTGTCGGCAGCAGCCCGGCGCCGCGCAGCCAGGCGATCTCGTCGGCGAGCGTCTCGCGCACGGGGCGGAAGACCAGGCCGAGCTCGCGGCGGCTCTTGGCGTCGTCGAAGCGCGAGCGTTCGCGTTCCTGCATCATGACCTTGACGCCCGCCCACGAGAGCAGCGCCGGCTTGCCCGCAACTCTCGCAGCCAGTTCCGACAGCGCGGCGATGCCGTAGAGCAGTGCGACCGGGATGCGCCGCCGGGGAGCGGGAACGCCGCTGACCGCCTCGAGGTGATCGAACAGGTCCGAAATCGTCATGTGCCGGCCGGCGGCAAGATAGCGCTCGCCGCGCGCGCCCTGGTCCAGCGCCCGCAGCTGCGCCTCGGCGACGTCGCGCGCATCGACGAAGGCGAAGGTCGCCGGGATGATGCCGGGGAGCTTGCCGTTCACGAAGTCGATCACCGTCTGCGCCGCCTGGGTCGGGCCGACATCTCCCGGACCGTGCATCCAGCCGGGCAGCACGAAAGTGGCGAAGAAGTCCGGATGGCGCTCGAGGAAGGCGAAGACCTCCCGGTCGGACAACACCTTGGAGCGATAGTAGGGGTCCTTCTCGGGCAGCTGTCGCACCATCGTCTCGTCGATCACCGCGCCGCGCGGCCCGTCGAGCACCGCAATCGAGGAAGTGTGCACCATCCGCCGCACGCCCGCGGCATGGGCGGCGGCGAGCAGATCGCGCGTGCCCTCGACATTGATACGGTGGAGCTGGGGCCAGTGGTTGCCGCCCTTGTAGCTGTCGCGGAAATGCGCTGCGGTGTGGAACAGCGCGTCGACACCGGTGAGCGCACCGGCAAAGCCCGCCACATCGCCCATGTCGCCGACGACGATCTCCACCCCCGCGATGCCGGCCAGCTGCCGCCGCGCCTTCTCCGCCGATCGCGCCAGCGCTTTCACCTTCCAGCCGCGCTCTGCCAGCAGGCGCACGAGATTGTTGCCGAGCAGGCCCGTCGAGCCGGTGACAAAGGCGGTGCGGGTGGTCATGGCGAAAGCTCCGTTGGACTATTGCGATACCGATCGGTATACGGAAACCACATGGGATGAGTCAAGATACCGTTCCGTATTTTTATTCTTGGGAGAATATGAGTGACCAGACCCCGGCGCCTGACCCGCGAGGAAAGCCGCGCCCAGACCCGCGAGCGCCTGCTCGACGCTGCGCGCCGCACCTTCGCACGCAGCGGCTACGGCGGTGCGAGCGTCGACATGATCGCGGCCGAGGCCGGCTATTCGAAGGGCGCCTTCTACGGGAACTTCGAGAGCAAGGAGACGATCTTCCTCGAACTCCTGTCACGCCACATGCTGCTGGAGGCCGAACAGCTCACCGCGATCCTCGGATCGGGAACGTCGGTCGAGGCGGTTCTGGGCAGCCTCGATGCATGGCTCGAACAGATGAACGCCGATGCCGACTGGGCCCTCCTGGCGATGGAGCTGCAAATGCAGGCGCGGCGCTCGGAAGCCTTCGCGCTGCGCTACGACGCGCTCTATGCCCGCCACCGCGAACAGCTCGGCGGCTTGATCGCACAGGTGTTCGCGCGCTCCGGCAAGCGCCTTCCGGCCCCCGCCACCGATCTCGCTGCGGCGATGATGGCGCTGGGGCACGGGCTGGTGCTGCAGCGCACCGCCTATGGCGAGAACGGCGATCCGGCCGGCACGCTGATCAAGATCGTGCTGCGCAGCCTGATCGAAGCCGCCCCCGCCGCCGGCTGAGACAGACAGCGCGCGTCCGTTCGCGGCTCGGTCAATCGCTGTTCAAGAACGGAGGGCTGGAGCGGGTGAAGGGAAACGGACGGGAACATACAAGCTCGCGAGGATAAGCGTTTGGTATGTTTTTCCGTCACCTCCAGGGAGAGCGGGCGATCCGTCAGCTTCCCTTGCGTTCATGCGGGCTATGTAGCCCCCCACATTGATGCAACGCCAGGGAGGAGCCTCCAGTGGGTTGCCCCATGCCGGGATTGGAAAAGCTGGAAGAGGGCAACGACATGGGAAAGGTGTGTTAGAGCGGCAGGCCAGAAAGCGGTTTGACCTCCTTGAGCGCGAACATCGTGTGCATCTCCTTGATACCCGGCAAACGCCGCACGACGTTCATCGCGAAATCGGCATAGTGATCAAGGTCTTGCGCAACGACCTGTAGAAGGAAGTCGGCCTCGCCGGCAATCGACCAGCAGGCGACAACCGCATCGAGATCGAGCACCTGTTCCTCGAAACGGCGGGCCTCCTCGCGGCTGTGACTGTCGATGGTCACTCTGATGAAGGCCAGCACCCCGAGCCCGAGGGCCCTGCGATCAAGGGCCGCGTTGTAACCCTTGATGATGCCGGTTTGCTCCAGACGCTTGACCCGGCGCCACGTCGCCGACGTCGACATGGCAACGGTGTCGGCCAGCTCCTGTACTGTCAGACGTGCATCAGCCTGAAGCGCACGAAGGACGCGCAGGTCGCCGGCATCTATCACTGGGTCTGGCAAATCCTACCGCCAATTTCACGAAAGATGAAACGATCCTACCATTATCTGGCCCATGCGAGGCAAATCTGCAAAGTTTTTTCGTGCGGTCTGCACTAAACGCGCCGTATGACGAAAATCTGGCAACAGAGCATGATCGCGCTGGCGCGCAGCCGCACCGCCAAGGCCATTGCCGAAAGCATGATCGGCAAGTCCGCACTTGCGCGGCAATATGTCGGTGGCGCGGATGCAGTTGCAGCCGTTCGAACAGCGCAGAGCCTTGCCTCGCGGCATGGGATCGCTGCATCGCTGGTCTACCTTGGCGAATATGTCGACACCCCGACGCTCGCGGCGCGCAACCTTGCTGCCAAACTCGAGGCTGCGCGATTGGCTGGGGCGGGCGGGATTGACGTTCACCTGTCGGTCGATCCCACGCAGCTGGGCTTTCTGTTCGACCCGGACGGCACGGAACGCGGCTTGCGTGCCATATCGTCGGCAGTGCGGGACGCCGCTGCCTCTCGGCCCGGCGTTCACATGCTGATGCTCGACATGGAGGATGCAGGGGTCACCGAGGCGACAATCGGCTTCCACGCGGCGCTCGCCCGCGATGGCTTTCCGGTTGGGCTGACCTTGCAGGCCTATCGACATCGCACCGAGGCCGACATGCGACAGGCAATTGAGGAGGGAGCGAAGGTGCGACTGGTGAAGGGCGCCTTCACGGCCGGTCCAGCCATCGCGCTTCAGACCGAGGCGGAGATCAAGGCCAATTATCGCAAGCTGATCGGAATGATGCTATCCCCCGAAGCCCGCGAGCGCGGCTTCTACCCCATCATCGCCACGCACGACACGGCACTCCACGATTATGCGCGGCGACTGGCCACGAACAATGGCTGGCAGCCGGGGGAGTATGAGTTCGAAATGCTGCTGGGTGTGCGTACGAACGTAGCCGAGGCTCTTGCGCGCGCGGGGGAGACCGTCCGGCTCTACGTCCCCTTCGGACGGGACTGGTGGCCCTATGCCGTTCGTCGGATCGGAGAAAATCCGCGCAACGCGCTGTTGCTTGCACGATCGGCAGTGAGCCGTGATTGAGGCGCCAATGGCTGAATGGCGCGTCGCAATCGTCGTCGATCCCGCGCAACCCCTTGGCTTCCTCGCCAATACGGTGGCCGTGCTTGCCGCCGGGGTCGGAACTGCGATGCCCGCACTCGGCGGCAGGACCCTAACAGATTCTGCGGGACGCGCCTTCCTCAACAGCGCCGACCGACCGATCCCGGTGCTTCAAGGCTCCGCCGAGACCCTCTCGGGCCTGCTCTGCAAGTCCTCCGCGCCACCGGAAGGGGCGATCATCGTGCCATTCCCCCTGTTCGCACGATCGATCCACGCTTTCGAAGCCTACGCCGCGGAATTTGCCGCGCGTGACCTTTCGGCCGAAGCTCTGCTCGGGATCGCGATTGCAGGGCCGGACAGATGGGTCCGCTCACTGACTGGTTCGCTCAAACTGCTCCGGTAGAGAAAGTTGGCGGATTGCGATCAATTTTTGCGACGTGAGTGCCGCTCATCATGGCCTCAAAGTCCCTGTCGCTTCATTCGGAGTTTCTCGCCTTATCAGGCTAATAAGGGAGATTTCGCGACATTCCGCAAAGCGGCCGCCCGGGAACGGCTGCCGTTGTAATGGGTCATTTGCAGCGCGCCGCTCGAGGCCGAGAGACGACACCGACTTGACGGACTTATAAATATCAGGCGATCAATAACAATGTCCCTCGTGAGTCCGTTCCTATCGGACTTTCTGCCTCGAAAGGACCTCGCGCAATGCGCTCGAAAACAGTCGCCAACGCGCTACTTGCGCTTGTCGCCCTTACCGCCTCTTCCGCTCCGATGGCGGGGCCGCAGGCAGATCGGCCAGCTTCATCGTCGAGCGGTTCGACGCCAAGGTTCATCCCTTCGATCAAGGTTCCGATGCGGGATGGAGTTCAACTGGCAACAGACGTCCACTTGCCGAGTGGAGAAGGCCCCTTTCCTGCGATCCTTATCCGAACCCCTTACAACAAGAATACATTTCGCCCGGAGAGTCGGTTCATACAACAAGGGGAGGACATGGTCATCGAGGCCCCTCTCCAGCGGGGCCAAAGAGGAGATCCAGCGAACATCTTTGTATCGAATGGCTATGCGGTAATCATCCAGGATTTCCGAGGCAGATGGGAATCCGAGGGGGAATTTCGGACTGCGAAATCGGAGCGTCTCGACTTCGAGGACACTGCCACGTGGTTGAATAATCAGCCCTGGTTCGATGGCCGCTTGGGTATGTGGGGGTGCTCATATCCTGGCGAGGCCCAGGTTGTTGCCGCTGCAACAGGTGCACCCTCTCTGAAGGCCATAGCGCCCATGTCTGCCGCTGGCCCATTCAGCGACGGGGTAGGGCGGAACACCATGCTGTGGCACTACTCCGGGGGTGCCCGGGAGTTCGGGAACATGCTTGAGTGGTATGCAGATCCGGGATCGAGTAACCTGTATCTGAAACCGGATCCGCGCATCGCTCCTGAAATCTGGGCGCGCTTTGCCCCGCTTTTTACAGCACGACCGCAATACGCGGTGAAGGTTCCGCAGCTGGCCAGCAAGCTACCCGTTGCAGGCTTGCTCGACAGGGCCGGACTTCCGCCCACCGATTGGAACACCGTGATGTCGAATGGCCCTGAATCAGACTACTGGTTCAAGGACAGCGAACTCCTCCGGCCGACCGATCGCCTGCATGTTCCGGCTCTTTGGATCGGGCACTGGAATGACATTCAGTCTGGTGAGGCTTTGGACGCACTCGCCTTCGGTGAGCGGAATGGCGCAACGCCGCGCGTTCGAGAGAACCAATACATGATCATGGCGCCCGGCGGGCATTGCAGCATGGACAGGCTCGGCAAGAATCTTCGCTTCGGCGACCTAGAGTTGGGCGATGCAAGCTTCGACATCTGGAATGTGCTTTTGAGATGGAACGATTTCTGGGTGAAGGGAAACCCGCAGGCGCTCAAGGGCATGCCCAAGGTCACCTACTGGCTTTATGGCCGAAACGAGTGGCGAACAGCGGAGTCCTTTCCTTTGAAAGGCACGACGGCTGTGAAGTTTTTCCTTGGCAGCAGTGCCGGTGCCAATAGCTTGGCCGGAGACGGAACGCTTGGCAGAGCGAAGCCGCGGAGCGCGCGTGAGGATCGCTTCGTGTATGATCCCGCCCACCCGGTTCCGAGTCCTCCCGAGGACCTGGGGCTCTGGCGCATCTCGATGGTCGATCAGCGGCACATCGAAGAAAGGCCCGATGTTCTGGTCTACACGTCGGCACCATTAAGCGACGGTCTGACGATAACTGGAAAGATGAGCGTGACACTCTACGTGTCCTCGGACGCTGTAGACACCGACTTCACAGCCAAGCTCCTCGACGTTTATCCGGACGGCCGGGCGATCATGCTCCAAAACGGCATTCTCAGAGCCCGGTATCGCGATTCCTACATGAAGCCTGAGTTGATGAAGCCCGGCCAGGTCTACCCCATCACGATCGATCTCAACGCGACAGCCAACTGGTTTGCGCCGGGCCACCGAATTCGCCTCGAGATCAGCTCCAGTCACTTCCCGCGCTTTGATCGGAACCTCAACACGGGCGGCGACAACTATTCGGAGTCCGCGTGGGTGAAGGCGACGAACAGCGTCTTCACCGGTGGTCCGACCGCCTCCTACCTTCTGCTTCCGGTGGTTCCTGACAATGCCGGTCGCTGACCGAACAAGCGCTTGCGAAAAAGGTCTAACCAGGATCGACAATCGGGCGCATGTGGGCGCCGTGACATGACTGGTGGAACATTGGCTGCGCTCGTGAGCGGAGCGCTCGCAGCCTGCGAGAAACACCGCTTGCCCGATCTGGTGGACGAAGCGCTTCGCCGCGCCCATCTGCTCACCGATCACGACATCGCGGCGGCGGCGGATATCCTTCTCGAAGCGATCGAGCCGGGCATTGGCGTCAGGCTGATCGAGCTGCTCACTCTTCGGCACCCCCGTGATGCCCGGCAACAATGCAACCTAGCTGCTGCAATGAGGATGGCAGGCAATCTGGGGGGCGCTCTTCAAGCGACCCTTTCGGCTTTAGCGCTCGATCCTGCGAATGTGCAGGCGTGGCACCTCTTTTCGGATCTGGCGCCGTTGTCTGAGCTCGATCAGCATGTATCTTCAATGGCCGCTCTCGAGGGATCCATTAGGACGGCGCCCGCAAGTCATGCGCAGCTCAACTATGCGCTCGGCAATGTCCTCCATAGATTGGGGGAGCATCGATCTGCCTTCGTCCACTTCTCGCGTGGGGCCGAAAGGCTACGACGCGGCATGGACTACAGCGTCGAAGCAGAAACCGCCGGAATGCAACGCATCGCAGCCTCGCAGTCCGCACGGGCGCTCGCCGCCATACCTCAGATCGAAAGCGATGCGATGCCGATTTTTGTCTGCGGTCTTCCTCGCTCGGGAACAACTCTCGTCGAGCAGTGGCTGCTACGATCGGGTACATTTGCACCTGCGGGCGAAAGCTCCGCACTTTCATTTGCTGTCGCCAATGCCTTGCGACGCGATCTCAAGCCGCCGATGCGCGATCGAAATGACGCGCTGAGCCGCCTGCTTGAACTCGACCTTCAGCGACTGGCCTCGAACTATATCGCAAACGTCACTGCAAGCATCGGGCCTGAGCGCCACTTCATCGACAAGGCCCTGCTGAACTTCCTGATGGCAGGAATGATCACCAGGATGTTCCCGCAAGGTAAGACAATCCAACTCGTCCGGGACCCGCGGGACTCGCTTGTCAGCATCTTTCGCACCTACTTCGCAGGGCTCTATCCGTGGGCGTTATCGCTTACCGACCTTGCTGTTTACATCAAGGCATTCAGGCGCCTGGCCGAGCACTGGCAAGAGATGCTTCCCAGCGATCTGTACGTGCAAGTGTCATACTCAGATGTCGTGACGCAGCCTGAGAAAGTCGGACAGGAGGTTTGTTGTTTCGTCGGCGTAGACTGGAATGAGAACTATCTCGATCCGGCGTCGATACCCTCGGTCGCGATCAGCGCCAGTGCGTCTCAGGTTCGCCAGCCCATCCATACGCGCAGCATAGGGGCATGGCGCAGTTATGAGCCGTGGATCGGGGAGGCTCTCGAAATCCTTGATCGCTAGCCGTCGCCAAACAGGATGCGCGCATCGAGCGCCAGCGCCCTTTCAGCGTTCAGCCGCACGGGGTTGATCTCAGCCTCCGCAATCCTGGGGTTGCGGAGCAGCATTTGCGAAAAGTCGGCGATCAAGCGCGCCATGGCCTTCCTGGCGAGCGGCGGCTTGCCACGGTAGCCGTTCAAAAGCGGCGCAATCTTGAGGCTTTGAAGCATGCTTTCGGCATAGCTCTCGTCCACGGGCGCAAGAGCTGTCACCACGTCGCGCAGAACCTCAGTGTATATGCCGCCTGCGCCAACTGTAATCGTCGGGCCGAAGCGCGGTGTGCGAACCGATCCCAGAATGAGCTCCACGCCGTCGGCCGGCACCATCTGCTCGATACTAAAGGACGGAGGTGACAGGCGATCCTGCATGTCTCGCAGGGCAAGCCGCAAAGCTTCCTCGTCGGGAAGCCCGATCGCAACGCCACCTGCGTCGGATTTGTGCAGCAGTCCCATCGCTTTGAGCACAACCGGATAGCCAAGCTGCCTGGCCGCATCGATTGCCGCTGACTCGTCAGCGATCTCCACAGCTTCCGGAAATACAGCACCATACCTGGTGAAAAGGCCTCGGGCGGCGAAGTATCCATGATCATGCGGCTCGCTCTCGCATGGGGCGTTGAGCGAGGGCACCGGCCGAAGTGCGGTCATGGGTGCAGACAGCGCGAGCGCTTCGGCCGCCTCGACCGCGCCCGAATGGACTGTCACTCCGCGCGCACGAAATTCCGCCATGGCGGGGTCATCGGGGTACATGCTGGCAATCGCCAGTCCTTTGCCCATGCGCACAGCATGATCGACGATTGTCGCGGCAACTCTCCCGGCCTCGTCAGGATCGATAACGGCCTTCACGTTGTTCAACGCGCCTGTCAGCAAGACCGCATCTACTTCGGATGACTCAAGCACGGTGCCGATCATCGGCAGCATGTCGTCAAGGCACAGAACCCCGACCGCATCGATCGGATTGAGGAGCCCCGCGCCTGGGTGAGCATGTTTTGCGAGGGACACACGCAGGGCGGGCGAGAACTCCGGCACCTCCAGTCTTGCGTCAGCGCAGGCCGCGGCCCCGAGCAAAGCAGAGCCTCCACCGTCCGCGATGACCGCAACCCTGCGCCCCATGGTCGGCGCTGGCGAGAGAATGCCGTCTATCGCGCTCAAGGCTTCGCTGATCGAGCGAACGCGCAAGATGCCTGCGTCCTTGCAAGCTGCATCCACGAGTGCATCCGAAGCGACAAGCGAGCCTGTATGCGATGACGCCGCGCGCTTCACCGAATCTGTATCTGCCGGTGCGATAAGAATGCAGCGCTTGCCTTGCTCGTTGAGAGCCTGCATCACCGAGAGGACTTGCCTGCCATCGCGGAAGTCTTCGATATATGCCGCAATCACACGACTGGAGGCAGAAGAAGAATAGCTTTCGAGCGCTTCGTAGGCGGTGACATCAGCCTGGTTGCCAATGGAGATTGCGCGAGACAGCCCTTTACCCATGGCTGCAAGTCTTGCACTCAACTCTAGCAGAACGGTCCCACTCTGCGAAACGAGCCCGACTTCGCCCGCCGTGATGTCCCAGAAGCCGGCGCACTCGAGCGAACCGTCGGCGTCGAACAACCCGAGGCAGTTCGGTCCCACCAATCGTGCGCCAGCGCGGCGAACGCGATCAACCATCTGGCGCTGCCGCTCGGCTCCGACTTCGCCGGTTTCGGCGAACCCTGCAGTTATGCAGACAAAGCGCTTGATCCCACGATCAAGCGCCTCATCGATGCTGGCCTCGATCTGTGCGCCAGGAACGCAAAGCACCGCAAGATCGGGCGCTTCAGGGAGCGAGCCACAATTTCCGTAAACCGGTTGCCCGAGGATCGGCGATCCGGAGGGGTTGACCAGATATATCCTTCGTGGGCCATGGCCCTTCAGGAGCGACCTTGCATACTGATAACCCCACTTCTGAGGATTGGCGGAGGCACCAATCACCACCACCGAAGCCGGCTCAAACCACAGTCGATCAATAGCAGGATCGGTCATGGGATCAGCCCGCTCCGATAAGGTCGCCGAGATCGACCTCAAGCAGTTGCCCTGTCACCACGCTGTTCTGCTCGGACACGAAGAAGCAGATCACCTCCGCGACCTCCTCCGGCGTCATGAAGCGCCCGAAGCGCGCTTTCTCGATCCAGCCCTGCCTGATGTCTTCGGGCACAGCCTGAAGGATCTGTGTGTCGACATTGTGAGGTGCGATCGCATTGCACAGAACACCTGCGCGCGCACCTTCGATCGCGACAGTCCTGGTAAGCGAAATCAGCCCCCCCTTTGCCGAAGAATAGTTGGCCTGGCCAAAATTGCCGCGATAGGCCGAGGATGAGAGGTTCAGGATACGTCCCCACTTTTTTTCCTTCATCCCGGGAAAAAGTGTCTGAATGCCGAGCCACGGCCCTTTCAGGTTGACCTCAAGTACGCTGTCCCAGTCCTCGTCCGTAAGCTTCATGAGCGATTTGTCGCGAAACATGCCCGCATTGTTGACGAGAATATCGATGACGCCAATCCCGGCGGCGGCTTCATCGCGGGCGCGCTCCCAGTCGGCACGGCTACTGACATCGAGCTTGCAGAAGAGTGCATCGTGCCCATCGGCTTTCAAAGATGTGACGAGAGCCTCTCCGGCATCGACATCGATATCGCCGACGACGACTTTGTTGCCGCGTTCTGCAAGCAGGCGCGCAGTGGCTGCCCCGATACCCTTGGCTCCGCCCGTGACAAGTGCTGTATGCGTCATCTCGCTCTCTCCTGATGCTGGCGTTTGGATCACCTGAAACTTTTTATCTTATTTGTCGATAAAAAATAATTGTGCTCCTCGTGAAGGGTGCTACGCTCCCGCCGAACGTGTGCGGTAGGAGGCTTTGTGTTCAAGCGAGCGAGAATTGTCGGAGCCTTTGAGTCCGAGCGCCGCAAGGCCGATGTCCACCCGTTTGCGATCTTTGAAGAGGTGATTACCGCTGCGCTCGAAGACGCCGGCTTGACCCTGTCGGAGGTGGATGGACTCTGTGTGACGGCTGGAGACGTTGCTGAAGGTGGTTCGTCTGAAGACGTCATCGAGATTGCAGAATATCTCGGCATCACGCCAACGTTCTTCGATTCAACCGACATTGGTGGGTGCAGCGCCATCTACCAGACCGGTGTTGCTGCGGCTGCGATCGAGGCGGGCTTGGCCGACGTGGTCGTGGTGGCCTACGCGGCGGCGCCGCGTCGCTTCCCCTTCTTTCCACCCATAACCTGGGAGACCGGCCCCGGCGCGCACGAGATGCCTTACGGTTATGCATCTCCCTCGGCATATGCGCTGTTTGCGCAGCGTCACATGCATGAGTTCGGAACGACTTCCGCACAGCTGGCTCGGATCGCCGTGACCGCGCGAAGCAATGCTGCGCTGAACCCGCATGCGCTGATGCGCGATCCCCTGTCGGTCGATGACGTTCTGGCTTCTCCGATGGTCTCTTCACCCTTGCGCAAGCTCGACTGCTGCGTGGTGACCGATAGCGGTGGAGCCGTGGTCCTGACCTCAAATGAACGTGCTCGGGATTTGAAGAAGAGGCCTGTGAGGCTGCTCGGGTTCGGATCTCAGATCACTCGGGTCCACTTCAGCCAACAGCCGGATTTCACCGTCACGCCAGGCGTCGTATCCGGACGACTCGCGTTCGGACGTGCAGGCCTCTCGCCGGCCGATGTATCGGTCGCTCAGCTTTATGATGCGTTCACGATCACGCCGCTTCTGGCGCTGGAAGATCTCGGGTTCTGCAGGAAAGGCGAGGGCGGACCGTTTGTCGAGAGCGGGGCGATCGATCCGACCGGGTCGATACCCATCAACACCGACGGCGGCGGATTATCTTCCAACCACCCCGGCAAGCGCGGTGTTTTCGCTCTGATCGAGGGTGTCCGGCAGCTGCGTGGTGAAGGCCCCGGCTATCAGGTTACGGACCCTCAGGTCTCCCTTGTCCATGGCATTGGTGGCTTCTTTTCGGCAGCGACCACCGTGTTGATGGCAAACGATTAAGGGGGTTACGCATATGCGCGCGCCAACTGCAGTACCGTCCTCGCTGGACGCCGAATATTGGAGCTCGGCCAAGGAGGGGCGCTTGCTCCTTCAGAGGTGCAAGCAAACCGGGCGTTTCCAGCATTATCCCCGCGCTCACTCAGTCCATGCTCGCAGCCGAGACCTCGAATGGGTCGAGAGTTCGGGTGAGGGCACAATCGTGACCTTCACCATTCTTCAGCGCTCCTTCTATGAAAATGTTGCGGCGGGAACCGCAATCGTCGTCGTCGCGCTCGATGAAGGGGTTCAGGTGACTGGGCACCTCGAGAACGCGGCGGATGTGTCAATTGCGATCGGGCAGCGCGTCGTCGGTCGTTTCGCGGACTCTGAGGTTCCGCGTTTGCTGTTCCATATGGTACCGTGAAAATGCTTTACCTTCAGGACTTTCGTGTCGGCACGGCATATCCCAGCGCCAGCAGGACCATTCTTGATGCGGACATCGTGAATTTCGCTGGCCTGAGCGGTGACTTCAATCCCCTTCACATCGATGACGTGTTCGCCTCGAACAGCGTGTTCGGCAAGCGCGTGGCGCACGGGATGCTTGTCGCTTCCATAGTGTCGGGCCTGCGATCGGTTTACGACGAGATGGCTCTGATGGCGTTCCTGGAAACCACCCGGCAGTTCAAGGCTGCGGTGTTCCCGGGTGACACGATCCATGCCGTTTTCACTGTGGAAGCCATCCGACCGTCCGAAAGAAGCCCTGATCGAGGCATCCTGACCCTTCGCTGCGAGACACTGAATCAGAAGGGGGAAATAGTTCAGGCAGGTCGGGACACAGTGCTGGTCGAATGTCGGCCTGACTGATGCTCTCGTCTGTCCCTCGCAATCAGGCCGTGCAGCGAACAAGCCTTGATGATAGGGGCCCTCGCAACTCCAGCAGAGCAGTTGTGACCCGATCGATGTCCAAGAAACCCCAGGCGAGTACCACAAAAGCCCCCCCCGCTCCGCGCCGTGGGCGCCCCAGAAGTGATGGCCGCGCGCCCATTTCTCGCGAAGATATCCTCAAGGCCACGTGGGCGACGCTCGAAAAGAAGAGCATCGCTGCGACATCCGTGAAAGACGTTGCCACCGAGCTCGGCTGCCATACCGCGTCAATTTTCTACCATTTCCCGACCAAATCTGCGCTCATCGAAGCCGTTGCAATGGCGGCTTTCACGCGTGAGCTCAAATGGATCAAGAAGATCGTCGAGCTCGATGCTCCAGCTGATGTTACGCTCTTCCGGGTCGTGCACGATGACGCATACTACGTTGGCTCGGGCGCCCCGCATGTGCGCTCGATCTTCCTCTCGCCGGAGCTTCGCAACGGCGCCTGCAAGGAGCTCGATCTTCTTATGCAGGAATACGAGGAGCGCCTTCTGAGCATCATCGAGGCCGGCATGGCCGCCGGCTTGCTCAAGACCTTCGATGTCGAGTTTGCAAAGGACTGCTTGAATGCGCTCGGAATGGTGGGTGCGGTTCGATGGAATGACGCCCCGCCCGGCAAGGCAAGGCAACTCGCGCTAGTCGCTGCTCGGATGGGCGTTGGCGGATTGCTCGCAAACTCCAGCAGGCTTGATGAGGTCGAACACGCAGCTCTCAGCCTTAGGGTTACCCGCGAAGAGCTAACAGTCTGACGAGTTAAGGGGGGATCGTGTCGAGATTTGCAACGGGTGAGGCTATCGGCGCGGCATATCTCGGCGGATGTGCGTTGCTAATTCCCAATACGCTTCCCATCGTTCTTGGAACTTTCCGTAGCGTTTACGGGTTGAGTGATGTTCAGGTTGGCCTTGTCAACACTGTATATACTGCGGCCTGCTTCCTCGTAAGCGTGATGGCTCCAGTCTGGCTTCCAAGGGTTTCTGCTCGGAATGGCACGTTCATCGCGTCAACGATTCTTGTTTTGGCGACAATACTTCTCCCTCATTTCGATCAACTACTATTCGCATTTGCGGCTGTCGCTGTAGTCGGTCTAATGGCGGGCGCCCTGAGCGGGATCGGAAATGCGGTTATTGGCCGTCAAGGGGATGCATCCCGCTTTTTCGGTATCTCGTCCGGCATCCAGTTGTCGCTTGCCGCTGTCTTTGGATTGGCGGCCCCCTTGTTGATCGAGCCACGGTTCGGCGCATCGATAGCTCTTTCGTTTCTCGCGATCGGTTTCCTGCCGGGGGTCATTACCGCTTTGTTCCTGGCTGATCGAGCAGAACGCCCGACAAGCGGCCGGACGGCGGGGGAACAAGCCTTCTCTGAAGGGAGCGGAGCTCAGAAAACCGCACTCATCGTCTCGTTTGCAGGCTTTGTCCTGTACGTTGTTGCGGCGGCATCGTTCTGGATCTTCGTTGAGCGGATTGGCGAAATTCAGGGGATCGACGAAGCTTGGATCTCGATTGCAGTCACCGCCGGCATCGGATCAGCGATGCTTGGCTCTGCACTGTTCACGCTTCGACCTCAAAAACTTCGTGCCATGATCGCGGCAAGCATGGTCTTGGCATCAGGGAGCTACGTGGCTGTTCTCCACGGAAGCGCCTTTGCCATTGTTTTCAGCCTCGTCACCTTCAACATCGCTTGGGGCATGGCGGTCCCGGCATTCATGAGCGCCATTCGCGTGCTCGACTTCTCCAATCGATACTTTGTTTTGGCGACGGCAGCATTGCTGTTGGGAAGTTCGCTAGCAGGGCCACCGGGGGGTCTAGTTATGCAGGAGCTCGGTTTCACCGCGCTGATCGGGATTTGCGCAGTTACGAACCTGAGCGTGGTCGCTGTCATGGCTTTCGCACTGCGCGGCGTCAGTCCTGGGCAGGTCTCTTTGTCGCCGGCGCAGTCACATTAACCGAAGGCACCGACCTTCATTGCCAAGCTGCGGCGCGAGCACACGTGCTGCGCTTCCGCACAGATGCATGATCGCGCCGCAGGTGGTCCTGTCGTCCTGTCGGTGGTGTTGAACGGGCAGCTCGTGTCTCGGTTCGAGCACCGATGATTGCTGGCGCGAGTCGTGGCAATTCGTTGGCTTCGAACGCTGACTGCGAACCGCTCTAAACTCTCTTGGGCGCCTTCTTGTCGGCCAAGCTGGCGTCCGCAAACGCGTTTCTCGCAGGTATCTGTCTCCCGAGCTCACCCGTGCGAACGAATGTGGCTGCCTCACCGCCCTGCATTGAATTATTTTTATTGACAGGCCGATAAGAAATGGCATTTTTGAGCGATCAGTAAATAGGGGAGGTTTAAGATGGCACTCCGCCACCTCGGGGCAAAAACCCTGCTGCTCGCGACCGCGTTGACCGCGCCGACGATCGCTTCGGCACAAGAAGCGTCAGGATCGACGCAAGGCGCCGAAGATATCGATGCAAACGAGAGCGCCGAGATCGTGGTCACGGCATCCCGTCGTGAAGAACGAGTGATCGATGCGCCCTACAACGTGTCGGCAATCTCGGCCGAAGTGCTGGAGCGTTCCAACATTACCGACGTCGCGTCGCTCGCACGTTTCACGCCCGGCATTGCCGTTCTTGATGTCGGCAACGCCAATCGCACGAATCGCAACCCGATAACCATTCGCGGCCTTAACGTGAATGCGGCTGATGTGCCGATCCGCTCGGACGGCGCCGTGCCAACCGTGGCCCAGTACGTCGGCGAGGCACCGGTGCAGTTCCCCGTGCACTTTTTCGACGTGAATCGCGTCGAGCTCCTGCGCGGCCCGCAAGGCACTCTCTACGGTTCTGGCGCCCTTGCCGGTACGCTCCGCGTCCTACCCAACCTCCCTGACCTGGGCGACTTCTTCGGGACCGCGTCGGCTACCCTTGGTGCGCCTGCGCATTCGGGCGAGGTCGACTTCGGTGGCGATGCGATGCTGAACCTGCCGCTGGGAGATCGCGCAGCAATCAGGATCGCCGGCGGATACAGAAGCTTTGCCGGCTTCATCGACTCCGTGGGCAAGGTTCAGCTGGACCAGAACGGCACTCCGGTTCCGCGTATCCCCGGCGACCTCACAAGTGGATTTGTCGTGCTGCCGCGGGAAGCGGATACAAACGACAGCGAATTGGCATATGTGCGCGGATCGCTCCGTTTCGAGCCAAGCGATACGCTCTCGATCACGCTGTCCCACGAATATCAATACGTCCAGGCCGACAACCCTCAGGAGATCAATCCCAACTTTGCTGGAGCATTGATCGACAACAGTCTCACCAACTTCCCCGGTTCGCTATTCCCGAACACGAGAGGCTTCCCGAACGGACGCTTTCCCAACGGCGGAACCGTGTTCCCGGCGGGCAGAACCTACGATCAGTATCGCCTGATCGACAGTCCGGCCCGGCGCGAATTTCACCTTACCAATCTCGTCATTGACCTCGATCTCGACTTCGCGACCCTGACGTCATCGACCTCTTACGTCGATTTTTCGTCCAGAGCTTTCTCGGACCGGCTTGGGGCATTTAGCGTCACGCGGCGTCCCAATGGCCGAAATCTTGCGTCCTTCTATGGCTTCTACCCGCGGCTGATCCCTTTCACCCGGAATGACGTCGACGATAGATATTTCACCCAGGAAGTCCGCCTGGTCTCGAATGGCGAAAGCGCGCTGCAATATGTTGTCGGTGCTTTCTTCCAGCACCAGAAGACATCGCAGGATCTCGAGGAGGTCATTCCTGGCGTCGCAGACTTCTTTGGCTTACCGCCCGGAACTACCAATACGTCCTTCACAGACACGCGCGACTTCGAGTTTCGCGACTTCGCAATCTTCGGAGAGCTGACCTACAACATCACAGACCGTTGGCAGGTCACCGGCGGTATCCGTCAATTCTGGCAGCGCTTCACGCTGGATGGCACGCAGACCTTCCCGTTCTGCGGAGCCGACTGTGCCAATGATGGGCTGGACCCGACCGGCCTGGTGTCCGTTCCCAATGCGCGCACCTCTGTTTCCGATCAGACTTTCAAGTTGAACACGTCATACAAGTTCGATGACTTCTCGGTTTACGCCACTTTCTCCGAGGGCTTCAGAAGAGGCGGCACGAACAATGCGCCGGTTTCAGGGTTCTATGCGTCCCTCCCGCAGAATCTCGAGTATCGCCCGGACACCGTGCAAAATTACGAAGCCGGCATAAAGGGTCGCTTGGGCCCGGGCACCTTCTCATTATCGGCGTTCCTCGCGAATTGGAATGACTTCCAGTTTCAGGCTGTGACGCCGAGTGGCGGCTCGGGCATCGTACTCAACGGCCCGAGAGCGCGAACCCGCGGGCTTGAGCTCGAGTTGTCGTCGTTCCGTGATGCGGGACTGAGCTACTCGCTTGGATATACCTTCGTTGAGGCCGAAGTCCGGGAAGGGTTTACAGCGAACGATCTGGCCTTCGGCACACCAGTGCCGCTCATCACTATCAATCGCGGAGACCGTCTCCCTGGTGTCCCGAAGCATACATTGACCGGGCTGGTCGGGTACGGGCTTGAGCTGCGCGATGACATGCTTGGGCGGGTACAGGTCGACGCCTCCTATCGCTCTGATGCCGTCACCTATTTCCCGGGTGATCCGGTCTCATTTGCCAACATTGATGGCTTTGCAGTGGTGAACGCCCAGCTGTCGCTCGAAAAGAACGATAAATGGAAAGCTACCCTGTTTGCCGAAAACGTTTTCGATGTCCTCGGGGCGACGGCCGGAAACTTCTCGACATTTGAACTGGGTGTTCTTGGATCGCACCGTTTCGTTATCCGTCCTCGGACGGTTGGCATTCGCTTGAGCTTTGATTTCGGAAATTGAGGTCGGATGATGAAGATCATTTCCAAGGAAGACGTCGAAGGGACCCCGCTTCACGTCGAGTGGGGCAACGGCGACTCCTACCGCCTGCTCACGAAGCGCGATGGTATGGGTTTTGGCGTGTGCTACACGGTCGTGCGCGCCCATTCGGAGTCCATGCTCGAGTATCGCAACCATCTGGAGGCTTGCTTCTGCATAGGGGGAGCAGGCGAGGTGGAAGACATGAATGGTGTTGTCCACCAGATCACGCCTGGCAAAATGTATGTCCTTGATCAGCACGACAAGCACTACCTTCGAGGTGGGGAAGAAGACCTTATCTTGATCAGCATTTTCAACCCTCCCTTGGAGGGCACTGAAAGACATAACCTGCACAGTGACGAGGCTTCCGCCTATTAGATCTATCCCGCTTCTGATCCGTTCAAATCATGATGCGTGATCGGGTCAGGTACTTCGTTCAGCACCTGTACTGGTGGCCTGAATGCCATCGAGCGTGACTCAATTCAGGCGCCAAGCGCGCCGGACATCCCCGAGCCTAGTTCTGGAGAATCATCTTGGCGCGCAGAGTGCAACACCTTTCGCCAACGTCTATGCCTCCTGCGATCGGATACTCGCAGATCGGCATCGTCGGCCCTGGCGCGCTGGCTTTCATATCGGGTCAAGTCGGAGTGGACGAGAACTGGGTCCTTGCTTCCGATTTCGAGGGGCAGGTTCGGCGTACGATGGCCAACCTTCTCGCAGCTGTGACTTCTTGTGGCTCAAGCCTCGATTCGGTGGTGAAGCTCAATATATTTCTCAAACAAGGCGCAGATACGAAGGTATTCGAAAAGATTCGCGACGAGTTTTTTCAAGACGTTGAGCCAATGCCTGCCAGTACACTTCTGTTCGTCAGCGGCCTCTATACCCCCGATACGCTTATTGAGGTCGAAGCTATTCTAGGGATAGCGTCGGGTGATGTCGATACATAGGCCTGCGACGGCGCTGGGCAAGGGGCCGCGCGCCACCCTTGTCAGTGCCCAATACACCGGGTCGTTACCGAGCAGGCTTGCATAGGCCCAGGTCGGAATGGGCCGATCCTCAACCTCGGGGCTGAAGGGGGTAAAGGGCGCAGAAGTGAGCAGCACCAGATGATCCGTCCGGTCGGGGAAGTTCTCGGCGAATTTCGGCGCCGGCGGAACACCGCCGGACATCGTCAGGATGCTCGCTATTGCGATGCCCAGATGGTCGAGCAAATGCCGTAGCGCTCCTGCCTGTGCCGCAGTTGACGGGTCGGGCGGCATAGCGCTGCTGAGATAGCAATAGCGCGAAACTGAGATGAAACGCGACTCCCTGCCGCCCATCGCCTCCGCCAATAAGGGTCCTTGGCCGAAGCCTCCGCCAGCTCCGTGGATCACCAGCACTGGTGGACCTTCGCCCCAGCTCACATACTCGATCGCACCATGCCGCGGCTCAGCCAGCGACCGCTCTACCTCGAGGTCCGACCTGCGCTTTTCGGCGGCACGGTTGCCGAGGGTTGCCACGCTCACAGCAACAACCGCAAATCCGCAGATGAGTGCCATGCCGGCAGTCCGCCGACGCCTAGGTCGGCCATTGCCGCCATTTGAAGATAGATGACCGTTCATCTTTCGCTGCGCCTGGCCCGGCTAAAGAGCACGGCAAGGTGTTGTCCCCATAGTCCAATCCGTTCGACCCTCCGCCGGACAGAGGGACCACACCGATCTGCCGCGCCAGCCCGGGCATGTCGATGATGACGGAGTGGTGCGACAGCAGGCCGCCATTAGATCGTGGAAACCCGGTGGTTTCGAACACGAGCGCCACGCCAGTGGGCGCAAAACCCGGAGGCACCAACGGGCCCGTCATCGTTCCGCCGATCCGTAGCCGCGCCGAAGCCCCCGTCCCGGATCACATCACTGCAACAGAGCACTCCCCCCGCCGCCGCATCATGGCCATTCACCGCCGCGTGCAGGAGTGTCGGGAGATCTTGGGCAAAGTCAGCGACCAGATCTTGCCGCGCCAGACGTTGATCTTGTCCATCAAGGTATAGGCCGCACCCGCCAGATGGGGAGGAAGATGCCGGTGATGACGGAGCGCATATTGTGGGTATGGTCCACGTCAGCACGATGCATGGCAGCATCGCCGCGCTCGCTGTAGACCCTGGGCACGTGGTCATGCGCCATGATCTCGGATCGGAGTTGATGACGGATCTGCGCCATCCCTACATTGATTAGGAAGCGATGCGGCGCGGCGGCAGCGACCTGTATTCCCAGATGACTGCCCCACGACTGGCCGAGCAACAGGATGCGGTCCTTCCCCAAGCGCGCGCGAAGGTGATCGGCCACCTCCACCGTGTCCGTGATCATTTGCTCCATCGTCAGCGTTTCGGCGGCAATAACGGCTGAAGAAGATATCCTCGCTCCGCGCTGTTCCCATCAGACCACGGTAAAGTGGTTTCCCAGCCCGGTGGGATAATCCTGCTCCATGAAGAACTCGGTCATGCCGGGGCCGCCGTGAAGGAGCAGCGGCACTGGACTGGCGGGGTCTGCGCTCTGGATGATCATCCGTTGCGATATGCCGCCGATTTCAACCGCAATACGTTCTGAGAGGCTGCCCGGGATGACTTGGCCGGAGGCGTCGCGCAACGGTGCCGGTTGGCCAAGGCTAATGCTGAAGAGCCACAAGATATCAACGCAGACCGCCGCCAACAGGATCAGCAGAGCCAATACCATTCCGCGCTGCCTATTGGCCGTTCTGCAAAAGGCTGCTTTCGAGCCTGTCGAGGTCGGCGCGGTCCAGCACCCGCCCGCCAACGATGACCGCCTGCGGGCGGCGCAGCGTGGCGAGACTCTCCAGCGGATTGGCGGAAAGCAGCACCAGATCGGCGCGGCGTCCTGGCGCGATTCGGCCATCCTGATCCGCAAGGCGAAAGAAGCGCGGCGGGGCCACCGTTGCGGTATACAGCGCCTCGCGTGGGGTCAGGCCGATGGCGACGTAAAGGTCCAGTTCGTCAAGCAGCGAGAACCCGTGGAAGAGATAGGGATTAGCGAAAGACGCATCGGTAGAGGCAAGGATCGGCACGCCTGCGTGATGCGCCATCAGGAACGTGCGCCGATCCAGCGCGATGGTGTCTGCCGCCAGCGCGCGCACTTCATCGGTCATCGCTTTCAGCCGGAAATCCGGCTTGCCCCAAGCCTCGCGCACCTGCGAGGGGATCATCTGCATTCGCGGTGTCTCAGGCGATGGCCAATTGCCGATATAGAAGTCGGCAACGACCAATGTTGGACTGACATGCATCTCTGCGGTCGCCATCCGCCCCAGTATCGTCTCGCACAAGGCTTCGTCCCATGTCTCAAGGATGATGCGGTTACGAGACGCCATTAAGGCAAATATCTGCGCCTGCTCCGCGCCCTCGGCCATGGCCGTGCGCAGTTGACCCAACATGGCGTTCTCGGCGCTCGAACAGCCCATCGGAATGCGCCCGAAATGCTCCATTCCATCCTGCCCGGTCGCTATGGCCGTGCCCAGCGCAACCCGCTCGGGAATATGCCCCACGAAAGGCAGTCCGGCCTCACGGGCGGCCTCAGCAAGAGCGAGATAGGTTGGCTCATCCAGCATCGAGTAGGCTTTCACCCCGGCCCACCCCTCGGCAGCGATCTGTGCGACAATCCTGCGCGCGTCCTCTGGCGAGTCGGCGAGGAACATGCCGGGCCACGAACCGGGCGAGGCATCGACCCACGCACCCGACAGCACGAGATGCGGGCCAAGCACCTCGCCCGCCTCGATCCGCGCTTGCAACGCCTGTTGTTCGGCGATGGGCCATAGCGCACCCATGTCGCGGATGCCGGTCACCCCATTAATGAGGTAGAGCGGCAGCGCGGTATCGGGCTCGTTTGCGGATGAGAAAATGTGCACGTGGCTGTCCCAGAGGCCGGGGATCAAATAGCTGCCCGCACCGTTCAGATGCGTGGCGCGAGCGTCCGGCTCGATCTCGGGTCCGACCTCGACGATCAGTCCATCGCGGATGAGCACTGACTGGTCCGGCGTGAGCGTTCCCTCGGTCACATCGACGACGGTCACGTTTGTAACTAGCGTATCGGATTGGGCATAGGCCTGCGCGGCGCCCGCGATGGTAAAGGCAATTGCGATAAGGGCGTGAAAAGCGCGCCTCATGGTCCCGTCACCCGCAGCACGAGTTTGCCCGCGACCTCGCCCGCTTCGACCATTTCATGCGCGCGACGCACCTCTGCCAGCGGCAGAACATCGGCGACTACGGGATCAATCCTGCCTTCTGCCAACATCGCGAACAGCTTGCCCAGATCCTCACGGAACCACCCGGGGTGCGCCCGCCGCATTGCGCCGATGGAATAAAACGAGGTAGCGTGCCCGTTCGGCAACCAGTCCCAGACCTTCAGCTTCACGAAGTCGAGCGGGATCGATCCGCCGCGTCCCAGCACTTCGTTCTGGAAACCGAACGCCACCAGCATCCCACCCGGCTTCAGCGCATGGAGCGAGCGCGACAGGCTTTCACCGCCCAGCGGATCGAACACCGCATCGACCCCGCCGCCGGTCGCCTCAAGCAGCTTTGTATCAGCGGCAAGGGGCGTCGCGCCAAGGCTGCGGATCAGATCATGCTTTGCCGCCACGTCGGTCCCAAAAGCTGTGATCCCCGCATCGCGCGCCAGTTGCAGCATCGCCGTGCCGACCGCTCCGCCGGCGCCGTGGATCAACAGGCTCTGGCCCGCTTGCAGCTTCGCCACGCGATGGAGCATCTGGTAAGGCGTGACCGCCGACAGGATCATGCCAAGCGCATCGACCTCCGATACCCCTTCGGGAACGAGCGTCAGCCGATCTTCCGGCAGGCAGAGATACTCGGCGTAGGCGCCGATCGTGGTGAGATCGGCCACCCGGTCACCGACTTTAAGCCGCCTCGCCCCAGCGCCTGCAACATCGACGATCCCGACCATGTCATAGCCGAGCGTCAGCGGCGGCATGTCCTTCACATCGGGATACATGCCCTTGCGGATCATCACGTCGGTAAAGGCCGCGCTTGTAACCAGCACCCGCACGCGCACCTCGCCTGGCCCTGGTTCGGGAAGGTCAGTGACAGTTTCGAGCTCAAGCCCCTCAGGCCCGCCAAACGCATTCAGCCTTACTCTGGTGTATGGCATGGGGCTTGTCCTTTGGTGCTACCGTTCGGGGGTGGTGCTATCTCGCTTCGTAATGAGTTAGACGCATATGGCCGTAAGTGAACGGCCCCTCGGGCAGATGCCAGATGGCATCGCCTTCGCTCGCCAGCCGCCAGCCATCGAAATCGCGGTAATTGCCGAGCGGCGTGGTCCAGCGCGCTAGGCGCAAGCTGCCGTCCTTTTGCAACATGCCTCGGTCATCGGACACGAAATCGACCAACTCTCCGGTCTCGTTGAAGATCAGTTCCGCCGAAACGGTGTCGGCGCCCAATGTGAAGGCGACTTTCGCGCGCCGGTCGTCCATTGCCGTCCAGCGGAGGCGCGGGTCAATCAACCGCGACGGCGCAAAGAAGGCCAGATCGTTGAGGATCGTGACGGTCTCGGTCCGGGTCAGCTCCGGCCCGCCATTATCGACGACATTGGCCAATCCCGCCAGACGCACGCGCATCGTCGCCTGATCGTGGTTGAAATCGTGCAGCACGGTAACCGGCAGGCCTTTCATTGTCGTCTTCATGAAAAACAGGCGAACCGGCGTATCGAAGCGTTCGTACTGGACAACCGGCCCGGCCATGCCGGGCGCGCCCGGTGCGTCGTACATGGCGGCATCGAAATGCATCACGATCTCGGTTACCACCGGTCGGCCGATCGAACCCGTGAGCGCAATGTAACGTCGAACCGGCGCTGGGAGCTGGTTAAGATCGTCTTCGGTCAGGATATGCGATGTGGCGAGCGGCTTGGCCGCCGCTTCGTCTCTGCGCTGATCGAAAGCGCGCGATAGGCTCGTCGACCAGACATAGAGCCCGCCGCCCACGACGATAAGTAGCCCCGCACCCAGAAACCACATGATTGCCGTCCTCCGCATTTGCACCTCGCCTCAAACCAACACTTCGCTAACCGGGCGCCTGAACGACTTGGGCATCTTCGGCGCCTCGCCGAAGCGGATCGCGTGGCCCGGAAATTCCTCATTCTCCGAATCCTTCGAAAAGAAGCGATCGAGCGCGAAACGGCTGCTCCATTTGCCGCGAGGAATTCACGCCTGGACCACATCATGATGCCTCCTGACACGACGATTGCTGGCACTCGAGTTCCGAAGTCGAGCTTCCGCGTGCATGACTTCTACATCTTGATAATGACTCCAACAGATACGTAATTGACCGATATCAATCAGTCTGGCGGGACACGGATGTACCATGTTCCGAATACAGACAGCGGTGACATTGCTCGATATTTCGACGATTGGCCTGCAGATCCTCGTTCCGCTCGTCCTCTCGCTTGGGCTGTGTACATGCCCATGCCAACCCGTATCGGCTTCTTCGTCCAGGTTTTCGGGACTGTCCTGGTTGTGCTTGCGTTGCAGCTTGTTGCCGTTTGTTTGATCCCGCCCTGGTGGGGTCCATACGGCTCCCCTCACGCTCGATCCCACGACAGACCGCCAGGGCGCCGATCGCGGCCAGTTCTATGGCGCTGATCTCATCAAGATCGACCAATGGGGCCTCAAGGCGACTGGCTGGAGGCCGTCCGATCCAGCTGCCGACGCGATCTTAGGCGAGCCAGTAATCTCACCCTGTGATGGCCGGGTGCTCGGCGCCGCAGACGGAATGCCGGATATGCAGGTTCCTGCAACCGACACCTCGCGGCTTGAAGGCAATCATGTTATCCTGAAGTGCGCCGACAAGGCAGTGCTGCTCGCGCATCTGCGCGAAGGGACCGTTAGCGTTGTCGCTGGTCAGACTGTGAGAACCGGCACCCTCTTCGGCACAGTGGGCAATTCGGGTCAATCGACTGAACCGCATCGCCGCATCCACGCGCAAAGATTGCCCGTCAGTGGTCCCGTCCTATCGGGCGAGGGCATTGAGCACACCCCACGCCGCCATGCGGCAGAAAGAGATTGTTAAGCAATAGGTTACGCGAAGTTGTTCCTCTACAAAGAGGAGCAAGTCAATGCAATCAAATGGCTATCTGCTACCAGCGAATGGAGCCACGAATTACGCTCATGCCCGATCCGGTGATGGGCGCGGGAGTGATGAAAAGGCAAAGCCGACCAATCGGGTTAGGCTCAACGGCAATATCGTTCGGCGCAAACCAGGCAAGCGTATTAGGGAATATTGGGATGTCGACTTGCCGGGCTTTGGCCTTCGGGTAAATCCTGGCGGCAGGCGGACATGGTTCGTGCTCTTCCGCCAGCGCGGCAAGCTGCGGCGCGTGTCGCTGGGAACCTCCCGTGACATCTCGCCCGCCACGGCTCGCCGCCTCGCGCGGGCGAAACTGGCGGAGGTGGCGCTTGATGGGTTGCCTACGTGCAAGAAGGCTCGCGCTGCGCAAAAGAGCGATGCGCCCCTGCTGCGCAACTACGCCGAACGCTTCTGGGCTGACTATTCGCGACACTGGAAACCATCGACCCGCAAGCGGAACGAGGCTGCGATCTTCAAGGAAATCCTCGTGGCGTTCGGCGACCGGCGGATTGCCGATCTGGCGAAGGGCGGCATCCTGTTCTGGGGTGACAGCTTTGTCGAGCGGCCCGGCGTGTTCAATCGCACCCTCCTGTGTTCTCCGTGATGATGGGATATGCTGAACGCCTCGGCCTACGTCCGCGCGGCTCCAATCCCTGCAAGGGCACGCCCCGTTACAAGCGCAAGCCGAAGGAGCGGTTTTTGTCGGCACACGAATATGCGCGGCTAGCCACGGCATTGCGGGGCTACGAGGCGGAGCAGCCGCTCTATGTCACGGCGATCCGCCTGCTGATCTTAACCGGCGCACGTTGCGGTGAGATCGAGCAACTGCGCTGGCAATGGGTTCAGGAACCGCGCCTGATGCTGCCTGACAGCAAGACCGGAGCGAAGATCGTCTATCTCAACCGGCAGGCTATCGATGTTATTGAGTCGCTCCCAGACCGGAAAGCAACCGGCCTCCTGTTTCCCTCGTTCCGCAATCCCGACAAGCCGATCACGCTTGGCATTCACTGGTCGACAATCCGCAACCGCGCAGCCTTGCCGGATGTACGCCTACATGATCTGCGTCACAGCTTCGCGTCAGTCGCAATCCGCGACAACATCTCGCTGATGGTGATCGGCAACCCGGCAGAGGAGCGCAAGCGGCTGCGTAAGGTGCCCTCCTACCTGGATTTCCTGAAAACCTATTGGGAGCGGGTTTCACCCAAATGGAAACCGTCTACGCTCTACACCCACCGCTATTACAAGCGGAAATATCTCGACCGGGCATTCGAAGGCCTGTTCCTTGATGAGATCGAGGAACGCCATGTGCAGGAATGGTTCAACCGGATTACCAACACCGGCGGTCCCGGCGCTGCCAACCGTTGCGGTGAAATCCTGCGCGCAATGTTCAACAAGGCCGAGCAATGGGGCGTTCGTCCCGAAGGCTCGAACCCCTGTCTCTACATCCGCAAGAACAAGGGGCGGAAGTGCGAGCGCTTCCTGTCCGATCAGGAGTTCAAGCGGATCGGGGAAGTGCTCAACCGGCATGGCAAAACCTTTCCGCTGCATTGCGCGGCGATCAGCCTGCTGATCCTGACCGGCTGCCGCAAGTCGGAGATTACATGCCTCAAATGGAGCGAAGTGCGGGGGAGGCGTTTGCTGCTGACCGACAGCAAGACCGGCCCGCGCACGGTCTGGCTGGCCGAGGCGGCAGCCACGATCCTCCACGCGCTGCCGCGCCGGGAGAAGCAGCACTATGTGTTCTGGAACCCGGCTACCCAGCGCCCGATCACCGACATCGGCAACTTATGGAGCAAGCTGCGTAACGAAGCGGGGCTACCCGGCGTTCGCATCCATGATCTGCGGCACAGCTTTGCCAGCCATGCTGCCGCCCACTCTGAAACCCTGCCGATGATCGGCAAGCTGCTTGGCCATGCAGACGTGCGGACGACCACCCGCTATGCCCATCTTGACGATGGGCACGTCATCGAGGCAGCGCAGCGCATCGGCGACCTGATCGAGCAAAACATGAGCGGCTTATATTCATTGAGCCATAACACTAAGTATGATAGTGGGCCGTTGCTGCATGACTGAGAACCCGCGAATCCGCATCTACGCCAACCGCTGGTTCGCCAAGTTCGCGGCAAAGGAAAAGATCAGCGATGCCACGCTTGCTGATGCCGTGCATCGGGCCGAATCGAGCCTGATTGATGCCGATCTTGGCAGCGGCCTCATCAAGCAACGCATTGCGCGTCAGGGCGGAGGCAAATCGGGCGGCTATCGCTCGATCCTGATCTTCCGTTCGGGCGAGCGGGCCATATTCGTGTTCGCCTTCGCCAAGAGCGACAAGGGGAACCTGAATGCGGCGGAACTGAAGGTCTATCGCAAGGCTGCCAGCATTATGCTGGAGCTGGACGAGGACCAGATCGAAACCGAAGTTGGAGCAGGCCGATTGGTCGAGGTGAACGACGATGAGCAAGGCTAAGGCAAAGACCTACAAGAGCGAGGCGATGGCCGCCGTCCACGAGATGATGGAAGGCCTTCACGACGCGGGCAGCATCGACAAGCGCACCATGCGCGAGTTCGATGAAGCCTGCCTTGCGCCTGCGCCGGTTCTGTCACCGGACGAGATCAAAGCGATCCGCGAAGCGGAGCATGTCTCGCAGCCTGTTTTTGCACGCTATCTCAACGTGTCGAAGAATCTTGTGTCCGACTGGGAGCGCGGAGCGAAGAAACCGGGAGGTCCGGCACTGCGGCTGCTATCAATCATCCAGCGCAGCGGACTCGATGCGGTGGCTTAGGCGCAGTCAGTTGCTTTTTTTTGGCACGTAGCCGTCGAAACCTCGGAGGACCGTTTCCAACGAGTGTATGGCACGGACCCACGAGACGATCATTCCTTCGGCGACCCAGCCAAAATCCACGATTGTGTCGCCGCCGCCGATCTTTGGAAGCGATCGGGGCGGGCCGAATACTGCCCGTGACAGTATTGGTCCGACGCTATTGAAGAGCAGAAACTCGGCTATTTCCGGATAATCAGGTACAAGCTTGGTTGGGAGTATCAGCATGTCCCAAACCATCTGGACCGGGGTGCTTTCCGACAATCCGAAATGATCGGCAGCAGCTTGGACGATGCCAGCCGGAGCATCGCGATGCCGCTTCGCCCGTGGTAGCTTCCCGGGATCGAAATGCTCCAACCAAGCGGCCAGATTGGGCTCCCAACCGAGATCTTGACGGACATGCATCAGCGCAATTTCCCGAACATCAGCGCGATCAGGGAATGCCATAGCTGCTAGGCTCAGGACCCATTAATTCGCTTGCGCTGGACGCAATCGATTGATTCATTGGCAGCATCATGGAGGTTCTGCCGATGTCCGATCTTTGGTTGTTGAGCGAGGCGCAGATGCGCCGGATTGAG
>JAESFJ010000072.1_pt1 | contig 156737 bp, 176 predicted proteins | sample 9266161 | NCBI WGS metagenome assembly JAESFJ01 (sample SAMN14506165, study PRJNA617096) | algae metagenome | isolation source: Calothrix sp. FI2-JRJ7 and co-occurring heterotrophs from granitic desert soil | place: USA: Red Pass Lake area, Fort Irwin, California | collected 2000-06-01 | reverse complement strand
TCGCCGGCGAACAATGCCCGGAATATGTCAACACACTCCAGCAGGAGTGCATTGCGCTCGGGCTTGTCGGGCCAGTAACCGCCAGTGATGGATTCGTTAATGGCTTCACCGCTCCCCAAAGAAAGCCAAAGTCGATCGGGGTACATTTGCCCAATCGTTGCGGCAGCCTGGGCCAGCACCGCAGGGTGATAGCGGTAGCCCGGAGCCGAGATAACGCCCATGGGCAGCTTGGTTGCCTCCATAACCGCACCCAGCCAAGACCACACAAAGCCGGATTGACCCTGCCGTTCACTCCAAGGGTGAAAGTGGTCCGAGGACTTGGCGCAGTCGAACCCCGCTGCCTCTACCAACTTGAGCCAACGCAACAAATCACTTGGGGCAAATTGCTCATGGGAAGCATGGTATCCAAAGCGGGTCATCTCGGCTCTCCACAGGAAGGTACAGGCCCAATCTCCCGTGTAACTTCTGGTTCCATGATTGAAAAACAACAAGGATCCGCGTCTGCTCTAGAGGTTTGGCGAGCGATCCAGTGTGAGTAACAAGATCGGCCGCACTCTTCTAGCGGTGCAATCGAGCAAGGGCAGTATGGGGAAACACACAGCAGCCACTAACCCGCTAAACGCAAATTCTTGGCTCAGCCGAACCGCACGGAGCATTCCTGTGCGGTTTTCGTTGTGGCGACTGTTGCAGCCACGACTTACAAGCTGACCCTGCTATTCGGCAGCCTGCTGGTTCGCAGAGCGTTCTGCGATTTGGTTCAACAGCTCGTCGGTGCCCTTTTCTTCCTGAAGGGTTTGATCAAGAAGCTTGCTGGCGTCGTTCAGGCCCAGTTGTCGTGCCCATGACTTAAGCATGCCGTACCGGGCAATCTCATAATGTTCCATGGCTTGGGCACTGCCAATAAGAACAGCGTCTGCGGCGTCAGTGCCTTTGAAATCCTCCAGGTGCTCTTCCAACTCAGCGGTTAGCCCTTGCATGGCTTCGCAGGTTTTAGCGCGAGCGGCTTTACCGACCATTTCAAAAACCTGCTCGAGCCGTTCCACCTGGGTTGCACTCTCTTCGGCATGTTGCTCGAAAGCCTGCTTTAACTCTGGAAGCTGTGCTGCTCTTGCGGACTTCTTCAGGGCGCGAACTGAAGCTTTCTCGGCAAAATAAACATCTTTCAATGCTTCATAAAATGCATCGTCGAGGGTCTTTTCCTTGGCCACCTGATACTTCCTAAAGTCGGATTGGTCAGGAACGACGAAAGATGCAGGAAAGTGTTGCCGGTCACTTTCGAGGTTTCCGCTCATGCTCGCCGGGGATCAGAATTTGTGAAGTTCTACTTACCGGTACGATTATTGCCGAAGGATAATGGCCGGTTCCAAGGAGCCAGCCCCTCGGCGGGGCTAGGAGCCCGAGTCAGGACTCGCTTTCTTGAAAGCCGCTTTGACCTTTTCAACGCCGTTGCGGATCATTCCGCGCTCAGGTGGCAACACCAGGTCACCGGCCCGGTCCATGACCTCTGGGTCACGATCCTGGGTTCGCATGAGATGCAGGTAGTTGGTCTCGTACTTGGCCGCTTGCTTTAGACGCGGTGGGTCCAAGACTGTCAGAACTTTGCCTTTGAGTTCAATCAATCCCTCGCTCCTGAGCTCTTGCAAAGTCCGGTTGACGTGAACGGCTGTCATGCCGGTGGCATCGGCGAGGTCTTCCTGGGTCATAAAAAACGGCAACGAGTCGTCGGTGGTTTCGGCTATCACGCGGTAGCGGATCAACAGCTCATAGAATAGATGCGCGATACGCTCCCGGGCGTCTCGGCTGCCATGATCGACGATCCACTCTCGCAGAATGGCGGAGTCCGTCATTGTGCTCCACCAAAGGGCCTTGGTGAGTTTGGAGGACTCTGTCAGCAAATCCTCCACAACCTTGGCTGGAATAAGCACACAAGTGGTATGACTCATGGCAGTTATGTTGTGGTCCAGTGCGTCAAGGATAAAGACTTCGACATCACACAGATCGCCGGGAACAAGCAGCGCCATGATCTGCCGCTCACCATTGCGCAATGTTTTGGTGCGAGCTGCCAAACCGGTGAGAACCAGATGGATGTCCTCCACCTTGTCGCCTTCACCGATGATGTCCTCACCGCGTTCGTAGGACCGCGTGGGGAATGCCAGCAATTCGTTCAGCCGCAGACGCTCTTCCGGATCAAACCGGGTGAACTGCTCCAACTTCATTGTCAAAGGATTGGCCATTCAAACGCCCTCCGCAAGTCAACGCCATCGAGGCATATGGGGGTTCCATACCCTTGGTCCTGCTGTTTGATTACATTGTAGCGGATCTGGTGGTCGCCGCCAGCGCCCACGGCAAGTGACTTGAAAGCATAAGCCCAACTGCAGCTACTATGGGTCTGTAGGCAACGCCGATCAGGTTTTAGCGGCACTTGAGCCCAGCCGCGGGTTTGAGGCAGTTCGCGATCGTTTCGCGCTTTTCTTGCACTCCCCCTCAAATGTTAGAGCGGGAATACCAGATCAGGAGTTTATGGGCACTAAGTAAGGAAAGCCCATTCCATGACCGATCTGATCAATCTTGCGCTCCGGCGCGAGATCAAGCGCGCTGTTGCAGAAACCCTGCAGCAAAGCGAAGCCCTCCACCCCTGCTTGCCGATCAACAAAGCCACTGGTATCGCCATGGCGCGGGCGCATGTTCCAGAACAAGACCGCCCTTTTGTGGCCAATGAAGTCTGCCGCGAAGGACTAAGGCTCCGCCTGGTGCTAGAGTTCGGCTGAAGCTCTGGAGCGGATGTGCGGAAGCAACGGTCTCCACTTACTGTGCTGCGCTAGTAAGTGGGGAAGCGGGAGGCCGCTGTAGCTCACTGCGTTCATAGTTATGGAGCCTATCCTATGTTGTGGGGCCTTCGTTCCAATGTGTGCCTATGTCGGGTGTGGGCGGTCTCGCGCCTCACATTGTTGCATAACATCACCAGCGGCTTGCGAGCGTCGCCAGAAAGCGACCATGCACAACCGCCATTCTAACCTCATCATTCGTAGACTTGAAGCCATCGGAACTGTCACCGATGAGGCGCGAGAGGCCCTAGACAACCTGCCGGCGCGAGAGCGGGAAGTATTTCGCGGTCAGGACCTGATCCGGGAAGGTGACAAGCCGACCGAGTGTATGCTTGTGCTTTCAGGCTTCCTCTACAGCTACAAAGCCTTAGCTGACGGCAACCGCCAGATTGTGTCATTTCACGTGCCCGGTGATATGCCAGACCTCCAGAGCCTCTTCATCGAGACAATGGATTTCTCGATAGCCTCTTCCACTACGAGCACCGTCGCAGCGATACCCCATGATAACATCCGTAAACTGCTCAGAAGCCAGCCCAACCTTGTGGATCTGTTCTGGCGCGACACGTTGATCAACGCGGCCATTTTCCGCACCTGGGTCATGGCCACTGGTCGATTGGAAGCCAGCGAGCACCTGGCACACGTGCTTTGTGAGCTTTATGCCCGGTATGAAGCAGTCGGATTGACGCAGGACACAAGCTTCGCCCTTCCAGTCACCCAAGCCGAGCTTGCCGATGCGCTTGGCCTTTCAGCCGTTCACGCCAATCGCACTGTACAGGCACTCCGCGGCGAGGGAATGGTGGAGATGGAAGCAGGGCACGTCACCATCCTGGATCTGGAGCGACTGCAGACATTCGCCCAATTCGATCCCACCTATCTACATCTGAGTCACCCCACCAAGCATTCTAAGTGACTATCCGGAACTGCCAGTCTCCCAAACGAGCTTGCTCCTGCCGGTCTCGTCTGGAGCCCAGATGTCAGCAGACCTATGCTGATCACCGAATAATTCGATCAGGCGAATGCAAGAAGAGATCGTCTCCTCCTTGCTTATCATGGGACCGAACGGCTTGCCCTAACAGTCCACCCACCAAGAACCACCGATCGATCGAGCCGACGATTTCCGTTTCTGAATAGCCGAAGAGGCGTTCAGCACCAACATTCCAGCTTAATGCCTCCCGCCTTCTACCGTGTAGATGGCGAGGTCCATCGAGCTCTCAACGATAAGCCCGAATAGCTCCGCCCTTGTTTTCAGGGTCGGATCGATGTTGGGTTCTTTGTCGCTCATTTTGCGTATGGCTGCTTAGCGTAAGACCAGTGACAGGATATAAAGCGCAGCAATGCGAATGGGTTCGCGTTTGCCTTGGAGGGCCATTTCGCTCACTTGCGCGATTGCATTCAGGCTTCCTGGAGATGCAAATACGTCAGATCAAACTGACCAAAGGCCCGCAGGCTTCCATAGTCCAGAATGCGGACTTGCTCGTCCACCATTTCGATCAGCTGGTGCCGGATCAGCTCCTGCACTGCTCGACTGGCACTGATTGAGCTGACCCCCAGCGTGTCGGCTAGCTCAGCCTTGGTCAGCGGGAGAGCCACTTCATTGTTGCCGGCAAGGCCAACAGCTCTCAGCCGCGCATAAAGTTCACAGATGATGTGCGCCAGATGCTCTGCGGCAGTGAGCGTGCCAGAAGCTCCCACCCAGGTGCGGTAGGTTGAAGCCTCGATCAAGCTGTCTCGCCAGAAGAGATCGGCAAGCATAGGCAGGTTGCGCAGCAAGGGGCGCAAGTCACTGTGTTTGATAGCGCCCACCACTGAGTGGCTGTGGGCGGCCAGAGAGAAGTCGACCGGCATTAGGAACAGAGTTTGCAGATCAGCAATGTCACCTGGAACATGGAAACCGGTGATCTGCTTGCGTCCATCAGGAAAGACCTTGTAGCTGGACAGCAATCCCGACAGCACCAGCAGACACTCGGCAGGATCTTCCCCTTCTTGGCGAAGGTCCTGGCCCCGCCATACTTCGCACTTCTGCATGGGAAGAGCTGCGAGCGCATCCCGGTCCTGCTGGGAAACAGGGCCGATGCATTCGAGCCTGCGGATCAGGATGTCTGCTTGATGTTCCATTGTACCACCCCCCTGACGGTTTAAGCACCGGAGGTGACCACGACCGGCTTGAGGCTCGGACTTCAGCATTCCTGCGCTTAGGTCTGTATGCGACCAGATGGAAGGCCGCGCTTTACCATATGATAAAGCCGCTACATCAGTTCTCGTTCATTTTCCTTTGGCTGGCGGCTGAGAGTTCGTACTCCCGCCTCACCACAGGGGACTACCCCATGCCGCGGTACTTTTTCCACGTTCTGGACAGCCGTGCTTTGATCGACACTGAAGGCACCGAGCTAGCCGGCTTAGATGAAGCTCACGAGATGGCTATTCGATCGGCAGGATCGATCCTCAAAGCGGAAGGTGTAGCGTTCTGGAATGGTGGCCAATGGCGCATGTCGGTTGCCGATGAGTGCGGCGAGATCTGCTTTACCCTCAACTTCTCCGTCGAAAAGGATGGAGAATAACCCTAGCTTGGCTGCCGCTCGAGCTTGCCTGGACGAATATGAGGGCCCCAACCTAGGTAAGTAGGCTCGAACTCGGCCAGCTCGGCCATTCTATCCCAGTCCGTGATCGTCACCTCGTGCCCTTTCCAGATCACCAGGCCAGACCCACGCAAAGCCTGAACTGTTCGGTTCATGTGAACCGGAGACAGCCCCAAGACATCGGAGAGCTCAGCTTGGGTGATCGGCAGCTCGAAACGAAAGTCTGCTGCACGGCCAACGTATTCAAGGCGCAGATACAATTCGCATAGCAAATGGGCTGTATGGGCTTCTGCTTCGAGCAGCCCCATGGCGACCAGCCATTGCCGACAGATTGCCGCATCAACCAGGGTATTCTTCCACAAAAGAGCTGTTAGCGAAAACTGCTGCCTGGCGAACTCACGCAACCGGGCGTGAGGGAAGAACACGACCTTGCAGTCCGTCAAGCACCCAACAGAGTGCTCCATTGGATGTTGCAGCATACTGTGAAGGTCAACGAAGTCGCCAGGAACGTTCAGCGCTGTAATCTGGCGGTCCCCACTGCTGATCAGCTTATAGCGACTGGTCATGCCCTCCAGTAGCAAGCAGCTCGCCTCCGGAGATGCCCCTTCAAGAACCAGGTCGGTGCCTTTGGCAGCAGCCGCTGGCACACCGGCAGCCTCTATCAGCATATCCCGCTCGTTTTCGGAAAGTAGGCCATAGCCCGCTAGCTTGGTGCAAAGCTCTTCCAGCATAGTTGTAGCCGTTTCCTTCCCCGCCATCATTGTCGGCGGTTCAGCCATTTAATGATGTGCCGTGTCGGACATACGCAGATAACTCGGCGTGAACTCAGCCAAGCTCACCAGTCCGGCCCAGTCCTTGATCGTGATCAGGTCACGTTCCCAACTGATCAGACCGGATGCCCTGAGCCGTTGCACTGCACGGTTGGCGTGCACTGGGGTAATCGCCATGCACTCACCTAAGACCGCCTGAGTTAGTGGAACATGAAAGCTGTTTTCATCAGTTCGATTGATCTGCTTCAAGCGCAGGTAAAGCTCGCAGAGCAAATGCGCCAGATGCTGATGAGACTGAAAGCTGCCCAGACAGAAGCTCCAACGCCGGTGGATGCCTCCGTCGACCAGCGTGTTCAACCACAAAACACTCGCCAGATGTGGAGACTGGCCCACCAGGCGTTTCAATGCTTCATGCGGTACCGATGCCAATCTGCAGGTAGTCAGAGCGACAATGCTGTGATCCATGGGCCTCATCAGCAGGCTATGGAGGTCCACGAAGTCGCCAGGCAGGTGCAAAGACGTTATCTGCCGCAGACCATCATGCTTGAGATTGTAGCGTGCCGCAAACCCGGTCAGAATGAGAGTGGAATGGTCAGGGGAGGTATCCTCCAGAACAAGTTCGGTGTCGGGTCGCACCTCTCGCTCAGAGCTGATAACCCCCACCAGCAGCGACTGCTCTTTGGCAGATAGTGGCCCATAGTTGAGCAGTTTCGCTATGAGATGCTTACCCGGATCTGTGCTCGGAACCATGCTCTTCCTCCAGTGGGGGCAAGAGCAAAGCGCTTCTCTCAATCGGATGCGCCCTAACTTTTCGGCAAACGATAATCCGACATTATCACGATTGATCTGGAGCCGAACTATCCTAAGTCAGTGTGACCGATCCATGTTATGGTGAGATTGCGGTTCCAGCTCCGTGCGGGCGATATTGGCACATAGGTGCCTCTTGGCTCTCCGCAAAAGGAGGCCAACATGGCCCGCTTCTTCTTTCACGTTATCGATGGCGAGTTTATCCAGGATCAAACTGGAATTGAGTGCGCCACACCTGCTGACGTTAAGCAGCAAGCCGTTCGCATTGCTGGCGAGATGATCAAGGACCAAGGCTTAGAGCTCTGGAAAACCCGCCGGTACGATCTGTTTGTGTGTGATGAACGAAACAGAACGCACCTTAAGCTTTCGTTCAGCGCGGAAGATCTCACTGGGGCGTCCCAGTGAGAGTTGCAAGGGGCACCGTCTACTGGGCTAGTCGCTCCGGATTGATCTTGAGAGTAGCGACTACCCCTTCTTTATCCCACCGGTAATCGATCGACCCTCGCAGCGAACCTGTTAGACTACGTTCGATCAGCTTGCTTCCATAGCCAGGCACCTTGGTGGGTGCCTCGACGGGCGGTCCGCCGTTCTCAGTCCAGACCAGCGTAACTGCCTCATCGTAGTTGGAGCACGACACATCCAAAATCCCGGTATCGACAGAAAGGGCGCCATATTTCAGGGAATTGGTCGCCAACTCATGGACGATCAGGGCAATGGTCGTTGTCGCTGTTTCTCCCACGCTCATACGAGGAACAGAAACCCTGATCCGGCCGCTGAACGCGCCCAGATCATCATAAGGGGCCAGCAGAACCGTCAATAGGTCACCCAGCAGCGCTGAAGCTTCTTTTGTTTGCCCGGGAACAGGGCGCACCAGATCATGGGCTCGACCCAGCGCAGTCAGGCGCAAGGTCAGCTCTTTTGCCATTTGCTTTGTAGTATTGGTGGAGCGAGAAGTGATTGCCGTCAGTCCAGCGGCGACCGCGAGGAGATTCTTGACCCGATGGCTCATTTCGCCAGCCAGGAGCTCACGGCCTTCTTCGGCCTGCTTTCGCCCGGTCACATCGATGAAGATTCCAAACATGATCCTGTTGACCATGCCTACATCATCACCCTGGCCACGGGCGGAGATCCACCGCACCTCGTCGCCAAGCAGAATGCGGAAGTCTATCTCGTAGCCACCTAGAAGGGTACGCGTCCCACTAAACGCAGCCCTGACTCGGTCACGATCAGCGGGATGGATGCGCTCCGACAAATCCTCGAAAGTGACGTCCTTGTCCCGATCGATGCCCAAAGATCATAAGCAAGATCATCCATGGCAAGGGCATCAGTGTCGACGTTCCAAGACCACAAAGTCACCCCCGCAGCCTCAATAGCGCGCACAAGGTTCTTAGGCTCCCAGAGCATGGGCTTGAGCTGTATTATGTTTGTCATGATGTCCAAAAATTTATCGGACACCGGTTGGCCCGCAATAATGTTGCTCGTACCGAAGCCAGAGAACAAAGGACAGGCAATAATAGTGGCGCACTGCTTGGTGATCGCCCACAAAGTGCTGAGGGTATTTATTCGCACGCTGTTCTGTTATGATGATCTATCGTCGGATTTCTGGCGCCGAGAGATTAGTGGCCGGTTCCATTTGCTCCCATTTTGAAGCGGAGCCTGTTTAGCATGGACCAGAACTTTCCAACCATTTTGCTGGTCGAGGATGATCATGCACTCCAAGCGGTGCTTGAAACCGCTCTCTCCGACGAAGGTTTTGAGGTCGTCAGCGCCAGCAGTGGCAGCGCCGGCATGCAGGCCCTAGCTCCTGGTGAAAAGCCATTTCAAGCTTTGATCACCGACATTCAACTTGGTAAAGGTCCACGTGGCTGGGACATCGGCCATCGTGCCCGCGAAGTCACTCCAGGCATTCCGGTGATCTATATGACCGGCAACAGCGCCCATGAGTGGACAGTCAATGGCGTGCCCGAAAGCGTGATGCTGCAAAAGCCGTTTGTTATTGCCCAGCTTGTCACGGCGCTGACCACGCTGCTCAACCACGCCAGTAGCGCCACGGCTCTCAGAGACGCCATGCTCGCTGATGGGAAAAACAACTAGCCAGTTGAACTGGAGAACGTCATGCACGCTATTAGCTTCGACGGCCGCGCTGTCATTGATACCCAAGGCATTGAATACCCAGTTTTTCAGCAGGCTCGACTAGCCGCGGTGCGAACTGCCGGACGGATTATTGAGTCAGAAGGTCCAGAAGCGTGGCACAACAACGCCTGGCGCATGAGGGAAAGCTGATCAAACTGAGTTGTTGAATTGGATCAACTTCGAAAGACCGTCACTGTCCCCTAGGACTACGCCATCATCACCACAGACCTTACGGGCGACATCACGTTCTGGAACAGCGGCGCCGAGAAGGTGCTGGGCTGGAGCGAGTTGGAAGTTAGGGGACAACCCGCCAGTCTGATATATACACCGGAAGACCGAACTGCTGGTGTTCCCCAGATGGAGATAGGTGGGGCGCTGACACACGGGCGTGCCATTGATGAGCTCTGGCACCTGCGAACAAACGGTTCAAGGTTTTGGGCTAGTGGCGAACTCCTCGTTCTTCGGGACGGGAACAGCGTCGAGGGTTTCGTCAAGATTTTGCGGGACCGAACTGCTGAACGTCTCGCGGCGGAAGAGCTCGAGTTCAGCAGAGCACGACTGGATCTTGCGACAGAAGCTGCCTCGATCGGCATCTGGGACTGGGATCTTGTAACCGGTACCATGACATACCCGGACAGAGCAAAATTGCTTTGCGGATTTCCAGAGGATCACGTGGTCACGTTCGAGGATGCACGCGGGATCGTGCATCCCGAGGACCTACCAAGAACGTCTGCCATGTCGAAGCGGGCGCTTGATCCTGCCATCAGGGAGCGTGTTCCTTACGAGTACAGAATTATTCGGCCCGACGGCGAGACCCGCTGGATGCTGGCCCATGGAGAAGCTGTCTTCGATTCCTCGCCGCAAGGCGATCAAGCTGCTGTGCGATACATAGGCACCATCCAAGACATCACAGAGCGGGTTGTCTCCCAGGAGCAGCTGCAGAATAGCCGATCCAGGCTCGCTCTTGCGGTTGCTGCGGGTAAGATGGCTGTTTGGGAGCTGGACGTTGCGACCGAGCAGCTCACTTCCTCGCCTGAGCTGAACGCGCTGCTTGAATTTGCCCCTGATGCCCAGCCCAGCATGGATGAAATCCGCTCTCGCTACTATCCGGGCGAGCGAGAACGCATGCACGGTATCGCAAAAGCAGCCTTGGAGCGGGGAGAACGCTTCATTGAGATGGAGTATCGGTATGTTTGGCCTGACCAGTCTTTGCACTGGCTGATGCTCAGGGCTGAGTTCGTGAACAATACACAGGGTCGACCCATGCGCCTGGTGGGAGTGGTCATGGACATCAACGCCCGCAAGCAGGCCGAGGAGCTCCAGTCGGTACTCAATCAGGAACTCAGCCACCGTCTTAAGAACCAGCTGGCCCTGGTGCAGGGGATTGTCACGCAGTCATTGCGGAAGGCTACTGATGTGACAGCCGCTCGGACAGTATCGTACAGCGATTAGGCGTACTCGCCCATGCCCACGATCTGGTCGTGGCAGGCCTGACCAAGAAGGCGGATCTGCGGGGCATCATCGAAACCACGGTTCACCTGCATGAGGATGGGAACATTGATCGGTTCAGCCTCACGGGTCCAGATCTGGAAGTCGGACCGCGGGCCGTTCTTTCCCCTTCGCTTGTGCTTCATGAGCTGGCGACCAACGCCGTCAAATATGGAGCCCTCTCGGCCCACGGTGGCAAGGTCAAGGTTGACTGGGACCTCATTAAGGACGGTGAGGTGTTCCAATTGCGTTGGAGTGAGCACAACGGACCAACAGTTATTCAGCCATCCGTTCCTGGCTTCGGCACGCGTTTGATCAAGAGCGGCATCGCTGGTCAATCAAGTGAAGTCACATTGGACTTTGATCCGAGCGGCCCAATTTGCAAGGTTCAGGTCGCCTTGACGGACCTGCAGGCGGACTCATGATTCGGAAGATCGCGACCTCCCGTTTGGGTAAACTGGGTTCCTAAGGAAGAGACAGCTTTCCCACACGGCTAATTATTACTGGGCTGGTGCAAAGCTCGGCCATGCAGTGCGTTCAGGTCCGACATCCAGCAACGATGAACATGTCGCAGGAACTGGCACGCAGTTGGTTAAGGTGGCCATGACCAGCCGAGAAACTTTTGAATATGATTGTGTGATCGTCGGGGGAGGTCCAGCAGGGCTTACCGCTGCTGTTTATCTGGCACGCTTCCGACGCAGGGTGCTGATCATCGACGCCGGACAAAGCCGCGCCCGATGGATCCCCATCTCTCACAACGTTCCAGGGTTTGTAGATGGAATAGGCGGTCCGGAGCTACTGGCCCGCATGCGCAGTCAAACAGATGCATACGACGTGCCAGTCCTCGAGGCCACGGTAGATGATATCAAGCCAGCCGGAGGTGGGTTCAACGTTACAGCTGGAACGCGTGTGATCACGGCACGTCGGGTGCTTTTAGCCACCGGCATTGTTGACAACGTACCTGAACTGCCGAGCCTTGCTGCCAGCCTTTATGGTGGAGCGCTAAGGCTTTGCCCCATTTGCGATGGCTACGAGGCAACAGGGCAATCTATAGCCGTCTACGGACCGCCAGGCCGGGCGGCTGCCGAAGCCATGTTCCTCAGAACGTATAGCGACCGAGTAACTCTGCTGCCGGCAACCTCTGAGGAAATGGATCCTGCTGTTGCTGAACAGCTCTCAAGGCGTGGCATTGCAGTGTCGCCGGTCCCTACAGAAGTAGATGTCGGCCGCGAAGAGGTACAGGTGCGGGCTGCTGATGGAGTAACCCAGCGCTATGACGTCCTCTACCCAGCCCTTGGCGCTGTAGTGCAGTCAGAACTCGCACGCGTTCTGGGTGCGGAATGCGAGGAAGCAGGCTGCATCGTTGTCGATCACCATCAGCGCACCAACATCGACGGACTATACGCAGCCGGCGACGTGGTGCACGAACTCAACCAGATCTCCGTTGCACTGGGGCATGCGGCAATAGCTGCCACCGATATCCACAACAGCCTCGCCAGAGCAGATGGCGAAAGGCTGGGGTAACCACTGGCAGGAGCGTTCTCGTTTGTTGAAAGCGTTTGCTCAGCAAGTTGGCCTACTAAGTGCATGAGCAGCTCCAACACAGCCACAAATGCAAGCTGGTGCCGGCGACAACAGCTACTTGGCAGAGTGCATTTTGGAAACTCAGCCGCTCCACCAGCCCGGTTTAGCGCCGCCTGCGCCAGATAAAGGCGGCAGCTTTTGCCAACCACAACTCCAGGCGCAGACTTACGACTTTCCACCCCATTTTAGCCATTCAAGGCTGTTGAGCGCGTTGTTGAAAGCGGACGTTCTCGGCACCGACATTTCGTGCCGCTTATCATCTGCTATGGCACACCATTGTAGGAGCCGTTTTTCAGAAGTGTGACACGCTGGTGCCAGAGCAGATGCTAGCGTTTGCAATCAGCGGCACTGCTTGACTTTGCCAGGCCCAATTAGATAACCGGCGTTCTCGCTCGTCGCAATTCTTCGGAGTGCAGGAGCTGTTGCGCCGCGTGCATGCGCCAGATGGCGAGAGGCGCTAGAGCGCTTTCAGAGCTGTTCGGCGCAGCACTTCAGCATGGCCGCGTAGCTCCTCTGCCTTTCGCTCGAAGTCGCGTGCGCTATAGCTTCGGCCTTGCGCTGCCGATTGCCGGCCTAAGCGATCGACCAAGTCCGCACGTTCTTCAACGATCCGAAGGGCAACGCGCAAAGCTTCATCGATGCTGCCTTCCTGCTCTTGTGCCAGTACCTCTGCAGTGAAACCATGGCCAACTTGGCAACGAAACCTCAAGGGCTTGGTACGCAACTGCGAGAGTACGCCGCCACAACTAGGGCAAGAAAGCGGTACAGGATCGGCTAAGGTTGCGATGTCGCTGGTGCCGCATGGGCGCCCAAGCGCGATGTCAATCTCAAGCAGGATCTCAGTTGGTACTGCTCGGTGAGGGTGCGGTTGCTCAGCCAAAAGGCGCAGCACGATCTCCCCAATTTGGCTGGCCGGTGCGCGGTAGTCCACCTCACTGGTTTGCAATGCACCTAACGGCATCTCAGGGGCAATTGCATCGGCAGGGCCTTGCACGATTGTTATGCCCCCACAGCGTTTGAGATCGGCAAGTCCACTGGCTCCGTCATTGAGCATGCCACTGAGCAGAATGCCGACGGCTCCTCCTCCATAACAGGCGCCCACCGAGCGAAACAAAGGGTCGATAGCGGGGCGGGCCAGGTTCTCCCTTGGTCCTCGACCAAGGCGGATAATGCTCTCTACGACCAACAGATGGTGCCCGCTTGGTGCAAAGTACATGGTCCCGCCATGCACCGGCTCACCGTCCTCTGCGATCTTGACTGGTATCGATGCTGAATCGTGCAGACTTCTGGCCAAGTGCGTGCCAGCATCTGGACCGATATGCAGCGTCAGAAAAAATGCAGCGTCGGTATCTCGCGGCAAGCTTCGCAAGAGTTCCTGCACAGCAGGGAACGCGCCGGTGGACCCGCCGATAGCGACAGCCCAGGACGGCGATATAGGGGATGCTTCCATCGAGGGAGAACATCGCAGGCGAAATCATCGTTCCGGTCCGGCCTATAACCCGTCATGCATCAATCGCTGACAGCAACTTCCGTATTTTGATCAGGTCTAGCCAGTGCATGGCAGAAACACTTAGGAGGGGCGCAAGTTAGACGATGGGCTGAGGTCAACCGTCAAAAAAGGAGCGGTGATAAAGCTCTAAGCCGTGCGGAGGAAGCCCGTGTTTTTCGCCTTTGCCGATTTTAGCGGCAATCTCTATGCTCTGTAGAACAGCGAAAACTGGTAAGGCTTGGACAAATAGCCGATTGCGGCATCACGGCCTTGTCGCGCCTCCTGCATGTTTCCGCTGATGAAGATGGAAGGCGTTCCCAAATCGGCAAGCATGGACCGTGCAAGCCGCTGCTACCATCCTTTAGATTGATGTTAAGAAGAGCAACATCCGGACGGTGCGCCAGGGCGAGTTGATGACCTTCGGCGGCAGTCGTGGCTGGGCCGATGACTTGGTGGCCAGCATCGATCAGCTCGTTTTCGAGCGTTATGGCCAAGATCAGATCGTCTTCAACAACCAGTATTCTCATGACAGCCGCTTTTCAGCGACACGCCTGTTGGTCGTTTCATGTTCCACGCCGCAGCATGGCAGAGCATAGAAACCTACGTTAGCAACCCCGCTTATGATCGACAGTTGACCTTTACTGAAGCTTAACCAGGTAAGCCATGCCGCGCTATTTCTTTGATCTTGAGGAAAAAGGTACCGTCCTTCATGACCCTGAAGGGAGCAACCTTCTGGATGATGAAGCCGCCAAGTCTGAAGGTCTCGGAACATTGGGATTAATGGCGCGGGAGCAAGCTGCTAACATCGAGACGGAGCAGACAATCGTCATATGGGTGCGCGATGAAGCGGGTAATAGAATATCGCGTTTGGCGTTGCATATCGAAGTGAATGACCTCAACGGCATTATCACCACCCACTAACCTAGATTGATGTTTTTGTTGATCCGCGCTGGCTACATGTGATTAGGCAAATTTGATTCATGTCAGGGTGGCGGATTGGAAAAGTTGACGTCACCGATTGCCCTACAGCTTGAGGATGAAGCCTTGATCGCTCTGGATGTCGAAATGACATTAACACGCCAAGGCTTTTCCGTTGTTACCTTCAGCCGCTGTGAAGATGCCGAGCAGTGGCTTGAAACGAACACACCGCATGTGGCAATTATCGACGTAGAATTATCTGATGGGCCTTCGATTACGGCGGTCAACATGCTGATCGAGCGCAACACGCCTTTTATAGTTCATTCCGGCGACACTGAAACATCGTCGTACCGGGACACTGTTTTTGAAGCTGGTGTCTGGATAGGTAAACCCGCACCAACCGAGAACATTGTCGCGACCGCGCGGAAAATGGTCGGTCTTCCTGAAGCATCCCCTTAAGAAGGGGCTTAGGCCGTCCAACTGCGGGCAAGCGCACGAGCGAAATGAACAGCCGGTGCTTCGCGGGTAGCAGGTTCAGGCTGCGGCAGTATGGGCTGATGAAGACGTAGCCTCAGCAGGGCATGAAGTTCTTGCGCCAACCGAGCAGCAGGGTATGGCTTTTGCAGTAGCGGAACTTCGCTAAAGCGTTGCGGTAAGTTCGTCTGCGCATACGCAGTGGCAAAGGGAACGCCGCGATCTTGCAGCGTTTCAGCCACCGGATAAACACTTGTTCCATGCAGTTGAATATCAAGCACGGCAGCATCAATGTTGCGACGATCTTTTAGCCCGATCAGTTGCATGGCGTAGAACGGGGTTGGTGCTGGCCCTAGAACCGTTGCACCAAAGCCCTGAAGATCGTGGCAGATATCCCTTGCAAGAAGGTAATCATCCTCGACAACGACGATGCGCTTGCCATGCAGTCCAATTGTCTCGCTGTGCAAGCCTGTACCCCGCTGTAACCTAAAGCAATAACGGATTGCTGCCCGTCCAAGTTCCAGAGCGCGTAAGCACCGTAAAGTGGTATACGTGCATAGAGCCAATCGGGTCTTCGCTGTGGCAATGAGGCGCTATAATGAAATTGTGCTACGTGCTCCAGCTTGACCGAGCCTCGATTGTCATCGGGATTGACTACCTTCTATGGAAAGATTTTGGACGAGAGCAAATTCGTCAGGCAGCAGAGCTGAAAATGGCGAAGACACCATGTCATGGCTATGTTTTAGAAATTACGCCTGACGATCTGGGCGATATTGCTAAGTAGGTTTTGGCCTCGCCGTTCCATGATGTGAGTCGGATAATATGCGGTATGGAACTGCATGTGGGTTTGCGCGGCGGATTGGCAGCTATCGACCCCATTTGAGCCGTTGGAGTGTAGCCTTTTCAAACCTGAAAGCTGCCACGGGCATTAGTCATGGGCGCTCTCGGCGTTGTTTATGTGGACATCGGCAGGAGCCCGCTCTACGCTTTCGTGAAGCCCTACACGCTGCAGGGGGCTGCGAAGCTGTCAGCGAACTGGAAGTGTGGCGTCGTGTGACCGGATATAGTCCACATCAATAGGGTGAGCGCAACGGCGAAGCATAACCCTCGCGCTCAAAACACATATTGCCGCAAACCGTGCTAAGTTGCGCTACAACTAGGCGGGTAAGTATTTTGGCATTTGCATACAGTTTCAAGAATCCCAGCACTGAAAATCAGGTGTACGTGGTGCGGCAGCCTCGAGACATTGAGCCGGCAATTGTGGGCCGCTTAGATCTCGGTAGTGTGCGGGAAGTGGAAGAAACCCTCGAGCTGACCGAAGCCTTCTCCAAGCAAGATTGGGTAGTCGACAGACCTGGCAGGTTCGCACTTCACGACTGAGCAGCCCGAAGCCCCGATCGCAGGAATCACGGAGAGCGGCATTGTGGACAGGAGGCTCCGGTAGCTCGCCCGGTCAGAGTTTGGGAATGCACGACCAACCAACGAAAAGAGACCCCGGCCGTTTGTGTGAGCCAGCGTCTTAGCGGCAGTTTTGGAGATCTCGAAGGAGCCGATCCATCTGCTCCCTCAACCCGAATCGCGACGGGCTGTGACTGAAGGCTAGCAGTTTGAAGCTGACAGATAGCTGAGCGATGACCTAGGGTGACGTCAGCGTAAATCAACGGCGATCCGGCACGTTGGGCTTCACTACGGCGTAACCCTTTGATGCAATCTGTGCCTCGAGGCGTACAGCATCGGTGTCCCCGAACATCCGATCACCAGTACTTACGCTAGCATAGTAGATCCAGCCCAGCCGGAATTCTGGCGGTATGGCGGCTGTGGGACTTATCGGGAGCACCAAGAGCGTGTTCTGCAGTTGCCGGTTCTCGCGGGTGATGAAGACATTGACTTGCATCAGCTAGCAGCGTGCCAGATGGCCAGCATGGTCATCCATGCCACTACGGCTCCCAAGAGCCAAATCCAAACGCGCTGCCTCTTCATTGGCCTTCTGCCTCAAGTTGTGGCTTGCCTTTAAGCACGAACGCAAAATTAGTCCGCAACGCCTTGCGGGAGAGTGCCGGACTTAAACAGCACCCGGGGCTCATCGTAGGTATCGGCTTCAACGTCGACGTCAGCTGAATGTGCCCAAACGCCAGCACGCGATGGTGCAATCCGCTCAGCTGATGCGATTGCCGCTTCTGCGCTTCTGGCCGCCTGAGGTTGATCCGCCTCCAGCTTGCGTCCCTTTTGACGGAAGCCCTGAACATAAAACATCGTCGGCATAATCTGTCCTCCAGATTTGATGACGCTGATAGCACGTTCGTTGAGCAACACCCACCTCTTCGCTGTTGTGGCTTTGCTGTCTCACGCACCAACACCCAGCGACAAGACCAACGCCGAGGCTCGGGAGAGGCTGACAGCGCAGAAACTGGCTGAGCAGGACGGCTCAGACTTCATCGGTCCGTCAACCAACTGGAAGTACCGCAATAGCGGCAGATGGTTATAACCAGTCAGCAGGTGACGCAAAGAAAGGTGAATGAGGCGGGTGCGGGCGGGATAAGGGCTGGGCTACCGATTCGTTGGCCGGGGAGGGCAACCGGAAAAACCATCCCCGTTCCCTATGCCACCATGTCCGGTTGACGCGCATCCGGGTCTCGGGGACGCCAATGGGTCGGATGCGATATCGTGTAGGTTTTGCTAAGAGCCTCGGCTAGTCAGGTTCATAGATCATGTGGGTGCGAAACAATATCCATCCCAATCAGACTAGCGTAAGGTCTGTCCAGATGGACGCGACCCGTGCCCTGATCGAATGGCCCTGTTGAGAGGGCACCCATGAACCTCCACTGTTTGATCCTGTAGCCATGAGCATCCGCATTACCATTGGTGCTCGGGTTGTTGGAGAGCATAGCGCCTCCGGTTTGTCTCAGGAGCGGCAGTTTATGGAGCTATCGGCAATGACAAACTGGATAGCCGTTCACATCCCAGAAAAAGAACGGGGCTTAATAAGCCTCTGGATCGGCGGAAGGCCGATCACCGGCGCAACTCTGGTGACCACGCTGCGCACGTTGCCGATTTACGGTGTGTCTGAGCTTTCCGAAATAGTTGGTACTGATCCATGATCGAAACCGAAGCTTTGCCGAACGGCCAGCCTTATGAGCTTTTCATGTTCGCTAAGAAGCATGGAATAGGCCTTGATAGGGCCAGGGAGATACTTGACCTACATGGTTCTGACCGAGGCGCAGCCGACTTGGCAGCTGCGCTGAAATTGCCCTTAGACTTGGTATAGGCGTAGACGTAGACGCTATAAGGCGCTCTGCCAGATCACTATCTCCAAACATGCGGCGCAAAGTCACAATCAACGGCTAGTGACAGATAAGCTTTAGCACTCTGGGCTTGAGAGTGCTAAGGGATGGTTGCGCTACATTCGGCGCATTGTTCGAAAAGGAACAATCATGAGTTTCCGTCCTCTGCACGATCGTGTGGTCATCCGCCGCCTAGAAGGCGAAGAGAAGACGAAGGGCGGCATCATCATACCCGATACGGTGAAAGAAAAGCCGTCCGAAGGCATGGTTGTGGCTGTTGGACCCGGTGCCCGTGATGAGCGCGGCGAACGTGTGCTGCCTGACATCAAGGCTGGCGACCGCATCCTCTTCGGCAAGTGGAGCGGCACCGAGGTCAAGGTCGACGGTGAGGACCTGCTGATCATGAAGGAAACGGATGTGATGGGCGTCATCGACGCCTGACAATCGCTAAATTCTAATGATCATCAACCAAATTAGGAGCGCCCTCCATGGCTGCTAAAGAAATCAAGTTTTCGACCGACGCGCGTGAAAAAATGCTCCGCGGCGTCAACATACTGGCGAACTCCGTGAAAGTGACACTCGGTCCAAAAGGCCGCAACGTCGTCATCGAGAAGTCCTTTGGTGCACCGCGCATCACCAAGGATGGTGTAACTGTCGCCAAGGAGATCGAGCTTGAAGACAAGTTCGAGAATATGGGTGCCCAAATGCTCCGGGCTGTTGCCTCCAAAACCAATGACAATGCCGGGGACGGTACGACAACGGCGACGCTTTTGGCTCAGGCCATCGTCAATGAAGGGGTCAAGGCTGTCGCTGCAAGCATGAACCCCATGGACTTGAAGCGCGGCATCGACATGGCCGTTCTGGAAGTCGTAGAGAACCTGAAGGCCAGAGCCACTAAGATCACGTCCACCGCAGAAATAGCCCAAGTTGGCACCATTTCTGCAAATGGAGAAACCTTCATCGGCGAGGAGATCGCCAAAGCCATGGCGAAGGTCGGCAATGAAGGTGTCATTACCGTCGAGGAGTCGAAAACTGCCGAGACGACGGTCGATATCGTGGAGGGCATGCAGTTCGACCGAGGTTATTTGTCACCCTATTTCGTGACAAATGCTGAGAAGATGACCGCTGTGCTGGAGGAGCCGGTGATCTTGCTCCACGAGAAGAAGTTGAGCAATTTGCAGGCCCTCCTGCCTGTGCTCGAAGCTGTGGTACAGGCACAAAAGACGCTGTTGATCATAGCCGAGGACATCGAAGGGGAGGCCCTTGCTACTCTTGTGGTCAATCGTTTGCGCGGTGGCCTCAAGGTCGCTGCCGTCAAGGCTCCTGGATTTGGTGATCGCCGCAAGGCAATGCTTGAGGACCTGGCAGTGCTGACTGGCGGCCAGGTCATTTCCGAAGAACTTGGTATCAAGCTCGAGAACGTGACCTTGGACATGTTGGGCACTGCCAAGCGCGTCGAGATCACCAAAGAACTTACAACCGTGATTGACGGAGCCGGTGAGAAGGATGCGATCGATGGTCGAGTGAGCCAGATCAAGGCCCAGATCGAAGAAACAACTTCGGACTACGACAAAGAAAAGCTCCAGGAACGTCTTGCCAAGCTTTCCGGCGGCATTGCCGTAATCAAGGTAGGTGGATCGACCGAAGTCGAAGTCAAGGAGCGCAAAGATCGTGTTGACGACGCCCTCAATGCCACTCGTGCAGCTGTTGAAGAAGGCATCGTTCCGGGCGGCGGCACGGCCCTGTTACGCGCCTCATCCGATCTCAAGGTGAAGGGCGCCAATGCTGACCAGCAAGCCGGCATCAACATAGTTCGTCGTGCCCTGCAAGAACCAGTTCGGCAAATCGCCAACAACGCGGGCGGCGAAGGCTCCGTTGTTGTTGGCAAGATTCTGGAAAACTCCTCCCTCACGTTTGGCTACAACGCAGCTACCGGAGAGTATGGAGATATGATTGCAATGGGCATTATTGATCCGCTGAAGGTGGTGCGCAGTGCACTGCAGGATGCGGCATCGGTTGCTGGCCTTCTTATCACCACTGAGGCCATGATTGCTGATGCACCCAAGCCTGCGGCCTCTGCGATGCCTACAGGAATGGGTGGAATGGGCGGGATGGACTACTAAGCACCTTTAAGGCACGGCAGAAATGCCGTGCCGACCCCGACGCACAAGTGAGAATGTCCGGTTCAAACCCGACGCATTCTTACCTAGGTGACGATAGGCGTAGTGCTTAGCGAGCAGCGGCAGGCGCAGTCAGCTTTGATTATCATTGAGCATTGTGGATCCCGTCACAGTCGGAATTTCACGCCATTCGAGTTCGCCGGTCTCTAGGCACTTCCATTGCTGTTGCAGCGGGGCTGGGTCGTTGGGTGAATGGGCAAAGTAGCGAAGCTCGGGGGTGCTCTGCCAGGTGCGGTCTCCCCCTAATGTTTTTGTTGCCGCAAAACGAGGATCGGGGTCAACTTGATTGTTGCTCATTGTCTCTTTCACTGAGTTCACGTGGTCCGGGCGCACAAAGGCGCCTCCTTTGCCCCAGCCACCATCATGGCAGCATGTTGATAAGCATCATAGGTGTTCAGAAACGGGTGTAGCTACTCCACCGACACCTCAACTAACGCTCAGGCTGCTTTCGCGGCAAAAGTATCAGACGCAGACTGGAACATTCCTTCTAGGCTGTGCGCCTCATTTATAGACATAGCAAATGGTTAAATTCGCTTGGACAAGCAAGTAGGCCGAAGAGAGGGGGCAGTACAGCGCACTGTGAGGTCCTTGCCGCCTGAGATCAGAGTGCTCACCCGGCGTCTTTCGGCTCTGGTTGCGGCACACCTCGGATTGAGCGGCAAGGTCAGGTTCGGGTGGAAGTCAGCAGCCACAGCTTTCCGCTCAACGCCGTGTCCAATCCAGCGCAACATAGTTCGGGTCATCTATTGCTTCATCCAAGCCATGTTGAACTGCATAGGCGGATTGCGAAGAGCTGAATGAGTTAGCCGCCGATGTCTTGTGCTGCAGAAGAGTGCAGCAGCTGCTTGTAGAGATCGCAGGCTTAGATAAAGCGAGAGGCGGGCTGAGCCCGCCTCTCTACGGCGCTACACAGGATAGCGCCGTTGTTGCTACATGGCCGATTTTGGCGTCAGCACAGCGTCGATCACGTGGATCACGCCGTTAGACTGGATCACGTCGGCAATGGTCACATTGGCAACGGTGCCGTTCTCGTCAGTCACGGTGACCTTGCCATCAGCAGCCTTGAGGGTCAGCTTGCACCCGCCGACGGTGTCCACAACATGCTCGCCGCCGTCTTCCTCAACCATGCCGACGATGTCGGTGGAGAGTGCCTTTGCCGGGATCACATGGCAGGCCAGGATCGTCGATAGCATTTCTTTGTTTTCTGGCTTCAAGAGGGTGTCGACGGTGCCTTCTGGGAGGGCTTCGAAAGCTGCGTTGACTGGAGCCAGAACGGTGAACGGACCTTCGCCCGACAGCGTCTCGACGAGGCCAGCGGCCTGCACGGCTGCAACCAACGTGGTGTGATCAGCCGAGTTGACAGCGTTCTCGATGATGTTCTTGTCCGCGAACATAGCAGCGCCGCCCACTTCTGGGTTTTCCTGGGCGTAAACGGCAGAACCGGCGACTGAGGCAACCGAGAGCATGGCGGCAAGGGTAAGAGCGCGGAAATTCATTTGGTCGTTCCTTCCTGTGTTTGTTCCCATTGTTCGTCCGGGATCACATGAAGGTACGGGAGCGCTTAACTTAAGTTTCAAGCACTTGCGAGTGGGCCTAAATGGCGGGCAGCACATGGTTGGCTGGTTGGCGCCAAATAGATGAGAATAGCTCCGCTTCTATAAAAAGCGCCGCCTGTCTACTTGCCACCCCAGTGAGTCCGGTCGACAAGCTACCCCAACTCGGACCTCCGTTATGAGGGCTGGCAGCTTTCAAGGGTGGGCCTTCAGCTGCCTTTGTCAACGACGGTCAGCCTGGCGAGAAAGACAGCATTGCTTTGCAGGTCAAACAAGCCCCATAGTAGCATACGTTTTCAGCCTACGACGGCTGCCCTACCGGTCATCCCCGGTCTTCGGCTCACTGCTCCGGAATGCGAACGTTCGACCCCCGACAGCATAATGCTGGCGGGCAACGCTCGCGCCAAGGCATCGAGCTTCACAAGGAATAATTCAATGGGCAGCATCACAGGCACAGTTAAATTCTTCAACACCACGAAAGGCTTCGGCTTTATCTCTCCTGAAGGTGGTGGCAAGGATGCCTTCGTGCACGTTTCTGCCGTACAGCAGTCAGGCCTGCAGGGCCTCTATGAAAACGACAAGGTGACCTACGACGTTGAAAAAGGCCGCGACGGCAAAGAGTCCGCTGTCAATCTTACACTGCTGTAGCAGGTAGTCTCTGGGGTTGGCCTGCTTGCAGGAGGCCAAATTCCTTGCCGCCGGAAAGCTGGAGGACCTGTAGGCACACTTGCCGAGGATCGACCATTACGTCGGACTTGGTGCCACCTCTTGGACGCGCTGCTTGATTTGGGCGGCGGCCGCAATTTTCCGTTAAGGCTTCCAGCATACCTCCGGCGGTCCTCGTGAGCTCGGCCTCTGTCAGGCTGGGGGGAATGACCGGAAGAAGAACCTTTGCCGAAACCACAAGCGTGTTAGTGTTGCATAGCATCAAGAATGGCTCGGATACTTTCTGCCTCGACTTCTGTCCGGAGACGCCGCACAGCTTCAGAATATTCTTCGTGTTTGTTCGCCGGCACTCTGCAAAGCAGTTCTTCCGCCTCCGCCACTAGGAGTAGCCTTTGGACGTTTGGCTCAAGGCTGCGTATCTGATCGAGTTCTACCGCTAGCAGTCGAGCCTGCAAACGAGACTCGCGCTCTGGCCAGTTTGCACGCCAGAGAGCGATACGGGTCCACCTTTGAGTGGTTCCAAAGGCATGACTGTCTGGTTCAAACATGTGTAGATCTGGTCCTAGTCCTAAACGAACATTGAACCACCGGCCAAATGGCTACTGATATTGTGCTGTCTGGAACAACCGTTTGAGCTTGGTAATCGGGTGACCAGCAAGTGCTTTGGCCGTCTGTCCTACAACCTCCCACTTAACGATTTGGGTAGCCGCAATACGCCGTACCAAGCACATGACCTCCGCGAGGCCTTCCTTACGGCAGCTTTTGCCGTCTGTCCTCCTTGAAGCTGCCAGTCTCCTAACCACCCCATTTAAGACCCCGCTGACCGATGGCTGAGCAGCAGCTTTTGCCGATACGGCGAAATATAAAGTACGTTATATTATACCATCACAGTAGATTAGGTGGTATCTATGGATATGAACTTGATTGGCGTGGAAGCTCCCCCTGGACTTCTCATTGTCGCCAACTCGGGCGCCTGGGCCTTTGAGCAGGTCCTTGAGTTCTTTGGATCGCAAATCCGCAACCAGAACACCCGAACTGCTTACCTTGCTGCAGCCCGGGAATTCTTTGGATGGGCAGAACAGCACGACATCCTGGTAATAACCGACATTCGCCCGCTCCATATCGCCTCATGGGTTCAAACCCTGAAGGGTGCTTACTCTTTACCGTCGGTTAAGCTGAAGCTGACGGCGGTCACCATGCTGTTTGATTGGCTGGTTGTTCGACAGGTGATGATGAACAACCCTGCTAAGTCGGTGCGAAGCCCTCGGTACTCGATATCGGTTGGCAAGACACCAGTGTTGAGCTCCAGCGAAGCAAGAGAGCTGCTGGACGTCATCGACACTTCATCGTTGATTGGACTCCGCGATAGGGCGCTAGTTGGGCTGATGCTCTACACCTTTGTCCGCATCGGTGCCGCCTTGGCGATGAAGCGCAGTGATGTCGTCTTTCGGCAATCTCGAATGTGGGTACGGCTTTTAGAGAAGGGGAGCAAAGCCCATGAAATGCCGTGCCATCATGAGCTCGAAATTATGCTCTCGGAGTACTTGGAGGCCACGCAATCGAACGGAGAGAGCTCGTTTCTCTTTTGCTCAGTTGACCGAAACGGCCAGACGCTAACCGATCGCCGTCTACTCTCAGCCAACGCACATCAGCGCGTGCAAGTGCATGCCAAAGCTGCTGGAATTGAAAGCAAGATCTCCTGTCACTCATTCCGAGCCACCGGGATCACAAATTACTTGTCGAATAAGGGCACACTTGAGCTGGCGGCGAAAATGGCCGGTCATTCATCCACACGAACAACCCAGCTTTATGATCGCCGAGGCGACGGTATTGTTCAGGCCGAAGTTGAGCGGATAAGGTATGAGTAACGCCGGCAACGAACTTGCTGAAGTTTCTGCTATCTTGGCTAAGCATTGGGATCCACTGGGCACCATAGCCCGCGGTGGCTTCGAGGATGAATACGATAGCTATGTTCCGCACATCGCAAGACTCGCTCGACGGGCTCGAACGCTGACCCTTGCTCGCCATCTGGTTTGGCTCGAGCAGGAGGTCATGCTCTTAGATGCAAAAAGGAAGCGAGCAGTGTCCGTTGCTAAGTTGCTTGTCGACAGGGTAGCAGCTTCATAAGCAGGCTTGTGTGGTGCTGCTTAGGTGTTGAAACAAGGAGCCAGGTGACGCCATTTGGTCGCGCATCTAGGACCAGGTTTGCCAAACGTTATTGTCAGCACATGCTCTCGCATGGTCTTCCATCATTATCTCGATCCAGACGGCCGCCCCACGAACAGTTAGCTAGATACCATCTTGCTGCAGAACAGCTGCTGATTCGTCCGCATGTCCGTCTGGGCGAACAAGTTTGGCCAATAGCTGCGGCTGGAATGGATTGAGCCAGGGGAGCAGGAGGGCGGTAGACTGGTGCTGACTTGCTGATGGAGGTAAATTGCTCACTAACCCACCCATCGCCTGCAGTAGTCTGAATTCGTAACCAGCCTCCTCGCTTTTCTAGGATGGCGATTTCCGCACCAGTGCCGATCTTACCAACGACGCCAGACGAAGTGTTTGGGCCAGTTCGTACATTTAATGAAGACGCGGTGACGTAGCGCGTTTCAATCGCTCTGGCTGGTTGCTGGGTGGCAGTGGTAGTTGGCAGCTTAATGCTGGGCTGCGTTTGCATTGCGGACGAAGCAGGCCTGGTGCTTTCTGAGGTAGATGGCGAAGGCTTGGAATTTCCAAACTGAGCTACGATCAGGATCAGCACCCCAATCAACACCCAACCTCCCAAAGATGACTTCTTTTTCGCCACTTCGCCCCCTGTGCCAAAGTGAGGTCAGCTTGCAGAAGAGTCTAGGCCTTATTTCTGCGATGTTGCAAAGGCCTGAGCATCTAAGCTCGCTCCGGCACCTAGGCGACAACCCAAAGGTATTAACCTAATTCTAGTTAATCAACAGTTCAGAATTTTTAGACCACCAGTTCCCATCGCGTTGGTTGAGCGACCGAATTGATGCCGGAGCGGCGAGCCTGGCTTACTCCTGCTAAGCTTGTTTTCACAATACGCAGTCGTCACCATTCGCATCGAGACATGTGCAATGCTCTTTCGAGAAAAGACCCGTACTTTGGCTGAATTTGCGATTAGTTTGGCTAGGCCCGTACTGAAGCTATCCTGCAACTTTGGCGTACCGGCGACTTTACTATACCTGGAGCAGTGGGAGTTGTAATTGCCTATAAAGCCCTTGTCTGAATTCAGCGATGAATCACTTCTGATAGCTCTGCTTACGCGGATGGAGCAGTTATGCGGGTCCGCGCAGCAAAATGCGCAGCATTTACGGAAGAAGCTTGAAGCTGCTAAGCCGTTCGACGCGGAAGACCTCCACATCGTATCTGAGCTTCATGCCGTCATGGAAATCCTTGGCAAGGATTTTGCTAACAACATCCAAGCAACGGTTACCCTTTTGCGACAACCGCGTTGATCACTTTCAAGGCATCCAATGGCCATCGGCCAAGGTCCTCTCATGTCCTAACTGGGCCCGCAAGCGGTCTTTCCGCTTTTGGTAGAGGGACGGCGAAAAGCAGCCATTGCACGCTTCTTCACGCTGATGGTCATTGAGCCGACAAGCTGTTGTTGGGGAAATCGAGAGCCGGAAGTCACGGTCGCCCGAAGAGTTGAGGTTCAACCACACCGCTCATAACGGATAGGTAACAGGCTCGAATCGCGGCGCGGCCACCAATTTCCCCTCGGCTGCTGTTTGTTGAACGAGGATTGACTTTCCCGTGTTCAACGTGCCGACGCCTTTGCAAATATCGGGCTTCCCGTTTTGGACGGCGCCTAGTTCTTCCATTCCCGTCTAAGCAGCGTGACGAGGTCCTCGACCAGCTGGGCCGAGTTCAGCTTCAGCGCTGCGCGGGGCCTATGGCCGGGAATTAAATGCACAGGTTGCTGGCGGGCATTGCCGAAACCAACGCTGTAGCTTTCAGGATTTGCCTTGTGCTCCGCCCGGCTGCGCCAGGCGAGATAGTCGTGCCCGATCAGGGTGACCGCGATCGCGATATGGGAGAGCCTCTGGGTCGGGTCTATGCGATCGAGGATCCAGTCGGCGTAGCGGAAGATCTCGGCCAAACGTTCCTCGATGTCCTCTTCGATCACCCCGCCCATGAAGCCGCTTCGATCCAGGGCGCTTCGGAACAGGATCGAGCCTTGCGCATCGAGAATGACGCTGCCCTTTTCCTTCTCCTGCTCGATGTGCAAGGCATGGTCGCGGATCGCGTGGTGGGTGCCCAGGGAAGGGCTGAAGACGCGGTTCGGGCCAAACAGCGCCGCCTGCAGCAGGTCCTGCGCCAGAGCCGGCGCCTCGATCTCGCTCGGTCGCAGAAGTGGCTGGACGGGACCGCCAGCAATGGAAACCACCAGTTCCACTCCTCGCCCCCGTCGATCCCGCTCGGGCAGCGCTGCCACGGCGCGACCGAGTATCTCCTGACCGTCCAGGGGGCCGGCTGCGTTCGAGAGCTCGTATTCATGGATGGCGCGCGTGACCAAGCTCCGCAACTGGTCCGGCGACTTGAATCCGCCACGGAACAGTCCGCCTTCCCAACCTTGTACCTCGGTGACGAACTGGGCCTCATCCGCGTCGCGATCGACACCCTCCTGGACGAAGGCGATAACTGGTCGTGTGCCTTTCGCGTCGCGGTATTCCTCATGGGTCGCAGAAAGGCCCGATGCCTGCTTCGCGCCATAAGAAGCGCCAAGCACTAGGATCACGAGGCCCGATTGCCGCAGACCTGTGAGGCAAGCGACCTGGGGGCTGTTCGGTTGAGCTCCGAAGTCCTCGGCCATGACGGCATCGTGGCCGAGTTGCTCGATGGCTTCCCGCACCGCGGAGCGAATGTCCTCGAGGCCGGTGATGAGGGAACTGATGAAGATCTTCATGCGCGGACTTCCGAGGCTTTCGTAGCATTGTATCGCGGCGTCATTCTGCTTGGGAAGGAGCCCAGCCGATCTCGATACTGCCGCCTTTCCACTCGATCGCAAAGCTAGGCAAGAGCGCCTTCAACTCTTCGATGAAGCCTTCCCGCGCCGATGGTCCGCTGACCCTGGGGTGGAAGACGACAGCCATAGTCTTGCGCCGGGACTCGTCGCGGATGTGGCGTTCCAGCGAAGGGTAGATGTAACGTGCATAGTCGGCGCCTCCATCGCGGCCAAACACCCCTGTCGGATCTTCCGAGCGGTAATGGGCGCGATCATAGAATGTGTTGGTCTGCCGGCTCGACGCCTCGGCCGCTGCGGACACTTCATTGAAAAAGTCACTCACCGGCAACTCCCGCTTCTGCCCCGTTTCCCTTCCTGGCATTCTAGGATGCGATTTGGTCCATGTATGGCTGCATCGATGCGCTCACCTCGGAAAACTGGGCGGATCTGAGCACCGACAGCTTCTCCGAAAATTCCACGACTGACCCGTCCTCGATGTCTAAGCCGTGCAGTGAAACTGTTCCAAGGATCGTTTGCGCGTTGTCAGGACGCTCCGAAATAATCAGGTCGATCATGGCTGACACGTTTGTAGCGTCTTGGTCCTGCTGGTTGGGGCTGTCAACCACGATGGGTGCAAACAGGGAGGTCGTGTGCTTGTGGATGGTGCCCAAAATAGCCAAGAAATACGCCAGCAAAGCCCTGGGCAAATCGCTGCCAGTTTCTGATATCTTCGCTGGAATTCTAGTGAATTCGTCAGCGCTGTAATTGGTCACGTCCAAGCGCTTGAGGTACTTCAGCACCAGAGCCGAATAAAAATCGACGATGTCGTCCCGGCGCTTCTTGTCTCTTAGCTCGCCTAGCCGCTCGTCGATCTTGCGGATCTTACCAACTAGAGTGGCGATCTGATCCTCCAAATCCTTGAGTTGACCATCAAACATGTTAGCCGCTATCGCACGGCCACGGCTCTCTATGACCTGGTGCAGACTGACGGCCCCCTGCTTGGCATCCAGGGAAGATTGAATCTCTGCCAAGACATGGTCTGCTGCCCGGAGATCCTCTTCCACTTTCTGCGCTTGAGAAGCCAGCACGGCGATCTTCTGTCGGCTTTCCGTGAGGAATTCGAAACAGGCTTCGCGATCTTCAACGATGCTGAACCGATTGGCGAAATCATTTCGGTGGACGGTTCCGCAGGTCGGGCAGAACACCTCCGTTTCAGCAAGATCGGCTGCGTATCGTGCGTCCTTTTCCAACTCAGTAATCGAGGCTCGGACTACGGCAATCTGCTGGTCGATGATCATGCGCTGGTCTTGCAAATCGGCAAGCTTGCTGGCTCGCTCGGTTCGAGCGTCCTTAACTGCGTGGAGGCGTCCGAGTAGCTGTTCGATCGCTGCTTCGTGTTCTTCGACCGAGAGCTCTAGGCCGTCGAACGCCGCTTCCAGTTTGAAGCGTTCGATCGCCTTCTGAACGACTCGACGATCAGACCCAAGCGTCTTTTCCTCTAGCTGATGAGCCCGCTTCTCCGCGCTGAGTTCGTAGTATTCGTTCGGCAAGATTCCCGTATGGAATTCGAGAAGGTCCTTCTTGAAATCGGGAAACTGGGTCAGGTTCGAGAACGAGTCCAGCGGCTTCACCCATCCGGCATCCTGATCGATGTAGAAGGGAAGGAACGCATACGCTGGTGGAGGGATCTCGGGTTCGCCCGTTCGATTCGACAAAACTAACTTGAAGTCTAGAAGGCGGCCAAGAAATGGAGCAAGCTCCTTTACCAGGTTGGTAAGAAGGACAAGCTCGCCGTTGCCATTGAAGATGCCGTAGGTGTCGCGCTCTCGGTATATGCGATACCGCTCGTCGTTGATGGTGAAGGTGACGAGGGCGATGACGTTCGCCTTAGACCACGTGGGATGAATCTTGGGCGACGAAGCACCGAATGCCCAGTACAGGCTCTTGATGACCGACGATTTCCCGACGTCATTCTCGCCCAAGATCACCGTCAGCCTTGGGTGGAACTTTACCGTCAGACCCTTGCTCTCTCGCCGGGACAGCAACTCCAGACTTTCGAAGCGTAAGTTTTTCATCGTTCTTTTTTCGCAGGTTGCGGATCAAAAGTTGGAAGCGGCGGTCTTCATTGAAACTCATCGCTTGTGCTCGTAGAGAATGGCCGCTTTCACAAGGTCGTCGGTAGCATCCCGCTTCCAGGTCCGAACCAATTGCTTGGCACGAGGAAACACCGCGTCGACGAGACCCACAAGGCTTTCGGCGCCCTCGAGAGCATCATCTATGAGGTTCCGCAGATTGATGGTCATCGCAAGTGTCGAGGCGTTCCAGCGGGACTGCAGCTCGGCCTGATACGCTTTCCACGCACGTTCCACCATAACCCTCTGAGCGAACGGCATGGTCAATTCCGACGCCACAGAGGACCAGTCTGGCCGGTGTTCGTGCCGTTCCCTGGCTGACTTAAGCCATGCGACCATATCCTTGCGGGTCACCAGCTTGCTCTTGGTAAGGCCGTTGAAATCTGAAACGTCCGCGATCGCCTTCGACCGACTTCGGCATTCATCGTTCAGGGCCTGTGCAAAAGGTTTCGAGGGAATATGCAGACCAAGCTCTTGATCCAGGAAATTGGTGATACGCCCGAGCAGAGCGTGCTCGTAGTTCGAAAGATTGAGGTCCGAGAAGGCGAAGAAGAATAGGCGGGTATGTTCCGGATCTTTGAAGCCCGGGTTCTCGGCGACAAGCGCTTCCACGAATTTCTTCAACTTCTCCTTGTCGCCGGAGGAGAACTGGCATTCCCCATGAACCAGCAGCACCTCGGGAAGTGGCTGGTTGCTGACAAAGACTAGTTTTTCAACAACTGCACCGAACCGAACCAGGTTGTCGAACATCTTGCCTGCAAAGGAGCTTTGCTGGACACCTTTAGACGTTGGACGACGGGCGATCCTGGCCAGTGACCAGTTGCCGGACTCCTGCGTCTTGACCTGATAGAAGGTGGCCGAGCTGGGAGCATCAGCATCGTCGAGCGCAACTATGTCGTCATGAAACTCGAACGCGACCGCATAATTCCTGCCGGCCTCGTGCAGGTCCAATAGTTTAGAGATGCCCCAAGCGGTCTGGTACTCGAAACGATCATAGGCCGTGCGTCCGCCTTCTTCGCGCTGAGGCACCGTAAGAAGATCGTCCTTGAAGCTCAATGCACCCTCCAGGCGTGAAGTAAATCCTTCGCCCTTTAGCATTTGAATATGGATCCGCGCAGGATTGTCTTCGGAAACGGCGGCGAATCAAGAGTTTACCGCTGGACAGTCAAATGAATTCGTTCGTGGACGCAACTGACACAAGCTACCGGGGCTTGCTGGACCTTCTCGACTACCCGCGTACGCCGTGCGCAGCAGTCAGTTACCAATGCAGCAAAGTCCGCTTTGGGCGTTTGGTTGGGGTTATGCAAACGACCGAAATGGGGAGCGAAGCTGCCAAACGGTTGCGCAAAGGCGTAACTGCCGAGAGTTAATAGCACCTAACTTGAGCATATTGTGCCCACCGGCCGCTGCGACTTCCAGTGCTCGCCGCGCTACCTGCTGCCCGCGCACATCGGCAAGGTCTGGCAGAGCAGTATTGGTAATGTGCTTGCGCGGCTCAGGCCGGGTGGCAAGTTGATGCCCCGTCAGGTGATTGGCCAAAGCCAAAAGGCTATCAACCGCAATAATATCAAGACCCTCACCAGCCCAAGCCGCTTCCGAACCGGACAATGCCGGGCAGATCAGCCCCAGATCCCGTCCCTGTGCGGCAATCGCCGCGGGCAAGACACCGCCAACATGCGCCAGCCGCCCGTCGAGCCCCAGCTCGCCCAGCGCCAAATAGCCGTCGAGCGCATCCTGCGGAATGGCGCCGATCGCGGCCATGATCCCAAGAGCGATGGGCAGGTCGTAATGGCTGCCTTCCTTGGGCAGGTCGGCTGGCGCCAGATTGACGATGATGCGCTTGGGCGGCAGGCCCAAGCCCGATGCCACAAGCGCGGCGCGGACGCGTTCGCCGCTTTCATTTACAGCCTTGTCAGGCAAGCCCACCAGGATGATCTTGGGAATGCCGCCGGTGATCTGCACCTGCACATCCACCGGCACCGCTTCGATGCCGCGAAACGCCACCGTGCCTACGCGCGTCACCATGCCTGTTAATCCCCCTGCCCGGCGGGACCCTAGCAAAACCCCGTACGGGTCACAAGAACGTAGCGCGAACATAAAACTGCTTGTTAACCACGCCACTTGCGGGGGCAGTAAACCTAATCGCTCGTTAACCGCGCCATGTTGAATCAAAGGCCTCCTATAGTCTTGCGTAGAGTTGTGCCCCATGCTGTTCAACCGGCCCTTTCCTTCGTTTTCCGGAATTGCAAAGGGCACAATGTCGGCATTGCTTGCCGCATTGCTGGTCGCCTGTTCGTCCGGTGGTGGTCTTTATGGTCCAGTACAGGGCGACAATCGCCCACACTCAGGTGTTGATCGCGCCCGCGGCATGCCGATCCAGGGCATCGATGTCGCCCGCTATCAGGAAAACATCGATTTTCGCACCGCCTTTCAGTCGGGCATCCACTTCGTCTTCATGAAAGCGACCGAAGGCCGGGACTATGTCGACCCATATTTCCGCACCAATTGGGCCAAGGCCCGCGACGCCGGCATGCCACGCGGCGCCTATCATTTCATGACGTGGTGCTCGCTTGCTTCCGAGCAGGCCGCCTGGTTCATGGCCAATGTCCCCAACGATCCCGATGCCCTTCCCCCAGTGCTTGATCTGGAGTGGAACAACCATTCGAGCTGCAAGAACAAGCCCAGCCGCGCCGATGCACTGGAAAAGATTCGCGTCATGCTTGATGCGATGGAGCGGCATACGGGCAAGCTGCCCATCATCTATACCGATATGAATTTTCATCGTGACATACTGGAAGGCGAGTACTTCCCCAATGCCTTCTGGCTACGCTCTACTGCTGCAGAGCCACATGAGCGCTATTCCAACCGCACCTGGACCTTCTGGCAGTGGACACAAACAGGCGTCGTGCGTGGCATCAAGGGCGAGGTCGACCGCAATGCCTTCTATGGCGGGCAGAACGAATGGATCCAGTTCCTGCTGACCGGTTGCGATCCGCGCGCCATTGCATCGCTTGGACCCACTGGACGCTGCCAATCAGCCAAATAGCGCTAAGGCTTGCCAGTTTTTCCACTCGGGTCTAGCGTTGCATCCGTGTTTATCCGGGCAATTGCCCGCAGCAAGGAGGGTTTGGTCATGGCCAAAGGACAGATGCGCAGCAACAAGGAAGCCAAGAAGCCCAAGAAGGACAAGGTCGCGGCCGCCAAGGCAGTGACGGGTCTGGGTGCTGGCAGCGCTGGCAACACAGCCAAGAAATAGGAAAAAGCGGCCGGTCAGTTCACGGCGAGGTACTGCGCTGAAGTGTGCAACTCATCGGGAGCGTGGCCGGCCGTAACGACAGGCGCGCCGGCCGCCAGCATTGCTAGGATAAGAAGCACCAGAACTGCCGCGATCCGCATCTCTTCACCTCATTGCATCAAAACCATCTTTGCCGCCACTAGATGCAGGCGTCAAAGCCAGCGTTAAAGTTTGCTTAACAGCTGCAATTTGACCCGATTTTAGCGCCGCTTGCCTGATCGGCGGATGATTTCGTCGCGCAAGAAGCGAAGGTCGTCAGCTTCCAGTTTGCCGATGTGGGCGGCAAGGCGATTGGTCAACTCGGTGGCTTCGGGCGCCAGTCCGCCCGTGTCGATCGTGACCTTGGGATCGCTGATTTCTGCCAGGCGCTGCAATTCCTCGGCCTCGTCCCAGATCACGTTGAAGAACGCAATGATCCGGTGCAGCAGGAAACCAGTCGGCTTGCCTCTGCGGCCATGCTCCAGCGCCGACAGGTAAGCGCTTGAAACGTTAAGCGCCGCCGCCATATCCTTGAGCGAGATGCCACGCTCCTCGCGCAAAGCTCGCATTTTGGCACCAAGCGGGGTCATGGGCGGCGCAGGCGTACATACCAGGCGCCCTCCCCACCATGCCCACGGGCAGCCACGCTCCACCCCGAAACAAGCGGCGCCAGCGATGGCTCGCTGAGCCAGATCGGCAGCATGGTACGCAAAATCCCCCGTTCGCTCATGGCAGCGATATAGTCATCGTCGGTCTTGGCGCCCTTGCCCGTGATCACCAGCACAGTCCGGTCACCCCGGCTCCAGCGGGCATGCAGATACCGGTGCAAGGCGCTGCGCGCTTCCGCCTGGGTCATGCCGTGCAGATCAATACGGCCATCGATTTCAATGCGCCCTCGCCCCAGCTTCTTGCGGATCGCCGGATCGACGCTTCTGCTGGGCATGGATTCCGAAGGCAGTGGCGCTTGGTAGGGCGGCAGGAACGGCTTGCGCGGTGCTTGCTTACGCGGTGGCGCCTTGCCGATTGTTGTAAGCGGCGGCTCTTCGGCCGGCAAAGGCAAAGGCGCAGCCCCAAGCTTCAGGAGACCCTTGCGCCTTAGCGGATCCACCGTCGAGGCGACGGCTGTCCACAGGTGGAAATCATGCGGCAGGCGTTTGGGGTCACGCTTGGACATGGCGCTGCGCCGAACCTGCCGCTCGGCTTTAGTCGAGCTGGCTGGTGGTCACGACTTTCCAATTGGGATCGCGCGATTTGGGATTTCGGGCAAAAGTCCACTCATCGGCGATGGTCTGCACCTGGTCGGCATTGCCTTCCACCAGAGTGCCGTCCTTGTCACGGGTGGCCGATACAACTTCGGCGTGGAAGCGCACGGTGACCAGCACCTGCTTCTTGTCGTATTCGGCTTCCGAAATCTCGACCTTGGGCAGGCCGACAAAGGTGAAATCCACCTTTTGTCCAGCCGCTTCCCGATCGGCGATGGCGCGCTGGAAACCCTCGAACACATCTTTTTCGAGCAGGTTCTTGAGCATCTGGCGATCGCCGCTGGCAAAAGCGGTCACGATCATCTCATAAGCCTGCTTGGCGCCTTCAAGGAAGGATTTGGGCGTAAAGGTTGTATCAGCCCCAGCCACGGCACGCAGGCCATCGGCGAGTTCCGCATCATTGCGAGCATATTGCTCGATCTCTGATTCGAGCTTGCGGGCCCTCAACTCGTCGTTGAGTTCGGGATTGCCTGCCCCACGCGGACGGATTGGCACAACCGTGTCATCGCTTGCAGCAGCTTCGGCCGGCTTGCGCCGTTCCAGCGGCGGGCGCTCGTTGCCTGTCCTTGTGCCAAGCACCGAACGCAGCCGGAACAACACAAAAACCGCAACCACGATTACGATGAGAGTGGGCAGATCGAGAAATTCGTCCATGAAGCAGGGCCTTACCGTCAGGTGCGTCATCAAGCAACGCGGGGAACGCTCGCTGAGCGCAACAATTGACCTATATATAAGAAACGGCTCGTCTCAAAACCAGTTCACCTCAAGACGAGTGATGTTTTGTCGCCCCAGGCGAAAGGAATAGACCGTGGTACGTTTTCTCGCGCTCGGCCTTCTCATACTTCCTGTTGTTGAAATTGCCATCTTCATCAAGGTCGGCCAGACGATTGGCCTCTTGCCCACCCTGGCCTTGGTAATCGGCGCAGCCCTGCTTGGCGGCTTGCTGCTGCGGGCACAAGGCATGTCCGTGCTTAGCCAGCTTCGGCGCAATGTCAGTGCAGGACAGATGCCTGCCCGCACCATTGCCGACACCATGATGATCGGGCTTGCGGCCATTTTCCTCGTGCTGCCTGGCTTTCTGAGCGATGTTGTTGCCCTGCTGCTGCTTGTCCCAGGCGTGCGAAGCTGGATCTATGCAGCTCTAGCCAAACGCGTCACCGTTGTGGCCACGCGACCCAATGGATACCGGACCGGACCGACGGAAAGGCCGCTCAAAGGTCCAGGCACCATTGATCTTGATCATGACGACTACCGGTCCCAGTAGCATCGCTTGAAGCCCAGATGCTTGTGGGTTTGGGGCAAAGATGCTAGCCAGCGGCCAGAAAAATTTCCGCAAAGGATGCGACTGAATGTCCGACGAAACTCAGGGCGGCACAGCCCCACAGGCCAATGCGCCCTCCATGAACATGGTCGGCCAGTATATCCGCGACCTTAGCTTCGAAAATCCCGGTGCACCGGGTTCGATCATGCTGGGCGGCGGCAATCCGGCTTTCAACGTGTCCATTTCGGTTGCCGTCAAGAAGCAGTCCGACGACATCTATGCGGTTGAACTGACCCTCAATGCCAAGGCCAATCGTGAAGCCACGGTGCTGTTCAACGTCGAGCTCGTTTATGGCGGCGTGTTCCGTCTCAAGAACGTGCCTGAGACCACCCTCAGCCAATTGCTGATGATCGAGTGCCCGCGCCTGATCTTCCCATTCGCGCGCCAGGTTTTGGCGAGCGTCACGCAGCAGGGCGGTTTCCCGCCGCTGATGATGGAGCCGGTCGATTTCGCCTCGATCTACCGCCAGAACCTTGCGGCTCTAGCCGCAAAGCAAGGCGCGGCGCCAACAACTGACCAGCCGAACTGAGTTTTTCCTTACGTATGCCGAGGCCCTGAACTCCGGTTCGGGGCCTCTTGCTATTCGGCTGCCGTGCTGATCGGGTCGGCGTACTGCGCCCAGATCGCCTCGTCGCCCAGTTTTTCGACAAAGGCTTTGTGCGCTGCCAATTCTTGCGGGCTGATGCGTGGCGGAAGGGGATTGGGCCGGGGCCGTGCCACCACACGGGCTGCAATGGCGTCCGCACCGGAAATGCGATTCTCGGCGATCAACGCCAGGCTCACCTGCTTGCCGCCGATCAGCTCGAGATAGACTTCCGCCAAGATTTCGCTATCGAGCAGCGCGCCGTGCAATGTCCGACGTGAATTGTCGATCCCATAGTGCTTGCACATGGCATCAAGGCTCACCCGGGCGCCTGGATGTTTCTCACGCGCCAGCATGACCGTATCGAGCACTGGATTGGTTAGCGGGCGCCGCCCAATGCGCTCTAGTTCGGCGTTGAGAAATCCCATGTCGAACGAAGCGTTGTGGATGATGAGTTGGGCATCGCCGATAAAGGTGAGAAAATCCTCGGCCACGGCTTTGAACAGCGGCTTGTCGCGCAGGAAGTCGTCGCTTAGCCCATGCACGCGGAACGCCTCTTCGGGCATCGAGCGTTCGGGGTTGATATAGACGTGGTAATGCCGGCCCGAAGGGATGTGGTTGATCAATTCCACGCAGCCGATTTCCACCAGCCGATCGCCCGTAGCAGGTGAAAGGCCGGTCGTTTCGGTGTCGAGGACGATCTCGCGGTTCACTGCTTGCGTTCTCTTGCTCTGATGCTGGCAACTAGCGCCGCCACCATGGCGACAGTTTGCTCCAGCGGCAGGCCAGTGTAGAACACATAAGTGGCCCGCGCTTTCTTTTCTGCCTGCGGCAGCTGCCGGGCAAGGATCGTCTCGAGCTTTTCCCCGCTCATTCCGTCGCGCGCCAGGGCGCGCTCGCGCTGGATGGTCTCCTCGACCCAGGTCACCCCTATAGCATCAAACCCATATTCATGCCCGCTTTCGAACAACAGCGGCACTTCGACAACGGCGAGCGCCATACCCCCCTGCTCCGCCTCATCCAGGAACTCCGCTATTTTTTTTCGCACGAGCGGATGAACGACCGCTTCCAGCTGTTTAAAAATTTCGGGGTCTGCCGCAAGCTTGCGGGAAAGCTCTTGCTTGTCGATGACGCCGTTCTTGGCCACACCGGGAAACAGCGCCTCGACGACTGGAACCGCCTCCCCCGCATAAAGCTCGGCAACCGCTTGGTCAGCTGAAAACACTGGCACGCCAAGATCGGCAAAAGCCTTGAGCACCGTCGACTTGCCTGTTGCTATGGAGCCGGTCAGTCCGATCCGCCACATACTCAATGCCCCAATGTCATTTCTATCTTGGCACGCAGGCCGGCATCGACGTGTGGCCGCACGCCGAACCAAGCCTCAAAGCCCGGTACCGCCTGATGCAGGAGCATTCCAAGACCATCGACCGTTCGGAGCCCGAGCGCCTTGGCATCGGCAAGGAGCGACGTTTCGAGCGGCACATAGACGATGTCGGTCACCAACGCCGACTTGGGCAGCAAGGCAAGGTTCATGTTTTCAAACCGGCTGCCATGCATGCCAATGGACGTGGTGTTTACAACCAGGCCTGCAAGTGGTGCGATGTCGTTGAAAGCTTCGAGGGGCGCAATAGATATCGGTCCCGGCAGTTCTGCCGCTAGCTTTTCCGCCGTCTCGCGCGTCCGGTTCAGCACAACAATCGAGCCGATCTTGCGGCTTTCTAGCGCCACCAGGATCGCCCGCGAGGCGCCCCCTGCCCCGAGGACGATCGCCGTTTCCAAGCCGTCCGACCATCCCGGCGCACCCGCGTCGAGATTGCCCAAGAACCCAAGATAGTCTGTGTTGGTCCCATGCACCCGGCCGTCATCGATCACGAGCGTATTCACCGCACCAATAGTGCTCGCCAGCGGATCGACGCTGTCGCACAACGCAAACACCGCTTCCTTGTGCGGGATGGTGACATTACCGCCAGCGAACTCTCCCTGCCGCAGCCGCTCGAAAAATCGCGGTAGATCATCCGGCGCGACATCGATCGCCTCATAACTGGCGTCCAGACCATGCGCTGCAATCCAGGTGCCGTGTATAAGCGGGGAGCGGGAATGGTTGATCGGATGGCCGATCACGAAAGCCTTGGTGGTCACTGGAGCGTCTCGGGCGCAAATTCGCGCAGGGCTGCCAAGAGCGGCAGCAGGGGCAATCCCACAATCGTAAAGTAATCGCCGCTTACCGTTTCAAACAAGCGGATGGATGGTCCCTCCAGCCGGTACCCCCCGACGGAGGACAGCACCGCATCGCCCTCGCGCGCCAGCACATCGTCCCGCTCGGCTGGCGTAAACTCCCGCAGGGTGAGTTCGGCCGTTTCCACACCGGACCACACCAATAGCCCATCCCGCACCAGCGCGACCCCGGCATTGAGCCTGTGCGTCTTGCCCCGCAGCCGCTCCAACTGTGCAGCGGCAGCTGCCCGATCAGCCGGCTTGTGCAAAAGCTCCGTGCCCAGGCTCAGCGTCTGGTCCGCCCCGATCACCAATGCGCCGGGATGACTCGCCGATACATCGATTGCCTTGCGTTGCGCCAGAAGCAGCGCCACATCCCGTCCATTACCCCCAGCCTCGATGGCGTTGCGTTCAAGGCCCCGCTCGTCGATAGCAGCGGGCACTGATGAAAACACCAAACCTGCCTGTTCCAGCAAGGCTTTACGGGTTTGGCTCTGTGATGCGAGGATCAACATGGGAGCCATGTTTTCCACACTGTCATCCCCAGCTCAACCCCAAGCTGTGTTCTTGACTCATGACTTTTGCCCTTGTGCCGATTTGTTCGACTTAGTTACCAAAAGATTAACAGCTGGAGTCTACTGGCATTCGATAGAGGGTGGGGATAATTGCGAGGAGAAGCACTGGATCATTCCCAAGGGTCCCCGATCAGTTCTGCACACGCAAAAAGAGAATCATTGACTCCGGAGTCAACCCGTTAAGCCTTCGTTAACCATTGTGGCAGAGCTCTGTGCTCAAACGATTCACAATCCACTTAAGCTTTGATTAACCATGACCCTGCGCGCTTGTGCCGCCACGCGGGCAATTGTGGAGAGCGCTGAATTGGCTCAAAACACCGCCATGATAATACAAATACCAAGCAAGAAAGACTCTTTAGGGGGTTTGGAAGGGAAGACGGTCTTGACCCACAAGCCCCTGCTCGCAGCAATTCTGGGAGAGCGCCAGGAGCGCCCACCGCTCTGGATCATGCGCCAGGCCGGCCGCTATCTGCCCGAGTATCGCGCAGTCCGCACCAAGGCGCAGAATTTCCTAGACCTTTGCTACAATCCAGAGCTTGCAACCGAAGTAACGCTACAGCCTTTGCGCCGCTTCGACCTAGACGCTGCGATCCTGTTCTCGGATATCCTCGTCATACCTGATGCCCTTGGCCAGTCGGTTCGCTTTGAACAAGGCGAAGGTCCACTTCTTGCACCTCTGAACGCCGAAAGTGTCGCGCAGCTCAAGCGGGAACGCCTGCTCGGGCATCTGGCGCCTGTGCTGGAGACGGTACGGCGCCTGAGGGCGACGCTGACGCCTGGTAAGACCCTGATCGGCTTCTGCGGCTCTCCCTGGACAGTCGCGACCTATATGATCGGCGGCCGCGGCTCGACGGATCAGGCGGCCGCGCGCCTCTTCGCCCTTCGCCATCCCGAAGCGTTCAACCAGCTCATCGATATTCTTGTCCAAGCCAGCATTGATTATCTCGTCGCCCAGTTGGAAGCGGGCGCTGATGTGGTGCAATTGTTTGAAAGCTGGGCGCTCAACCTTGATGACCAAGCTTTTGCCGAGCGGGTGATCGAACCAAACCGCCGCATCGTCCAAGGCATCCGCGCGCGCATTCCCAACGCGCCCATCATCGGCTTTCCCCGTGGCGCTGCTGGAAATCTTGCTAAGTATGCAGCGCTTACCGGCGTCAATGCGCTTGGCCTCGATTACGCCACGCCGCTCGACTTTGCCGCCAAGCACCTGCCGGCCGTTCTGCCCGTCCAAGGTAATCTCGACCCTCTTCGTCTCGTCGCCGGTGGCCCACAGCTCGATCATCGGATTGACGAGATCATCACTGCCTTCGCCGACCGCCCGCACATCTTCAACCTGGGCCACGGCATAGTACCCGAAACGCCAATCGAGCATGTCGCCCGCCTCGTCAGCCGCGTCAAAAACGGCTAAGCCGCTTCTCTAAACATCGGAGTTTGCTTCATGGAGTGGGTCAAGGCGTTGCACGTCATCTCTGTCATCGCCTGGATGGCCGGCATGCTCTATCTGCCGCGTCTTTTTGTATACCATACTGTGGCTGAAATCGGCTCCGACAAGTCGGAAACCTTCAAGATCATGGAGCGGCGCCTGCTCCGCGGCATCATCAACCCCGCAATGATCGCCACCTACTTCTTTGGCTTTTGGCTGGTCTTGAGCGGCTGGGTCGATGCAGGGTCCACCTGGCTTCACCTCAAGATAGTCTTCGTACTGCTGCTGACGGCGTGCCATGGTGTCCTAGCCAAACACACCAGGCTCTTTGCCGAGGACAAGAACACCAAGTCGCAGAAATATTTTCGTATTCTGAACGAAGTGCCAACCGTTCTGATGATCGTCATTGTTGTTCTGGTGGTCGTCAAACCCTTCTAGGCAGGCCTGTTTCACGTGAATCTGCCGCTTCAAGACGCGTTTCTGTCTTGAATTTGGCGCAGCGACGGGTTATGTCGCTTTAACGCATCCCAAACTCAAGCTGACTTCCCAAGTCGCTGCGCGGTGCCTACCCCTCCCAAATAGACTTGCCGTCCAGATTTCCCTCAAGGGTTTATCCGCTACATGCAGAATATGAAGCTCAGCGAGCTCAAGGCCAAATCTCCGGCCGAATTGTTGGTGTTCGCCGAAGAACACGAGGTCGAAAACGCTTCGACCATGCGCAAACAAGAACTAATGTTTGCGATCCTTAAGGAACTGGCCGCTCAGGAAGTGGACATCACCGGCGAAGGCGTCGTTGAAGTTCTTCCCGACGGTTTTGGTTTCCTACGGTCCCCTGATGCTAATTACCTGCCGGGCCCTGACGATATCTATGTCAGCCCGTCGCAGATCCGCCGCTTCGGTTTGCGCACCGGCGACACGGTTGAAGGCCAAATCCGCTCGCCCAAGGATGGCGAACGCTATTTCGCGCTTCTCAAAGTCAACACGATCAATTTCGAAGACCCCGAAGCCGTCCGCCATAAGGTCAACTTCGACAATCTAACGCCGCTTTATCCCGAAGAGCGGCTGCGTATGGAACTGCCCGATCCAACTTTGAAGGATCGCTCGGCGCGTTTGCTCGATTTGGTGGCCCCACTCGGCAAAGGCCAACGAGCCTTGATTGTCGCGCCACCACGTACCGGTAAGACGGTATTGTTGCAAAATATTGCACAATCGATCGCGACTAATCACCCTGAATGTTACCTTATCGTTCTCCTGATAGACGAACGCCCCGAGGAAGTTACGGATATGCAGCGCTCGGTGCGCGGCGAAGTTATCTCCTCGACTTTCGACGAACCGGCATCGCGCCACGTTCAGGTCGCCGAGATGGTGATCGAAAAGGCCAAACGCCTAGTCGAACACAAGCGGGATGTGGTTATCCTCCTCGATTCCATTACGCGCCTCGGCCGTGCCTACAACACTGTCGTGCCAAGCTCCGGCAAGGTGTTGACCGGTGGTGTGGACGCCAATGCCCTACAGCGCCCCAAGCGGTTCTTCGGTGCGGCACGCAACATTGAAGATGGCGGCTCGCTCACCATTATATCTACGGCGCTGATCGATACTGGTTCGCGCATGGACGAAGTGATCTTTGAAGAATTCAAGGGTACTGGTAACTCGGAAATCATCCTTGATCGCAAGGTCGCGGACAAGCGGATCTTCCCTGCGCTGGACATCACCAAGTCCGGCACCCGTAAGGAAGAGCTCTTGGTCGAGTCTGACATCCTCAAAAAGATGTATGTCCTTCGCCGTATCCTCAATCCAATGGGCACGATCGACGCCATGGAATTCCTGATGGACAAGGTACGTCAGACCAAGACCAATTCCGATTTCTTCGATTCGATGAATACCTAGGAGCCTTGGTCCGAAAAGTGGCAATCCGATTTCGGATCGATCGAACCTTCGACGAAAACCATATGGGCGTGCTGCACTCTGCAGCCGCCCATAGTGTTGTCTGAGCCATGCAGTCGGGTGACACCATTGTGGCGCTGTCTTCTGGGGCACCGCCCTCTGGCGTAGCCATCATCAGGCTCTCGGGCCCTGCGGTTCGCACGATCCTCATGAGCATCGCCGGTGTCGTGCCAGAGCCGCGCCGGCTAGTGCTGCGGCCTATCGGGAAGGACTCCCTGCTCGATCGGGGCTTGGTCGCTTACTTTCCCTCGCCTTACAGTTTTACGGGAGAAGACTGCGCCGAATTCCAGGTGCACGGCTCTCCAGCGGGGGTGCGTGCGATCCTCAAGCAAGTTATTGGTCTGGGCGCACGACTAGCCGAAGCAGGTGAATTCACCCGTCGCGCTTTCGAGAACGGTAAGCTCGATCTGGTCGAGATCGAAGGCTTGGGCGATCTTCTGGAGGCAGAAACCGAAAATCAGCGCCGGCAAGCAATCTCCCGCTTTGAAGGCGGCCTCACCGCACAGATTGATCTTTGGCGGAACACCCTGCTCGACCTTCGTGCTGAAATTGAAGCGCGTCTCGATTTTTCCGATGAAGGGGACGTAGAAGACGCCCTGCCCGTTCAGTTCGGCTCATCCATCGTTCGTCTTCGTGACACGATTGAAACGGCTCTCCGCACAGTAGAGCACGGGCGAATCGTGCGCGAAGGTATTCGGGTTGCATTGGCTGGACCGCCGAACGCTGGCAAATCTAGCCTGCTCAATGCCCTCGCCAGATCCGAAATCGCCATCGTCACCGACGAAGCTGGAACCACACGCGACGTCCGCGAAGTGCCGCTGGACATTAAGGGTCAACTCTTCATTCTCCTGGACCTCGCTGGCCTGCGCAGAACCGACAGCAAAGCCGAAGCGGAAGGCGTCAGACGCGCCTACCAAGCTATTGAGCATGCTGACATTGTTCTATGGCTAATTGCGCCAGATACAGCCGCAATAGCTGAACCTTCCACGCAAGGGATCATCCTTACAGTCGGCACTAAAGCTGATTTGGACAGAGTAGCCGCTGCGGAGCTTGTTATTTCCACCACGTCCGGGATTGGACTAATGGAACTACAAGAAAAGCTTCATGAGCTTGGTCAAAGTTTAGGTTCAGGTGAACCTACACTATTGAGCCGTGAACGAGATCGCTTGGCATTAACAGCCGCCCTTGACGAACTCCGTTCCGCCTCCCAAAAATTAGATATGCCTGAACTCGCTGCTGAAAGCCTGCGACGTGCCTCTCATGCCCTAGAGCGTTTGATTGGCCGCCTCGACGCAGAACGGGTGCTTGATCGCCTCTTTTCCAGTTTCTGCATCGGCAAATGACTCACGTGAAACAATGGCAGCAAGCGTGCGTGATCACCCGTCGATTGATTCACGTGAAACATTGGACTATGCAGCGTGGCTTGGAGATGAGCCATGACTGACTACGCTGTTATCGTTGTTGGCGGCGGACATGCCGGATGTGAAGCGGCAGCAGCGTCCGCGCGACTTGGCGTGCCAACTGCCTTAATCACGCATCAGTTCGCAACAATTGGTGAAATGACCTGCAACCCCGCAATTGGTGGTTTAGGCAAGGGACATCTTGTTCGTGAGATCGACGCCCTGGACGGCCTCATGGGTCGCGTAGCTGACCAAGCCGGCATACAGTTCCGTCTCCTAAACCGGCGCAAAGGTCCCGCCGTCCGTGGACCTCGCGCGCAGGCCGACCGCAAGCTCTATCGACAAGCTATGCAGGCGGCGCTCCTGGCGCAGGCTAACCTGGACATCATCGAAGGCGAAGTCGACGATATCGTCACCAGCGATGGTCAGGTGTCTGGCGTTCGACTTCTCGATGGCAGTCAATATGGGACCAAAGCTGTTGTCCTGACCACCGGCACATTTTTGCGCGGCCTCATTCATCGTGGCGAGGAGACAATCCCAGCCGGACGCCTGGGTGAAAAGCCGGTGCTCGGATTGTCGACGCGCCTAGAGAATCTTGGACTACAACTCGGTCGTTTGAAGACCGGCACGCCTGCCCGTCTAGCCTCAAGCTCGATCGACTACAGTAATCTTGAAGCTCAGCCTGGCGACACGCCTCCCGAGCCATTTTCGTCCCTCACGACCGAAATCACGACGCCCCAGATCAGCTGCCACATTACACGCACCACATCCGAAACGCACAGGATTATCGCGAATAATCTGCACCGCTCGGCCATGTACTCCGGCCGTATCCAAAGCCGTGGCCCGCGCTACTGTCCTTCCATCGAAGACAAGATCGTCCGGTTCGCCGATCGTGATAGCCACCAGATCTTCCTCGAACCCGAAGGTCTGGACGACGATACCGTCTACCCGAACGGCCTCTCGACGTCGCTTCCCGCCGATGTTCAGGAAGCATTCTTGCGCTCCATGCCTGGGCTGGAGAACGTTCGGATCATTCGGCCGGGCTATGCAATTGAGTACGATTACGTCGATCCACGGGAACTCCGGCCAACGCTGGAAGTGAAGCGGCAGCCTGGGCTCTACCTAGCCGGTCAGATCAACGGCACAACCGGATACGAAGAAGCAGGGGCCCAGGGTTTGCTCGCGGGCGCCAATGCGGCCCTCGCAAGTTCCGGCCAAGATCCATTTATTCTCTCGCGCACGGAGAGCTATTTGGGCGTTATGATCGATGATCTGGTGACGCGCGGCGTATCCGAACCGTACCGAATGTTCACCTCTCGTGCTGAATTCAGGCTGCACCTGCGCGCCGATAACGCCGACCAAAGGCTGACGCCTCTTGGCATCCAGAAAGGTGTGGTAGAACAGGCTCGCTACGAACTATTCGCCGTCAAGCAACAAGCCCTAAACTCCGGGCGTATGCTTTTAAAGAATTTAACGGTATCACCGACGAGTGCCCGTACGGTGGGGATCAGCATCAATCAAGATGGCAAGATGCGCTCGGCGTTTGAACTTTTGTCCTACCCTGATGTAGCCGCAAACGATGTTATTCGGGTTTGGCCGGAGATTGGTCAGGTAAGACCGGCTATTCTTGAGCAGCTGATTGTTGATGCGCAGTATGCAGTTTACCTTGATCGGCAACGCAGTGACATAGAAGCGGTCAAGCGTGACGAGCAGAAGAACATACCTGACAGTTTGGACTATGCAGCCATTCCAGGCTTATCTATGGAACTGCGCAACAAGCTGGCAAGCGCACGACCTCAAACGATCGCGCAAGCGCAGGCTCTTGACGGCATGACTCCAGCAGCTATTACCTTGCTGCTTGCTGTCATCCGCAAAGGACAGCAAAAGCTGCAAGCGGCAAGTTGACGGCCAACAAAGTTCTTCTAGCACCGTATCAGCAACACTTCACCAGGCCTTTAAACAAGGTTTGCGCTGATCTGGAACACTATGCTCAACTCTTGCGCAAATGGCAGCCAGTGCAGAATCTTGTTTCACGTGAAACAATGGAGGAGCTCTGGTCACGTCACTTTATCGACAGCCTGCAAATTCTCAGCCTGTTGAACTCGGATGATCTCGAGTTTTTGGATTTCGGCAGTGGAGGAGGGTTTCCAGCGCTTCCCTTGGCTATCGCCCTTAAAGATGATGCCCATCATTTTACGCTTGTCGAGCCGAACAGCCGCAAAGTCAGTTTCTTGCGCACTGTTGCACGTGAACTGGGTCTCAACGTGAACAGTCTGCTGACGCGAAGTGACCAAATGACACCTGATATGGTGCCAAATGCTAACGTGATTACGTCACGCGCCCTAGCCTCGCTACCTCAACTTTGCACATGGATAGCGCCATTCTTTAAGCCTCAGACCCGCGCCATTCTGCACAAAGGCCGGGAACATGTTGATGAGCTCGAACAAACAGTTCCGCTTTGGAACTTTGACGTGCTATTAACCAGGAGTGACACTGATCCGAGCGGTGTTCTCCTCACGCTACAAAATCTGCGTGCGAAACAATTAGTTAGCGGCGAGCGAGCTGGAGGCCGAATTGGTGCCCCGTATTCTGACCCTGGCAAATCAAAAAGGCGGCGTAGGTAAAACTACTACCGCCATCAACCTTGCAACGGCTCTCGCCGCTATTGGCGAGCGCGTGCTCATCGTCGACCTCGACCCGCAAGGCAACGCTTCCACCGGCCTAGGTATCTCCCGCACCGATCGAGAAGTCTCGTCCTATGATCTCCTGGTCGGCGAAGCTACGGTCGCTGAAGCCGCCATCATGACTAGCGTTCCCAATGTCGCAATTGTCCCCTCGACGATGGATTTGCTGGGGGTCGAGTTAACCATTGCCGGGCAGGCGGACCGCGCCTTCAAGCTCCGCAATGCATTCAAGCAATTGAGCGATCTTACCATTAACGACAGGCCGGTCAGCTATATCTTGATCGATTGCCCACCGTCACTGAACCTTCTCACCATCAACTCGCTTGTCGCTGCTGACGCAGTTTTAGTTCCGCTTCAGTGCGAGTTTTTTGCGCTAGAAGGTTTGAGCCAACTGCTTCAGACTATTGAGCAAATTCGTTCAACCTTGAACCCGCGCCTATCGATCCAGGGTGTGGTGATGACCATGTTCGACAAACGCAACAACCTCAGCGAGCAGGTGTTGCAGGATGTGCGCAGCGAAATGGGCGCGCTCGTCTATGACACCGTTATCCCCCGTAATGTCCGGCTGAGTGAGGCGCCGTCCTATGGAAAACCAGCACTGCTGTACGATTTGAAGTGCGCCGGAAGCCAAGCCTATCTGCGTCTTGCCACCGAAGTCATCCGCCGCGAGCGGCAACTCAACGCCGCATAGGAGGCTGCCTTGAACGAACGACCAACTCGACTCGGCCGTGGTCTAGCGGCGCTGATCGGTGACATGGCGACCATCGAAGGCGCACGTGTGACGGAAACAGGTGGTATCAAGAAGCTGCCGGTTGACTTCATCATCGGCAACCGCGCCAACCCGCGCCGCACCTTCAATGTCGAGCAGCTCGAAGAGCTGACCAATTCGATCCGCGAAAAAGGCATAATGCAGCCTTTGCTCGTCCGGCCAAGTGAAGACCCCCACATCTTTGAAATTATCGCCGGCGAACGCCGCTGGCGCGCTGCTCAGAAAGCAGGGCTGCACGAGGTACCGGTCATCATCCGCGAGGTAGATGATAAGGAAGCTCTAGAGCTGGCCATAATCGAGAATGTCCAGCGTGCCGATCTTAATCCCCTCGAAGAAGCGATGGGTTACGGGCAACTTATCGAGCAGTTCGATTATACTCAGCAGGACCTTGCCCAGGTCATCGGTAAAAGCCGGTCGCATGTGGCCAATACATTGCGCCTCCTCCGCTTGCCGGAAGACGTTCGCGAAATGGTCTCGAGCGGTGCCCTTACTGCGGGTCACGCGCGTACCTTGATCACCGCAGAGGATCCTGCCGCATTGGCTCGCCAGATCGTCGCTGGGGGCCTTTCTGTGCGCGACGCCGAGGCGCTAAGCCAACAGCGCGATGTTGGATCCAAGAAGACAAAGCTAGCGACCGGTGCCGATCGCGATCCGGACACTTTAGCACTGGAGCGTCGCCTGTCGGATGCTTTGGGTCTATCAGTGTCGGTCGCGCATCACGATCGCGGCGGCAAGCTGGAAATCCGGTACAAGACTCTGGAGCAGCTAGACGGCATCTGCGTCAAGCTGACTGGGCATTCCAGCTAAGCTAATGCGCTGCCGCCATCATGCAGATGGCGAGCAATGTCCGGCGTAGGCCGACTTCGGCGAGTGCCGGGCGCCGGCGGGTTTCTGCCGTTGTTTGCAAAATGCGCTCTGACGCCGTTGCAAGAGCCGCATCGCCCCACAATCGCAATTGCTGCTCCAATGCACCGATGCGCGAGAAGTGCGGTTTAGGCCGCAGTCCTTCCAGTACCGATCTTGGGCTCTTGCCAAGATCCACCTCGGTTCGCCAGCGCCGTAGATTGGCAAAGTGGATGGTGCACATCGCCAGAAGTCGTTGCACATCGACGGCTGCGGACAAGGCACGATTAAGCGCCAGCTCAAGCCTTTCGGCGTGCCCGCCTGCAGCCGCATCGAGAATGGCGTCGATCACCAGCATGCCATTATCAGCACAAAGCAGGAGCACGTCTTCCCGGCTTAGCTCTTTCTTTTCCGCTGCATAGAGGCTGAGCTTCTCCAACTCCCGCCGTGTGATCTCCCGGTCATTGCCCAAGATTTCACGCAAGGTAGACACCACATCCGCATCGGCCCGAATTGCCTGCTGGTTGAATGTTTCACGGATCAGCGCCTGGAGCGTCTCATCGCTATCCGGGTAGCAGGGCAGGGCGCGGCCGAACTTCGCCGCTTCTACCAAAGCCCGCAATGCATCCTTTGGGGCCAAATTGCCGGCCTCCAGCACAATAGCGGCGCCGTTCGGATCATCACGCAATTCGCTCAGCGTCATAACGAGAGTTTTGGAAGCGCCGCGAACGCGTACTATCCGCTTGCCGCCAAAAAGCGACATGGTCTTGGCTTCCACCGCCAACAGTGACGGATCAGCGTCCAGTTCGGCGCCTTCCAGCGAAACGATGCTTGCCGATTGCGGGTCGTCTTCGGCCAGCTTGCGGATCAAGCGCTGTGCGGTCTCCCGAACAAGACCGGTATCGGGACCATAGGCGAGGAAAATGCCCTCGGAGATGTCAGGCCGAACGAGAAATCGCGCAACCTCATGGGCCTTAAGTGCCGCCATCAGCGGCTCGCACCTGCCAAAATGGCGAGGCGGAGGGACTCGGCAGCGGCTCTGGCGGCGCGTTCCGCTGCTTCCTCCTGGGCGTTGCGGTCGGCCAGAACCTGATCATTACGGGTGTATTGCGCCGTTGCGCGCCGCGTGAAGGTCCTGGCAGGAGCAGCGCTGCCGTCGCGTGGGGTGATCGTCAAAGTCGCTGTGACCGTCACTTCCATTGATTTGCTAGGATTGTCGGTCCGCGACAGCATTGTTTCGCTAAACGTCGGCACAAGAACAACAGACGCCAGCGGCGCTGTTGGGTTGGTAGACTGGCCAAGCCGCAGCGAAAGCTCCTGATAGACAACCTGCTCCAATCGGCTGTTTGGCTTCGCGTAGGACAAACTCATCGATGTCTGCACGGCAGAATCGTTGCTGTAAACCGGTGCAAAGCTGCTGCATCCCGCAAGCAATCCGATCGATGCCAGCATTCCAGCAAGAAGCGCAGAACGGCGCACGGCGTTAAACAACGACATTGACGATCCTGTTTGGCACAACGACGATCTTCTTTGGCGGCTTGCCCTCCAGAATGCGGACAATTTCGTCCAGAGACAAGACACGTTGTTCGATATCGCTGTTCGCCAACCCCTTGGCTACTGTGATTTCGCTCCGGCGCTTGCCGTTCACCTGCACCGGCATGGTGACCTCGTCATCCACCAGCAGGGCAGCCTCGACCTCGGGCCAGACCGCGTCGGCCACTAGCCCTTGCTTGCCCAAAGCTTCCCAGCAGGTTTCCGCCAGATGGGGCATCATGGGCGCGATCAATTGCACCAGGTAATTGACCCCTTCTTCCAGCGCGGGCAGGCGTGCAGCGGGGGCGGCGCTCACCAATCCTGAGGAGCGTACCAAGGCGTTGGTCAACTCATAGATCTGCGCAACGGCGCGATTGAATCGCAAGCCCTCGATATCTTCGGCCACATTGTGCACGGCACGGTGTACGATCTTGCGCAGCGTCAAGCCTTCTGCGTCCACTGCGGTGGGCGTCAGATCAGCCGCCTGCTGCCGCAATGCGATGGTGTCGCTCACCAGACGCCATACACGCTGCTGGAAGCGGCTCGCGCCTTCAACGCCCGCTTCGGTCCATTGCACGTCACGCTCCGGCGGGGAGTCCGATAGCATGAACCAGCGCGCAGTGTCGGCACCATAGGTGGCAACGATCTCGTCAGGATCGACCACATTCCGTTTGGATTTGCTCATCTTTTCCACTGAGCCGATCGCGATTGGCTCGCCGGATTGCAGATGCTTGGCGGTCCGCGTTTCGCCTATAGCTTCAAGCACCACATCGACCGGCGCCACCCACTCGCCTTGTGGTGATTTGTAGGTTTCGTGTGTCACCATGCCTTGAGTAAAGAGCCCCTTGAATGGCTCATCCAATCCCAAATGGCCAGTCGCTTTCATCGCTCGGGTGAAATAGCGCGAGTAGAGCAGGTGCAAAATCGCATGTTCTACCCCGCCGATATACTGGTCCACCGGCAGCCAGCGATCCGCAATGGCAGGCTCGGTCGGTGTTGCGGCATGTGGTGAGGTGAAGCGTGCAAAATACCAGGACGAGTCGACGAACGTATCCATAGTGTCGGTTTCGCGCCGGGCCGAAGCGCCGCATTGGGGGCAGTGCACATGCTTCCACGTTGGATGATGGTCCAGCGCGTTGCCCGGCTTGTCGAAGGTCACGTCCTCGGGCAGGACCACCGGCAGATCTTTCTTAGGCACCGGAATGGTGCCGCAGACCTCGCAGTGGATCACGGGAATAGGACAACCCCAGTACCGTTGGCGCGATACGCCCCAGTCGCGCAGCCGGTACTGCGTCTGCGCCTTGCCCCAGCCATTCTGCTCGAACAGGGCCAGCGTCCGGTCCATCGCTTCTTGGCAGGTGATTTCCGTCCCGGGCTCGCCATACCATTGCACATAGCGCACGGTCTGCGTCTTGGCCGGCACAAAGGCGGTATTGCCAACCGCCTCATCGCTATCCAGCGGCTTGAAGACATCGATTACCGGAAGATTGTACTTGCGGGCGAAATCCAAGTCGCGCTGGTCATGCGCCGGGCAGCCGATGATCGCGCCGGTGCCATAGTCCAATAGCACGAAATTGGCGATGAACAGGGGCAGCTCCCAATTGGGATCAGCCGGGTGAAGTGCCTTTATGCCTGTATCAAAGCCCAGCTTTTCGGCTTGCTCGATGGCCGCCTCCGAGGTGCCCAGTCGCATGCACTGAGCATTGAATTCGGCGATCTCAGGATTGGTGTCGCCCAGCGCCTTGGCCAGCGGGTGATCTGCTGCAATGGCAGCAAAGGTCGGCCCGCGCATCGTATCGGCGCGCGTGGTGTAAACCGGCAGGGCGCTAAAGCTGGCGGGAGCGCCCTTGAGTCCAAATTCGAACGCGAGTCCCTGGCTCTTGCCAATCCAGTTGCGCTGCATGGTGCGCACTTTCTCAGGCCATTCAGTCAACCCGTCCAGTGCCTCCAACAGATCCTCGGCATAGTCGGAGATCTTGAAGAACCATTGCGTCAGATCGCGCTGCTCGACGAGAGCGCCTGAGCGCCAGCCACGCCCGTCAATAACCTGCTCATTTGCCAGGACGGTCATGTCGACCGGGTCCCAATTGACCTTGGACTGCTTGCGCGTGACCAGGCCCGCTTCCATCATGTCGATAAACATCGACTGCTGGTGCTGATAGTACTCCGGCTCGCAGGTCGCGATTTCGCGCGTCCAATCGATGGACAAACCCATCGATTGTAGTTGCGCCTTCATCGCGCCGATATTCTGCCGCGTCCAGGTGCCCGGATGGGTCTTGCGCTCAATGGCAGCATTTTCAGCAGGTAGGCCAAAAGCATCCCATCCCATGGGGTGCAGGACGTTGCGGCCCTTGGCGCGGTAGTAGCGCGCCACCACATCGCCCATGGAATAATTGCGCACATGGCCCATATGAATTCGGCCGGAAGGGTAGGGGAACATCTCGAGCACGTAATAGGGCTCGCGCGGATCGTCATTGGAGGCAACAAAGCTCTGGCGGTCGGCCCAGATCTTTTGCCATTTCGGTTCCATTTCGCGCGGATTGTAGCGTTCGCCGCTCACTATGCTTGTCCTTGAATGATTTGCCGGAAGCGCACGCAACAGGCGGTGCAGCTTGCCTTTATGCAGGATTTTGGCTACCGGACCATCACCAGAAATCCCCCTCAAGGTCAACAGGAACAGCCACAAAGCATGGACAGTGCGCCCCCTGCCAGTCTCATCGAGATCCTGCGGCGCATAGCCGTGGCACACGAACGGTTCGGCGCACCGCCGGAGCGGGTGCAACTCATTGCGGTTTCCAAGACCTTTGACGCCGAAGCAATCGAGCCCTTCCTTGCTGTCGGGCAGCGCGTGTTCGGGGAAAACCGTGTTCAGGAAGCGCAAGGCAAGTGGCCGGCGCTCAAGGCGCGCTATCCCGATATCGAGCTGCACCTTATCGGACCGTTGCAGACCAACAAGGCCCGCGACACCGTTGCGCTCTTTGACTGCATCCAGACGCTCGATCGCGACAAGCTTGCTGCCGTGCTGGCATCTGAAATGAAGCGCCAGGGGCGATCCTTGCCGTGCTTTATCCAAGTCAATATCGGGCTGGAGCCACAAAAGGCCGGTATTGCGCCCAGTGAAACGCTCGCCTTTGTAGAGCAATGCCGAAATGTGCATGGGCTCAAAATTGTGGGCCTTATGTGCATTCCGCCCGACGACGTGCCGGCTGGCCCATACTTCGCTCATCTTGCCGGTCTTGCCCGAGCTTGCGGTCTCTCCCAACTCTCCATGGGCATGAGCGGCGATTTCGAAACGGCCATCGCAATGGGCGCAACCCACGTCCGCGTAGGTTCTGCGCTATTTGGCACCCGGCTGCCTATCAGCGGCTAAGCACTTGGTTTTTCGGCAAGCCAGCCCCAAATAACTGCAACTTGTTGCCAACATGCATCGTTGCTGTGAGCGATAAACCCGTTGTGACCAGCCAGCCGCTAGCTTGTCTTTCGTGTGAGCAAAGCTTGGTGGCGCGCATACGACCGGAGAGACTGAATGAATAAGAGACGCATCCTGCTCGTGGACGACGATGCAGACCTGCGCCAAACCCTGGTCGAACAACTCGAAACGCACAACGAGTTTGATATTCTCCAAGCGGGTACGGCCAACGACGCGCTCAAGACCACGCGTGAAAACAATGTCGATCTGATGATCCTTGACGTGGGCTTGCCCGACATGGATGGGCGCGAAGCAGTCAAGGTCTTGCGCAGCGAAGGGTTCAAGAGCCCCATCCTGATGCTGACCGGTCATGACACCGACGCTGACCAGATCCGCGGGCTTGAATCAGGCGCCAACGATTACCTGACCAAGCCCTTCCGCTTCCCCGTGCTGCTTGCGCGTATTAATGCCGCCCTGCGCCAGCATGATCAGAGCGAGGACGTTGTCTTCACAATTGGCCATTATAGCTTCCAGCCCTCTGCCAAGTTGCTTGAGACCAATGACGGGAACAAGGTGCGCCTGACGGACAAGGAAACATCGATCCTCAAATATCTTTACCGGCAGGGCCCCAAGACCATCACGCGCGATATCCTCCTCAAGGAAGTTTGGGGCTACAACAATCGCGTGACGACCCATACCCTCGAGACCCACATCTATCGCCTGCGCCAAAAGATAGAACGCGATCCCTCCAATGCCCGGCTTCTGGTCACCGAAGAGGGTGGCTACCGGCTGGTGCCATAAGGACTGGGCAGCAAAATCTGGTACAAACCGGTGCGAAATAGCCTATAGGGTGGAAAGGCTTCGCTGTGGCGGAGCCTTCTTGCATACGGGTTAGGGTCGATGATCAGGGATTTTGCAGCCGAAGCGCTGACGCAGGCTGAATTCTTCGATATTTGCGACGACGAACAGCGGCGCATGCTGGCGTTCGCCGGCGATCAACGCCATTTCGATCCCGATGCGGTGCTTTACCAGGCTGGCGATGTCCCGCAGGGCGCCTTCGTCCTTATCAGTGGCACGCTCAAGGCACTGCCCGAGGGAGGCGGTAAACCTTACGCTGTCTCGGAGCCGGGCAGCGTCGTCTCAGCCATGGCATTGATTCTGGCCAAGCCACGCCCGATCACCATCACGGCCGTTACCGATTGCCAGACGCTCTTTGTGCCGCGTCATGCTTTCATGAAGCTGGTGCAGCAATCACCGGATCTGGCGCAGCGCGCTATCGAACGCGTACAGCGGGAGATCGGCAGCTATTTGGGTGCTCTGGAGCCGATCAGCCGCCGCATGCGGCAAGACTAGGCGCTAAACGGCAAAGCGGGCGATCACCGGCACGTGGTCGCTGGGCTTGTCGGTCCAGCCGCGCGCCGGCTTGATGATTTCGGCCGCGGTGCAATGCGCGGCCACGTCTGCCGTTGCCCAGATATGGTCCAGCCGGCGGCCGCGGTCAGACGTCTCCCAATCGAGGCCTCGATAGCTCCACCAGGAATAGATCTTCTGGTCATGCGGCACGTGCTTGCGGATCAAATCGGTCCACCCATGGCCGCCATTGAGCAGCGCGTCGAGGGCTTCGGTCTCAACCGGGGTGTGGCTGATGACCTTGAGCAATTGCTTATGGCTCCATACGTCGTTCTCATGCGGCGCCACGTTGAAATCGCCGGCAATCAATTGCCCGCGTGCAAACTGCGTTTCACCGAACCAGGTCTTTAGTTCTTGGAGAAAGCCCAGCTTGTGCTTGAACTTGGCATTGATCTCCGGGTCAGGCTCATCGCCACCGGCTGGAATATAGAAGTTGTGCACCGTAAGGGGCCCGCGGCCAAAATCGAGCAGCGCCGAAACGTGCCGCGATTCAGGGATATCGCAGAACACGCGGCTCGAAACATCGCTCAGCGGCCATTTTGAGAGGATGGCCACGCCATGGTAGCCCTTTTGCCCATGCACGGCCTGGTGCGGGTAGCCTGCCTCGATGAACGCGTTCCTTGGAAACTGGTCATTGGTGCATTTGATTTCCTGCAGCATCAGCACGTCAGGCTGATACTGACGCAGAAAATCAAGCACCATCGGCAGGCGCAGCCGGACGGAGTTGATGTTCCAGGTGACGATCGAAGCAGACATGAAGGGCCTTGAGCTTGGGTGCCGTCTCTTATCGCCAAGCCAGCCGCCGCCGTAAAGCCGGAAGTGAGGTCAAGCGTTTCACGTGAATCGATGCCAGCAAAAAGCCCGGCACTTGGGTAAGTACCGGGCTCATAACTTTGACAGGCGCTAAAGCTTATTCAGCCTTCGGGGCTTCCTCAGCGGCAGCGGCCTGCTCGGCGGCAGCAGCGGCGGCTGCAGCTTCTGCGTCCTTGGCAGCCTGTTCAGCCGCGAAAGCCTCGGCGGCAGCAACCTTCTCGGCCTCACGCGCGTCGCGGGCAGCCTGGGCTGCGGTGCGCTCGTTGGCTTCGATCTTCTTGGTGCGCGAATTGGTCGATTCAAAAATACGAGCCGATTTGCCGCGACGATCGCGCAGATAGTAGAGCTTGGCGCGACGGACCTTGCCGCGCTTAAGTACTTCCACCGAAGCCACGTTGGGCGAATAAAGCGGGAACACGCGTTCCACGCCTTCACCATAGGAAATCTTGCGCACGGTGAAGGATGAGGTAATGCCCCCGCCATTAAGGGCAATCACGACGCCTTCATAGGCCTGCAGGCGCTCTTTTTCGCCTTCGCGGATCTTGACCCACACCTTGACGGTATCGCCATGGGTAAAGTCGGGAAGTTCGCGCTTGGCGGCAAGGGCGGCAACCTGCTCGGCCTCGATCTGTTCAATGATATTGGTCATATGCGATTCCGTTCTTGAATCTTTTCAATGGAGCACTTGTTCAATCCTTTGAGGATCGAGCGCCCGGTCTTGGTTGGTAACGGAGGGGGTCGTCTTTTTATTGGTGCGAGACGGGTCCGATTAGCCCGTAAACGCGGTCGTGGCGCGGCTATAGGGGAAAACACCGCTGGAGTCTAGAGTTTGGGACAGTTTTATGACTTGAGCGGCGTTAACAAGTCGGGCCGGCGCTGGGCTGTCAATGTCCGGCTCTGCTCAAGGCGCCACTTGGCTATATTGCCGTGATCACCCGATGTCAGCACTGGTGGAATCTCCAGCCCTTCAAAGCTTTGCGGGCGCGTGTATTGCGGATATTCCAGCAAACCGTTTTCGAAGCTTTCATCGGCATGACTCTCGGCTCCGCCCAGAACACCGGGAATAAGCCGCACCACTGCTTCCAGCAACACCATAGCCGCGACCTCGCCGCCCGCCAGCACATAGTCGCCGATGGAGATTTCTTCGAGCTGCCGCCTATCGATCACTCGCTGGTCGACGCCCTCGAACCTCCCGCAAATGATTATCGCGCCAGGGCCCAGCGCCAGATCACGCGCCCGCTTTTGCGTCAGCGGAGCACCGCGCGGTGACATCAAGATGCGGGGCCGTAGTTCTCCGGCCGGGCTTTCGGCATCAATAGCCCGTGCCAGAATGTCCGGCTTGAGCACCATGCCCGCACCCCCACCGGATGGTGTGTCATCCACTGTGCGATGCCGGTCCGAGGCAAAGTCGCGCAATTGCACAGTCTTGAGCGACCACAGCCCGCCCGCAAGTCCGCGCCCGAGCACGGACGCGCCTAGGGTCCCCGGGAAGAGCTCTGGGAACAGCGTGATGATCGAAGCGGAAAAGCTCAATCGGGCTCTTCCTCACCCTCGGGTGCATCGAGTGGCACGACGATGGTCAGGTAACCTTCGCTGACATCAATGTGCGGAACAACGGCCTTGGTGAATGGATAAAGGTAAGTGTCGCCTGTCTGTTCGTCGCGCACCTCGATGAGGTCACCCGCTCCAAAGTTCGGGATCGCCGAAACCTTGCCCAACACCACGCCGGTATCGAGCCGTGCTTCAAGCCCGATTAGATCGGCATGATAGAAATCGTCTTCATCGTCGGGGTCGGGCAATTTGCTGCGCTCCACATAAAGATTAAGGCCGTTTAGCTGTTCTGCCGCGTTGCGGTCGGAAACGCCCTTGATATGAGCGACGACCACGTTCTTATGCAGGCGGACCTTGTGCAAGGTGACCGTAAGCCCATCCCGGTCGGTCGCCAATGGTCCATAGGAGCCGATTGCCTCGGGATCCTGGGTGTGGGCGGCGATGCGCACCTGGCCCTTGATGCCGTGCGCGGCTCCAATCGTGCCCAAAAGGATGAGATGGCTTTTCTCAGTCGTCATGCTGGCTCCGGCTAATCTTTGTGCCTCTTAGCAGGCAGTGCCTCGCTTGGGAATTGGCGTGCGGGGGAACTCATCGGGTGAGCGAGGGATTGTTTGGCAGCACAGCCAAGGAGTTTTGAGCAATGGCCAGAATATTGACGTCGCGCGAGGAGATCCGCCAGTGGGCAACGGCTCGGGGCGGCAATCCCATGCTACTCGACACGCCCGATGTGCATGAGGACCGAACGCTGCTCCAGATCACCTTTGGCCAGCACGCGCTCAATGCCGAGCGCAATGAAGGTCCCGACAATTCACTGACCGGCGGCTGGAACCTGTCGGGATGGGACGAATGGTTCGAGCAGTTCGAAAAGAATGGCCTGGCGATCAAGGTCAACGACGACGCGCCCGGCACGCTCAGCAATGATTTCCATTTCGTGCCGCGCGAAGGCAGCAGCGAAGAGCAGACCACCGACGCTGCGCGACATCCGGCCAACATCACCATCCAGTCCCCCAACAAGGACGACCGCGCTTCGCCCGATCCGACCTAGTCGCGCTCGGCTGCCGCTTCAATGGCTTCCATGTCCTCGTCGGAAAAGCCGAAATGGTGACCCAGTTCATGGATTAGCACATGGGTGACGACTTCGCCCAGCGTGTTGTCGTCGTTCTCGGCCCAATAGTCGAGGATGGCGCGGCGATAGAGAAACACGGTATTAGGCAGCTGCCCGGTCTGAGGCACGGCGCCGTCTTCGGTGAGACCTACACCCGAAAACAGCCCCATGAGCTCGAACGGGCTCTCCATGCCGAAGCCTTCAAGCACATCATCTTCGGCGAACTCTGCCACAGAGCAGGTCACGTCTGCGGCTAAAGACCGGAACGGCTCAGGAAGCTCCCGCAGCGCCTTGGCCGCGAGGGCTTCGATGTCGTCGAGGGTCGGCGCGAACCGCGCTCCCCAATCGTTCTGGCTTACTGCCACTCGCGGATATCGACGAAGTGGCCGGCGATTGCCGCCGCTGCCGCCATAGCGGGCGAAACGAGGTGCGTACGGCCCTTAAAGCCCTGACGGCCTTCAAAATTGCGGTTCGACGTTGAGGCGCAGCGCTCTTGCGGCTTGAGCTTATCGGGATTCATGGCAAGGCACATCGAGCAGCCCGGCTCGCGCCATTCAAAGCCCGCATCGAGGAACACCTTGTCCAAGCCCTCGGCTTCCGCCTGATCCTTGACGAGGCCCGAGCCCGGCACGACCATGGCATTGACGCCACCGGCCACCTTGCGGCCGCCGATCACTGCCGCTGCAGCGCGCAAATCCTCGATACGGCCATTGGTGCATGAGCCGATGAACACCCGTTCCACCGGAATATCGGTGATCTTGGTGCCGGGCTTGAGCCCCATGTAGTCCAGCGCACGCCACTTTGAGACGCGCTTGTTTTCGTCCGCAATGTCGTCGGGGTTTGGTACTTCACCCGTTACCGAGATCACGTCCTCGGGTGACGAACCCCAGGATACGATCGGCGGCAGATTGGCTGCGTCCAGCACAACGACCTTGTCGAAATGCGCGCCTTCGTCGGAATAAAGCGTTTTCCAATAATCGACCGCCATATCGAAAGCTTCGCCCTTGGGCGCGCGCGGGCGGTCCTTCACATAGGCGAAGGTCTTTTCGTCGGGTGCGATCAGGCCGGCGCGGGCGCCGCCTTCGATGGTCATGTTGCAGACCGTCATGCGGCCTTCCATGGATAGCGAACGAATGGCCTCACCGGCAAATTCAATGACATGGCCATTGCCGCCAGCAGTGCCAATCTCGCCGATGATGGCGAGGATGATGTCCTTGGCCGTAACATGGGGCGGCAATTGACCATCCACGCGTACCAGCATGTTCTTGGCTTTTTGCTGAATCAGCGTCTGCGTCGCCAGCACATGTTCCACTTCCGATGTACCGATGCCATGCGCCAACGCGCCAAACGCGCCGTGCGTGGAGGTATGCGAATCACCACACACGATGGTCATACCGGGCAGGGTGAATCCCTGCTCGGGCCCAACGATATGGACGATGCCCTGGCGCTTGTCGAAGGGATCGAAATATTCGACGCCAAATTCCTTGGTGTTTTCAGCCAGAGCCGCGATCTGGATTGCGCTTTCCGGGTCGGGATTGGGCAGCGACCGATCGGTCGTGGGCACGTTGTGATCCACCACCGCCAGGGTTCGCTCGGGATGGCGCACCTTGCGGTTGTTCAGCCGCAAGCCTTCGAACGCCTGGGGGCTCGTCACTTCGTGGACGAGATGCCGGTCGATATAGAGGAGCGACGTGCCGTCCTCATTGTTCTGAACCAGATGGTCATCCCAGATCTTGTCGTAAAGCGTGCGAGCCTTGGTCATGGCGATCTTCCAAAGACGGAGTTTGGAGCCGTTCTAAGCCTCAAGGGGCCAAGCGGTCAAGCATAACCGTACTCACGGGTACGGCACTACCGGCCCTAGTGCCGGAAGTGCCGCATTCCTGTCATGACCATGGCGATCCCAGCTGCATCGGCAGCCGCGATGACCTCGTCATCGCGCATCGACCCGCCCGGCTGGATCACCGCCGTTGCGCCAGCCGCTACCAGCGCTTCCAAGCCATCGGCAAATGGGAAGAATGCGTCGGACGCGGCGACCGACCCGATCGTCAGCGCACCCTTGACACCAGCAGCCTTGGCCGCATCGATCGACTTGCGATGCGCTGTCAGCGCCGAATCCACTCTGGACATCTGCCCAGCGCCGATCCCCACCGTCGTGCCTTCCTTCACATAAACGATGGCGTTGGACTTGACGTGCTTGGCGACCTTCGCTGCTAGCCGCAGATCGTCCATTTCTTTGTCAGACGGCGCGCGCTTGGTCACGACCTTCAGATCGCAATCGTCGACATTGCGGTTATCGCGCGATTGTACCAAGAGGCCCCCGGCCACGGATTTGACCATCAGCCCTTCGGCCTTTGGATCCGCCATGCCGCCGGTCAGCAGGAGCCGCAAATTCTTCTTGCCCGCGATGATCTCATGCGCTTCGGGCGTTGCCGATGGCGCGACGATCACCTCAGTGAACACCTTCACGATCTCTGTTGCTGCTGCGGCGTCGATCTCGCGATTGGTTGCGACAATGCCGCCGAAGGCCGAAACCGGATCGGTGCGCAGAGCAAGCCGGTATGCGGTGACAATGTCACTCGAAACGGCAACGCCACAGGGATTGGCATGCTTGATGATCGCAACAGCCGCTACTTCTTTCGGATCGAATTCCGATACCAGTTCGAACGCCGCGTCCGTGTCGTTGATGTTGTTGTAGCTCAAGGTCTTGCCTTGCGCCTGCCGGGCGGTGGCGACACCCGGCCGATCCTCGCCATTGCTGTAAAAGCCCGCCCATTGGTGCGGGTTCTCGCCATAGCGCATCACCTCGCGCAAGGACCCGGCAAAGGATCGATACGAAACTTCAGGATAGTCTATGGCCCGAGCAAACCAGGACGAAATCGCACTGTCATAAGCTGCCGTGCGGGCATAAGCCTTGGCCGCCAACCGCTGGCGCAGCTCGAACGGCACGCCACCTGCCTTTATGGTCTCAAGCACAGCAGGGTAATCAGCGGGATCAACCACGACAGTCACATAGGCATGGTTCTTGGCGGCGGAGCGCACCATGGCCGGGCCACCGATATCAATGTTTTCGATGATGTCTTCGTAGGCAGCGCCGGAAGCCACTGTCTTTTCAAAGGGATAAAGGTTCACCGCAACAAGGTCGATGGCGCCGATCTCGTGTTCGTCCATCGAGGCGGCGTGCTCGGGCTTGTCGCGCACGGCCAGGAGCCCGCCATGCACCTTGGGATGAAGCGTCTTGACCCGGCCGTCCATCATTTCGGGAAAACCCGTCAAATCCGCAATTTCGCGGACGGGCAGCCCGGCATCGCTGATCAGCTTGTGCGTGCCGCCAGTAGACACCAGTTCCACGCCGGCCCCGGACAGCCCTTGGGCAAATTCGGCCATGCCAGCCTTGTCGAAAACTGAAAGCAGTGCCCGCCCGACCTTGACCGTCCTGCTCATACCCGATGTCCCGCCTGGTGAATGTCGGCGCTCGCTAGCATGAAGCCAGCCAAAGGGCTAGTTCTGTTCCAACGTAAAGATCCAGGCGATTTCCCGGTCCGCGGCCACATCGGTTTCCAGCACCAGTTGGCGCGTCTTGTGGAAACCCACATATGCTGATTGGCGCACGCTTTCCTCTTCGCGGAACTCGGCCCCTTCCCAAAGGAAGCTCCAAACCTTGCCATTGGGCAGCACCAGCCGGACCATATCCTCGTTGCTATTGCGCCGGACAATAACGCCGGGCGCCAGGTGAAAGCGGGCGGCGAGCAAGCCTTTGGGCGTTCCACGAGCAATCAGCCGATCCTGGCCGACCAGCGTCGTGCCGCCCGACAGCAGGGTTATACGCCGCTCGATATCGACGCCAAAGGCCCTGGCATAGCCTGAACTGTTGATGCTGAGCAGATGATCGTGGGTGTTGAGCTCGACTTGCGGCTGCCCGGCGCCAGGCAGGTCTTGCTCATCAATCGTCGGACCCGAATGGGCTACGCCCTGCCGGAACAGCGCCTTGCTCATCGGCAGATCGGACGGCGCCGGGCCACAGGAGCCAAAGATCAGCTCGCTGCCATTGGAGAATTCAATGGCCAGGGCACTGGCATGGCGTTCACCGTCAAAGCCCGGCGGCGGGGTCAGTCCCGTATCGGCGATCACCACCGCGTCGCCGTTGCGCAAAATGCCATAGCCCCCCAGCAGCAAGGAGCGCCGCTTGCGATTTGGTCCGTTGCTTTGAATGGCAATCAGCACGTCATGCGGCAAATGCCCGGTGCCATTAAAGAAAGCTGGCTCGCCACTCGACAGCGTCAGCGCATCAAGGCTTTCATGCATGCGGTCGATCTGGGCGCCCAGTTCGTTGGCAGCCTCGGATTTAACCGCGTTAGCAATGCGGCGCACGCTCACTAGGTCGACCAGTAGTTGCAGCTGCAGCTTGCTGTTGCGCGACAGATGCAGGCCGTTATCATCCAATTGGCTGGCCAGAACCGCATTGAGCCGCTCCACCTTGCCAGGGACATCCGTCTTGTCGCCCTGCTCAAAAAATTCCGCCGCTAGGATCGCAATGGCCGCAAACAGGGCATCGGCTGGCTCGCTGGCGAGTGAACCCCGGATTTTAAGGCTTTGCACCTGCGTGCCAATCACGCGCTGAATGGTCTTGGCTTGTTCAGGCGTGGCACCTTCCACCAGGAGCGGCAAATGGCGAAGCCAGTTGAGGACACGCTGTGCCGTCAGCTGCACGGTCCAGCTGTCGCGCTCGAACTTGCCCTCGCGGCCGATCCAATCCAGCACCAGCGTACGGGCGAAGCGGCGCTCGCCAACGTCGGTCACGTCCCTGAAGTGGCGCAGCCAGGAAAAGCTATGCAGGTTCAGCCACCAATCCATATGCTCGACATCGAGCGAAAACGGCGACGCCCCGCCGGTTTCCACCAGCTTGCTGGCCAGCAGATAACGACCCGTCATCATGTCGCGCACCGCATCGCGGTCCGCTGGGCGGAAGTCCGGAAGGTCGCCGGCAAAGGCATCATCGGCAAGGCTGCGCCAGGTCCAACGCAAAATGGGCAGCGTCACGAGCCCGTCGGCCAGCCGGCCCCCGGTACGGCGCAAGCCATGGCGGACACGGTTCAACATTGCGCTTGCCGTGCCATCAGGAGCCGAGGGCAGGTCTTGTTCTGATCGCGGTTCAAAGCCCACACCCTCATTGGCAACCTTTTTTAAAAAGGCACCCATCAGCACTTTAGCCGAGCCGCATTGCTAAAGTTTTGACTAAAATTCGATATCCACGTTTTCGCACCATGGCCTATTGACGGCGAAAACGCCCGACAAAAAATCCATCCATGCCGCCCGTCCGTCCACCCGGCATCATCGCGGGATGGGTGCGGACCAGGCCCTTGCTCGATATTGCCTGCTCAAGGCCGGGCAATTCGGCCGGTTCGACCGGCCAAAGCTTGAGCCCTGGCAGCGATTGCAGCGCCCAATCGATCTGCTCCTCCCCCTCGGCAGGCTCCAGCGAGCAAACGCAATAGATCAGCACGCCTCCGGGCTCGACGCAGCGATATGCGTTGGTCAGCAGCGCGCGCTGCAGCCGCACCCGGCCCGCCACATCGCCCACGGAGCGGTGCCAAATCACTTCGGGATGCCGGCGGAACGTACCCGTGGCCGAGCAGGGCGCGTCGAGTAGCACGCCGTCGTACAAGGAGTTGGGCGCAAAGGTGCCAGCATCGCCCACGATGATCTCGGCTGAATAGTCGAGCCGCTGGAGATTATCCTTGAGCCGCTCCACGCGCTTGGGATCGCTGTCGAGCGCCGTCACTAAATGGCCAGCCTTGATCAACTGCGCGGTCTTGCCCCCCGGCGCTGCACAGAGATCAAGCACGCGCTTACCGGCCCCTAGCCCCAGCAGGCGTGCCGGAATGGCCGATGCCGCATCCTGTACCCACCAGCGGCCCTCGCCATAGCCGGGCAGGGCCTCCACCGGCCGGTCGCGCTGCTCGATGCGGACCGTATCCGCCATAACCCGTTCGGCGCCGAGCTGGTCAATCAAATCGTTATCATCTTCCTTGAGCGTCAAATCGAGCGGGGCACCAGCGAGCAACGCGTCGGAAAAGCCGTCGATCGCCTCTTCGCCATAAGCGGATAGCCAGGTATCGCCAAAGGTATCAGAAATCAGCAGGTCGTCGCTCAGCATGCCGAACTTGGCTGAGTTCGCCTGAGCGTTGCGGAGCACGGCATTCATCAGCCCGCTCAAATGGCGCGCCTTGGGATCGCGCTTGGTGGCCTCGACGGCAAGAAACAGCGCGCTGTGAGCACCTAGATCCGGCAAGAACACCAATTGCGCAAGGCTCAGGCGCAGCACGGCTTCGAACGTGCCCGACTTGCCCGGCATCCCCTTCTCGAGCAGCGCATGAATGATGAAGTTGAGCTGGCCCTGCCGCCGCAAGGCGGTGGTGATCAGCCGATTGGCCAGCGCTCGGTCGCGCCCGTCGGCGAGTTCGCCGGCGGTGAGCGGCGCGAAATTTTCGCCCGCAAGAACGGATTTGAGCCGCTGTGCGGCAACGAGGCGGAGCTTGAGCCCCGCCGGATCAGGTTTGTTATGCGCCACGCTTCAATCTTATCCCCAGGGACCGCGTTGTCCGCCGTCCTCGTCGGTTCGTCCGACGGTCGGCACGCGCCAGCCGCCGCCATTGTCCCGACCGGTGGAGATCGGGGCAGGGCGCGGCTGAGGCCGTCTGCCCTTATCGTCCACCTGCATCGAAGCTGCAAGCTGGCGCAGCGCCATGATGCGATTGCCAGTGTCCGGATGGGTGGAAAAGAGGTTGTCCATCCGCGCGCCCGACAGGGGATTGATGATGTACATATGGGCCATGGCTGGATTGCGCTCGGCTGCGATATTGACCTGCCGGCCGGCCAGAGTGGCAATCTTTTCCAAGGCCGATGCCAGTGCCAGCGGATCGCTCGAAATTTCGGCGCCGTCCTTGTCGGCTTCATATTCGCGCGTCCGGCTCACGGCCATCTGCACGACCATGGCCGCGACCGGCGCCAAAAACACCATCAAGAGCGCGCCGATGCCGCCCAAAGGATTGTCGCGATTATTGCCGCCCCCAAAGAACAGGCCGAACTGCGCCAGGGCTGAGATGGCGCCCGCGAAAGTCGCCGTGATGGTCATGATCAGTGTGTCGCGCGAGCGGATATGGGCCAACTCATGGGCAATCACGCCTGCGACTTCGCGCGTTTCAAGATGCCGCAGCAGCCCGGTAGAAACAGCTACGGCGGCGTTCTGCGGATTACGGCCCGTGGCAAAGGCGTTGGGCTGGTCGGATTGGATCACATAAACCTTGGGCGTCGGAATGCCCGCCTTGCGCGAAAGCGTATCGACCATGTCGTAAAGCTCGGGCACCCGGGAGCGCTCCACCGGCACGGCGTTCTGCATGCGCAGCACCAGCTTATCGGAGTTCCAGTAGCCAAAAAGATTGGTCAGCAGCGCAAATACGAACGCCATCATCATGCCCGATGTGCCACCGATAAAGTAGCCCACGGCCATGAAGAGCGCGGTAAGTGCAGCCAGAAGCACAGCGGTACGGAATGCGTTAAACATCAGGAGCCTTGGGTTCGCGTTGCTGAGCAATTATGTTGTTACGCCAAGGGTTCCATGCAAGCGGCCCGTTTCAAATCGTAATGGAGCAGTCCCATGAACGGCGATGAGCCAGAAGCCGAAGCCCCCCGTCCGCCCCTGACCGAAGCCGCCAAGCGCGCCTTGGCCGAAGCGGAAGCCCGGCGTCAGCAGATCGACGCCAAAGGCGCCTTCGCGCCCAAGGAAGAAGGCGGCCGCGGTGGGCTGGAACCCGTGCGCTACGGCGATTGGGAAATCAAAGGGCTGACGAGCGACTTCTAGGTCAGCCCCGCGCCCGTTCAATCGCTGGCAGCAACTCCGTCTCCACTGCCTCTGGCGTCAGCGGCCCCACATGCTTGAAGGTAATCACCCCCTCTGCATTCACCACGAAGGTTTCCGGCACCCCATAAACGCCCCAGTCGATCGACACGCGCCGGTCGCGATCGGTGCCTACCGCATCATAGGGATTGCCGAGTTCTTGGAGAAACGCCCGTGCGTTTTCCGGCGCATCGGCCTGGTTGATGCCGAGAAGCCGGATACCGGTTTGCTCCTTGAGCGTCACCAGTAGGGGATGCTCGTCGCGGCAAGGAATGCACCAGCTGGCAAAGACGTTGACGACGCTGACCTCCCCCTCAAGCGCTGCCGTGTCGAAGCCGGGCACACCTAGATCGGGCACTTCGGCCATCGCAAAGCTGGGTGCTGGCTTGTCGATCAACACCGATCGCACCAGGCTCGGATCCCGGTCGATCGACAGCGCAAACACCGCAACCAGCGCGACCAGCGCAATCAGCGGCAGGCCGAACAGCAAATAGCGCATCATTTGCCCTGCCGGCGTGCTTCGAGCGCCGCCAGTTTTCTGGTCACCGAGCGAGCGTCGTAAAGCGTCCAGCCGATCAATCCTGCCACGGCAAGCCCGACCCCAGCATAGGCCCAGACAATGAAAACGGCGTGCGGCCCCAGATCAATCATGCAGCAGCGCCTTGAGCAGCCTTGCGCTGCAGCGTGGTGATTCGCCGGCGTTTGATTTCGGTGTGCATGGCTTTGATGTGCAGCGTCAGAAACAGCAATGTAAACGCCAGGAACATTACCATCAGCGGCGTCAGGATTGATCCCGGCATGCGCGGCCCATCGGCGCGGAAGACGCTTGCCGGCTGGTGCAGCGTGCTCCACCAATCCACGGAAAACTTGATGATGGGAATGTTGATCGCACCCACTAGCGTGAACACAGCAATCACCCGCGCCGCCCGCAACGGATCGTCGAACGCCCGCCAAAGCGCGATAATGCCGAAATAGATCAGCAGCAGCACGAGCGTCGAGGTCATCCGCCCGTCCCATTCCCAGAACGTGCCCCAGGTCGGACGGCCCCAGAGCGCCCCGGTAAACAGCGCCAGTGCGGTGAACAAGGCACCGAGCGGCGCTGCCGCCTTCATCGACACATCGGCAAGCGGATGGCGCCACACCAGCGTCCCGAGCGCCGAGACAGCCATCACCCCATAAACAAACTGCCCCAGCCAGGCATTGGGCACGTGGACATACATGATGCGCACAGTGTCGCCCATCTGGTAGTCTTCGGGCGAATTGAACAGCGCGAAATAAAGACCCAAGACAAACAGCAGCGCCGTTAGAAGTGTCAGCGGCCAAAGCAGCGGCTTGGTCCAAACAACGAACTGCCCCGGATGGGCGATCCGGTTCCACCAGCTTTGCTTGGGCGCAGTGTCTATGCTCATGGGCTCAAGGGTCTAATCTTCGCTCGAACTTATCGCAAGGGCTGCCGCAAAGGGAGCTAGCGCTAGCGCGATGAGGCTCAATGCCGCAAGAAACAGCAGGGCTGCACTTGATTGGCTAGCAGTAATGGCTCCAACGCCAAAGATCAGGACAGGCACCGACAAAGGCGCAATCAGGATCGGAGCAAGGAGGCCGCCGCCCCGGATCGACACCGTTACAGCCGCCCCAATAGCACCGAACGCCGCTAAGGCAGGGGTGCCCAGGGCCAATGACAAAATGGTTCGCCAGAACGCCTCACCTTCCATTGCAAGGAGCACGGCCAGCAAGGGCGAAGCCAGGATCAGCGGCACGGCCGAAACTACCCAGTAGGCAATCACTTTTGCGGCAATGACCGCGCTGAGCGGCAAATCCGCATGCCGCAGCAGGATCAGCGAGCCGTCCTCATGATCAGGCCGGAACAGCCGGTCCAGCCCCAGGAGCATTGCCAGGAAAGCCGCAATCCAGACGATCCCCGGCGCGATGCGGGCGAGCAGCGCCTTGTCAGGTCCTACGGCAAATGGAACGATGGCCCCTACTATGACGAAGAACAGCACAAGCGTCAGAACATCGCCGCCGCCGCGCAGTGCCAGTGCCAGTTCCCGCCGCAACATGGCGGCAAACGCCGTCATTCGCGCGCTCCCAGCACCAGCGTTTCCATCCGGCCCGGGTCAGGCAGGGTAATCGGGTCGTGCGTTGCCGCAATGGCAATCCCACCCATGTCGAGGTGCTGGTCGATCAGCCGGGTTACCAGTTCGTGCCCAGCACTATCGAGTGCTGCCGTCGGCTCATCGAGAAGCCAAACCGGCCGCACGCTGACCAGCAACCGCGCTAGTGCCAGGCGCCGTGTCTGTCCAGCCGACAGATACCCGGCATTAAGATCAGCCAATGCGCCCAAGCCCACTTGGTCCAGCGCAGCTTGGGCCGACATGCCCGTAGGGCCGTTGACGGCGCGCCAGAAAAGAAGGTTTTCCCCTACCGAGAGCTTGGCTTTGACGGCGTTGCGGTGGCCGCAATAGTGCAACTGCGGACTATCGTCACTTGCGTCTTCCAACCCGAAGCGTCCGGTCATCGGCGCAACGACGCCCGCCAGTGTCAGCAGCAAGGTCGTCTTGCCCGTGCCGTTGGGCCCGCGCAGCAGCAGGCACTGCCCTGCCGCTACCTTAAAGGTGAGATCCTGGCACAGCACCGTGCCGCCGCGCCCGCAGGCCAGGCCTTCGGCACGCAGGGCCAGCGGAGGAAAGACTTGCTGTTCAGTCATGACCCCTTCTCGTATTGAACCTCAGGTCGGGCTGGCAAGCCCCATACTTGTTCTCTATAAGCCCTTGTAGATTGGAAACATTGTAAGGAACGGCAGCGCTGTAGAGCGGTGCCGGGCATCATCTGCCCGGACTGGCGCGCCTGCCGCAACCAGCAAAAGACAAGGGCGGAACACCATGACTTCGGTAAACAGCTTCAACGCTAAATCGACCCTCCAAGTCGGCGGCAAGACCTACACCTATTATTCCATTGCCGAGGCCGAAAAAAACGGGCTAGCCGGCGCATCGACGCTGCCGCACTCGATGAAGGTGGTGCTGGAAAACCTGCTGCGCTTTGAAGACAATCGCACGGTCACCAAGGCCGATATCCAGGCCATCGCCGAATGGCTCAAGACGCGCACGTCCGAGCACGAAATCTCCTATCGTCCCGCCCGCGTGCTAATGCAGGATTTTACCGGCGTTCCGGCCGTCGTGGACCTTGCCGCCATGCGCGACGCGACGGCCAAGCTTGGCGCCAATCCGCAAAAGATCAATCCCCTGGTGCCTGTCGATCTGGTGATCGACCACTCGGTCATGGTCGATAGCTTCGGCACGCCCATGGCGTTCGAGCAGAACGTCGAGCTCGAATATGAGCGCAATGGCGAGCGCTATGAATTCCTGCGCTGGGGCCAATCGGCATTCGATAATTTCCGCGTCGTGCCGCCCGGCACCGGCATCTGCCATCAGGTGAACCTCGAATATCTGGCCCAGACCGTCTGGATCAAGGACGAGGACGGCGAGACCGTCGCCTATCCCGATACCCTCGTGGGTACCGACTCGCACACCACCATGGTCAACGGCATGGCCGTCCTGGGCTGGGGCGTGGGCGGCATCGAAGCGGAAGCCGCCATGCTCGGCCAGCCGATCACCATGATGGTCCCCGAAGTGGTGGGCTTCAAGCTCACCGGCAAGATCAACGAAGGCATTACCGCCACCGATCTGGTGCTGACAGTCACCGAGATGCTGCGCAAGAAGGGCGTGGTCGGTAAGTTCGTCGAGTTCTATGGCCCAGGTCTTGATTACCTCAGCCTCGAGGACCAGGCGACCATCGCCAACATGGCGCCTGAATATGGCGCCACCTGCGGCTACTTCCCGGTCGATAGCGACACTCTGAAATATCTCACGACGTCGGGCCGCAACCCCGACCGGGTCGCGCTGGTCGAAGCCTATTCCAAGGCACAGGGCATGTTCCGCGAAACCAATTCGCCGGACCCGGTCTTCACCTCCACCCTTGAGCTCGACCTCACCACTGTCGTGCCGTCCATTTCCGGCCCCAAGCGCCCGCAGGACCGCATCGCGCTTGACAATGCCAAGCAAGCTTTTGCCGCAGCGCTGCCCAAGGAATTCGGCAAGACGGACGAGCCGCAGATTGCCGTCGATGGCAAGGATTTCACCTTGGGCCATGGCGATGTCGTGATCGCTGCCATTACCTCGTGCACCAACACTTCCAACCCATCGGTACTGGTCGCGGCGGGTCTGGTTGCCCGCAAAGCCCGCGCGCTGGGCCTCAACAGCAAGCCATGGGTCAAAACCTCGCTGGCTCCCGGCTCGCAAGTTGTAACCGATTACCTGACCTCGGCTGGCCTCCAGGACGATCTGGACGCGCTGGGTTTCAACCTAGTGGGTTATGGCTGCACGACCTGCATCGGCAACTCCGGCCCGCTGCCGCTCGAAATCTCCAAGGCCGTGCAGGCCGGCGACCTCGTTGCTGCCTCGGTCCTGTCGGGCAATCGCAACTTCGAAGGCCGCGTCAATTCGGACGTGAAGGCCAATTTCCTCGCCTCCCCGCCGCTGGTCGTTGCCTATGCCATTGCTGGTTCAATGAAGATCGACATCACCACCGAGCCGCTCGGCACCGGCAAGAACGGCCAGCCGGTCTACCTCAAGGACATCTGGCCCTCCAACCACGAGATTGCAGAGATCGTGCGCCAGCACGTCACCAAGGAAATGTTCCAGGGCCGTTATTCGGATGTCTTCAAGGGCGACGAAAACTGGCAGGGCATCCAGATTGAGGGTGGCGAGACCTATGGCTGGAACGGGTCTTCGACCTATGTACAAAACCCGCCTTACTTCGAAGGCATGTCGATGGAGCCCAAGCCCATCACCAATGTCGCCGGCGCCAAGGTGCTGGCCCTGTTCCTTGATTCGATCACCACCGACCACATCTCCCCGGCCGGTTCGTTCAAAGCGTCGACCCCAGCCGGCAAGTACCTTGAAGAACGCCAGGTCGCCCCGCGTGACTTCAATTCCTACGGCGCCCGTCGCGGCAACCATGAAGTGATGATGCGCGGCACCTTCGCCAATATCCGCATCAAGAACCAGATGCTGCCCGGCGTTGAAGGCGGCTACACCAAGGGTCCCGACGGCTCGCAGATGCCAATCTACGACGCCGCCATGGCCTATCAAGCAGCCAATACCCCGTTGGTGATCTTTGCCGGCAAGGAATACGGCACTGGTTCATCGCGCGACTGGGCCGCCAAGGGCACGAACCTCCTCGGCGTGCGCGCCGTGATCGCCCAGTCGTTCGAGCGCATCCATCGCTCGAACCTGGTCGGCATGGGCGTGATCCCGCTGCAGTTCAAAGACGGCGAAAGCTGGCAGTCGCTGGGCCTTGATGGCACTGAAACGGTAGACATCGAGGGCGTAACAGAGATCACCCCGCGTGCCATGGTGCCGGTCAAGATCACTCGCGCTGACGGCTCCGTGGTGACGATCGAAACGCGCTGCCGCATCGATACCGCCAACGAGCTCGACTATTACAAGAACGGCGGGATCCTGCATTACGTGCTGCGCAGCCTCGTCGCCGCGTAACTGCCTATTCTCAGAAATACATAATGGCGGCTCTTTGGGCCGCCATTTTCCTTATGTGGTGCAGAAAGTCACAGCCGTTGGGCAATCTCGGAGTCTCACCCTCTTTTGACTAGCGAGCCTGAGAAGGTGCGGCTTACAAGTTTGCCCATGACGAAAAGCCCTATTCTCCATTTGGCCCTCGGCCTTGTTGCCCTGCTCGTGCTCGCGGTTCCCGCCGGCGCGGAGACCATGCGGGCCCGGCCCAAGGCAGTTGTGGAACTGTTCACGAGCCAGGGTTGCTCTTCCTGTCCGCCTGCCGACGCGCTCCTGACCGGGCTTGCGCAAGACGACGGCGTCATCGCGCTCGCCTATCATGTCGATTATTGGGACTATGTGGGCTGGGAGGACACGTTCGCCCACACCGAATTCTCCGACCGGCAGCGCGCCTATGCCGAAAGCTGGGGCTCGTCGCGCATCTATACCCCGCAAATGGTGGTCAATGGCCAGAAGGGCGTTGTCGGCTCGCGCCGCAATGATGTGCATAATGCGCTGGATGGCGCCACCCTGCCGCTGCCCATCGAGATTTCCCGTCAAAATGACATGCTCAAGGTGGTGATCCCGCCCGACGGCAATCTGGCGGATGCCGTAGTCTGGCTCGTGACCTATCTCGACCGTTCCGAGATCGCCATCGACAAGGGCGAGAACGCCGGCAAGACCATGGTCTATACCCAGGTGGTTACCGGCCGGCAGGTCCTTGGCATGTGGGAAAGCGCCAGCGGCGCCAATCTCAAGCTGCCCATTTCCGAAGTTCTGGCCGACAACAGCACCGGCATCGCCGTGATCGTGCAGCAGGAGGAGGACGGCTTGCCCGGACCAATCCTAGGAGCTGCCGCCTTCGAGCGCTAGGCGCAAGAAAAATCCCGCTCCCAGGAAAATCTCAGGAGCGGGACGAAGTAATGACTGGTCAACTCAATTGCGCCTGGCACCCGGGCCACAAGATTGGGGGCTCGGTGAGCCCGGGTGCCAGTCACTGGAGGCAATGGTCAGATGCTGGCCGTCCAATCAGGCGCTCTCGGGGATAAAGTGTGACGGAAATAGGGTTTTTCGTTACTATATCCTTGCGCACTTGCATCCCGGGGCGAATGCCGCAATCATGACGCTTCGTTGACAACAGGAGGTCTTCGGACCGGTGCAAAGCCGCAATTCGAATGACAAGGCCATCAATCTTGCCTTGGTGCATGATACGCAGGAGAGGCCCCAACCCGCTCCCACCAAGGTGCCGGCGATCACTGCGTTCGATCGCAAGGAACTGGCCCTGATCCTCAGTGTCTATGGCCGCAAGGTCGCCTCGGGCGACTGGCGCGACTATGCCATGGATTTCCTCAAGGACCGCGCCGTGTTTTCCGTCTACGCCCGCGTATCGGAACGCCCGCTGTTTATCATCGAAAAGTCGCCGCGCCTGCGCAACCGGCAGGGCCAATACAGCGTCACCAACCAGCAGGGCCGCATTCTCAAGCGCGGCCATGAGTTAAGCCTTGTGCTACGCGTCCTTGATCCGCAGCTAGCGGTTGTCAGCTAGGCGATCTAAAGCCCCAATTGCAAGTGAACGATGTCGTGCCAGCGGTCGAACTTGAATCCGACTGCCTCGTAGCGTCCAACATGGCGGAAGCCGAAGTTTTCGTGGATGGCGATGGAATTGGCAGTGTCGGCGGTGATCACCGCAATCATCTGCTTGAACCCGAAGCTGCGCGATTGTTCGAGTAGTTCGGTGAGGATCGCCTTGCCGATGCCGCGGCCTTTGGCGTCGGGATGAAGATAGATCGAATCTTCGCAGGTGAAGCGGTAGGCAGCGCGCGGCCGGTAGAACGAGGCATAGGCGTAGCCGATCGTCTGCCCGTCCATTTCCGCCACGATCAAGGGATGTCCTAGCGACACCAGATGCGCGAATTTCTCGGCCATGGCCGCTTCGCCCGGCACGTCGGTGTCGAAGGTGATCGCGGTATTTTCGACATAGTGCTTGTAGATGGACGTGATGGCTGGGACATCAGACCAGGCGAAGGGACGCAATTGGTAGTTGGACACGAAAAGCTCGGCAAAAGAAAAGGACCGCAGCCCTTGTAAGCTGCGGTCCCAAATCTCGTCCAACCAAATTCCTTGATTCTGCGATCAAGGATGCCGGGGCTTATTCGCGATTGCCGAACAGGCGCAGCAGCATCATGAAGAGGTTGATGAAATCGAGGTAAAGGCTCAGCGCGCCCATGATGGCGCCCTTGGCCAGCACATCGGCACCAAAGCTCTCCGAATAGCCTTCCTTGATCTTCTGGGTGTCGTAAGCGGTGAGGCCCACAAAGATCAGCACGCCGACAGCCGAGATGATGAAGTCCATCATCGAGGACTGCAGGAAAATGTTGACCACGGAAGCGATGATCAGGCCGATCAGGCCCATCATCAGGAAGTTACCCATCGAGGTCAGGTCACGCTTGGTGGTGTAGCCGTAAAGGCTCATCGCACCGAAGGTCGCGGCGGTGATGAAGAACACCTTGGCGATCGAAGCGTCGGTATAGACCAGGAAGATGGAGCTCAGCGACAAGCCCATCACGGCTGAGAAGGCCCAGAACACGCCTTGGGCAGCTGTCACCGACAGCTTGTTGATTCCGAAACTCAGCACCATCACGAAGGCAAGCGGGGCCAACATCACCACCCACTGCAGCGGGCTGCCGTAAAGGGCGGCACCAAGAGGCGTGGCGAAGGCCGTGCCATCAGCATTGATCAGCGAACCTTCTGGCGCTACCAGAGTGCTGACGTACCAAGCTACAAGCCCAGTCACCACAAGGCCAATACCCATATAATTGTAGACGCGCAGCATGTAGCTGCGTAGGCCCTCGTCGATGGCCAAGGCCGAGCCGGCCCGCGCACCGAGGGTCTGACGGTCATATTCAGCCATAGTCGGTTTCCTTTCCCAATTGAAAAGCGGTCTTTTGCACCGCCGGTGGGCATTGGTTTGCCACTTGCACAACAATATGGATGGGACATTGCCCCTTTACAAGACGTCTCGCGCGCTTGCGACGATTCGACTAGCCGGGGAACGTCCGTGTGCTAATTTCATTTACGAATCGTCAGGTCGAACTCAAAAGAGGAGTTCTCATGCCCCGGCTCTTTACCGGCCTTGAAATCCCGGCAGATTTGGCTTTTGCCCTTTCCCTCAAGCGGGGCGGACTGACCGGCGCACGTTGGATCGATGCCGATAATTACCACATCACGCTGCGTTTCATCGGCGATGTCGATCACCAGACTGCAGACGAAGTGGCCGCAAGCCTGGACCGGCTCTCCAATTCCATGCGGTTTTCGGTGCGAATTACCCATCTCGGCACGTTTGGCGGCGATAAGCCACGGGCTCTTTATGCCGGAGTCGAGCCGAGCGAAAGCCTGACGCGCCTGCAGGCAGCCCAGGAGCGGGTACTGCAGCGGGCGGGTCTGCCGCCAGAGGGCCGCAAGTTCGTACCACACGTTACGCTGGCGCGTTTGCGCGGCGGCCATCCCATGGAAGTGGCGCGCTTCATCACTGACTCCGGGCGTTTCGAGCCCTTGAGCTTTCCCGTGGGGCGGTTTGTGCTTTATTCGAGCAGGGACTCGGTAGGCGGCGGCCCTTACGTGGTCGAGCAAAGCTACCCACTCGCAGCCTGATCACAGTCACGTAAGTGTTAGCCAAATGTTAACCCTGACGGCGCAAACCCGTTAGTGCTCGGCTCGGCCGGTCAAATTCCCGCCGCGATTGACTCGCTATTGAAACAAGTACGGTCGGATGCGGCGGCGTTTGACATCTTGGTAACCATGTTCAGGGCAAACTTCGCGGGCAGCTTCCCGGAACCAGGACCTTCAAGAATGAGGATGATTTTGGCGATGACGACGAAAACCGGTGGCCTTGTGCTTGGGCTTGCGGTCGGCGCAATCATGGCTCTGGCCTCTGCCGCCCAGGCGCAGCAGGCGACCGAGCTTGGTACTTTCAACGCGTGGACCGCCTGGCAGGCGAATGATGCAAGCGGAGTGATCTGCTATGTGTCAGCAACTCCGACCAGCAGCGAACCATCCGGTGCCAATCGCGATCCGATCCACTTCATGATCATCCATCGCAAGGGGATGGGCACCAAGAATGAGGTGCAGACCATTATCGGCTACCCGTATAATTCCACCGATGCCAAGGCGAGCGCCACTATCGACGGCAAGAGCTATCCAATGGTTACCGAGGGTTCGGCTGGCTGGCTGGCTTCCACTGGCGATGAAGCCGGCTTCGTGCAGGCCTTCAAGGCAGGCAGCAATCTGGTCGTACGCGGCACCAGCCAGCGCGGCACCAACACGGTCGATACCTATTCCCTGTCGGGCGCCACGGCCGCAGTCAACGCCATCGACACAGCCTGCCAATAATGTTTTTCGGGTTGCCCCTTCGGGGCGATCCGCCATAAGTGGGCGATGGGCCGTGCGTCCTTCGCCCTTTGTCTTTTGCTGAGGCCTTTATGAGCAAATCTGCCTTTGCGATCGCCCTAGCCGCAATCGTGACCCTCACCGCTAGTGCCAGCGCTCAACAGGTGCGGTTGCTTGATGAAAGCCGCGCCTGGTCCAGCTATGGCGCCACTGACGCAGCCGGCGCGGTCTGCTTCGCCATGACCAAGCCTGAAAGCGTCACCCCCACGCCCGATGGCTATACGCAAGCCTACCTTTATATCACCAACCGCCCGGGCGAAAACGTTGCCAGCGAGTTCAACCTGGTTGCCGGCTTCACCTTCCAGCCCGACAGCGTCGCCACCGTTAATGTCGGCGGCCAAACATTCAACCTCTTTACCCAGAACGACGCTGCCTGGCTCGACGACGCTGGCCAGTCCGCAGCCCTTGCCAGCGCCATCCGGGCCGGCTCGTCGCTGACTGTCGAAGGCACCACGGCGGCCGGCATCAAGGTCACCCAGTCCTATTCCCTCTCTGGCGCCACGGCAGCCCAGCAGTCCATCGATGCGGAATGCTAGGCAGTTGAGCGCTGCTTGACTTAAACAGTTCTGCTCCCAACCCACCCCACCTGCGATGTCATCCCGGCGCAGGCCGGGATCCATCTCGAGATGGCTCCACAGCCGCAAAGTGGTTCGTGCGGTCCATCTCAGTAATTGGCCAAACACCTCAGGATGGATCCCGGCCTCTGCCGGGATGACATCGTGGGTGTTGTCAAAACAGGCTGCACTTATCCATCTTCTCCCCCGTGGCCCAAACTACCCTCATACTCCCTCCCATCACCCCGGAATGACGGGCGGCGCTGCAGCGACCAGTGGCCGGGGTGATACCGTCGAGGGGGCGTCGCTGCCTTTACTTACCTCGGGTTCGAGCACCGGCCGTATGGGGGCGAGCGATCTCCATACGCGACTCCGGGTCTGTTCCAAAAAGCGGTAACCCCGAGGCGGTTCTCGTCTCACTACTAAACTAAACCAGAGGCGATAGCCGTTTCGGGGTCCGCACGTTCATGACAACCGCACCACAGGCGGCGCTTGCGCTCGCCCAGTTTTTGACCACAAGCCCCTGTGACTTTGCGTGCCCTCTCCCCATATGCTATGGGCTATCGCAATCCCCGATTTTTCCTAAGCCTTGAAGCGACGCCCCATGAGCATTGCGCTGAACCTTGACCATTCGACTGCCATCCGGCCTGCCGTGGCGAGCCGTCCGTCGCTGATCGGGCTGAGCAAGGCGCAACTTGCCGCTTCGCTGGTCGAAGCCGGCGTGACTACCGAGCGGGAATCGCGCATGCGGGCCAACCAGCTCTGGAACTGGCTCTACGTCAACGGCACGACCGATTTCGACCGCATGACCAATGTGGCAAAGCCCGTGCGCCAGAAGCTGGTCGACACGTTTATTCTCGACCGCCCCGAGATCGTCTCCGAACAGGTTTCGAGCGACGGCACGCGCAAATGGCTGTTCCGCTTCCGCGACCCGGCCAATCCCTTGTACCCGCCGGTCGAGGTCGAAACCGTCTACATTCCTGAGCAGGATCGCGGCACACTTTGCGTCTCTTCCCAAGTGGGCTGCACGCTCACTTGCTCGTTCTGCCACACCGGCACGCAAAAGCTAGTGCGCAATCTCACTGCCGGGGAAATCCTTGGGCAGGTGCTAATGGCCCGCGAACGCCTTGGCGATTTCCCGGGCGGCCAGCGGCCAAACGATGGTGGTCTGGTGCCCTCTGGCGAAACACGTGCCATCACCAATATCGTGATGATGGGCATGGGCGAGCCGCTCTACAACTACGAGAACGTCAAGCAGGCGCTGCTGATTGCTTCGGCTGGCGACGGCATGTCGCTGTCCAAGCGCCGCATTACCCTCTCGACCTCGGGCGTCGTGCCGTTCATCGAACCGACCGGCCGCGAGATCGACGTAATGCTCGCCATTTCGCTCCATGCCACCAACAATGATCTCCGCGATGTTCTCGTGCCGATCAATAAGAAGTGGCCGCTCGAAGAACTGCTTGAAGCGTGCCGCAACTATCCGGGCCTCTCCAATGCGCGCCGCATTACCTTTGAATATGTGATGCTCGATGGCATCAATGACAGCGATGCCGAAGCGCGCGAATTGGTGCGGCTGCTCGCCGGTATTCCCGCCAAGATCAACCTCATTCCGTTCAACCCTTGGCCGGGTTCGAACTACGGCACCTCGCCATCCTCGCGCATCGAGCGCTTCGCCGATATCGTCAACAAGGCCGGCTATGCGAGCCCCGTGCGCACGCCGCGCGGCCGGGACATCTTTGCCGCCTGCGGCCAGCTCAAGAGCGAAACCGAGCGCCTGAGCAAAAAGGACCGCGAGGCACTAGCGGGCTAGATTGGCGCGGCCGTCAAGCAAACGTATTGAAGCCGCCATAGCAGCCGCCGAGAGCGCTGCCGCCCGCCGCGCGCCGGTGATCTGTCCCTTGTGCGGCCGGCCTATTCCGCCCGAGGCTAAATCGAGCCGCCATCATTTGACGCCGCGGCTCAAGGGCGGTACACACATGGGCACGGTTCGCCTGCATCAGATCTGCCACAGCGCCATCCATGCCCGGTTTACCGAAACCGAGCTTGCCAAGCGGCTCGATGATATCGAGTCTTTGCGCGCCGATCCCGAAATCGCGGCCTTTATCGCCTGGGTCGCCGACAAGCCCCCTAGCTTCCATGCACCCACCCGAATGACGCGGGAGCGCCGCGAAGCCAAGGGCACATCCAACCGGAAGGTCTGAGCCTATTTGCGCAGGATGACCCAGATCGCGTGAATCAGGCCCGGGAAATAACCAAGCAGGGTAAGCAGGATATTGAGCCAGAACTGCAGCCCGATCCCGACCTGGAGGAACACGCCGACCGGCGGAATGATGACCGACAATATGATGCGCAGGATATCCACGGCATGTTCCGATGCTGCTATGTTGTGATTAAAACCCGCAGCCTGGCCTAATCGTTCCTATTTGCGGCCTTCAGCTAGGAGAATAGTTGCCGCAAAGGCCATGAACACTGCCGCAAAGCTCCAGTTCAGCGCCCGCGCTACCCACTGATTGTCGCGCAGGGTGCTCGTCAGCCACTCCGCGGCCAGCACGGTGGCGATAACCACCGGAATGGACACGATGATGAACTCTGCCCCCAGAAACAGCAGCTTGCCCGAGGCGGCCGGATCACCCGCGGAAACGAACTGGGGCAGGAAGGTTACGAAGAACAGCGCCACCTTGGGGTTGGTGAGATTAATCCCCAACCCCGTCATAAAGCTTTGCCGAAAACTCGGTGCGTTGTCGCGGTTGATGCGGTTGACCAGCAGCCCGCCGCCCGAGCGAATTGCCTGAATGGCCAGCCAGATCAGATATAGTGCCCCCACGATCTTGAGCGCCCAAAAGGCAGCCGGGGCCGCGACGATCAGCACCGAAATGCCGAATGCCACCAGTGCCGTATGCACCGCGATGCCGGTCACCGCACCCAAAACAGTTGCAAACCCATGCGCCCGCCCGAAGCTCATGGTGCGCGAAACGAACAGCGCCATATCGGGTCCGGGCGTAATCGCCAGCACAAAGGCCGCAACGGCAAAGGCAAGCAGCACGGGAAGATCGGGAATGAAGGTGGGCATGAGAGTGGTCCAAAGAATCTGGCGCGCAACAATTGCACGCAGGGCCACACCTGACTAGGGTGCGCCCGATTTCCGGCCCGCAGCGCGGGTGTTCCCACGAAAAGCGCAAAGACCATGGCAAACAATATCCAGAAAATCGTGCTGTCCTATTCGGGCGGCCTCGACACATCCATCATGCTCAAATGGCTGCAGGAACATTACCAGGCCGAGATCATCACCTTCACGGCCGATCTGGGCCAGGGCGAAGAACTCGAGCCGGCGCGCAAGAAGGCCGAGATGTTCGGCATCAAGGATATCCGCATCGTCGATGTGCGCGAGGAGTTCGTCCGCGATTTCGTGTTTCCCATGTTCCGCGCCAATGCGCTTTACGAAGGTCAATATCTGCTGGGCACCTCTATCGCTCGCCCTGTGATTGCCAAGCACCTCGTCGAGATCGCGCGGGAAACCGGTGCCGATGCCATCGCCCATGGCGCAACCGGCAAGGGCAATGACCAGGTCCGGTTCGAGCTGACCGCCAATGCGCTGATGCCTGGCCTGAAGGTCATCGCACCATGGCGCGAATGGGATTTGCGCTCGCGCACGGCGCTCCTTGCCTATGCCGAAAGCAACCAGATCCCGATTGCCAAGGACAAGCGCGGCGAAGCCCCATTCTCGGTTGACGCGAACCTTCTGCACACCTCCTCCGAAGGCATGGTGCTGGAAGATCCAGCGGTTCCAGCCCCGGACTATGTTGCCCAGCGCACCGTCGATCCAGAGCAGGCACCCGACACGCCCGAGACCATTACCATCGGCTTTGAAAAGGGCGATCCAATCTCGATCAACGGTGAGGCGCTTTCGCCAGCCGCCTTGCTGACCAGGCTCAACGAACTGGGTGGCAAGCATGGCGTCGGGCGGCTGGACCTCGTCGAAAACCGCTTTGTCGGTATGAAGTCGCGCGGTCTTTATGAGACCCCGGGCGGCACGATCCTCCTCGCCGCGCGCCGCGGTATTGAATCCATCACCCTCGACCGGGGCGAGGCCCATCTCAAGGATGAGCTCATGCCCAAATATGCCGAGCTGATCTACAATGGCTTCTGGTACTCGCCCGAGCGTGAGATGCTTCAGGCGCTGATCGACAAGTCGCAGACCTATGTTGCGGGTGAAGTCACGGTCAAGCTCTACAAGGGCTCGGCAAACGTCATCGCGCGCACTTCGCCCTATTCGCTCTATTCGATGGACCTTGTCACCTTCGAGGAAGGGGCCGTCGCCTATGACCATCATGATGCTGAGGGTTTCATCCGGCTCAATGGCTTGCGCCTTAAGACCTGGGCGGCTCGCAATAGCAAGGCTGGCGCCTAAACCAGCTAAGACCCGCAGCTTTAGTTGCGGGTCTCCTTAATGGCCCGTTAACGCGAACGCACTAGCGTCACCGTAGCGTCATGTACCAGCAAACGCGGGAGATTGGCGAGTGCGAGCGGAACAGGGAGGCAGCTTGGGGGAAAAGGCTGGAGCCTTGCTGCTCGATGCTGCGCTCGAGAATATCCCTTATGGCTTTTGCGTCTGGTCGCCCCAGTTCCGCCTGGTAATGTGGAACAAGAACTGGCGCGATATCTACGGCTTCGCGCTGAGCCAAGTGCATCGCGGCATGACCCTGGAAGAGGTTGTGCAACTCTCGGTGAGCCTTGGCAACCATTCCGGCCAAAGCGCCCAGGATTTCTACGAAACCTATACCGAAGAATTGCTGGCCAACCGGAGCGGGGTGCGTAGCAAGAGCCGAGAAATTGTCCGGGGTGACCGGACCATCGAAACGGCCCATGTCTATTCGCCCGAACTGGGATGGGTCATCACCCATGAAGACATCACCGAAGGGCTGGCGCGCAGCGAAATTGTCGAAAAACGCAAGCTCGAACTCGAGCGGCAGAACATCCGGCTCGATGCTGCGGTCAACAACATCTCGCAAGGGCTGTGCATGATGGACGCCAAGGGGCGCCTCGTCATCTGCAACGAGCCCTATGCACGGATCTACAATCTGCCTGAAAAGCTGCTGCGCCCCGGCACGCCGCTGAAGGACATCCTCAGTCATTTGTTCGACATGGGCATGAGCGCCACGGGCTCACGCGAGGAATACATCGCCTGGCGCAATGACGTGATTGCCCGCCGCGAGTACGGCAAGAATGTCCACGAACTCAATGGCCGCACCATCATGATGCAGCACCATCCGATGAAGGATGGCGGCTGGGTATCGACCCATGAGGACATAACCGAGCAAAAGCAGAACGAGGCACGTATCCGCCATCTGGCGCGCCACGACGCCCTAACCGATTTGCCCAACCGCATCGAGTTCCTTGAACAAATGGCCAAGACCGAGGCTGGTCTTAGCCGCGGCGAGATGGCGGCGGTGCTTTATATTGACCTTGATCACTTCAAGGCCGTCAATGATACACTTGGCCATGCTGTCGGTGACGAGGTCATCAAGCAGGCTTCAGCGCGGCTTTGGGGCACCACGCGCGAAACCGACGTGCTGGCCCGGTTGGGCGGTGATGAATTTGCGCTTTTGATGCGCCCGGTCGAGGCGGTGGGCGATGCCGCCAAGGTTGCCGATCGCATCATCAAGTCCATTGGCGCGCCGATGTTCATCAATGGCCAGCAGATCGAGATCGGCGCCTCGGTCGGCATAGCTGTTGGTCCTGGCGATGGGGTCAAGACCGACACACTGGTCAAGAACGCGGATCTGGCGCTCTATAAGGCCAAGAGCGAAGGTCGCTCGACATATCACTTCTTTGAAAGCGGCATGGACGCAAAGCTGCAGCAGCGCCGCTCAATTGAGGCAGGCCTGCGCCTGGCATTGCAGCGATCCGAATTGCGGCTGGTGTACCAACCTTTGCTTGGACTTGCAGAAAACCGCGTCACCTGCGTTGAAGCCTTGCTGCGTTGGGACCATGATGGACGCACAATTTCACCAGTCGAGTTCATTCCGATAGCCGAGGAAACCGGACTTATCGTCCTCATTGGCGATTGGGTGCTGCGTGAAGCGCTTCAGACAGCCTCCACATGGCCCATTGACGTGCGGGTTGCGGTTAATCTATCGCCTGTCCAGTTCAAAAATCGCGATCTTGTGGCAGCTGTCAAAGCCGCCCTGGTCGAAACGCATATGCCGGCCACACGGCTTGAGCTTGAGATCACCGAGTCCCTGCTGCTGAACGAAAACGAGACCACGCTGCGGGCCTTGCATGAACTGCGGGTCATGGGCGTTCGCATCTCCATGGATGATTTCGGCACTGGCTATTCCTCGCTCAGCTATTTGCGCTCGTTCCCTTTTGACAAGATCAAGATCGACCGCTCCTTCATGGCCGATCTGACCACGAGGCGGGATAGCCAAGCCATTATCCAGGCCATCATTGGCCTGGGCACCAGCCTTGGCATGACAACCACTGCCGAAGGCATTGAAACCGAGGAACAACTCGCTCTGGTGCGGCTTCATGGCGCCACCGAAGTGCAAGGCTTCCTGTTCTCGCCCCCCTTGTCTTCGCCCGCGCTTGCGCACCTGCTTCAAGCGGATGTGACCACCAATCGCCGGCTCCGCAAGAGGGCCTCGTAGGGCTATCTGCATTGAGCCGCAGGGCTAAAGCCTTGCCCTCGAGCAATAGTGTGCACAGCAGTCTTGCGCCGCCTACGCTTGCTGAAATGGCGGTTCTGCTGTAAGGCACGCCGCAAATGCGCCGATCCCCATGAGCAATGGGCTGGCGTCTGTTGTTTCCTGCATGGTTCAGCCGTTCTTGCCGCTCTTCTTCGCGGCCCCGGGTTTTGGGATCATGCCAAAGAGGCCGAACCCTTTTATGTCCCTGCGCAATATCGCCATTATCGCCCACGTTGACCACGGCAAAACCACGCTGATCGACGTTCTGCTCAAGCAGTCCGGTTCGTTCCGGGAGAATGAGCGCGTTGAAGAACGTGCCATGGACAGCAACGACATCGAGCGCGAGCGCGGCATCACTATCCTGGCCAAAGTCACTTCGCTGCTTTGGAAAGACACCCGCATCAATATCGTCGACACGCCCGGCCACGCTGATTTCGGCGGGGAAGTCGAGCGTATCCTGTCCATGGTCGATGGCGTGGTGATCCTGGTGGACGCCGCCGAAGGCCCAATGCCACAGACTAAGTTCGTGCTGGGCAAAGCGCTGGCGCAGGGCCTTCGTCCCATCGTTGCGATCAACAAGATCGACAAGTCCGACGAGCGGCACCTCGAAGTGCTCGAAGAAATCTTCGACCTTTTCATTGCACTCGATGCTTCGCCTGACCAGCTTGATTTCCCCGTGCTTTATGGTTCGGCCAAGCAGGGCTGGATGGCCGTGGAGCCAGAGGGTCCAAAGAACGATCTGGGCCCGCTGCTCGACAAGATCGTGGAACACGTGCCCGAGCCAACTGTGGAAGAAGGCGCGTTCCGCATGCTGGTCACCACCATCGAGCGCAATCCATTCTTGGGTCGCATCCTGACCGGCCGCATCACTTCGGGCACAGTCAAGGCCAATGATCCGATCCACACGCTCAACCGTGACGGCAAGGAAGTCGAAAAGGGCCGCGTTTCCAAGGTTCTGGCGTTCCGCGGCCTGGAACGCACCCCGGTCGACGTCGGCGAAGCCGGCGACATCGTCGCGATTGCCGGTCTTGTGACCTCGACCGTGGCCGACACCATCTGCGCCACCTCGGTCAGCGTTCCGATCAAATCCAAGCCAATCGATCCGCCAACACTGTCGGTTACATTCCGCATCAATGACGGCCCGCTGGCCGGCCGTGAAGGCGACAAGGTGCAGTCTCGCGTGATCCGCGAACGCTTGATGCGCGAGGCGGAAGGCAATGTGGCGATCCGCGTCACGCCGGGCGAAGACAACGATTCATTTGACGTGGCCGGCCGTGGCGAATTGCAGCTGGCGGTGCTGATCGAGAACATGCGCCGCGAAGGGTTCGAATTGACCATCGGCCGCCCAAAGGTCTTGTTCAAGGAAGAGAACGGGCAGAAGCTCGAGCCGATCGAGGAAGTCATCATCGACGTCGATGATGAATATACCGGCACGGTCGTGCAGAAGCTGACCGAGCGCAAGGGCGAGCTGACCGACATGCGCGCGTCCGGCGTCGGCCGCACTCGTATCCGCCTCCTCGTGCCTACCCGCTCGCTGATCGGCTACCAGCCCGAACTGCTTTCGGACACGCGTGGCACGGCAATCTTCAACCGCCTGTTCCATGAATTCGCTCCATTCAAGGGCGAGCTGCCCGGCCGCCGCACGGGCGTCCTTATCTCCAACGGCACGGGCCAAGCCGTGGCCTTTGCCTTGTGGAATTTGGAAGACCGGGGCCCGATCATGATCGAACCGGGCGTCGACATCTATGAAGGCATGATCATTGGCGAACACTCCCGCGACAACGATCTGGAAGTCAATGCGCTCAAGGGCAAGCAGCTGACCAATATCCGTACCACGTCCAAGGACGAAGCGGTGCGCCTGACCACGCCCAAGAAGCTCACGCTCGAGCAGTCCCTCGGCTACATCGCCGAAGACGAATATGTGGAAGTGACGCCCAAGTCGATCCGGCTGCGCAAGATCTGGCTTGACCCCAATGATCGTAAGCGCATGAGCCGCGCCGCCAAGGCAAGCTGAAGCGTAGCCTGACCAACAAGACATGAGCCCCGGCCACGTGCCGGGGTGAGACCAGATCGTGGAGGGCGCCGCCATGAGCGAGTTCATCATTGGCCTCATCACCCAGTGGAGCTATTTGGGCATCTTCTTCCTGATGGTGGCCGAAAATATCTTCCCGCCTATCCCGTCCGAACTCATTATGCCGTTTGCCGGCTATGTTGCGGCGAATGGCCAACTCAATGCTATCGGCGTGCTGGTCGCCGGAACGTTGGGGTCGCTGGTCGGCACTTCGGCCTGGTATGTCGCTGCCCGCATCATGGGTCTCGAGCGTTTCACCTGGCTTTGCAACAAGTTGGGCCGCATTGCGACGCTGAGCGAAGACGACATCGACAAGGCCGATCACTGGTTCAAGAAGCACGGCATCTGGGCCGTGTTCCTCGGCCGCTTGATTCCTGCCATCCGCACGCTGATCTCGGTGCCAGCAGGCCTTGCCGCGATGCCATTTGGGCAGTTCCTAGCGATTTCCACTATCGGCACCGTGATCTGGACGGCGCTGCTCACCGGCGCCGGCTATCTGCTCAAGGCCGGTTTTCACATCGTCGAAGCCTGGGTCGATCCGGTATCCACCGGCGTCGTGGTGCTGGCTGTGGTGATTTACCTTTATCGTTTCGTCACCTGGAAGCCGATCAAGAACATCGGCTGATTTTGCAATTTGCGGCGCGTCTCGCAGTTTGCAATGCATAGCGCGGTTCCAGTTGGCTTTGTTTAGGTCATCTTAACGGGTGAGCCCCGGCTGGCGGGGATAAGTCGATTGGCACGATTCGTGCAATCTATTCGTGTGTCCGGAGAGTGTTGTTTTGCGTACCGGATAAGCAGTCATTGGGCCTCGTTCCGTGCGACCGGAGCGAGGCCACATGCCTCCAAGGGCTTGGCTCTTGCCGCAGGGCCAATGAGCCACTAGATACAAGCAAGCCCTGTTCCGGAGACGCCCATGCGCGCCGTGCTCGACATTATCCTTTTGATCCTGCAGCTTTATTGGTGGGTCGTGCTGGCCATGATCATCATGAGCTGGCTGATTTCGTTCAACGTGATCAACACGCGCAATCAGTTCGTCGAATCGGTCTGGCGCATCCTCAATCAATTGACCGAACCGGTGCTGCGGCCGATCCGGCGGGTGATGCCCAACTTTTCGGGGCTGGACCTCAGCCCGATCATCCTTTTCATCATCCTGTTCTTTATTGAACGGGTGATCATCTATTACATCTACCCCAACGTATTCTGATTAGCCTTCCGACTGCAGATTGGCGAGAGCCGCTACCAGGCGGAAGCGCACGCCATCGGGGTGAAAATCAAGCACAGCGCGGCTGGCGGAGCCCGACAGCCCGCCTTGCAGCAGGCGAGAGCCGAAACCCTTGACCGCGGGCGGCGAAACCGGTGGTCCGCCGTTCTCCTTGAAATGCAATTCGAACGCTGGCTCGCCGTCCATGTCGCCTTCGTGCCAGATGATGTCGGCCCGCCCGTCCGGCACCGAGAAGGCGCCATGTGCCATGGCGTTGGTCGATAGTTCATGGAGCAGGAGCGCCAGCGAGAGCGCCGCCTTGGGCCCGATCGGCATGTCCGGCCCGGAAAGCGACAGGCGGCGGCGGTCGAGCAGCATGGTCGCTGCATCCACCAACGCCGGAACGCTGGTGCGCTCGCCGGGGCTGTGCATCAGCAGGTCATGCGTGCGGGCCAGTACGTCGAGCCGCGCGGCAATCATCTTCTTGGCCGTTTCGACCGGATAGGCACCCCGGAGCGTCTGGTTGACGATGCTCTGGATCACCGCCATCTGGTTCTTGATGCGGTGATTGCGCTCGGCGCTCTCCGCCTCCAGGGCCTGACGGGCAAGCCATTGCTCGGTGATATCGCGCGAGATTGCCAGGAGGCGTCCGTCAGAGCCTGCTATCGGGCTGATCTCTACCTCCCAAAAGCGCGTACTGCCCGCAAAGCTCGGACGCTTTGCCGAGAATCGTCCCGTGCCGCCCGCTTGTGCCGTCGCTAGCGCCGCAATGGCGTCAGGGCTTTCACCGAGCCAGAATTGGTCCCAGGGACAAAGACGTAAAACCTCGAAGTCGCCGATCTCCAGGACCCTTTGTCCGGCCTCGTTCATAAACAGGAGATTGCCGTTTGCGTCAAAGACCTTGATGCAGTCGCGCGAGGCGGCAAAGACGCTCGCGAGCAATGCCGGATCGGCGGCAAAAGCTTTGTTGTCAGGCTCAGGGCGGTGTTCCGGCCAGTGCGGGCTCTGGGTCATGCGGCAAGATGGTCCGGGAGATTCAATGCGATCACCCTAGCATAGTGACCGGTTAGGGCGAGGTGCAGTGAAGAAATTTCTGCCTGGATTGTAATAGGAAGCGGAGGTTCTAGAGGTCTGGAGTATGGCTCAAGGCCGGCGTGACATGATGGATGCGGAGCATCTGATGCAGCGGCGAACAAGCGAAAGCCCCGGGATCACGCCCGGGGCTCGCTAATTTCGATGATTGCTCGTCAGCCCAGATGCGCCAACACAGCCAGCAGCAACAGCGCCACAATATTGGTGATCTTGATCATGGGGTTCACCGCAGGGCCTGCCGTGTCCTTGTAGGGGTCGCCGACGGTGTCGCCAGTAACGGAAGCCTTGTGAGCGTCGCTGCCCTTGTGATGAACCACGCCCGCTGAGTCGGTGAACCCGTCTTCGAAGCTCTTTTTGGCGTTGTCCCAGGCGCCGCCGCCTGCCGTCATGGAGATGGCAACGAACAGCCCGGTGACGATCACGCCCATGAGCATGGCGCCCAGTGCCGAGAAACCGGCCGCGGCGCCGGCAATCCAGTAGATCACGAAGAAGACGACGATCGGGGATAGCACCGGCAGCAAGCTTGGCACGATCATTTCCCGTATTGCGGCCTTGGTCAGCATGTCAACGGCCCGGCCATAGTCGGGCTTTTCGGTGCCGGCCATGATGCCGGGGCGTTCCTTGAACTGGCGGCGCACTTCCACAACCACGGATTGAGCGGCGCGGCCGACGGCGGTCATGCTCATGCCGCCAAAAAGGAACGGCAGGAGGCCACCGAAAAGCAGACCCACCACTACATAAGGATCAGCTAGTGAGAAGGTGAGCGTGCCTATTCCCTGGAAGATGGCAGGGGCGTCGGGCAGGGAGGAGAAATAGATCAAATCCTGCGTATAGGCCGCAAACAGCACCAGCGCGCCTAGACCGGCCGAACCAATGGCATAGCCCTTGGTCACGGCCTTGGTGGTGTTGCCCACTGCGTCGAGCGCGTCCGTGTTGTGGCGCACTTCCTTGTCGAGGCCCGCCATTTCGGCAATGCCGCCGGCATTGTCTGTGACGGGACCGAAGGCGTCGAGCGCCACGACGATGCCGGCCAGCGCCAGCATGGTCGCAACGGCAAAGGCGATGCCAAAGAGCCCGGCTAGATTGTAGGTAACGATGATGCCCGCGATGATGACGAGGGCAGGCAGGGCGGTGGATTCAAGCGACACTGCCAGGCCCTGAATGACGTTGGTGCCATGGCCGGTGACCGAGGCTTCGGCGATGGAATTGACCGGGCGCCGATTGGTGCCGGTGTAATATTCGGTGATGACGATGATGAGCCCAGTGATTACTAGGCCCGCTACGCCGCACCAGAACAGCGACCACGGTGTAAAGGTCTTGTCAGTGGCTTCAATGGCAACGTTAAGATCGCCAAATACCATCCAGAGCACTGGCAGGAGAACAATCAGCGAGAGCACGCCCGTGGCGATGATGCCCTTGTAGAGTGCGCCCATGATGTTGTTGTCGGCGCCGAGCTTGACGAAATAGGTGCCGATGATCGAAGTCACGACGCAGGCGCCGCCGATCGCCAGCGGCAACACCATGCCTGCGAGCCTGAACGCTTCGGGCAGGATGATAGCGGCGAGCACCATGGTGGCGACAATCGTCACCACATAGGTCTCGAAGAGGTCGGCGGCCATGCCGGCGCAGTCGCCGACATTGTCACCCACGTTGTCGGCAATAGTCGCCGGGTTGCGCGGATCGTCTTCCGGAATACCGGCTTCGACCTTGCCCACCATGTCGCCGCCCACGTCGGCGCCCTTGGTGAAGATACCGCCGCCCAGGCGAGCGAAGATGGAGATGAGGGATGCGCCAAAGCTTAGCGCCACCAGAGCATCGATAACGGTGCGGTCGTTATAGGCAAAGCCTAGGAACTGAGTGAGAATAATAAAGTAGAGCGTCACGCCAAGGAGGCCAAGGCCTGCCACCAGCATGCCGGTGACAGCGCCGGATTTGAACGCAAGGTCGAGGCCCCGGCCGAGCGAGGAGATCGCTGCCTGCGCGACGCGCACGTTCGCACGCACTGAAACGTTCATACCGATGAAGCCGGCCGCGCCGGACAAAACGGCGCCGATCAGAAAGCCGATGGCGGCATAGGGGCCGAGCAGGAAAAAGGCGGCGATGAAGATCACGACACCGACGATGCCGATAGTGGTGTATTGGCGTTTGAGATAGGCCGAAGCGCCTTCCCGGACGGCCGCCGAGATTTCCTGCATGCGGGCGCTGCCAGCGTCGGCTGCCAGCAATTGTTGGGTGGTGATAACGCCATAAACGATAGACAGACCGCCACAGAGAACGATCAGCCACAATGCCAAAGTCATTCGATTAGTCCTCTAGATTTCCTCCAGGGACTCCATGCGGGCTCCAGCCGGTCCTCCAACCGTCTGTGGCGCCCACCCTCCAAGAGCCCCTTCCGAACGGGAGCTTAGCGGGATTGTGGCGACGCGCAATGGATAATGCGGTGTTTTGTCGCGGCTTTTTCAGCCAGCGCGGCTTCGGCCATAGGTCCAGTAGAGCAGGGCAAGGCCTGCAATTGCCGCGAAAATACCGATGATCAGCCACTGGTTTTGTCCGGACATGAAGCTGCCGCCCAGAATATTGGCGCCTTGCAAGGTCCAGAGTACGCCAAAGAACAGCAGCACGATGGCCAGAAGAGTTTGTATGATTTTCATAAGGTGACGCCTTTTCGTAACGTGGGCGACACTGCGCCTGCCTTCGTTCGTCAGCAAATCACGAAGCAGCCAGCTTGCTGAAGGCGCTTGGCTGGGCCGGCGAAAGCAGCGTTACGCCGATCAGGGCTGCGCATTGCCCGGCGCTCATGCTGCCGGTGTCGACTTCCAAGTCATAGATTCCTGGCAGATGGACGGCATCCTGCCAGCGCTGCACCGGTTCCGGCACGCTGCTGCCGCGCAGATAGATACCAGTGTCCGGGCCGGTATTGCGCCGCTCCATAATGATGTCGATTGGACAGCGCACGCCAACGAACAGCACGGCCAATCCGTCCAACCGCCGCGCGCAGGCCGGGAGCATGCCGAGCGGCTGGCTATAGCTGTCATGGTGTCCGACATCTGCGACGACATCAAAGCCCAGCCGCGCATGGACGGCGATGGAGTCATAGAGCGCCAGGAACAGAGCTGGCAGGAGTGGCTCCAGATCGGGTCGTTCGCCGCCAGGGCGCAGGCCAATGCCGGGGTGCAGCGCAGGCGGCAGGGTTCGCATGGCGTTGTCGACGCCCAGATTGATCCAACGACCGGGCAGAGTCTCCTGCATGGCGCGCGCAATACTGGTCTTGCCTGCTCGCGGCGCGCCGTTGAGAATAACGATGCGGCCGCTCACTGCTTGCGGCCCTCGATGTCCTGCCCATTTTGGTGCAGCACAAGGCGTTCGACCTTGCCGTCTGGGCCTAGTTCGAAGCTGATCTGGGCATCCACGATCTTGAGAAAGAACTTGGTGTCTGATTCAGCGAATGCCGGGAAACGGTCCTGCCCGCTTGCCTGAATAAACAATTGTCCGTCCTCGGCCGTTACCGCAATGGAGAATTCCGGGCCAAGCTCATATCTGCCGATGTAGTTCAAAAGGATCGCTGGATTGACAGTCACTTCCTGCCGCGGCTTGGGTTGCGGCGCCAGTGGCGCATTTGGGTCAATCAGGTGAAAGCCGATGTCTTCGATGCCCGTCGCGGTAACAGCGTTGGCTAAGACAACCGCAGCCTTGCCGCTGTCGCGATCAAACCCGATGAAGCTATTGAAGCCGCCCGTCTTGCCATTGTGCCAGATCGTGGTGCCACTGGGGTGATCAAGCACCATCCAGCCAAGGCCGATTTGCATATTTGGCGTGTCGGCAGGCTGAAGCTCCTCCAGCATCAAGGCAAAAGCCTTATCAAGCGAGGTCCCGCGCTGGTTGCTGACTGCCGTGGCGAATCTTACCAGATCGGCAGCGCTCGAGATATAGGCACCAGCGGGCGCGAAGATATCAAAGGTCCAATGTGGCACTGTCTGGCCCGATTGATCGTGCCCGCTGGCAAAGCGGGATGGGTCGACCGGCACCAGTGCCGTTTCGGTCATGCCCAAAGGCATAAGGATGCGCTTCGTGACGAGTTCGGCATAGGGATTGCCGGCCGTGTGGCTGATTGCTTCCGCCAGAAGCGTCGTACCCATGTTGGAATATTGAAAGCGTGTACCTGGTGCCTCCAGCAAGGGGAAGGCAGCCAGAAAAGCGTAGAAGGGCTCTGCGCCAAAGCCTTCATAAGGGTTGAGTGGATCAATCATGCCCAGGGTGGGCGGGATGGAGGGCAGGCCAGCCCTGTGAGTTGCCAGGTGGCGCAGGGTGATCTTTTGCCCCTTGAACTCGGGCAGCTTGGTTCCTTGAGGCAAATAGTTCGCTGCGGGATCGTCAAGCTTCACAGTGCCGTCGAGCACCATTTGCGCAAGGAGCAGATTGACGAAGAGCTTGCTGATCGAGCCGATCTCGAAGAGCGTTGTTTGATTGACCGGAGTTTGCCCGCCCGCTTGGGTAACCCCGAAGTTGGTAAAAACGGGCGTGTTGTTCTCAATCACGGCTGCGACAATGCCGATGCCCTGCCCATCGCGCTGGAGACGGTCGGCAAGGATTTGCACAACATCCTGGGCAAAAGCAGCTTGCATGGGGAGCAGCAGGGCCAGACAAACGATCAAGTGTCGCATCATGCCTCCATGAAAATGCTATGCCAAGGAGGTTGCAGGCCGATGCGGCAAGGATGAGGCGGGCTGCCGGAGCGACCCGCCTAGATCGGCGCTTACTTGGCCGTCTTGTGCATTTCGATGGAGTCGAGGATCACCTTCTTGGCGTCCTCATAGCCACCGACATGGGAGATCTTGGCCCATTTGCCGGGCTCGAGATCCTTGTAGTGGGTGAAGAAGTGCTTCACGCGCTCAATCTGAATGTCCTGCATGTCGCCAACATCCTTGATCCCATCATACATGCGGGTGAGCTTGGAGACGGGCACGGCAAGGATCTTTTCGTCCTGCCCGCCATCATCTTCCATGAAGAGCACGCCAAAGGGACGGCAGCGCACCACGGCGCCGGGCACCAGCGGGCGCGAGTTCATCACGATCACGTCGAGCGGATCGCCATCGCCGCATAGCGTATGCGGCACGAAGCCGTAATTGCCGGGATAACGCATGGGCGTATAAAGGAAACGATCGACGAACAGCGCACCCGAGGCCTTGTCGATTTCGTACTTGATCGGCTCGCCGCCCATGGGCACTTCAATGATTACATTGAGGTCGTCGGGCGGGTTCTTGCCGGTTGGGATGGCGTCGATGTTCATTTGTGCTTCAGGTCTCGTTCATCGGGGAGGCGACAAAGTGGGTGGGGTTGTGCCCAGTTAGGGCCGCAAAGGCAAGCCAGTTTGGCGCAAGGCTGCTGATCGAGGGAGAATTTGGATGCAAAGACTACTGGCAATCGCCTTGGCGCTGGGCGCGCTGACGGCACCGGCCCATGCCGCTTTCACTAGCGCCTATACCGACATCAATCTCGATCAGTGCTTGGTGCTCGATTCGGACGATTTCGGTACCAGCTGGTCCTGCCCCGGCTACAAGGGTTATCCGCTGATGGTCACCGAAGGCGATCTGCGCTTTTCGCTGATCTATGGCTTTGGCGCCGATATGAGTGATGGCCAGACCTTAGGGCCGTTCAACAATCTGGGCGAAAAGCTCGAATGGCGGCTTTCCAATGCCCTTGGCCGCTGGATGCCGGTCGCCACCATCGTGCGCTATCATACGGCTGATCCCGAAACCGGCGAGAACAAAGGCCAGGTTCTGGTGGTGACGCAGCTTGTAGAAGGCAATACTTGCCATGTCGCCTATATCGATGCGCTAGCCAATCCCGATGCCAACGAGTTGGCGCGTCAGGTGGCCGATGAATCAGGCGATTTCGATTGTGCGGCCGACGAGATCAAGATGGTCGGCAAATTCGAGGCTTGGTAGCAAGCCTTAGGCCTGCTCGGCTTTGCCGACCTGATTGCGCAGGATGGTCCGGTCGCGGCTCGATACGCCGATCAGTTCGGCCACCCGCCAGACCATGTTGTCCTCCAGCTCGTGATTTTTCTTATCCGAAAACACCACCGTCCACATCATGCGGATGATTTCAATACGGTCTTCCATCTCGAGCGAAGTCAACGCCGAGGTGAAACGATAGAAATCCACAGCTTCGGCATCGCGTAGCGACGCTTCCTTGATCAGCCGGTCAACGCTCCCTTCATCCAGTTCATAATGATCGATCAGGGCACCGCGGATGGTCTTGCGCTCTTCGTCTTTCATCTGCCCATCAACCGAGGCCAGATGCACAAGGAGCACTGCCACGGCGAGCTTGGGATCATGGCTCGACAAGGCCGTTTCAGGCTTGTTGAACAGGCGGCTGATAGCCTCGAACATGGGCTTGGACATCCTTGAACGGTGCGGCGGATTAGGTGACAGGGATCGGGCCGTCCGGGGTGGGAGAGGCTCCCATTACAGGTAAGCAGCCGCAGCGATTTGCTCAATGGCTGTTACTCGGTCTCACGTGCTCTTGACCGGTGTTGATGCGCTCCTGCCACAAGCAGCAGCAGAAAAAAGGACTCGACTCCGGTAAAAAAGGGAGTCTAGATGTTCCTGTTTTGTTCACAACAGCAGGAAGGTCTGCGTCATGACCTCGCCCGACCGCCAACAGCGCCTTGCCGCGCTGCGGGACTCCATTGCCAATATCGAGCGTAAGCCGGCCCTAGCGCAGGCGCGGGTACAGGTCGAGGACAAGACAGGCGCTTTCCCCCATTTCGGTGGCGGTTTGCTGCAGGAAATCTTCACCGATGAGCGGCGCAATGCCGGTGCCGTCCTGGGTTTTGCTCTAGCCCAAGCCAAGGGGCTGATCGGCGGGCAGCGGCTGGCGCTGATCTATCTGCAATTAGCCGATGAGGGGCAGAAGCTCGGCCTGCCCTATGGTCCGGGGCTGCTCAGCTTCGGGCTTGATCCTGATGCCCTGGTGCTGGTGCGGGTGTCCACCGTGGCTGAAATGCTCTGGGCTGCCGAGGAAGCTTTGGCTTGCCGCGCCGTGGCGGGCGTTATTGCCGATATCGGCTCGCATTCCAAATTGCTCGATTTTACCGCCAGCCGCCGCCTCAGCATGCGCTCGGCAGCCACGGGCGGATCGATCTTCATGCTGCGCTATGGCCTTGAGCGCCAAACCAGCGCCGCGCATTTGCGCTGGCGGCTTTCGCCCGTCCTCAGCGTCTCCCCCTTTTATGACAGCAAGGCGCCCGGGCCGCCCCGATGGCGAGCAGAGCTGGAGCGGGGAACGCTCATCAAACATCAGACCACTTGGCTGCTGGGATGGACGGACGATGGATTTGCAACATTCGAGCTTGAGCGCTCCATTGATGACCGGCTCAGCGGGAGCCCGGCGGTTCCTCGCGCTGTTCCTGCCCAATTGGCCGACCGATTATCTCAAACGGCATGATCCGGCACTCCAAGGACCTTTGGCGCTCTATGAGAAGATCAAGGGCGGCCTGCGGTTGGTTGCTGTCGACACCGAGGCCAGCCGGGCCGGATTGCGCAATGGGCAGAATTTGGCCGTAGCCCGGGCCATGCTGCCGGAACTCACGGCGCGCGAAATCGACCGGCCCATGCTCCAGGCTGCCTTTGCCGATTTTGCCGATTGGCATTCCAATGCCAGCCCCCTGGTGGCTGTTATGACGGATAGCCAGCTTTTTGGCGATCTGGTGCTCGATGTCACCGGGGTGACGCATCTGTTCGGGGGCGAGCGCCCCATGTTGCGCACCCTGCTGACCCGGCTGCGCAATTTGGGCTACAGCGTGGCTGGAGCCATAGCGCCCACCATCGGTGCCGCCTGGGCGGTCAGTCATTTTGCCCGCAGCCAGGTGGTTGAAAGCATCGATCTCGTAGAGGTGCTCGACGCCTTGCCGATAGGAGCACTGCGGCTTGATGCCGCCCAGATCGCAGGGCTCAGCCAGATGGGGCTTACCAGCATCGGCCAATTGCGCTCCCGCCCGCGCAAGCCCCTCCAGGCACGCTTTGGCCTGTCCCTCTTGACCCGGCTTGACCAGGCCTATGGCCTGATCGAGGAGCGCATGACCCCGCGCCTGCCGCCTGCCGAACGCTATGCCGAGCGGCGCTTTGCCGATCCCATCGGCTTGCTCGATGACGTGCTGATGACCTGCCATGATCTCGCGATCCAACTGGCTATCAGGCTTGAGGCCGAAGGGCAGGGCGGGCAGGCTTTCCATCTCTTTCTTTACCGGGTCGACCACAAGGTCATGTCCCTCTCAGTCAACTCGGCCCGGTTGACGCGCGACCCCGATCACATCACGGCGCTGTTCAGCCACCGGGCCGAGCGGCTCGCCGGTGAATATGATGCCGGGTTCGGCATCGACATGATCCGGCTGGCGGTGAGCTCAGTGGCCGAACTCGATGCCGTGCAATTGGGCGCTTTTTCGCATGGCGAGGCGGCCGAAGATCTCGACCAGCTCAACGATCGCATGTCGAGCCGGCTTGGCACCATGGCCGTGCTCAAGACCGAACTGGTTGCCAGCCACATCCCCGAGCGCGCCGCCCGGCTCGCCCCGGCGCTCGTGGTGCGCAACGAACCGCGGCAAAATTGGCCCAAACCCTTGCGGCCCCTGAGGCTCCTGCCAGTGCCCGAAATGGTTGATATCAACGCCGAAGTACCCGACGGGCTGCCCGCCTCCATGATCTGGCGGCGCGAAAGCTACCGGATCGAGAAAGCCTCGGGTCCCGAACGCCTTGGCGCTGAATGGTGGCGAACTGGGCAACGCCTGCAATTGGTGCCAGTGGAGGAAGAGAAAGACCCTGAACCTGGAGAGCCGCCTATTCCCCCATCCTTTGTGCCTGATCTCACGCTCTATGCGGCCGATTGGGCTTTGCGCGACTACTACATGGTCGAAGATGGACGCGGGCACCGCTTCTGGGTGTACCGGCAAGGCATGCACCGGCCCGGCCAGCCCGCGCACTGGTACCTGCATGGATTTTTCACGTGAGCCAGGTTCTTGCCTTTGATCCCCTTAAGCGCTCAAGCCCCCGCAAACGGCAGGATACGGCTTTTGCCGAACTGATCTCGACCAGCAATTTTTCCTTTCTGCGCAGCGGCTCGCATCCGGAGGAATTGGTTGCCGGCGCCATACATTTGGGCATGACCGCCCTGGGCCTGTGTGATCGCAATAGTTTTGCTGGCGTGGTGCGCGGCTATATGACGGCGCGGGACAAAAAGGAGATCAATCCCGGCTTCCGCTACCTCGTCGGCGTGCGGCTGGTGTTCGCCGATGGAACGCCTGACATCATTGCTTATCCCACCGACCGCGTCTCCTACGGACGACTATGCAAGCTTCTGACCATTGCCAATCAGCGGGGCGAGAAGGGTAACCCCAAGCTGTTCCTCCAGGACCTTTTCGGCTCCAACGATCCGCCATCGGACACCGAGCAGGGGCCACCCGAAAACCACTCGCAAGGCCAGCTCTTCATTCTCCTCCCTGACGAGAGCAATTGGGCCCTAACGGAGGAAGTTCTGGACCATTTAAGTCGGCAAGCGTCCGGCCGGGTCTGGGTTGGCGGCACTGCGCGCTTTGACGGGCAGGACCGGGCGCGTCTTAACCGTATCAATGCCTTGGCCAAGCGGCATGGCGCCTGGATGCTCGCTAGCAATGACGTGCTTTATCATGAGCCTGACCGCGCCATTATTGCCGATGTAGTTACATGCATAAGGGAGCACACAACGCTGCAAGAAGCCGGTTTCCGCTTGGGCGCCAATGCCGAGCGGCACCTCAAGCCACCCGCCGAGATGGCGCGGCTTTTTGCCGAGCATCCCGATGCTATCAAACAGACGCAGCGTTTCATCCGCCAAATCGAGTTTTCGCTTGATCAACTCGAATACAATTACCCTGAAGAAACTACCGGCACTGGTGAGACGGCGCAGCAGACGCTGGAGCGCCTAACCTGGGAAGGCGCGCGGAGGCGCTTTCCCCAAGGATTGCCGCCGGGTATCGCCGATACGATCCGGACCGAACTCACCTTGATCGATGAAAAGCACTACGCAGCTTATTTCCTGACCGTGCAGGATATTGTCCGCCACGCCCGCTACGATTTAGGCATTCTGTGTCAGGGCCGGGGGTCGGCGGCTAATTCCACGGTTTGCTATTGCCTTGAAATCACTGAGGTCGACCCGCGCAAGGCCAATCTGGTGTTTGGGCGCTTCATCTCCACCGAGCGCGACGAGCCACCTGATATCGATGTCGATTTCGAGCACGAACGGCGTGAGGAGGTGATGCAATATGTGTACAGCAAGTATGGCGGACGACGCACGGGCCTGACCGCCAATGTGATCTGCTACCGCTCCAAAAGCGCCATTCGGGAAACGGCCAAGGTGTTTGGGGTTTCCGAAGACATCGTCGCGGCGCTCAACCAATTGCACTGGGGCTGGGGATCGGCGCTGGATTTGCAAAGCGTTGCAGCCATGGGGCTTAGTCCGGATGATCCGGTGCTGGCGCAGATGTTTGAGGTGGTCAAGGTCTTGCGCGGCTTTCCGCGGCATCTTTCCCAGCATGTGGGCGGCTTCGTCATCACGCGCGACTCGCTCGAAAGCCTGGTGCCGATCTCTAAATCGGCCATGGACAGCCGCACCATCATCGAATGGAACAAGGACGATATCGACGCCCTCAAGATTCTCAAGGTCGACGTGCTCGCCCTGGGCATGCTGACCTGCCTGCAGCGCGCCTTTGGCCTGATGGAAAAGCACTACAACCACAAGGTGAAACTGGCGGAACTGCAGAACGAGGAGTTCCAATATCCCGAAAGAGCCAGACCGGTTTACGAGATGACGCACCGGGCCGATACCGTTGGAGTGTTCCAGATTGAAAGTCGCGCGCAGATGACCATGCTGCCGCGGCTCAAGCCGGTGGAATTCTATGACTTTGTCATCGAAGTAGCGATTGTCCGGCCTGGCCCGATCCAGGGCAACATGGTTCATCCCTATTTGCGACGGCGCCAAAAGCTGGAAGAGCCAGTGTACTACAATGATGACCTCAAGGCGGTATTGGTCCGCACACTAGGCATTCCCCTGTTCCAGGAACAAGCCATGCAGATCGCCATTGTCGGTGCGGGCTTTTCACCCGGCAAAGCCGATAGTCTTCGCCGCGCCATGGCAGCCTGGAAACGAACCGGCAAGATTGCCCAGTTCGGCGAAGAGTTTATCGCGGGCATGCTCAAAAACGGCTATCCGCTGGAATTTGCCAAGAACTGCTTCGCTCAGATCCAGGGCTTTGCCGAATACGGCTTTCCTGAAAGCCATGCCGCCAGCTTTGCCCTGCTGGTCTATGCCTCGTGCTGGCTCAAATGCCATTATCCCGATGTCTTTGCCTGTGCCTTGCTCAATTCCCAGCCCATGGGGTTTTATGCGCCCAGCCAATTGGTGCGGGACGCAACCGAACATGGCATCGAAATTCGCCCTCCCGACATTAATCATTCGGCTTTCGATAGCCTCTTGGAAGATGATGGCTGGGATATCACCGATCATATCTGGCCGCGCCATGCTGTCATGAAGAGCGTTATCCGCAGCACGAAAGCCGTCCGTCTGGGGCTGCGGACCATTGGCGGCTTGGCAGAAAAAGACATCAATCGGATCGTTGAGCAGCGCGGAGCCGGCTATACATCCATTCGCGAGCTCTGGTTACGCACCGGCTTGCCGGTCGCAAGTCTTGAAAAGCTCGCCCGGGCCGATGCCTTTGCATCGCTCCATCTCAACCGGCGGGAAGCCTTGTGGACCGTCAAGGGCCTAGTCGGCACCCATGGCGCCGAAACGCTGCCGCTTTTTGCTTCGGCTCCACCCACCGATGCACCGGTCGAGGAGTATTCAGGCGATTTGCCTGTGATGGCCATGGGTGAAGAAATCATCCATGACTATGCAACGCTTTCGCTCTCGCTCAAGGGACATCCGGTGCAGTTTTTGCGACCTATGCTGCAGGAGCGCGGCACCACGCGGGCGCAAAATTTAGGTACTGTCCTTCCCGGTCATCGCATCGAGGTCGCCGGTTTGGTGCTGGTGCGGCAACGACCGGGCACAGCGGGCGGGGTAATCTTTGCAACGCTCGAGGACGAAACCGGTGTTGCCAATATCGTGGTGTGGCCAAAACTGTTCAAAGATGATCGCATCCGTAAGATTCTTCTTTCCAGCCGCATGCTCCTCGTGTGCGGGCATGTGCAACAGGAAGGGCTGGTCATCCACGTCATTGCCGAAGATATGGACGACTGGACGCCGCACCTGCTTGATTTGGCGCATGGCAAGGATATTGGCGATGCCATCATTGCCCGTGCCGATGAAGGCAAATCCGGCCCCCCCTCTACCCAAAGCCGGGACCGCAATGCCGTGCGCGAGATCGAACTCGCCCGCAGGCGTGCCTATGCCTCATTGCCGAGTGGGCGCAATTTCCATTGATCAGTCCACCATGCGATCGATCGCCCGTGCCAGATCAATATCCTTTTGGCTTACTCCGCCTGCGTCATGGGTCGAGAGCCGGATCGTTACCTTATCGTAGCTGTTGGACCAATCGGGATGATGATCCGCTTTCTCCGCCGCCAGTGCCACCCGCGTCATAAAGCCGAACGCTTCCGAAAAGTTCTTGAACTTGAAAGTCCGGCTGATTGCGCCTTCCTCATCTTCAAGAACCCAGCCGTTAAGCTTTTGCACCTGCTCGCCCCGTTCGTTTTTGCCCAACTTATCAATCATGGATCACCTATTTTCAGGGGGTACATCGCCATAACCTGACTGGATGCTGACAAGTTTGGCCGATCAAAATGCTCTAAATCTTAATGAGCGCTTCACCTTTTCTGCAGGAACACGCCTCCGGATAAACCCTGATGGCAGCTTTGCAAGTCCATTTTAACTCTGGTTGTTGTTTGGTGTAGGCCTAACAAGGCTCACGTGATGACCAGTGTCGCCACCCATGTCCCGCCGCATCAATCCCGTGCCAGCGCTGCGCTGGGCATGATTGATACCTTGCGGCCAGACACTAAGGGCTGAGACCAGGTCATGGCATTCGAAGCCGCCCACAAGATCCTTCCACCGGCTGACTATGTCGCCATGATCCGCTCCCTTTATGCGGACCGGCGCTCGATGCTGCTCGGTGCCTTTGGCTCGGCCCTTGCCGCCGCAGTTGCGGCGTTGGAGTCCCGATCGATCTTGCTGGGAAGCTTTGCCGTCCTATTTGTCCTAGTTGGCGTGTTGCGCAATTTGGACATGCGTGCCTTCGAGGCAATCAAGCTGCGCGATAATGACGTGCGCAAAGCGCTTCATTGGGAGATACGCGCAACCATAGGCGCAGCCTCGATTGCAATGGCCTATGGCGCCTGGTGTATGGCCACGTTCTGGCTGGTCAACGACCCATTCGCTGAACTCACCGCCGCCTCGGTTTCAGTCTCAGTCCTGGTCGGCGTCTCTCAGCGCAATTTCGCCATCGACCGGTTGATGACGATCCAGGTTTTGTTGATCGCCGTTCCGTTGGCGCTAGGACTGCTGCTGGTGGGTGATGTCTATTATGCACTCCTGACCCTGCTGCTACTGCCCTTCTTTGCGAGTCTGAGGCGGATTGCCGGCAATGCAAGGCATATCCTGCTGCGTGCGGTGCATGGTCGTCTGGCCGCATCGGGGCTAGCGACCCAACTCGACACAGCCCTTGCCACTCTGGAGCATGGTCTGCTGATGCTTGACTATGGCGGGGTCATAGAGGTTGCCAACGCCCGGGCACTTGACGCTTTTGAGCTACCCGACTCTCAAAGCTGGATTGGCCAGCCAGCTTCCGCCCTGTTCGATATGGCCATGGATAGTGGCAGCATGCCCAAGCCTGCCCACGATCAACTGCTCAGGCTGATCAAGTCGCGATCCAGCGGCAAGGTGCTCCTATCTGTGCGTCCGGGGCGGTATTTCGAGGTTTCGGTATCCTCGCGGCGGGCTAAAACTGTGCTGCTGCTCGAGAATATTTCCGAACGCATCGTCGCCGAAGAACGCATCAACTATATGGCGCGTTATGATGCGCTGACCGGTCTGCCGAACAGGGCCTATTTCGCCGAGCAGGTCGAGGCCGCGTTGCGTGAACGAAGCGAAGCCGAGGTGCTCGGCCAGGTCGCCTTGTGGATGGTCGACATCGATGATTTCAAGCACATCAACGACACCATGGGCCACCTTGCGGGGGACAAGGTCTTGTCCGAGCTTGGGCGTCGCCTGACTAAGGCCTTTGGACCCGATACGATCTGTGCGCGGCTGGGCGGCGATGAGTTTATCGCCTTCCGTATCAGTCAAGGCCCCACCGAGGAGCTCAACGAACAGGCCGATCACGTGTTGGCGAGCACGCGCGAGGCGGTAATGTTGCCCGGGCGTGCCTTCGTCGTGGATGTGAGCATCGGAATGGTTGTTTCCGATCAACGCGCTGAAACGCTTGAAAGCCTGATGGTCAAAGCGGACCTTGCCACCTATGCCGCCAAAAGCGGCGGCAAGGCGCGTGTGGTTCGTTTCCATGACCGGATGGATACCGAATACCATATGCGGCAACAGCTCAAGGCAGACCTAAAGTCCGCTATTAGCGAAGGCGGCTTATCGCTTGCCTACCAGACCGTAATCGATCCTCGTAGCAATCGCGTTGTCGGTTGCGAAGCGCTGGCCCGCTGGATGCACCCGGTTTATGGATCCATTTCGCCCGCTGTTTTCATCCCGATTGCCGAAGAGACAGGGCTTATTACCGACCTGACACGCACAGTACTGTTCATGGCGGCGCGCGATTGCCTGACATGGCCGGGCGAGACTACCGTTTCTGTTAACGTTTCGGCACGCGACTTCCGTGGTGGCGACGTCGAAGCAATGGTGCTGGCAGCGCTGGACGCCACGGGCTTGCCACCCAAGAGGCTCGAAATCGAAGTCACGGAAACCACGGTAATCGAGGAACGGGAAGCGGCTACTGCGGCTTTGTCCGCCATCCGTAAACACGGAGTAGGCGTAGCGCTAGATGACTTCGGCACGGGGTATTCTTCCCTGAGCTACCTTCAGGCGCTGCCCCTCACCAAGCTAAAGATCGACCGGAGCTTTGTGATGGATATCGAAAATGATCCCAGAACGTTAAGCCTTCTCGCCAATGTTGCGCAACTGGGCAAGGACCTCGATCTCAAGATCACCGTGGAGGGCGTCGAGACTGAAGCCCAGCTCAATCTTTTAGTCAATCAAACCCGCATTGATCTCGTTCAGGGGTTTGTTTACGGCCCTCCGCTGAACCTTGAAGCAATGACGCGGCTCCTTGTGGCCCATCATCGCACCCAGTCCGCAGTCACTCCGCGGCTGAGCGCCGTATACTCCTAACTCCTGCTTAATCCCTGTGGGTTAACCACAAATTTACTACTCGCTTCCGCGCACAGTTAATAAAGGGTTAACTTAAAGCAATAGATTAATCCTAGCGGCGGAACCAAAATGCTTATCGACTCTGACAGTGCGGCGGCCGCACGGGCAGGCGCTCCCTCTCGTTTTTCCGGCACCTTGCTCGATATTTTGGATAGGGTCAGCTACGCCCGGATCGATCCAACGGTGATCGATGATCCCATTTATAAGCTGCGCTATAAAGCCTATACGCGCGAGGGGTTCATGGATCACAACCCCGAAGAAATCTGCATAGATGATCTGGACCGCGCACCCAACGGCATGAGCTTCGGCATCTATATCGATGGACGCCTGGTCAGCTCGATCCGCTTGCACCACCTGACGGCGATGCATCGATTCTCGCCCAGCATGAAGGTTTGTCCCGATGTCCTTGGTCCCATGCTGGACCAAGGCACGACCTTTATCGATCCAAGCCGTTTTACCGCCGACCACGAGGCCTCGCTGGCCTATCCTGCTTTGCCGTTCCTGACGTTGCGGATTGCTGCCATGGCTTCAGTTCACTTCAACGCAGATCTATGCCTGGCCCTGGTACGACCCGAGCATGGCCCATTCTACAAGCGCGTCTTCGGCTCCGAACGCCTTGCGGACGTCCGCACCTATCCAGGGCTGCACTTTCCTGTGGCCTTGTTCGGCGCAACCGTGGAGTCGATCCGCGGGCGCGTCGCGCAACGGTTTCCTTTTTTCCTGTCGACCGAACTGGAAAGAAGGCAGTTGTTTTCGCAGCAGGTGACGCAAGGCACCAACCAGCGCATTAGTGCCTCAGCGCGCACTGCCTACAACAATGCCTTGGCTGCGCTGGAGCATGCCGCAGGCGCACCACTGGGGTAAAATCAGCAGGGGAATGGTGCCGCTTAGGTGACTCGAACACCTGACCCCATCATTACGAATGATGTGCTCTACCAACTGAGCTAAAGCGGCAACGGGGGCCTTTTACGTCGGGTTTTGAGCCGGTGCAAGAGGCAAGGGTACCTCGGCGGGCAATTGGGCGGGGAGTTGTGCCGCAGAGCGTGAAGAGACCGTTACGGGCACTTTCCACTCGAAGGCATCAAGTTTGCCGGTAACCGGAGAAACGGGCTCCCATTCGTCGCTGACAAGCCCATCGGCGGTCCAGGCCGGATCGCGCGGGGCGCGTACAGCGCGAGCCAGCCATTCGCGCGCCTTGCCCTGGTCGCCGCTCTGCCCTTCCTCGATTTCGGCCATAAGGCTTGCGACGCCTTGCGTTGCATCGGGGCCGGCAAAAGGTGCGAGAGCATTGCGCGCCAGCGGCCAATCATAGGCATCGATAGCGGCGCGCGCCAATGCCATGCCGGCAGCCCGATGCGGCGGTGGAACATCAATGATCTCGCGCAGGCGCTTGAGCCGGTCGACGGCCGACGCGCCGGGTTGCGCATGAGCATAAAGCGCCGCTACATCGGGGTGGCCGGTCGAGCGCCAGATGCGGCGCAGCAGGCTCATGGCCTTGCGTGTTTCACCGCGATTGATGTGGATGCGGGCGGCAATCAGCGCAGCGGGCACGAAATCCGGCAGCAGCTTGAGCGCAGTGGACGCATGGTCGAAAGCCGCAAGCGGATCACTGTTTTCCGCTTCGCGGGACCGGGCAGTTTCGATCACTGCCTGACGGCGGCGCTTGCGGGCGCGGTCCTCGCGATTGTTGGCGGGCTCGGCATTGACCATGGCAACGGCATCGGCCCATAGGCCGCGCCGTGTCAGATCGCTGAACACCGCTTCCGCCGCCCAATCGGTGCCGGGCGCTAGCGCAAGCGTCTTGCGGGCAAAGGTCAGTGCAGCTTCGGGCCGGTTCTGCGCTCTTGCCTGATCATAAAGACCGGTCAGGGCAGCAACGGCAGTTTTTTCGCTGGCGATCAGCGCACGATAATGCTCGCGGGCCGCCGGCATGTCGCCGAGCGCGAGATCAGCGCGCGCCTCAAGCAGCTTGGCTGCATTATTGTCCGGGAGCCGGGCTTGTGCCTCACGCGCAAGATGGCGGGCGCGAGCAGGATCGCCTGCCTGAAGAGCGACAAAGGCGTCAGAGAGCGCATCGACGCCCTGCAGATGCCGCCGTTCACGAGACCGTCGCGCCATGGTGCGTGGTGCGGTGACGATGCGGCGCATTATGGCCCAGAGAATGATGACGACGATAGCGACAAGCATGAAGATAAAGACTGCCACGCCCAGCCTGGGCTGCATGCGATAGCCCGCAACTTCCACGGTGAGCGTGCCGGGTAGTGAAATCATCCAGGCTGCAAGCGCGGCGATGACAAGCGAACCGACGATCCAGGAGGCAAGGCGAATCATTGCGCGGCTCCTCCGGTGAGCGCCTGTTGGCGTACGGTTTGAAGGAACTGGGCCGCTTCCGCCTGCTGTGCCACCATGGCTGGCACATCGCCAGCCGCTGCGCGCATGGGTTGCGGCAAGGCATCGAACAGCGTCTTGACGGCGGCGAAGTCGCGGCGGTCGATGGCACTTTCAAGGCGGGAGGTTATGGCTTCGGGACTGTCGCCTTCCATCTCGCCCGTCGGGCGCAAGGCAATGGCCGACGCAAACCAGTCCATGGCGCCTTGCTGCCATTGTGCATCTGGGTCGGCAGGGCGCCCCGCAATGATAGCTGGAAGCACCTCGTCGAAGCGCTGGGCGATCAGGTCAGGCCGGGGCAGGCCGGTCGCTGCAGAATTGGCGATGCCGGTCGGCGGCTCGACATCGGGCGAGGCGGCTCGCAAGCTCGCAAGCTCGGTTTCAAACGGCCGGCCGGTGGCAAAGGCGGTTTCGAGTCCCGAAAGGACCAACGGCAATTGCAGCACCGCGCCGATATCAGCCGGTTGCTCCGCCAAGGTGGCGCTGGTTTCCGATACGGTGGTGTCAAGCGTACGCAAATTGGCTTCCGCGGTACCGAGGCGGGCGGCGAGTTCATCAAGGCGGCCGCCAAGGCCCGTGATCTCGCCGGTCAAGCCTTCAACGTCCACGGGTTGCGGCGGTTCGGCCGGAATTGCATCGATGCGCGACTGCAAGGCTGCGATATCAGCCTCGATGCCGGACAGATCGACTGGAGGTGCGGCCGGTGCAGGCTGAGCCGGCGCGGGAGCCTCAACAGCGGCTACTTCCGGCGCCGGGGCTGGCGCCGCCTCAGCCTCTTCCAGACTTGCGATGCGCTGGTTCAGCGCCGCGAGTTCGGACTGGGTGGTCTGCGTCACCGTTTCCAGCTCGGGAATGGCGGTGGCAAATTGCGCAAGGCGCGGATCGGCCACAGGCGCCGGTGCAGGTGGTGCAGGCTGCGTCGGCCATAATCCGCCCAGGGCAAGGCCATAGGCGGCAGTCAAGCCAAGCAGGCCGCCGGCAATGGTCGCCCCAACGGGGAAACCCCGCTCCGGCTCTGGCGCTGGACGGGCTGGCTTTTCGGCAGGTTTTCCCGCCGGTGGTACCGCGCTTGCGGGCTTGGCTTCCGGCTTGGTCTCGGTTTTGATGTCCGGCTTGCCAGTGATGGCACTTTCGCGTGCCGTCAGGTCGAGCACCGGGGGCTTGACCGCGCCCGATCTCGTTTCGTCCGGCTTGCCGGGACCGGCATTGGGATTTTCGCCCTTGGTGTCCGCCATCGAAGGGAATCCTTGTTGTTAAGGGCCGATCATGACCCAGTTTGCTCGCGCGCAACAGCCAGGGCCAGCGCCATCATGGCGTCTTCGTCCGGCTGGTCGGCGAGGCTGATACGGTTGAAGTGGTTTTCCAGGAGCGGCTCAGCTACGGTTTCGCTCAGGCACAGCATAGCAATTTGCCGCCGCTGTTGCCGATCGAGTGGTGCGGCGAGCTGCGCAAAAAGCTCGGCGGTGCGGCGCGAATAGCTCAGGACCGCGGTGATGCGCCCATCGCTTAGATCGTCCAGAATGTCCTGCGGCAGCGCATCTATCGCGACCATGTCATAAAGCTTGGCCGCTACGACCATGATGCCCAAGGGCGAAAGCGCCTGTGCCAGATCACCGCTGCCATGCTTGCCGGTGGGGTAGAACACCGGGCCCGGCAGGCGAGAGATCGCCATGGCATTGACCAGATCCTTGAGCGCACCGGCAGCGCTGCTGACGCGGCTGAAACCTGCCGCCCGCGCCTCGCGGGCGGTACGGTCGCCAACTGCAAAAACCGGCAAGTCGAGATAGGTATCGATGACGCCTCGGTCGGCTAGAGCCCGGATGGCGTTGGCGCTGGTCAGCACCATGGCGGTAAAGCCATCCGCCTTGGGTAGGCTCACGGGAAGCGTGTGCCGCACCATCAAGGGCAAGGCGCGTGCAGGAATATCAAGGGCTCGCAGCCGGGCCAAGCTCGATTGAGCATCCGGCTCGGGGCGCGTCACCAGCATGGTCATGCCCGTGCCGCCCATTGTGCCAGCCATTCTGTGCCGGCCTGGCGCACAAGGTCTTCGCCTACTTGGCGGCCAAGTGCCACCGGGTCGGAGCCGCTGGAGGCGCTCTCAAAAGCCTTCTTGCCGTCCAGACTCAAGATCTGGCCCTTCAGCGTCAGCCTTGCGCCATTGAAACGGGTGAGCGTACCGACAGGGGTGCGGCAGGAACCGTCAAGAACTGCGAGCATGGCCCGTTCTGCGTCTACCATATAGTGGGTGGTGGGATGATCGAGCACGGAAACGGCGTCGATCATAGCCCGGTCATTGCTGCGTACCGCAAGGCCAATGGCGCCTTGCGCCGGGGCGGGCATGAAGATTTCTGGATCGAGCAGAGCCGTGGCGCGATGGCCTTCGCCCAGCCGGTTGAGCCCGGCGATTGCCAGCATTGTGGCGTCCGCCACGCCGTCGAATAATTTTTGTAATCTCGTGCCGACATTGCCGCGGAACGGCACGATCTCGAGGTCCGGCCGCTGGCGCAGCACTTGCGCAGCGCGGCGAATCGAGGAGGTGCCGAAGCGCGCGCGTTCAGGCAAATTGTCGATCCCCGCCACACTTATAGAAATGAAAGCGTCGCGCACATCCTCGCGCTCGAGCACCGCGGGCATGGCAATGCCGGGCGTTAGCCTCGTCGCGACATCCTTGACGCAATGGACCGCGATATCGATGCGCCCGGCTAGCATGGCCTCATCGATTTCCTTGGTGAACAAGCCCTTGCCGCCGATTTCGAGCAGCGGCTGGTTGCTCGCTTGTGTCCGGTCCCCGCCGGTGGATATTACCTCGATGGTGATGTCGTCGGTCGAGACGCCATGGTGCCTTGCCAACAGATCCCGCACCATTCTTGCCTGTGTCAGCGCTAGAGGGCTGCCGCGCGTTCCGATCCGGGCAAAGGAGGCTGGCGATTGCAATCTCTTCACGTCCTATAGTAGGCAAAGTCACCGTCCAGGTGGAGTAACCAGTTCGTCGTGACCGGGCAAGCGCAAGCCACTATCCTTGGCATAGAGACCAGTTGCGATGAAACCGCGGCGGCGATCGTCGTGCGCGACCAATTCGGTGGCGCCACCATAAGTTCCAACGTGGTCCGTTCCCAGCTCGATGAACATGCGGCATTTGGCGGCGTAGTGCCCGAACTCGCCGCACGGGCGCATGTGACCTACCTTGATCACATCATTGCCCAAGCGTGTCGCGAGGCAGGCGTCAGGCTCGACCAGCTCGATGCCATCGCCGCTACAGCCGGACCGGGCCTGATTGGCGGCGTACTGGTAGGCTTGACCACAGCCAAGGCGCTGGCGGCTGCCCTGGGCAAGCCGCTGATCGCGGTTAATCACCTTGAAGCGCACGCGCTGACGGCCCGGCTTACGGACGGTGTGGCCTTTCCCTATCTCATGCTGCTTGTTTCAGGCGGCCATTCGCAATTTTTCCTGGTCCGCGGCGTTGGCGACTACGAGCGCTGGGGCACGACGATCGACGATGCCCTGGGCGAAGCCTTCGACAAGGTGGCAAAGCTGCTCAGCCTTGGCCATCCAGGCGGGCCGGCTGTCGAGGCGATGGCGCGGTCGGGCGATCCCAAGCGCTTCAAGTTTCCCCGGCCGCTCCTGCGCGAGGCAAGGCTCGATTTTTCGTTTTCCGGGCTCAAGACGGCCGTGCGGCTCCAGGCCGAAGCGCTGGGGCCATTGAGTGACGGGGATGTGGCGGACATTGCCGCAAGCTTTCAGGCTGCCGTGGCGGAGATCGTCGCTGTCCGCTCGCGCCAGGCGCTGGAGCGGTTTGCGGCAGAATATCCGGGGCAAGCCGCGCAATTGGTAGTAGCCGGTGGCGTTGCGGCCAACCAGACTATTGCCTCCGCGCTTCGCCAAATCTGCGACATGGCAGGCGCCGGGCTGATCGTGCCGCCCATTGCCCTTTGCACCGACAATGGCGCCATGGTGGCCTGGGCCGGCGCAGAACGGTTCGCCTTGGGCGCCACCAATAGCCTGGACTTCACCGCCCGCCCACGTTGGCCGCTGGATCTCGATGACATGAAGGTCCACCCCGATGCAGCTTGACCGCGTTGCCGTCATCGGCGGTGGCGCTTGGGGCACGGCCTTGGCCCAAGCTGCTGCGAACGCCGGGCGCTCGGTTCAGCTCGTGGTACGCGATGTCGCGCAGGCCGACGAAATGAACCAGCAACACACCAACAGCCGCTACCTCGCCGACCAACGCCTGCACGAGGCCATCCATGCGGCCACGGACGCCGCCGCCGCAGATTTCGTGATCCTGGCCGTGCCGGCGCAAGCAAGCCGTGCCGCCTTGGGTGCTCTGGATGCCGATGCGCTGATCGGCAGGCCGGTGGTCCTTTCGGCCAAGGGCCTTGAAACCGGAACCCTGCAGCGCCAGAGCGAAATTCTCCAGGACATGGTTCCGGGGGCCATCCCCTATGTGCTATCCGGTCCGAGCTTTGCTGCCGACGTTGCTGCGGGACGGCCGACCGCGGTGACGCTCGCGGGCGACGACGCGGAACACACATCTGCGCTCGCTTCGGCACTGGCGGGTCCGACCTTCCGGCCTTATGCCGCCGATGACCGGATCGGTGTCGAGATCGCGGGCGCGCTCAAGAATGTCTATGCCCTGGCATGCGGCGCCGTCGAAGGCGCACAACTTGGGGCGTCCGCTCGCTCGGCGCTGATAGCGCGGGCCTATGCCGAAATGGCGCGCATGGTCTCCGCCATGGGCGGCTCGGCCCATACGCTGACCGGGCTTGCCGGCCTTGGTGACCTGACGCTCACCTGCACGTCGGTGCAGTCGCGCAATTACCAGTTCGGCATGGCGCTGGGGCGCGGGCAAAGTGTCGAGGCTATCATGGCCGGGGGTGCCAAGCTTGCCGAAGGCGTTGCAACCACGCCCGTGGCGGATGCCCTGGCGAGAAGTCTTCAAGTCGATGCGCCGCTGATCGCTGCCGTTCATGCCGTGTTGAGCGGCAGGGCCGACATTGCCACCATTGTTGCGGGCCTGATGACCCGCCCCCTGAAACGAGAGGACTAAAATGCTTTACGCGATGATCGCCAAGGACAGGCCGGGCACTTCCGAGAAGCGGCTGGCCGTTCGGCCGGTCCATCTGCAGCACCTCGACAGCCTCGGCCAGCAATTGCGCCTGGCCGGTGCGTTGCTGGACGATACCGGTGCTCCGGAAGGATCGCTCGTTGTCATCGAGGCCGAGTCCATGGATGCCGCCAAAGCCGTCTTTCACGCCGACCCCTTCGTGTCCGAAGGCATCTTCGAGACCATCGAAATCAAGCCCTGGCGCCTTGCCTATGATCACATGACCCCGAAGGCCTGAACGCCATGGCCTATTGGTTAATGAAGTCCGAACCGGATGTGTTTTCGTTTGACGACATGATGGCCAAGACCAAGCGTGGGGAGCCGGAATCCTGGCATGGCGTGCGCAACTACGCCGCGCGCAACAATATGAAAGCCATGGCGCTAGGCGATGAAGCCTTCTTCTACCATTCCAATATCGGCAAGGAGATTGTCGGCATCATCAAAGTGATCGGCCTTGCCCATCCCGATGACACGGCCGAGCTCAACGCCAAGGGCGAGGTAGTCTGGGAGTGCGTCGATGTGGAGGCGGTCAGGGCGCTCAAGCAGCCGGTAACCCTGGCGACCATCAAGCAAACGCCTGAACTAGCCGAGATAGAACTGCTCAAGCTGTCCCGCCTGTCGGTCAGCAAGGTCAGGCCCGAGGAATGGGCGCTGATCTGCAAAATGGGCGGGCTCTAGCGGCGCTCAGGTCTCGACCACAACCGGGGGCACATGCTTCGGCTCGTCCACCGGCGCGTATTTGTTGAGCAGCGACAGTTGGCTCATCGAAAACAGCACCGTCAGCGGCATCACGCCCCAAACCTTGAAGGCAACCCAAAAATCGGTAGCCGCCTTTGCGTCAGTGGGAAAATAAGCAGCGCTGCCGCGCCAAACCGCTTCGTTCAGAACGGCAAGCACGACAAAGAACACGCCCCAATTGAAGGTCAGCTTGCTCCAGCCTTCTGGCTGCAGCTTGTAAACGTCACCAAAGACATATTTCAGCATGGATTGCCGGAACAGCAGCCCACCCAACAAGACAGCTGCAAAGAGAGTGTTGGTGATGGTTGGCTTGATCTTGATGAAGGTCTCGTCTTGCAGCCAGAGCGTCAGCCCGCCCATGACGAGAACCACCACGCCGGTCACCAACGGCATTACAGCGATCTTCTTGAGCAGCAGCCAGCTTAGCAACAGCGATATGGCCATGGATCCCATGAACCAAGCCGTTGCGACAAAGATGTCGGTACGGGCATTGGCCACGAAGAAAATGACCAGCGGCCCAACCTCCAGAACCAGTTTGATGAGCTGAGGGCGCAGTTCGTCCCAGTTGATCTCGGGGTCTGCGGCTTTGTCGGTCATGGGCCTATTCTTTCGTGTCGGCACAATGTGAGGGCAAGGGCGCCAGCGTGCAAGGCGGGATAAGCGCCGAGCATGGTAAGATTGCGGCTATTCCTGCCCGGCAATAGCCTTGGCGAAGTCCGAAGCGGTAAACGCTTCGAGATCGTTGACCCCTTCACCCACCCCGATGAAATGCACCGGCAGGCCGAACTTGCGGGCAATGGCGACGAGAATACCACCGCGCGCCGTACCGTCGAGCTTGGTCATCACCAGGCCCGTCACACCAGCACGAGCGCCAAAAATCTCGACCTGCTTGAGCGCATTCTGCCCAGTGGTGGCGTCCAGCGTCAGAAGCGTTGCATGGGGTGCCGAAGGGTCAACCTTCTTGATCACGCGGATGATCTTTTCGAGCTCGTTCATCAGCTCGTCCCGGTTCTGCAGCCGGCCCGCTGTGTCGATGATAAGGATGTCGCGGCCTTCGGCTTTGGCCTGGGTCACCGCGTCAAAGGCCAAGCCCGAAGCATCGGCACCGGCGGGCCGCGAAACAACCGGTGCTCCAGTACGCTGGCCCCAGACCTGAAGCTGCTCGATCGCGGCAGCGCGGAAAGTGTCCCCGGCCGCCAGCATCACCGAGCGGCCTTGAGCGGCAAATTGCTGGGCCAGCTTGCCAATGGTCGTAGTCTTGCCCGAACCATTGACGCCAATCATCAGGATCACGAAAGGCTTGTGCGCGATGTCGAGGACCAGCGGCCGCGCAACGGGACCCAATACCTTCTCGACCTCGGCCGCGAGCACCGCGCGCACGTCTTCGCCCGAGACATCCCGATCGAACCGGTCACGGCGTAGGGTATCGGTGATGGCAATTGCCGTTTCGATGCCAAGATCGGCCTGGATCAGCACGTCTTCAAGCTCATCCAGCGTTGCTGCATCGAGCTTGCGCTTGGTGAAAACCGAGGTGATCGAGCCGGTAAGCTGATCGGACGAGCGCTTGAGGCCGGTAGTAAGGCGGGCAAACCAGCTGGTGCGTGGCGCCTCAGTGGGGATTTCAACCATTGCCGGCGGATCGACCGCCAGGACCAGATCGGGCTCCTGCTCAGGCTCGTCTGCACGAGCGTCCTCGATCTCTTCCACATAGTCTGGCGTGGTTTCGGGCGGGCCGGGCGGTGGAATATCCTGCGGCGGAGCGGGCTTCTTGGGCGCATGCGGCTCTGGAGGGGGCGCTGGCGGCTCGGACGGCGTTTGTACCTCGCCGACGATTTCGCCCCAGAGGCGCTTGAACAAACCCGGCTTTTGCTCGCTCATGCGTGTGCCTTCACTTCAAGCCGCCTCACGGAGCGCTTCGCCGACAAGACCATCTGCGCTCGCGTCCGTAATCTGAACGAACAGCAGTTCGCCCGGTTGCGCATCGGCAATCATGACCGGCACGAATTGCTCCGTCCGCCCCATGCCGTTGCGCTCGATCAGCACGGTCTCGATCCTGCCGACGCGGCTGAGGCAAAGCTTGGCAAACTGCCGGTCCCCCGCAGCACGCAACAGCGCTGCCCGCTTGCGCGCAGTGGCCTTGCTCACCTGCGGCATCCGCGCGGCCGGCGTGCCCTCGCGCGGCGAATAGGGGAAGACATGAAGATAAGTCAGATCCGCTTCGCCGACGATGCGCAGTGTGTTCTCGAACATCTCGTCGGTTTCAGTGGGAAAGCCCGCGATGATGTCAGCGCCAAAAACCATGTCCGGACGCAAGCTGCGCAGCTGATGGACAATGGCCAGTGCATCATCGCGGCTGTGGCGGCGCTTCATGCGCTTGAGGATCATGTCGTCGCCCGACTGCAGCGACAGGTGCAAATGCGGCATCAGGCGGCGATCGCTGGCGATCGCATCATAAAGCGCTTCATCGGCCTCGATGGAGTCGATCGAGGAGATGCGCAAACGCGGCAGGTCGGGCACGTGGCGCAAAATGGCTTGGGTGAGCTTGCCCAAGGTGGGAAAGCCCGGCAGATCCGTGCCGTAGGATGTCACATCCACCCCGGTCAGCACGACTTCCCGATAACCATTGTCGACGAGCTTTTTGACCTGTTCCACGACGGCGCCCATCGGCACCGAACGGGAAGGGCCACGGCCAAAGGGGATAATGCAGAACGTGCAGCGGTGATCGCAGCCGTTCTGCACCTGCACGAAGGCGCGGGCGCGGCCGTCCATGCCCTCGATCAGATGACCGGCGGTTTCCCGCACGCTCATGATGTCGTTGACCTGCACCTTGTCGTTCAGCTTCACGCCAAAGACCATGGGCTGGTAGCTCTCAGCCTTCATCTTGTCGGCATTGCCGATGACAAGGTCGACCTCGGTCATGTCGCCGAACGAGCGCGCCTCGGTCTGTGCAGCGCAGCCGGTGACGATGATGCGGGCGTCTGGATGATCGCGACGGGCCTTGCGCACCGCCTGTTTGGCCTGCTTGACGGCCTCGGCCGTCACGGCGCAAGTATTAATGATGACGGCGTTGTCCAGCCCGGCTTTTTCGGCCTCGGCCTTCATCACCTGCGCTTCATAGGCATTGAGGCGGCAGCCAAATGTCAGCGTCTCGATCGCCATCAGGCGGCGGCCTCGTTACGGGCCCAGAGGCCCGAGGCAGGATCGAGCGTGCCGGTCCATTCCAGCTCCGAGGGGCCGGTGAGGGTGACATGATCGTCATCGCGCCATTCGACCACCAGATCGCCACCGGGCAGAGTGACAACCGCCCTGCGCGCAGTGCGGCGGGTGCGGGCGCCATTGACAACGGCGGCACAGGCGGCGGTGCCACAGGCCTCGGTCAAGCCAGCGCCACGCTCCCAGGTGCGCAGGATGATGCGATCCGGTGCAAGGACCTGCGCCAGCGATATGTTTGCCCGTTCCGGAAAGATCGGATGGTTTTCCAGCATCGGGCCGAACCGGTCCAGGGCATAGCTCCAGACGTCATTGCTGACCCAGAACGTCGCATGCGGATTGCCCATAGAAACGGCAGAGGGCGAATGCAAGACCGGCGCATCGATCGGCCCGATCTGCAGCTCGATCTTGCGGGTATCGGCAAATTCTTCCGCCAACGGAATCTCGTACCAGGCAAACTTTGGCGTGCCCATGTCCACCGTTATCAACCCATCGGCCTCGATCTTGCCGAACAGAATGCCGGCCATGGTCTCGAAGGTGAAGGTGTCCTGAACACCTTCTGAAGCTAAAAACTGGGTGACGCAGCGCATGCCGTTGCCACAGGCCTGCGCCCGTGATCCATCGGAATTGATGATCTCGATATAATTGGCCGTTCCCGGCGTGCGCGGGTCGTGGATAGCCATGATCTGGTCGAACTTGGTGCCCGGCGCCGCATTGATCGCGACCGCAGCGGCAGAACTCACCCGATCGGCGTGGCCGCGCATGTCGACCACGATGATCTGGTTGCCCAGTCCATTCATCTTGAGAAAAGGGACGCTGCTCACTTGCCGGTTCCGCCAAAACTCGTTCTGGTAGCCGGCATGACCGGCTCTTGGCCCTATATGGCGGAAGTGTCGGCAAAATACCAGCGCAGCAGGTGCAAAGCTGCCGCCGCCCTCAGCGATGACAGCGATCTGCCGTATGGCAGAAGCGGGGGAAGTTCAGGCGCTCTTAACCAGCCTACACGGTGGTTGGGCCAGTTTCCCGCAAATTATCGTATTTACGGCATGATACGTAATGACGAGCAGGATATTGTAGCATGACAGATGCGATGGCATTCGACTTGGGTAATGATGCCAGCAGGTCCATCGCGGCTCCGGGCAGCGAGCAACTTACGCTGCGTCAGCTTGATACAACAGGTCTTCGTACCCTGCCAGCGCAGGCTTGGGACAGCCTCTCCGCAGCCGCGTTATCCGAAAACCCATTCTATGATCGTGGATACGTCATGGCCGGCTTGGATACGCTGGACAGGGTCAAGGCGGTTCGCGGCTATGCCTTTGAAACAGCCAACGGGCAATTGGTGGGCTTGTTCCTGACGCAACCGGGATCCAATGTGCCCGCGCCGATCCCAGTCGCCAATAGTCTTGCCAACATCTACCAGTTCGAGGGTGAGCCCTTGCTCCACCGCGACCATGCGGCGGCAGTGGCAAACGCCTGGGCGGGACGTGTCGCCAAGGGCGATGCACCAGGGCTGTGGGCCTTTGCCGATATGGATACCAGTTCAGCCGTCAGTGTTCTGTTGCAGCAGGCCGCTACAGCCAAGGGGCTGCATTGGCGGATTGCCATTCCTTACAAGCGGGCGCATCTCACCAAGCAGGCCGGAAGTTCTGAAAACCACCTCCACCAAGTGCTTTCCAAAAACCGGCTGCACGACGTACGCCGCACCATGCGGCGGCTGGGGGAGGCTGGACCTTTCGAACTCGAGCATGTGACGGATGGCGACGCTTTCGCCGCTCGGCTCGAAGATTTTCTCCGGTTGGAGCATTCGGGTTGGAAGGGTACGCAGGGGACCTCGTTCCTGTCCCGCCCGCAAGACGCAACTTTTGCCCGCGCCGCTTACCGGCCCGGCCTTGCCACACTCGATAGCCTGCTCTTCAACAGCAAGCCCATTGCCATGAAGCTTTCCATCTGCACTGGGCGCATAGTTTATACGCCCAAGATCGCCTATGACGAGTCCTTCAAGAAGCTCGGGCCCGGCATGGCGCTGGAGTATTTGCTGATCGAGTCGTTTTTTGCCGGTGACAGCATCGATGGCGTTGACTCGTCAGCCACGTCCGACAGCCATTCGGCGCTCAATTTCTTTGATGCAGTCAAGCCCATGGGAACCGTGATCGTCGGCCGCCATAAATGGCAGGCCGATCTCCTCGCCCGCCTGCATGACGGCCGTAAGGCGCTCAAGATCAAGATCAAGGCACTGATTGCGCAATGGCAGGCGCGTAAGACCAAGCCCACCAAGGTTGCGCCAGAAGCGAAATAGTGCCGCCGATTAGCTCTGGCGCTGCAGCCTGAAAAGGACGCGGCGCAGGTTTTGCGCGGCTTGCCACAAGGCAGGCGTCTGCTTGATCAGGCGCTTGGCGGCGGTCACTTTGCTGTCCAATCCAGCAACAAGACGCCCGCGGGCGGAAAGCGCGATATGGCTGTTAAAAGTCGGCTCCGCTGTGCACCACTTGGTTTTGTATTCGAAATCTCCCAGGCCCAAGTCAAAGCTGGTGATGCCCGCTTGGATCAATTCGTCCATCAAAGGCGCGATCAATTGATTGATAAGGCTGTATTGGCTGGCCGGTCCTGCCGTCGTCGAGTTGATATACTGGGCATAGTGATTGCCCGCCATGGCGCCCCAGGCAGTGGCAAGGATTTCATCGCCCGCTAGCAACAGGTGGGCGCATAGAGCAGGGCGGGGCTTGTCGAACTCGCCTTCACACAAGCGTAAGAAGAATTCGGGGAAGGGCTTTTGGGCAAAAACATTCTCGATGCCCATTTCGGCAAATCGGACACCGCGCTGCTCAAGGAAAACCATGTGAGTACGCTTGAGCATATCGGTGTCGCGCACATGAACTAGCTTCAGCGGGCCCATGAGTTCTTCGAGGCGCCGGCGATCGCGGTTGATGTTGGCGCGACGTTTCTTGTTGAGCCCATGCTCGATATAGGGAGCTGCAACACCGGCAAAGCCAAGCGTGTAAAGATTGGATGGTGCAGGGGCATGGGGGAGCAGCAGCAAGGAATTGCTCACGCCCGACCAGGCGGCGGGCTGGTTTTGTAAGCTGATCAGATCGATGCCGCCCGCTTGCCGCGCTAGTTTGGCAAATATGTCTTCAAGCTCCTTGGCGTCAAGCTCAAACCCGCTCCGCAAAATAAGCCAGTCGCTGTTGGATTGATGCGCACCTAAAAAGCGCGCCCGCATGGCTCCCCGATGGCGCTCCAGCAATAAAGGCAAGAGGGCTATCGCCTGATCGCCGCGCCGGATCACTGCAATGGCGATCGTGCCCCGCGGCTCGGCGCCGGCAGCCAGCAAGCCTGCAATCCAGTCGAAGCGCTGGTAGGGAGTGAGGACACTGTGCCGCTCCAATTCGCGCCAAATCGCTTCGGCCGATTGGAGGCTGTGGTGGATATCAACCTCAAGAGGGGCCAAGGCATGTACCGGATCTAGTGCGATCTCAGAGGCAGCAGAAAGGTCCGACATCGCTCGTTCTTGCGTTTGGTTTTGATGAGGACAGTTTAAGAGGCAATAGGCAGGATTTGATTAATGGCACCGGGACAAGGCCAAGCACCTTGTCAGCACGCCATGCTGAAATCCCCTTTTCTTGACTCAACCGTCACTTTCCCCTAAACGGCACCTCATTCATCAGGCATTTGCTCCTGAAAGCCGACCGGGACCCCATAGGGTATAAACCGATCCCGGAGGTCACCATCCGCCAGCGCGTTGCGCCCGCGGGTGGGTTTGGCGTTTGCCTTGATGGATCCTATGTCTGGCGGGATAATCCGCAGCGAAGGACTAAAACATGTTCGAGAGCCTTTCCGACCGGCTTGGCAAAATCTTTGATGGCCTGCGTGGCCGCGGTGCCCTGAGCGCCGCGGACGTCGATGTTGCCTTGCGCGAAATCCGCCGCGCGCTGATCGAGGCCGACGTATCGCTTGAAGTGGTGCGCGCCTTTGTCGAGCAGGTGCGCGACCGCGCCGTGGGCGTCGAGGTCACCCGTTCGGTGACGCCGGGCCAGCAGGTCGTCAAGATCGTCCATGACGAGCTGGTCGGGGTGCTGGGCGACAGCGCCGTGGCGATCGATCTCAATGCGCCGGCGCCGGTGACCTTGCTGATGGTGGGCCTGCAGGGCTCGGGCAAGACCACGACCACGGCAAAGATCGCCAAGCGCCTCAAGGACCGCCAGAAAAAGAAGGTTCTCCTCGCCTCTCTCGATACCCGCCGCCCGGCTGCCATGGAGCAGCTGCGCGTGCTGGGCGAACAGGTGGGCGTCGATACGCTGCCGATCGTCCAGAGCGAAACGCCCGTGCAGATCGCCCGCCGCGCGGAGCGCGAGGGCCGTTTGGGTGGCTATGACGTCCTCATTCTCGATACGGCGGGTCGCACCCATATCGATGAAGAGCTGATGGTTGAAACTACCGAGATCAAGGCGGCGACCAAGCCGCACGAGATTCTCTTGGTGGTGGACGCGCTGACGGGCCAGGACGCGATCAATGTCGCGCGTTCGTTTGATACGCGGCTCGATGTTACCGGCATCGTGATGACGCGCGTCGATGGCGATGGCCGTGGCGGCGCGGCGCTCTCGATGCGCGCGGCAACCGGCAAGCCGATCAAGCTGATCGGTGTTGGCGAAAAGATGGATGCGCTGGAGGATTTCCATCCCTCGCGTATTGCCGACCGCATCCTGGGCATGGGCGACATCGTTTCGCTCGTGGAAAAAGCGGCCGAGCACGTTTCGGCCGAAGACGCCCAGAAGATGGCCAAGAAGCTCAAGAAGGGCTCTTTCGATCTCGACGACTTACGCAACCAGCTGCTCCAGATGAAAAAGATGGGTGGCATGGGTGGCCTGATGGCCATGATGCCGGGCGCCGGGCAGATGAAGAAAGCCATGGCAGGCGCCAATATCGACGAGAAGGTGTTTGATCGCCAGATCGCCATCATCAACTCGATGACCAAGAAAGAACGCGCCGAGCCGGATTTGCTAAACGCATCGCGCCGCAAGCGCATTGCCGCCGGTGCGGGTGTGGAAGTCAGCGAGATCAACAAGCTGGCCAAGCAACACCGCCAGATGGCCGACATGATGAAAAAGGTCGGCAAAGGCGGCATGGGCGCGCTGGGCGGTATGTTCGGCGGCAAGATGGGCAATATGCTCGGTGGCATGCCGGATCTTTCCAAGATGGACCCGGCCCAGCTCGAGCAGATGGCCCGCGAGGCCGGGATCGATCCGAATTCGCTCAAGGGGCTGCCTTCGGCAGCGACCCCGCAACTTTCCCAGAAGCTGCCGACCGATGTCGGTGCGCTGCTGAAATCCGCCGGTTCGGGCCTTCCGGGCCTGGGCGGCGCTCCCCGTTTCCCTGGCCTTCCCGGCCTGGGCAAGAAAAAGTAACCGTTTCAACCAAACTCAAGGATCAAAGCAATGTCCCTCAAGCTCCGTCTCGCCCGTGGCGGCACCAAGAAGCGCCCATTCTACCACATCGTCGTTGCCGACGCCCGTTCGCCGCGCGATGGCCGCTTCATCGAAAAGCTGGGCACCTTCAACCCGCTGCTGGCCAAGGACAATGAGGGCCGCGTCGTGCTGAACACCGAACGCGCCACCCACTGGCTCGGCGTCGGCGCACAGCCGACCGACCGCGTGCTGCGGTTCCTTGATGCCGCTGGCCTCACCAAGCGCGAAGCCCGCAACAACCCGGAACGCGGTGTTCCCGGCGAAAAGGCCAAGGCCCGCGCCGACGAGAAGGCCGCTCGCGCAGCTGCCGCCAACGCTCCAGCCGAGGAAGCCGCTGCCGAGTAGTTTCTTGGCCGCTTGAATATGAGAAGCCCCGGCGCCGGTGCGCCGGGGCTTTTTGTTTGTCACAGCGCTAAGCACACCCATGGTGTCATCCCAGCGAAGGCCGGGATCCATCCTGAGGTGTTTGACCAAGCAAATTGGATCCTCCAAACGACCCTGCGGCTGTGGCGTGATCTCAAGATGAATCCCGGCCTGCGCCGGGATGACATCGCAAGACGGTTATTACGCCTTCAACTTCGCCAAGATCGCTGCGCCCATCTCCTCAGTCCCGACCGTCTTGCGGTTGTCTTGCGCGATATCGCCCGTGCGCAGACCATCACTCAGCACGGCCGAAATGGCATTCTCGATATTTGTCGCCAACTCGATCATGCCGAACGAATAGCGCAGGGCCATAGCGACACTCGCGATCATGGCGATGGGGTTGGCGATGCCCTGGCCAGCGATATCTGGCGCCGAGCCGTGGACAGGCTCATAGAACGCCTTGCGCTTGCCGGTGACCGGATCGGGCGCGCCGAGGGAGGCCGAGGGGAGCATGCCGAGCGAGCCGGTGAGCATGGCGGCGACGTCGGAAAGAATATCGCCGAAAAGATTATCGGTCACCATGACGTCGAACTGCTTGGGATTGCGGACCAGCTGCATGGCGGCGTTGTCGGCCAGGATGTGGTGCAGCTCGACATCGGGAAAGTCCTTGGCCACGCCCTTGACCACTTCGTCCCACAGCACGCCCGACTTCATGACGTTCTTCTTGTCCGCCGAATGGACCTTGTTGTTGCGCGTACGGGCAAGGTCAAATGCAACCCGGGCGATGCGGTCGATTTCGTAGGTCTCATAAACCTGGGTGTCGATGGCGCGCTTTTGCCCGTTTTCGAGTTCGGTGATGGTCTTGGGTTCGCCGAAGTACACCCCGCCGGTGAGTTCGCGCACGATGAGGATATCGAGCCCTTCCACCAGTTCGCGCTTGAGCGAGGAAGCGTCGGCAAGCGCCGGGTAGCAGATGGCGGGGCGCAGGTTTGCGAACACAGCCATCTCCTTGCGCAGGCGCAGGAGCGCGGCTTCGGGGCGGTGCTCATAGGGCACGCTGTCCCACTTCGGACCACCCACGGCGCCAAAGATCACGGCGTCTGCTGACTTGGCCTTGGCAACGTCTTCGTCCGTAATGGCGACCTGATGCTTGTCATAAGCCGAGCCGCCGGCAAGGCCCGTATCGGTCGAGAAATCCGTCAGCTGCTCTGAGTTGGCCCACCTGATCAGCTTTTCCACCTCCACCATGATCTCGGTGCCGATGCCGTCGCCAGGGAGGAGAAAGAGGGAATGGGTGGCCATGATGGGTCCTTGCCGTACTGCTGGTTACGCTTTGGCTGGGCACATAGCTTTATCTTGCGGCCGGGCGCAAGCCGCCTTTACGGCAAAGCGTTCCGGTCCAGCAAAAGCCAAAGAACGAGAATGTCGGTCAGGGTGTGGGCAATGCTGGTCCAGAACACCGAGCCGGTCCGCCACACAATGGCACCCCAGAACAGGCCAAGCGCTGCGGCGGTGCCCAAGATGAACGGCCAGCCGCCATCAATGACGAGGTTGATGCTGAGGAGAAATGGCGCATGGGCGGCGGTAGCGAACAGCCAGCCAAGCCAGAAGCCGAGGCGCGGGCGATCGGCGAACACCTTAAGAAAACCACCGCGCCAGGCGGTCTCCTCGAGCGGGGCATTGACCAGTCCAATCACTGTCGCCAGCATGGCTGCGTGCGTAGTCATCACCGCCGTGTTGGGCGCAAAGACAAGAAGGGTGATGATCCCCACCTGCACCATAAGCGCGAGCGGAATCCACCATTGGCGCCAATGAAGACGCTCGCTGAAGAGATCGCCGCGTTGGGGCCAGACGTGAATGGCAATCACAGGCAGGCAAAAGCCCATCCAGAGCAGAGCAAGGGAGAGGACATAGCCAGGCACACCGCCCGATGCGCCGGTCAGAAGCGGGACGGCAAACACAAGGGCGGCGATGATCGCTACGGCATGAACAAGGAGGGCGACCTGCCTGCGGGTCAACATCGGGCCGCCGGCCGGTTAGCTTGTGGCTGCGCCGATGCGGGCGGTAACTTCGATCTCGATCTTCATGCCGGGTTCTATCATCTGCACGATCAGCATGGAGGCCGCCGGACGGATATCCCGAAACACAGGGCCGACTGCCTTGACCACGGCGTCAACATCATTCCGATCACCGACATAATAGACGACCCGGACCGTATCCTCGATGGACGAGCCGGCCTCCCGTAGTGCCTTGCCGATTGTGGCAAGGGCATTGGCAGCCTGCTGGCCGACATCGTCGGGCATGGTCATCGTGGCGTAGTCATAACCCGTCGTCCCCGAGACATAGATTGTGTCCTCGTGGCGAACCGCACGGGAGTAGCCAAAGGTCGCTTCAAAGGGCGAGCCGGTGGAAACGCGCTGTACCATGGTCGATCAACTCAAATGTTTGTGGAGGAAGAAGCGACTGGAGCCCGGCGGATAGTTCTCGATCTCGCCAAATACAATGTAGCCGAGCTTTTGGTAAAAGCTGGGCGCCTGGAAGGTAAAGGTATCCAGCCAGATGCCGATGCAGCCATGCTCCCGCGCCACATCCTCCGCCTTCTCCATCAGCTGGCGTCCCATGCCCTGTCCGCGCAGCCGTTCGGGTACGAACAGGAGTTCGACAAACATCCAGCCAAAGCCGATGCGCGCGGTTAGGCCACCATCTGCTTTGCCCACACTGTCCTTGAGCAGCAGGCCAATGTTTGCAAACGAGCCCGAGAAATCAGGCGTCTGGCTGCGGTTGAAGGTTGCGAGCCCGTCAACTACCGCGGCGCGGCTTTCAGGTAGCAGTTCTGGCTCGTAGACAATGCTGGCCACGGCGCTATAGCCAGGGCCGGTCGGCAGCCATCTTGGATTCGAACGCGGAAATCGAGGGGTCCGACTTCAGCGTGCCGGCGATATCGTCGAGCCCTTCAAGCAGAATCTGTTTGCGCGATGGATCGATGTCGAAATGCAAAGTGCCGCCATCGGGACCGCGAATGGTCTGCGCTTCGAGGTCGACCGTCAGCGTCGCATTGGCGCCGCGCTCGGCGTCATCGAGCAAAAGCTTGAGTTGTTCGGGGGTGACGACCAGCGGCAGGATGCCGTTCTTAAAGCAGTTGTTGTAGAAAATATCGGCAAAGCTGGTGGAGATGACGCAGCGGATGCCGAAGTCGAGCAGCGCCCAAGGCGCATGCTCGCGCGACGAGCCGCAGCCAAAATTATCGCCGGCCACGATGATCTGGGCGCTGCGATAGCCGGGCTTATTCAGCACGAAATCGGGGTTTTCGGTGCCATCCTCGTCGTAGCGCATTTCCGAAAACAGGGCCGTTCCCAAACCCGTCCGCTTGATGGTCTTGAGGTACTGTTTAGGGATGATCATGTCGGTGTCGATATTGATGATTGGCAGTGGCGCCGCGACACCGGTCAGGGTGGTGAATTTGTCCATGGCCGAAAACCTCGCTTTGTGCGAGGTCATCGCGCAAAGCAGGCATTCGGTCAAGCCAAAACCGTACCGAGCGGTACGGCAGCGTGCCTGCTCCAAAGATCCGGAGGGAACCAGCAATGTTCGAAACGCTCGCGCGGGAAGATTTGTTTGAGGGCGCCATGCCGGAAGCCATTGCGGAAGCAGAGCGTGCCCTTGGCATCGTCCTGCCCGGGGATTATCGCGCGTTCCTGCGGTTTTCGAACGGCTACAATGGCGAGGTCGACGGCCACTATCTCGTGCTGTGGGGCACCGATGAACTGGTGAGCAATGCCAGTGGGTACGATCTGCTGCTGCCCAACCAGCGGCAGGTCTTGATCGGCTCTAATGGCGGACCCACCGCCTTCGCCATCATGGATGGGCGATACGTCTCGCTGCCCTTTGTGGCCGCAGGACCGCTTGAGGACGAAATCCGCGTCCTTGCCGCGGATTTCTCTGGTTTCCTACAGGCAATCGGCGCCGGGAAAGGCTGGTAGCTCAGGCGGCGAGGCTCTCGCGCGCGCTCACGCCCAACATCAGGTTCAGATTCTGCACGGCAGCACCCGAGGCACCCTTGCCCAGATTGTCGTAGACCGCAACGAGCACCGTCTGCGCGCGGGCGTCGTTGCTAAACACATGGAGGGTCATCGTGTTGGTGCCGTTATGCGCCTGCGGATCAAGAGCCGGGGTCTTGCCGGCATCGCTGAAGGGCGCAACCACCACGAAGCTGTCGGGGATCGCTGCGTAATGATCGGCCATGGCGGCATGGATATCGCGCCCGCTCGGCACCGTGCCGAGTTGACCCAGCTGCAGCGGCACAAAAGTGGTCATCCCTTGCGCGAAATCGCCAACCGTGGGCACGAACAACGGTTCTTGCCGCAGACCGGTATAGGCAGTCATCTCGGGCAGGTGCTTATGGGTAAAGCCCAGGGCATAGGGCATGAAATGGCTGGCCAGCGCATCGGCTGCCTCGTATTCAGCGATCATCTGCTTTCCGCCGCCGGAATAGCCGGAAATACCGTTATAAGTGACTCCGAAATCGGCCGGCAGCAGCCTCGCTTTGATGAGCGGGCGGACGGTAGCGATCAGCCCCTGCGGCCAGCACCCGGGATTGGCGACGAACCGCGCATTGGCAATGGCGTCGGACTGTCCCCGGTCCATTTCGGCAAAGCCGTAGGCCCAGTCGGGGTGGACGCGGAAAGCCGTCGAGGCGTCGATCACCCGCGTGTTGTCATTCTCGATCAACCCAATGCTTTCCTTGGCGGCATCGTCGGGCAGGCAAAGGATCGCCACATCGGCGGCATTGAGCAGGCGCTTGCGTTCGTCCTGATCCTTGCGCTTGTCAGGGGCGATGGAGAGCACTTCAAGGTCACGTCGCCCAGCCAGACGCTCGCGGATCTGCAGGCCCGTGGTTCCGGCTTCTCCATCGATGAAAATCTTGGCGACCATGGGCGTGCTCCTGCTCTATCGGCAGCGTAGATGGACCTCTGGTGTGTCGAGGTCAAGACATCGGCCCCGCATGGTTGCGGCGCTTGAGCTGCAATGGCAATGATCTGCCAAGCACAAGCACAACAAGGATGCGCCATGACCCCCCACAACCACGCCAAGCCCGGCGACTACGCGGAAGCCGTGCTCCTGCCGGGCGATCCCTTGCGCGCCAAATGGATCGCGGAGAACTTCCTCGAGAATGTCCAGCAGGTGAATTCAGTGCGCAATTGCTTGGGGTTCACCGGCACGTGGAAAGGCCAACGCGTCTCGGTGCAGGCGACAGGCATGGGCCAGCCGTCTTTATCGATCTATGTGCATGAGCTCATCAATTTCTATGGCCTCAGGACGCTGATCCGCGTCGGTACCTGCGGCGGGCTCAATCCCAAGGTCAAGGTACGCGACCTGATCCTGGCACAAGGCGCCTCCACGGACTCAAGCATCGTCAAGGACCATTTCGGCGCCTATCAGTTCGCCCCCCTCGCTGATTTCGGCCTGTTGCGCTCCGCCGCCCAAAAGGCCCAAGCCAAGACCATGCGCTTTCATGCCGGCAACATGCTGAGTTCGGACATCTTCTACCATGCTGATGGGTTAGAGGCGTACAGCAAGCTGATTGCCCACGACGTAATCGGCGTTGAGATGGAAGCGGCGGCGCTTTACACGCTGGCCGCGCGCTTCGGGGCCAAGGCGCTCACCATCTGCACCATGACCGATTGCCTAGTGACCGGCGAGGAGATCGACGCCGAGCAGCGGCAGAGCTCGCTGCGCGAGATGGTGGAACTCGCGCTGGATGTGGCGGTGGAGGGGTAGGGCGGGAGTGTGCAAGAGCCAAAGCTCACAACCCCGTCATTAACCCCCAGCAAACCCGCCACCGTTCTGCCGGGATCGCTGTGTTATCATAATCCAGATCACAGGGGCCCCACCGATGCAGCTGAAGCCGAATGCCTATCGCCTCAACGAAACCGTCAAGGGCGTCGAGACGATGACCCGCTTTGCCCTGGCCGTCCTGGCGCTGGCATCGGGCGTTTACACTTATCTGGGCGTGCGCGGGATTCTGGATGGTTCGGCGACCTTCGTATTCTTCGCGGCCATCATCTATTCGGCCGCAGTGTCGGTGGCGATCTACGCATTCTGGAGCTTCATGCTCCGCTTCGTGCCACTGGTGACCTCGGGTGTGCAGCGCATGGCCTTGTTTGTCACCATGGCGATCGGCTGCGCCATGATCATGGCGATGAGCTCCTGGCTCAATGCTGCGGCGCTCGCCGGTTCGGCGGCCACCGAGCAGCACATGGCGGTGACGCTTCAAGGCTATGCCGAGGATCTCGACAATGCCCACGCCAATGCCCTGGCCGCCCAATCGCTCCTGCCGGATGTACAGCGGGCCGCCGAGCGCTTTTCGGGTCTCGCCGCCGACGAGCGTGAATCAGGCGCCCTGACCGGCACGACGGGTTCGGGCAGCGTCGTCCAATTGCTGACCCAGATGGGCACGCAGATGAACCAGCTCGCCGCGACTATTACCGGTTCGCGCGAAGAAGTCGCCGGCCAGTTCGAGCAGGGTTCGGCGCGTCTTGCGACCATGCGCGAACTGGTGTCCACTCCCGGGGCTATCGAGCCACGCGCCGATAGTTTCCAGGCTGAAGCCGTGCAGTTGACCGCCGTCATCGCCGCCCTGCAACAGACCGGGGTCGCCGCTTCCGTCAAGCGCGCCGCGGCCGATCTCTCCGCCGGGTTCATCGCTCCGGTGGCCGATGGCGTGGTGGGAGATCTCGCGGTGCGCCAAAATCAGGTGATGGATACGGTGCGCACATCAGTCGCCGCACAATCGGCAGCGCTGAGCGCCGCGGCCGATGAAATCCTCGCCACGCCGCCGGTCGCCCAGCGCCGCTTCGTGCCGCTGTCAAGCGCCGAGGCCGTCCTGCGTTACTGGCAGGATTTCATCCCCAGTTGGGCTGGCGCCATCTCGATCGACCTTTTGCCGGTCGTGCTGGTGCTCGTCCTGATGATCGTCAACGACGCCATGCGGCGTGACTCGGAGTCGCTCGAAGAGGCCGAGAACATTACCGCGGCCGAAATGCTGCGGGCCATGTCGATTTATCGCAAGATGGAAGCGGCAGGGATTGATGTTGGAACGGGCCAGCCCAAGCCGAACACGGAGCCGGTGCCCGAACACGTCGAGGCGCCACTGGTCGCGGAAACAGCTTTGGAGGACGCCACGGTCACCCCCATTGATGCGGCGCAACGCAAGCGCACCGACGGACCGCGCCCGGCATGAGCACCGAGCGGGGCAGCGTCGCGCTGAAGAGACCTTTCTATCGCGGCCTGATCGATTGGGCTGCGCAGCTTGAGGACGGCGCCATCCTCCGCGTTGCGTTCTTTGGCCTGCTGCTGGGTACAGTCTCGGTACTCTACGTAGATTTTCGCGAGTTGACGGCCAATGAAGGCGCAGCGCTGACAGCGCCCATGCAGCCCATCCTGCCGCCTGCACTCGATAGCCCTGCGCAGGGACCGGCGCCGCAAATCACCACCAGCCCTGATCTCTTGGACGATCCGCTCCAAATTACTCTGGGAACGGGTGGCGCGCTTAATCTTACGGGGACCATCGATCCGGGCTCGGCAGAGCGCTTTACTCAAGAGATTGAGGCACGGGGCGAATACGTGCAGACTGTCCATCTCGATTCGCCCGGAGGATCGGTAATGGATGCGCTGGCTATCGGCAGTCTGATCCATGACAAGGGCCTTGCCACCAAGGTCGCTGCCGGTTCCCTTTGTGCCTCGTCCTGCCCCATCATCTTTGCCTCGGGTAAGACACGCATTGCCAGCGCCGAGTCCGCCATTGGCGTACACCAGATCTATGCCGCGGCCCTGAGCGGGGACCCGCAAAGCGCGCTGCGCGTGGCGGGTACCGCCATGGCCGATGCGCAGGCGACGACGGCTGATATCATTGCGCATCTTACCAAAACAGGTGTTGATCCGGCCCTGTGGCTGCATGCGCTTAAGACGCCGCCGAACCAGCTTTATTATTTCAGCCCCAAGGAGATGGAGGATCTCAAGCTCGTGACGAGCTTTTCGGAAAATTAGTTTTCCTGCGATGGAACCGATGGAGGATCGGCGCCGTTGGCAGGGGTTATAAAACTGCAAAAAGCAGTTCAATGGAGGGGAGGCCACTATGACCCAAATGCATACTTTGACGCGCCATCGCGATATCCAGAACTGGGTAAGCGACCGGCATGGAATTCCGGCGATTGCCAGGGTGCGCAACCGTTTTGGTGAAGAACGCGCACAGCTCAAGCTGAGCTTCGAGAAAGCTCGCAAGGCGCCCCATGAGGGTCTCGATGACGGCATGAGCCCTTGCTCGTGGACAGCCTGGCTGGCCGAGCTTGACCGGCAGCACCTTGCCCTCAAGGTCGATCCAGCGGCGGACGATTTCGAGTTCGTGGAGCGCAGCCAAGCCAACTAACGGCATCTAGGCGCCGGGCGGGCTTAGCCGGTCCGGCGCTCTGCTATCGCGTTTTCGTTGTCGTCGAGAACGCTCACCCGGTCGCGACCATTCTTTTTGGCATCGTAGAGTGCCAGATCTGCGCGGCGGAGCGTATCGGTCAGGGCGTCGTCAGGGCGCAGCTGCACCACGCCAAAGCTGGCGCTGAGGCCTTTTATGCCAAGGCGTGGACCTTGCGCAGCAAAGGCAATCCGGACGCCTTCGGCATAGAGCCGGGCGGCAGACAAATTGGCGCCGGGTACAAAAACGGCAAATTCCTCGCCGCCTTGCCGGCCGACCACCATACGAGCATCGGCATTGTCAGCCAGGATACGCGCAAATGCCGCGATAACCTCGTCGCCGCGTGCATGGCCCAGTGTGTCATTGATGTGCTTGAAATGGTCAAGATCAGCCAGCACGAGCGCGCTTGGCACGCCGGCGCGGCGGGCCGCGAGCAGCGTGCGTTCGGCATGTTCCTCAAATCCACGGCGGTTCCATAGGCCCGACAGCTTGTCGGTTTCCGAGCGGAGGGTCAGGGCCGCCATTTCATCGCGCACCATGATCAGTAGCATCAGCACGCCATTGGCGATGAGGAGAAAGGCCGTCAACGTCTGCGAATAGGCGCCATAAAGGCTCTGCAGATAATTAGCGCTGGTGCCGTCGCCCAAACTCACTGCAATGAAGGGTTTGGCGATAAATTGCAGGCCACTCACCATGAGGAAAACGAGCAGCGTCACATCGAGCGGCTTGCGGCGGCGTGAGCCGAAGACCACCAGCGCACCCAGCATATGGGCTGCAAAATAGGGCAACTGGTAGATCATCGCGCGTTCCAGCGACGCGCTTGAGGGTTGGTCGGCCAGCAACGCATTCAGCGCGACTGAAGTGGTTGCGAGGAGTGCAATGCCTATCCAGGGCACCGCAACGATGTAATGGCGGGCGAGCCCAACCACGCACATCAAGAACGCGCTAAGCGCAACGCTGAACACCATGATATTCAGGATGGTCGGGTCGCTCTGCAGCGGCAGGATGAACTCGAGCCCAGCATTGAGGAGACCAGTCGCATAGGCGATGGTTAGCCAGCGGGCGCCGATGGCGCTACGATTACGCCACGCCAGAGTCCCGAACGCAGCGGTAAACAGTGCCGCAACAAAGATATTGATGGCAAGAACGAAGCCAGCAGCGCTCAAAGAACCGAACTCAGGTGAAAGAGATCGGGTCACAATAAGCCAAGATGCGAAAACGAGATGTTAATGCGGCCTATCGATCATCGCGTCGGAATGTCAAATGCCTTGGCGATGAGTTCATAGGAGCGGCGGCGCAAAGCATAGCTGTGGACGGTCGTGGTGATCATCACCTCGTCGGCAGCACAGCTCGCTGCCTTTTCGGCGATGGTATCGTGCACTGTCTCAGGCGAGCCGACGATCCACAGCGTTGATTGGTGATCGATGATGGCTTGCTGTTGGCTTGTCAGCACCACCTGATGCGCGTCCTCGGGGCTGAGCAGACGCCGCTGTTGGCCCGTCATGAACAGGGCCCATTGCACAGCCTGCGAGTGCGAGAGGTACTTGGCCTCTTCGTCGGTTGGCGCGCAAATGGCCGAAACGCACATGATCGTTCGCGGTTCGGGAAAGGCCTCCGTTGCCTCGAAAGCATTGCGATAGGCATGGAAAGCCGGCGCCGGCGGGGTGTGGCTGAAATGGGCGGCAAAAGCATAGCCGATGCCCAGTTGACCCGCCGCCTGGGCGCTGGCACCCGATGATCCCAGGAGCCACATCGGCGGCAGCCGGATACCGCCGGGCGAAACCGGTACACGGGAATAGGGATGTTCGGGCGGGAAGCTTTCTTCATCGAACGCCATGAGTTCGGATAGATAGGCGGAAAACTCCTCGCCTCCGCCACTGCGCAGCGCCCGCATGGCATAGCCGTCGCCCCCCGGTGCGCGGCCAAGGCCAAGATCGATCCGGCCAGGGTGGAGCGCCTCAAGCGTACGGTAGGCCTCGGCGATGCGCAGGGGCGCATGGTTGAGCAGCATGACGCCACCCGATCCGACACGAATGTCTTGCGTATGCGCCGCCGCGCTGCCGATCAGGATTTCAGGCACCGAAGAAGCAATGGAGGGCATGCCATGATGCTCGGCATACCAAAGGCGGGTGTAGCCCAGCCTATCCGCCGTCTGTGCCAGCTTGATGGTTTCAGCCATGGCCTCAGGAGTCGAAACGCCATTGGCAATGGGAGCAAGATCCTGGAGGGAAAGCGCGAAAAGAGCGGGCATGGCAAAACTCAAGAAATCTGTAAGGCCGCCCTTCTATCGGCTAATTACGATGAAAGCGAGGCTGCAGGTGATTGTGGCCGCAGCGTCACATAGAAGTTGTCAGGCTGCACGGCCAGAGCGTGCTCCATTGACTCTATCGCAAGCTTCCGTCTCTAACTATGGCGTCCGTGCGGAGGATTTTCGTGTCGCCCTTGCGTTCTGCCCTTATTGCCTTGGGTCTGCTTGCGTCCGTTGCGCCCGCCTTGGCGCAGAGCCTGATGTCACCTGAACCCCTCGCCGGCATCGTGGATGAAATCCGCATCGGGATCCATGCCCATGATGTGCACCATGCGATGCTCCCCTTTCTGGTGCAGGAATGGGAGGTCGACCAGATCGATGACATCAGCTTCGATGTGCTGTTCACGTCCCCCGACGTCGACGCCTTCCGCTGGATCGGCTCGCCCCGACCAGAAGTTGGCGTTACGATCAATACCGACAACCGGGATAGCCTGGCTCATCTCGGCCTGACTTGGCAATTGCCGGTTTTTGAGACTCCATTCTATCTCGAAGGCACGTTTGGCGCCGCGATCCACAACGGTTATCTGACCAATTCGCCCGACAACACTCGTCGGCACAATTTCGGTTGCCGGGTCAATTTTTACGAACGTTTCGGTGTGGGTGCCAATCTCAGCGAAAGCATGACCGCAACGGTCACCTACGAGCACACCTCGAACGCGCAATTGTGCGACGATAACCAGGGGCTTTCCAATTTTGGTGTTCGCCTCGGTTGGAAGTTCTAAGCTCAGCCCATCTCAGCGTTAACCGCCGGTTAGCGTCAATTTTAGCTAAATCTTGCCTATCGCCTACGCGCAACGGCCAATAGCGCCATAGAGCGAAGGTGGCGTGCATGTTGCGGATCGGATGGGCATTGATTGTTGTCGTGCTTTTGGGCGTAGTCCCGGCGCAGGCGCAATTCAACGTCCTGCCTGAAATCCGGGCCGGTGTTTCCGTTCGCGGCGTCGATGCCGATCTCTTCACGCCCGAGCGCATCAGCGACGCCAATGTCGAGCTGTTGTTTGCCGCCCCCGACCTCAATGCCTGGTCAGTCATCGGCGAATTGCGCCCACACCTTGGCGCCACGATCAGCTTCCGCGATCAGCCGTCCTATGGCTATGCGGGTCTGAGTTGGACCCTTCAAGCGCCGGTTCTGCCGGTGTTCGTGGAAGCCAGCCTTGGCGGCGTTGCGCACACCACCCTGTTCTCCGCACCCGAGGGCGATCCTTCACGCAATTTCGGCTGCGGCATCGGCCTGCGCGCCGCCGGCAGTGTCGGGCTCAATCTGCCCGCCGGTACGTCGCTCATCGCCACGCTGGAACATCTGCCCGATTTCGGCACCTGCGGCACACCAGAGCGGGCCGACACCAATCTCGGCGTGCGGCTGGGTTTGAGGTTTTGATATGCGATTTGGTCCGGCAGTTCCCATTCTGCGCAGTTTCGATGCCCCCAAGTCGGGCGAGTTTTATCTTGATTGGCTCGGCTTCAAGGTTGATTGGGAGCATCGCTTCGCACCCGATTTGCCGCTGTACCAGCAAATCTCTCGCGATGGATTGGTGCTGCACCTGTCCGAGCACCACGGCGATGCAACGCCCGGTGCCCATGTCCGGGTAGAGGTCGACGACCTTCGTTCGTTACACGCTGAACTCATTGGCAAGCAGTACAAGAACAATCGACCGGGTCTTGAAACGCCGCCATGGGGCGGGCTCGAAATGACGGTAATCGATGGCGCCGCCAACCAAATCACTTTCCACCAGCCGGCGTCCAGCTAGGCCGCTTGCCCCGCGGCCCAGCCGGACGCCCAGGCCCATTGGAAATTGTAGCCGCCGAGCCAGCCGGTGACGTCTACCACCTCGCCCACGAAGAAGAGCCCGGGCACATTGCGCGCCGCCAGGGTCTTGCTGTCGAGATCGCGCGTGTCCACGCCACCCAGCGTCACTTCGGCCGTGCGATAGCCTTCCGAGCCCACCGGCTTGAGCGTCCAGCTCTTGAGCACGGCTTCGACCAGTGCCAATTTTTTGTCCGAGAAGTCGCCGATCATGCCAGGCAGGTTCAGATCCTCGCCCAGTAATTGCGCCAGCTTCTTGGGCACGAATGCTCCCAGCGCGGTCTGCACTTGCACCTTCGGCGTTGCCCTGCGCACGCTGCGCAAGGCCTCCGCAGCATCCTGCCCCGGCAGAAGATCGACAGCTATCGCATCCCCCTCACGCCAATAGGATGAGATCTGCAGGATGGCCGGGCCGGACAGGCCACGGTGGGTGAACAACAGGGCTTCCTCGAATGCCGTCTTGCCATGGCGCACCACGGCGTCAGTCGCAATTCCGGCCAGTTCCTTGAGCCGCTCCAAAGCGCTGGTCTCCAATGTCAGCGGCACTAAAGCCGGGCGCGTATCCGTCACCCTAAGCCCAAATTGCGCGGCAAGCTGATAACCCAAGCCCGATGCGCCCATCTTGGGAATGGACTTGCCGCCCGTCGCAACAATCAGGCTGTCGCAGTTGATGGAGGAGGTGGACAGTTGGAGGGCGAAACCGCTGTCGTCCCGGCTCACCCGCTCCACCGCTGTTTCGAGCACCAGCGTCACCCCGGCCTGGCGCATTTCACCAAGCAGCATGGTGTTGATCTGCGTCGCCGGACCATCACAAAACAATTGCCCGAGCGTTTTTTCATGGAAGGTGATGCCGTGCCGCTTGACCATGGCGATGAACATTTCGGGCGTGTAACGCGATAGGGCCGACAGGGCGAAGCGCGGGTTTTCGCTCAGAAACCGGTCGCGGCCCTTGTCGTGCGTGGCATGGATGTTGGTGAAGTTGCAGCGCCCGCCGCCTGAGATGCGGATCTTCTCGCCGGCATATTTGGCATGGTCGACCACCAGCACCGAGCGGCCGCGCTTGCCCGCTTCAATAGCCGCCATCATGCCGGCAGCACCGGCGCCGAGCACCACGACATCGTAATGGGGCATGATTGTCTTGCATCCTTGAAGGTCAGGCGCCCGCTTTAATCTAAGTGCCTAGCCCTGCCAACCCGGCGCACAGGTAAGTCAGCATTGACTATTTCCTATTTGGGAGTATGACTTCGCCTGCTTTTACTTGAGCAGTCACACAATGCGCAGCACGACCATTATTGCGACCATCGCAACTGCCCAGCTCCCGGCTGGCAGCACGCCTGCGCTCATGACCAAAACCACCAAAACCGCTTGACGCTTTTCCCCGGGTCCGCTTCCCCGCCGGGGAGAGGCGCAAAACCGGATGGCCGCGAAAAATACTCGCGCGGGGCGGCAAATTGGCAAGGGACTGGAGTTCCAAAAAATGGGTTATCGCGTCGCTGTCGTCGGAGCCACGGGCAATGTGGGCCGGGAAGTTCTCAATATCTTGGCGGAGCGCAAGTTCCCAGCCGATGAAGTCATCGCTTTGGCCTCATCGAAGTCGACCGGCCGCGAGATCTCCTATGGCGACAAGATCCTCAAGTGCAAGAACCTTGATGATTTCGATTTCAAGGGCGTCGATTTCGCCATCATGTCGGCGGGCTCCGCGGTCTCCAAGGATCTAGCGCCCCGCATCGGCGCCTCGGGGTGCATCGTCATCGATAATTCGAGCTATTGGCGCTACAATTCCGACATTCCGCTGATCGTGCCTGAAGTGAACGGGCATGTGCTCGACCGCTGGATGGCGGACCCCAAGCGAAGCAACATTATCGCCAATCCCAATTGCTCGACGGCCCAGCTCGTCGTGGCGCTCAAGCCGCTGCATGACTTTGCCAAGATCAAGCGCGTGGTGGTTGCGACTTATCAGTCCGTTTCCGGCGCGGGCAAGGACGGCATCGACGAACTCTGGAACCAGACCAAAGGCATTTTCGTCAACGACAGCGCGACGCCCGGCAAGTTCCCCAAGCAGATCGCCTTCAACGTCATCCCCCACATCGATGTGTTCATGGAAGACGGCTACACCAAGGAAGAGTGGAAGGTGCTCGCCGAAACCAAGAAGATCCTCGATCCCAAGATCAAGGTGACTTGCACTGCCGTGCGCGTGCCAGTGTTCGTGGGGCATTCGGAAGCGGTCAATATTGAGTTCGAAAACCCTATTACGGCTGACGAAGCCCGCGACCTGTTGCGCGAAGCGCCGGGCATTTCAGTGCTCGACAAGCGCGAGCCGGGTGGCTACGCGACGCCGGTCGAAACCGTTGGCGAATATGACACCTTCGTGTCGCGCATCCGCGAGGACAATACGGTGGAAAATGGCTTGGCTATGTGGGTGGTGTCCGACAATCTGCGCAAGGGCGCGGCGCTCAACACGATCCAGATCGCCGAAGAGTTGATAGCACGCGGCCTGAAGGCGCGTTTGGCGGCTTGAGGCTCGTCGCCTGCAGCCATCCACTACCACCGATCTAACCCTCGGGCTTGACCCGGGGGCCACTCCCCAAACACTATGCGCTGTTAGTGATCCTCGGGTCGAGCCCGAGGAAGAGACAGTGGTTGTATTGTCATGGTGCCACTCGCAGTGCCTTGCCAAGGGTTATACTTTCCATGCCCAGCACACTCCTCCGCCCCGCCGCCCCCTCCGACATCGAAACCATCGCCAACCTCTTTGCCCGCTCCCGTGCCGCCGCCCTGCCCTTCCTGCCGGTCCTCCATACCCGCGACGAGGACATTGCTTTTTTCAGCGGCTATATCGTCAAGGGGCAGATGACCCTCGCCGAGATCGACGGCACCGTCGCTGGCTTCATGGCGCAAACGCCGGGCTGGATCGAGCAGCTTTACCTTGATCCCGGGCAGCGCCGCCGCGGCATCGGGCGGCTCCTGGTGGACTATGCCAAAAGCGGTCAGCCCGATCTGCAGCTTTGGTGTTTTGAGCAAAATCTGGACGGGCGGCGGTTCTACGAAGTGCAAGGATTTGCCGTGCAACGCCGCACGGCCGGCGACAATGAAGCCGGCTTGCCCGATATTCTGTTTCGCTGGCAGCGCAAAATGTGATTAAGGCTTCGTGCCGCCTCGACGAGGTCACCTTGGCTTTGTGCTGGTGATTACGGCCTAGCTCTGGATTGCCGTATGCCTCCTCGCGACATCGCCCTGGCCCTTTTGGTTGTTCTCATTTGGGGGCTCAACTTCGTGGCCATTGCCTGGAGCGTCGCGGAGATCCCGCCGTTTCTCCTTACCGCACTTCGCTATATCGGTTGTGCCATTCCGGCCGTGTTCTTTATCAAGCGGCCGAAAATCGGCTGGCCGATCGTGGTCGCCTATGGCGTCACCGTCGGCGTGCTGCAGTTCAGCCTCTTGTTTACCGCTATCGAGCTCGGCATGCCGGCAGGGCTCGCCAGCCTTGTGATGCAGATGCAGGTGTTTTTCACCATGGCCTTGGCCATTCTGTTCTTGGGCGAAAGACCCACTCCCGTACAATTGGTCGGGGCGGCGCTGGCGCTGATTGGTTTGGGTGCTATTGGCGCCGAGCGCATCGGCGGCGCGGTGCTGGTACCGCTGGTCATGACCCTGGCCGCAGCCTTCTCCTGGAGCTTGTCTAATATCGTGACCAAGCGGGCGGGCAAGGTGGACATGCTTGCCTTCGTGGTGTGGGGCTCACTCGTGCCGCCTCTTCCCATGCTTGCCTTGTCCCTCCTGACCGAAGGGCCGCAGGCATTTGTGAATCTTGCCTATATCAGCCCGGCGGCGATCGGCTCGGTATTGTTTATTGCCTATGGTTCGACCCTGGTCGGCTATGGCATCTGGGCGGTGCTGCTCGGCCGCTATCCGGCCAGCACCATCGTGCCCTTTGCCCTGTTGGTGCCGATCGTGGGCTTTGCCGCTGCCGCCCTGATCCTGGGTGAAACGGTTTCGGTCCTCGAAATCCTGGGCAGTCTGTTGATCTTTGCCGGGCTGTTGCTCAACGTGTTCGGCCCGCGCCTCAGGGTCAGGATGAGAGCCGCCTGATGCCTATTCGCCATATTCTGCTGGCGCTGCTGGTGGTTGCCATCTGGGGCTTCAACTTTGTTGTTATCAAGCTCAGCGTCGAGGCGCTGCCGCCGGTGCTGGCGGCGGCGCTGCGCTTCTTTTTCGCAGCCTTTCCCCTGGTGTTCTTTGTCAGGCGGCCCAAGGCGCACTGGACGCTGGTCGTGGGGTTCGGCCTGTCCTTCGGCTTTGCGCTCTATGCATTCCTCAACCTGGCGCTTGCCTGGGGCATGCCGGCTGGCTTGAGCTCGCTGGTTCTCCAATGCCAAGCGTTTTTCACTATGGCACTGGCGTTTTTCCTCCTTGGCGAACGGCCTAGCAGGTTCCAGATTGTCGGCGCCATGGTGGCGTTTGGCGGCATTGGCGTCATTGCCCTTGAACGCCTGGGCGGCGCTGGCATCGTGCCTCTGCTGATGACGCTGTTGGCGGCATTGAGCTGGGGCCTGGCCAATATCATCACCCGGAAAGCCAGCCCCAGGGATGCGCTTTCCTTTACGGTCTGGGGCTGTCTGGCTGCACCGCTGCCGCTTCTAGCGCTGTCGCTGCTGGTTGAAGGACCTGGCGCAATCATGGGCGCACTGGCTGGTTTTGACACGTCCGACGCTGCGCTGATCGCGTTTCTGTCCTATCCGGCAACGCTTCTGGGCGGCGCGATCTGGAGCTGGTTGCTGGGCCGCCATCCGGCAAGCGTCGTCGCGCCATTCACCCTTCTTGTGCCGATCACCGGGCTGGTCTCGGGCAATCTGATCTTGGGCGAAACCATTACGCCCGTTGAAATCGCCGGCGGTGTGTTGGTCATCGCGGGTTTGATCGTGACCCTTGTTCGCCGTAAACCCGTTGAAGCGCCGCTGCGCCTCGACTGAAACAAAAAGGCCGCCCTCATAGGCGGCCCTTCAACAACTATTGCGGGGCCGGTGTGGGCTCCATGGGCACTGCAGGAGCGGCGGGAGCAGCTGGCGCGGCTGGAGCAGCCGGAGCAGCCGGAGCTGCCGCGGCTTGGAGGATATTGACTTCCTCGATGCTCAGGCCGCCACTGGTGTCGCTATCGGCAGGGCCGAATTCAGCTTCCGTCATGTCCGGCCAAACCACTTGCAGTTCGGCAAGGCTCAGCTCGCCATTGGTGTCGGTATCGACATCGGTGAAGGTCTTGGGCGTTTGCGCCAGGACGCTGCCCCCTAACGCAAGAACCAGGGCCGACGACAGAATGATGCTTTTCATGGGAGGTGTGCTCCAATGTTGGGGAGAAAAGCGGCGACCGGTTAGCCAGCCTCCGACGGCTGCTCTCCTGCAGGCCGTGGCAGGACAATAGGCGGCCAATATGGTCCGTGCAGGACCGCAAGAGGCCATTGAATGGCAGATAATGAGGCCATCAAGGGGCAGGGCGGCCGCAGAATATGGCGCGTGGTCTTACTCGTTTACCGCATAGTTGATCTGCCGTTCAGCAGATGCACGGGTACATCGGTGAAAAAGCAGATTTGCAACACTTATAGTCGAGCACAGGCATAGTGCAGCAATCGACAAGCCCGTGACTTCACGGATCGGTGATCAGAAACGGCAGGCAAAGTGTCCAGCTTGCCTGACCAAAGCAGATCAGAACGCCGGCCGGACAAAATCGCCGCTTTCCGCGTCCATCACCCAGAGCTCGCCCGTCGAAATATCGAACCAGGCGCCATGAACGGCGAGCTTGCCCTGTTGCTCAAGTTCAGCGACGTAAGGGAACGTCCGAAGATTTTGAATGGAGTTGCGGATCGAAATCCGTTCGAGCGCCGTCTGGCGTTCCCCGGCGGTCATCAGATCATTCTGCCCGACTTGCTCTGGCAGGCCGCCCAGCATGCTCATCCACTTGCCGATAAAGTCACCATCGTCGAGCGGGCTGGAGTCAAGGTTCAGCGCCGCCTTGATGCCGCCGCAGCGGCCATGGCCCATGATCACGACATTGCTGATGCCCAGCGCCTTAACGGCAAATTCGATACCGGCCGAGGTGCCATGCTGGCCGCCATCGGGCTGGTAGGGCGGCACCAAATTCGCCACGTTGCGCAACACGAACAATTCGCCCGGTTCTGAATCAAAAATCATCTCGGGCGCGGCGCGGCTGTCGCAACAGGCGATGATCATCGTGGTCGGTGTTTGACCTACCGCGGCAAGCTCGCGATAGCGCTCTTTTTCGCGCACGTAACGCCCCGCCATGAAGTTGGCGTGACCCTTAAGCAAATGTGAAGGAAACCGGTGCATGGCGCCTCGATTATCGCTAAGACGCATGGAGATCAATCGGGCGCTGCAGAACGCCCGCGCATTGGGGACATGCATGCTGATTTATCGTTTCCTGACTGGCGAGGATGACGCCGCCTTTTGCCATCGCATCACCAAAGCCTTGAGCGAAGGTTGGCAGCTCTATGGCACACCGGCATACACTTATGACGGGCACAACAAAAAGATGAAGGTCGGCCAGGCCGTAACCCGGATCGCTGCCGACCAGCCCTATGATCCCGATAAGAAACTGGTTGATTTCTGAGCACGCGACGGCGCCGGGGAATGCTACGAGATGGTCCTGTTGATGCTGGCCAGGGGCTAGTCGTCCTTGTTTGAAGTAATGTCATGCAGGTCCGGCAATGATGTCGGCCGCAGAAGTGGAAGGATATCCAAGATGAAGCCAATCAATATCGCGGAGAAACTGGCCCATTTCACCACGCACTGGGACCCGCATGTCGTGTCCGACTACAATGAAAACGACATCATGGTCGTGAAGTTCAAAGGTGAGTTCCCATTCCATAAGCACGACACGACGGACGATTTTTTCTTTGTGCTTGAAGGTGAAATGATCATGGACATCGAAGGACAGCCATCTCAGCTGGTCAGGGCTGGCGAGCTTTTCGTGGTGCCGAAGGGCGTTGTGCACCGCCCCCGGTCACAAGAAGAAGTCAAGGTTCTTTTGATAGAGCCGAAGGGCGAGCCCAACTCGGGCGATTCCGGCCGAGAACCCGCTTCAAAACCACGCATCTAGGCGCCGAGCCTATTTCGGCGCGACCAGGCTTCGGCGCTCTCTTCCTGCAACAGCCGCAGCGCCAAAGCCTGCAGCAGCATAATGGTCTTCGCGTCGACGATCCGGCCATCGCCAATCATGGCCATGGCCTCATCGAACGGCAGCTCGAACACTTCGATGTCCTCGCCTTCACTGGCGAGCCCGCCGCCCTCGCTCACCTTCTCACCCGGCGTGTAGTGGCCAAGAAAGCACGCGCATTTCTCAGTCAGCGAGCCCGAGCTGGTGTAGGCCTCGAACAAAAACACCAGATCGGCCGGGGCATAGCCGGTTTCCTCGACCGCCTCGCGATGGGCGGCAATCGCCGGCGCTTCGCCATCAAGCAGACCTGCGGGCGCCTCGATCATCCAGGCCGGATCGCCATTGAGGTGCGGTGGCAGGCGGAACTGGCGGGTGAGGATCACTGTCCCAGCTTGCGGCGCATGGAGCAGAACCGCCGCGGCGCTACCATGATCATACACCTCGCGCTGCACCGTTTGGAGGCTCCCATCGCGCTTGGAATGGGTTACTTGGTAATTATCGAGCCGCCCCCAATTATGGGCAAGTTCGGTGATGCTGTTGATGGTAATCGTACCGGTCATATCCGCTCCCAAGCTGGAATTCAGCTATGGCCCGAATGCTCCTTGTTGCCAGGGCTGAGCAAGACATTAACGCAAGCTAATGCAAAACCGGCGTGGGGCGCACACGCTGTGCGACATACGAACAAAGTGCGGAGTGCGACAAATGTAGCAGCTTCGAGCAGTCTGAGGCTTTGATTTTGTCGTATACCAAGGCTAGAAGACTTGAACCATTCCAACTAGCAGCGGCCCCTCCGCACGCCAGGCAGGTTTCATGACGGCTCGACCCCGCCCCTTATCGCCGCATCTTCAAGTCTACCGCTGGACCATTACCATGGCCATGTCCATTGCCCACCGGGCAACTGGCATCGCCAATTACGCAGGCTCGGCCCTGCTGGTGCTCTGGCTCATCGCTGCGGCTTGGGGTCCTGGGCCGCTTGAAGCGGTCAATGGGCTTTATGGCAGCTGGTTTGGCCAGCTCATCCTGTTTGGCTACACATGGAGCCTCGTGCATCACATGCTGGGCGGCATCCGCCATTATGTCTGGGATTTCATCCTGGGCATGGAAGCGGGCCAGCGCGAAATGCTCGCCTGGGCCAATGTCGCGGCATCCATTGTCCTGACGCTCGCCATCTGGACCATTTTTGTGTGGGTAGGCTAATGCGCGAAGAGATCATCACCCGCCAGACAGTCGCCGATCCGGGCTCCCGCTATGGTGACGCCAAAGCTTCCACCCGGCACTTCCTCACCCAGCGCCTGACCGGCGTCAGCAACATCGCCTTCCTGCTGCTCCTGCTGTTCGTTGTTGTGCGGCTGGCCGGCGAAGACCGCGCGGCAATGGTCGACATAGTCGGCACCTGGTGGATCGGCCTGCCACTCGCTGTTTTATTGGGCATTGTCACCATCCATATGCGCAATGGCATGCGCGATATCCTCGAGGATTACTTCCGGGGCAGCGCGTACAAAACCTACATGCTGGCCAACAGCGTCTTTTGCATCGCCATCGCCATTGGCGGCATTGCCAGCATTCTCAAGCTCGTGTTCTGGGGTTAACCGCAATGGCTGCATACGAACTGATCGACCACGAGTTCGACGTGGTGGTGGTTGGCGCCGGCGGGGCTGGCCTACGCGCGACGCTGGGCATGGCCGAGCAGGGCTTCAACACCGCCTGCATCACCAAGGTTTTCCCTACCCGTTCCCACACCGTGGCCGCCCAGGGTGGCATCGCGGCGTCCCTCCAGAACATGGGGCCGGACTCCTGGCAGTGGCACATGTACGACACCGTCAAGGGATCGGACTGGCTGGGCGACAACGACGCCATGGAATACCTCGCCCGCGAAGCCCCAGCCGCCATCTATGAGCTCGAGCACTACGGCGTGCCGTTCTCGCGCACGCCTGAAGGCAAGATCTACCAGCGCCCCTTTGGCGGCCACATGACCGAATATGGCGAAGGCCCGCCAGTCCAGCGCACCTGCGCCGCCGCCGACCGCACCGGCCATGCAATGCTCCACACGCTCTATGGCCAGTCCTTGCGCAACGACGCGCAGTTCTTCATCGAATATTTCGCGCTTGATCTCATCATGGGCGATGATGGCGCCTGCCAGGGCGTGATCGCCTGGAAGCTTGACGACGGCACGCTGCATCGCTTCCGCGCCAAGCTCGTCGTCTTGGCTACTGGCGGCTATGGCCGCTCCTATTTCTCGGCCACCTCGGCCCACACCTGCACAGGCGACGGCAATGGCATGGTGGTGCGCGCCGGCCTGCCGCTCCAGGACATGGAGTTCGTCCAGTTCCACCCCACCGGCATCTATGGCGCGGGCGTTCTGATCACCGAAGGGGCGCGTGGCGAAGGCGGTTACCTGACCAATTCGGAAGGCGAGCGCTTCATGGAGCGCTACGCCCCTAACGCCAAGGATCTCGCCTCGCGCGATGTCGTTTCGCGCTGTATGACGCTGGAAATCCGTGAAGGCCGCGGCGTCGGTCCAAACAAGGACCACATCCACCTTCATCTCGATCACCTCGATCCCAAGGTGCTGCATGAGCGCCTGCCCGGCATCACCGAGAGCGCCAAGATCTTTGCCGGCGTCGACCTTACCCGCGAGCCGATTCCCGTGCTTCCAACGGTGCACTACAACATGGGCGGTATCCCCGCAAACTACCATGGCGAAGTGCTCAATCCCACGCCGGACAATCCCGATCGCGTCGTGCCCGGCTTGATGGCCGTCGGCGAAGCCGCCTGCGCCTCGGTGCATGGCGCAAACCGTCTGGGCTCCAATTCGCTGACCGACCTCGTGGTGTTCGGCCGTGCCGCTGCCATTCGCGCCGGCAAGGTGCTGGACAAATCCGCCCCGGTGCCGCCGGTCAATCGGGCGCAGGACGACAAAATCCTCGCCCGCTTTGATCGCCTGCGCAACGCCTCAGGCTCCCAGCCCACTGCCAAGCTCCGGGACGAGATGCAGCGCACCATGCAGACCGACGCTGCCGTGTTCCGCACTTCGGAAACGCTTCGGAACGGCGTTCAGGCCATGAGCGAGATCTATTCTCGCCTCGAGGACGTCCAAGTTTCCGACCGATCCCTCATCTGGAATTCGGATTTGGTGGAAACCCTTGAGCTTGAAAACCTCATGGCCAACGCCATTGCAACTGTGGTCTCTGCCGAAGCCCGCCACGAATCCCGCGGCGCCCACGCCCATGAGGATTACCCGAGCCGCGACGACGAGAACTGGCGCAAGCACACGCTGAGCTGGGTCGATCCGCTAACCGGCGCCGTGCGCCTTGGCTATCGTCCCGTCCACGTTGATCCGCTGACGCCTGAAAGCGAAGGCGGGATCAACCTCAAGAAGATTGCACCAAAGGCACGGGTATATTGATGCGCTTCGCCGCAGGCATTATCGCGGTTTTCCCACTTTGGGCCTTGTCTCCGGCGTTGGGTGCGCCGGAAACAGCCGAGGGTTTTGCCACAGCCATGCAGGGTTGCTGGAACCGCGTGACATGGAGCGCGGAAGTCGAGTCTTGGCGCAACGAGCCCGGCTATACGATGGCCAGTCAAATGTGCTTGAGCGGGGGCGTGGACGGAGATTTGACCATTGTCGATTGCAGTGGCGCTAACGATCTAGTGGAGTGCTCGTCTACCCAAGGGCGCTATGAATTCAACGTCGGCAAGTTCTGGCGCGATCTGGGCGGCGCCAGGCAGGGCTGCGATGTTTTTCTTGATCCTGGCAAGCAGGTCGTTTTGCAGAACTGTGTTGGTCTGGCCTCGGCGCCGGCAGCTGAGCCAGTGTCCGACGTGACCTATGAGAGGGTAATTGGTCAGTGAAGCCGATCTTCAAATTTCTTGCGCCCTTGATATTGGTTGCCTTTGCCACCACTCCAGCCCTGAGCGCAGCGCCGACGACGGAACAAAAGGCCGAGTTCACACGCGTCTGCATGGGCATTGCCCAGGACGAGGCGCTGTGCACCTGCAAGGCTGATGCGGCAATGACGCTGATTGATCAGCCTTTCATGGACGTGGTGATCGCAGCCATGAAGGGCACGCGCAACCCGGTCGAAAGCGAATACCGCGCCTACAACGCCTACGTCGCCAAGTCGAACCAGATTTGTAAGCCGAACTATTGATGCACTGAACGACTGACATACTCGATGTTACCCCGGGCCTGACCTGGGGCCCATCCTGAGATCTCAAGATGGATCCCGGCTCGAGGCCGGGATGACACCGGGGTAGAAATAGACTGGTGCCACCCTATCGGCACCCAAAGAAGGAACCGACCCATGGTCGAATTGATGCTCCCCAAAGCCGATCGCCCCACCAAGGGAAAGACCTGGCCCAAGCCCGCCGGCGCCAGCAAGCTGCGCGAGTATCACGTCTACCGCTATAATCCGGACGAGAACGCCAACCCGCGTATCGACACCTATTGGGTGGACCTAGACCAATGCGGTCCGATGATTCTCGATGGCCTTCTATGGATCAAGAACAATGTCGATCCGACCCTGACGCTGCGCCGCTCCTGCCGCGAAGGCATTTGCGGTTCATGTTCCATGAACATCAACGGGCTCAATACCCTTGCCTGCACCAAGGGCATGGATGATTTGAGCGGCCCCATCAAGATCTATCCGCTGCCGCATATGCCGGTGGTCAAGGATCTGGTGCCGGACCTCACCATTTTTTACGCGCAGCACCGGGCTATCGAACCCTGGCTCAAAACGACGTCGCCGACACCAGCCAAGGAATGGACCCAGTCCGTCCCGCAGCGCGCCAAGTTGGATGGTCTCTATGAGTGTATCCTTTGCGCCTGCTGCTCCACCTCATGCCCCAGCTATTGGTGGAACGGCGAACGCTATCTCGGCCCTGCCGCGCTGCTCCAGGCCTATCGCTGGCTCATCGACTCGCGCGATGAAACCACCAGCGAACGCCTCGATAACCTCGAAGACCCCTTTAAGCTTTATCGTTGCCACACCATCATGAACTGCGCCAAGGTTTGCCCCAAGGGCCTGAACCCCGCCAAGGCAATCGCCGAAATCAAAAAAATGATGGTGGAACGCAAGGCGGCTTAAGGGGATAGCCAAGGCCGCTTTCAGGATCCGCTGCTCATCCACCCACGGTGTCATCCCGGACTTGATCCGGGATCCATCTCGAAATCGTGCCACAGCCGTAAGGTGGCCTAGCTACCCTAACACCTAAAGATGGATCCCGGATCAAGTCCGGGACAACATTGAGTGTGGGCAGCGGCTGGGTAAGCCCCCGGTTCAAGCACCCGCGGTCTCACCATCCTTGAGAACGATCTTGCCGGCTTCGAAGTTTGCCTTGCAGTCAACACTGTCGCGCAGGCGATCATCCTCAAGCACGACTGAGGCCGCACCAGGACCTTCAAAGCGCGGATCGTCGCACATCTGATCGTCTGCGTAATCGGATGTATTGGCCCCAAAATCGATCCCCGCACTATCGTAGGGACCGGCACCGGCATATTCCGGGGTATAGACCGGACGGATCGAAGCCGTGCCCGCATCGACGGCAGCCCGGCAATCGGTCGCGTCGCCATAAAGGTCTTCGTTCAGAAGCTTCTTGTCGACCGCGGTGCCGGCAAACCGCAGATCATCGCATTCGCCATCATTGGCCCATTTGCTGAAGTCAGTGCCGTAGTCGAAGGCAACCGGTGTGCTGGGGGCAGTGGTTCCGCCCGTTTCGCCATTATATGTCGCGGTACCCGCTTCCACAGCCGCGCGGCAATCGGTTGCGTCGTGGCCACGGTCCGCTTCCACCAATTCGCCAGCAACGCCCGTGCCCGAGAAACGTGGATCATCGCACTCGCCGTCCTTGGCCCACTCGCTGGTGTCGTCGCCATAGTTGATTGCGGCAATTGTGCTGCTCGGCTGATAGTCGGGATTGAACGTCACGGTGCCGGCTTCCAGCGCCGTCTGGCAATCAGTGGCGTCCTTGAGCAGATCGGCGTCCACCAATTCGTCGGCAGCGCCGGTGCCGGCAAAGCGCGGATCGTCGCACTCCCCGTCCTTGGCCCATTCGCCTGTATCGTCGCCGAACTCGATGTCGGCGGCCGTCGGAGCGGGCGGCGCCACTGGCGGGATGCTGGTCGGCGCGGGCGCTGCGTCCTTGAGGGTGATGGTGCCTGCCTCGTAAGCTGCCCGGCAGTCCGTGGCGTCCTTGCGCATGTTGGATTCGAGCGGTTCGGCGCCCATGGCAGAACCGGTGAAGCGCGGGTCGTCGCACTCGTTGTCCTTGGCGTATTCGCTCGTATCATCGCCCCAGTCGATGGCATCGATCGGCGAAGCAATGGCAATGTCGGACGGCGAAGTGCCAGTTTCGGCGGGTGCCGCGGCTGTGTCCTTGAGGGTCACGGTGCCCGCTTCATAGGCCGTGCGGCAGTCGGTAGCGTCCTTGACGATGTCGGCATCGAGCAATTCGGCGGCCGAACCGGTGCCCGCAAAGCGCGGGTCGTCGCATTCTCCGTCCTTGGCCCATTGGCTGGTATCGTCGCCAAAATCGATCTGCCCACCAGGTGCGGGCGGCGCGATGGGTGTCTCTGGTGCAGTCGTGTTGATGGGCGGGTTCTTGCCTTCGGCCGATATCTTGTCGGCAAAGGCCGGCGCCGTGAGCGCGGTGGCCACGGCCAGGCCGATTGCCGCCCTGCCCATGAGCTTGGTCAATGCGTTCATTGTCGTCCCTTCCCTCAAAAGTCCGTACGCAGTGTGTGGAAGGACATTATAGCGGCTTTGCGGCAGCGGACACCCCTTAGCGGCGACAATTCAGGCCAGTGCCGCCCGTGCCCTGCGCTCCGCCCGTGTGAACAGCACTGATCCCAGCAGCACCAGCGCCGTTCCCACAGCATGAAAAGGGGTAAACGGCTCATTAAGCACCACGACAGCAATGGCGATTGTCACCACGGGGCCAAAGGCTGCCGTCGACGAGGTCGCGCGGGCGCCGATGCGGGCCATGCCCATGTTCATTAGGAAAGAGGGCAATACCGTCCCCAGGACGCCCAGCGCCAACCCGTAAGTCCAGATCTGCGGCGTCAGCGTCCAATAGCTCTGGGGTCCGGCGAGCACCAGGTTCTGCCCGATGGCGCACAAGGCAGCCGTCGACATGCCGATGCAGGTAAATAGCCCCGCCCCCAGCACCAGCATCTGCCGCTTGGCGAGATGCTGGTAAAGGGCAAAGGTGATCGCTGAGCCCAGCACCAGCAGCGTGCCCAGGAGCAATCCATCCGGGTTGACGGCGAGGTTCCACCCAAAAATCACCAGCAATCCGCCATAGGAGACCAGCATGGCTGGCACCACGCGCCAGACCATATGGTCGCCGAACAGCCAGACGCCGAATAGCACCACGAAGAACGGATAGGTGAACAGCACCAGCCGCTCATACTGAGCCGAAACGAACTGCAGGCCCAAAAAGTCGAGATAGCTCGAAAGGTAATAGCCTAGGATGCCGATCGCCATGCTGGTGAGGACAATGCGCGGAGCAAGAAGCGCACGCAACTTCTCCTCCCGGCGCAGAATCACGACCAGAATGAAGAGGTAGACCGGCAACGCCACCAGCATGCGCAGGCTGAGGAGCATTTCGGTGCTCACGCCCTGCCCGTAGGTCAGCTTGATGAAGATGCCCTTCGTCGAAAACAGGATCGCTCCGGCCACGGCAAAGGCATAGCCAAGGGGGTCGCTGTTGGACGGGACGCTGGCAGCGGTCACCACGGTTTCCTGACGTATTGCTGCCCATTCGCAAGGAGGTGCGAGCGGATCAGCGCTTGATGCTGCCCTAATAAGCCCAAAAGGGACTGTCAATGCTAACAGTCTGCTAACACCTAGCGCGTCGATGCTGCGCCAAGTGAAAAGGGTCGCACTCACCCGCGCGGGTGCGCCTTGCGGTAGCTGTCGAGCAACCGACCGGTATCGACGGCGGTATAAATCTGCGTGGTCGACAGGCTCGCATGCCCCAGCAATTCCTGGATCGCGCGCAGATCGCCCCCGGCACCCAGCAGGTGCGTGGCGAAGGAATGCCTGAGTGAATGGGGTGTCGCCGAAGGCGGCAGGCCCAGCGCACCGCGCAATTGCACCACCCGCAACTGAACAAGCCGCGGCGACAGCACACCGCCCTTGACCCCCCGGAACAGCGGTTCTTCCGCCGTCGAGCCAAAGGGGCAAAGCTCAAGATAAAGCGCGATCGAGTGGCGTACCGCCTCGATCAGCGGCACCATCCGCACCTTGCCGCCTTTGCCTGTAACGCGGATCACCGCGCTCTCCAAATCGCCCCGTGTCAGCGCCAAGGCTTCCGAAATTCGCAAGCCAGCACCGTAACATAGCGACAAAACCGCCATGTCGCGCGCCGCCACCCAGGGCCGCTCTTCCATCTCCCCGGTGGTCGAAATAGCACTCCGCGCCTCGAGCACCGTCAAGGCTTTGGGCAGCGATTTCGGCAGCTTGGGTGTGCGGATGACGTTAAGCGCTTCACTGGCCAAAACCCCCTCCCGCTCAAGGAAGCGGAAGAAGCTCTTGAGTGCCGATAGCACGCGCGCCAGCGATCGGGAGCCCAGGCTCTCATTGCGACGCTGTGCCATGAAGGCGCGGATGTCGCCACCCCGTAAGTCCCTCAGGGTGCTTAAATTTACCGGCCCACCGGTATGCCCTGCCAGAAACCCCATGAACTGGTCGAGGTCCCGGCTATAGGCCTCCAGCGTCTTGTCGGCCAGGCGCCGCACCGATAGCAGTTCGCGCTGCCAGGCGCCGATCTGGGCGCGCACGAAGTCGTCGGTGGCAAAGGCAGAATCAACCATGAGCCATTCTCGCTCGCAGCTTATTGAGAAAGCGTAGAGATGGCGGGAATCACTTGCGCTTCCTATGTTCCGATGCGAACAGAACGAGCACAAATGGAAGAGCGCCCGGACATCGTTGCGGTGATGGTGGGGGTGGCCGTCGAGGGCCCCTATAGCTATCGCGTGCCCGCCGGAATGTCGGTTACCCGTGGCTCCATCGTGGCCGTGCCGCTCGGGCCCCGCCTGATCCAGGGCGTGGTTTGGGGGCCGCCCAAGGACATGGTCGCCCATAATAGGCTACGCGACATTGCCTATGCTTATGAGGTTCCCCCGCTCAGCGAGGAATTAATCAAGCTCGTCGAATGGGTGGCGCGCTACACGCTGGCGGCACCCGGGCAAGTGCTGCGCGCCGTTCTTCGCTCAACCGAAGCTCTCGACACGCCCAAGCCGGTGGTAGCCTTTCGCAGGACCGGACACGAGCCGGAAAAGCTAACACCAGCGCGCCTGCGCGTGCTCGATGTCTTGATGGATGACCGGCCCTGGCCCAAGGCCGAGTTGATTGGGGCAAGCGGCGTCTCGCCTTCGGTTCTCGAGGGGCTGGAGCGGGCAGGGGCGGTGGAGCGCATCGAAATCGCCGCGCCACCGATTGTCTTGACCCCTGACCCCGACGCTGCCGTAGCTACGCTCTCAACCGAGCAAAAGGAGGCGCTCGACCGCATCCTAGCGCTCGATCCGCACCAATTTGGCGTGGCCCTGCTTGATGGCGTCACGGGCGGCGGCAAAACGGAAGTGTTCTTCGAAGCTGTTGCCAATACGCTCCGGGCCGGGCGGCAGGCGCTGATCCTCTTGCCGGAAATTGCCCTGACCAACACGTTCATCGCCCGCTTCACCAAGCGCTTCGGCACGCGGCCCGCCGAGTGGCATTCGGACATGACCCCAGTGCAGCGCGCCAAGGTGTGGCGCGGCGTGCTCGACGGAACAGTCCGGGCGGTGGTCGGCGCCCGCTCGGCGCTCTTTTTACCATTCCGCGAACTGGGCATGCTGGTGCTCGACGAGGAGCATGACGGGGCCTACAAACAGGCCGACGGCATTACCTATCACGCGCGGGATATGGCGATAGTGCGGGCGCATCTCTCCGACGCGCGCGTGATCTTGTCTTCGGCTACCCCGTCGGTTGAAACACGCAACAATGCCAATGTAGGCCGCTATGCCCATGTGCTGCTGACCTCGCGCTTTGCCGAAGCGTCGATGCCGGATATTACCGCCATCGACATGCGGCTTGATGGTCCGGAGCGAGGCGAGTGGATCGCGCCCCAATTGGCTCGTGAAGTATTCGGCGCGCTGGACCGGGGTGAGCAGGCGCTGCTCTTTCTCAACCGGCGCGGCTATGCGCCACTAACCCTCTGCCGCTCATGCGGGCATCAATATCAGTGCCCGGATTGCTCGGCCTGGATGGTGGAACACCGCTTCCGTGGCGTCCTGATGTGTCACCATTGCGGGCATGAAATCCGCACGCCCAATGTTTGCGTCAAATGCGGGGACCCAGAGAATCTGACTGCGGTTGGTCCCGGCATCGAGCGGGTGGCGGAAGAGGCGGCCATTCGCTTCCCCGATGCACGGCGGGTGATCCTCTCGTCGGACATGGGCAGCAATGCGCACCTGCGCGAGCGGTTCGCCGAGATCGAGCGGGGCGAGTATGACCTCATCATCGGCACCCAACTCGTCTCAAAAGGGCATCACTTCGAAAAGCTCTCCGTCGTCGGCGTACTCGATGCCGATCTGGGCCTGGCGCATGGTGACCCGCGCGCAGCGGAAAAGACGTTCCAGATCCTGACGCAAGTGGCTGGCCGCGCTGGGCGCGCCTCGCGCTCGGGCAAGGCGTTCCTTCAGACCTATCATCCTGATCATCCAGTCATGCGTGCCATGGTGAGCGGCGACCGCGAAGCCTTTTACGCTCATGAGCTCCTTGCTCGCGAAGCCGGCGGCCTGCCGCCGTTCGGGCGGCTGGCAGCGTTGATAGTTTCCGCCAATGAACACGACGCAGCCATGGCTTATGCCAAAAAACTTCTGTCAGCCGCTCCCATGGCCGATGGCGTGCGCCTGTTCGGTCCGGCCGATGCACCGATCAACCTCATCCGCGGCCGCCACCGCGTCCGGCTCCTTGCTCAATCGGGCAAGGATTTTGATCTGTCCGGCTATGTCCGTTTCTGGCTCGGCTCCGCCGAAAAAGCGACAGGCAATCTGCGCGTGCAGGTTGATATCGACCCCATGAGCTTTATGTGACCACAACCCTTATGCCTGCGACACTTTCGCAAGCGGCGAATATGCCCCGCAAGCCTTGCAAGCCGCGGGAGGCTTGTGCTAGAGCGGGCCCGACTTTGAAGGGGTCGTGGAGCGCCCCCTTTCCCAACATAAGAACAAGCGTCGGCAAGCGGCCGTTTTTCTTTTTGAAAGACAGCCCCTCAGCAGGCAGGCAAACAAGAGGGTGTAGCGGCATTGGCAGCGCAGAATTCAGTGCTTAACCACATCGCCCGGCCATATGCGTCGGCGCTGTTCGACCTTGCGCAGAGCGAGAATCAAATGGCGTCGGTTGAAACGTCCTTGTCGGACGTGTCCCGGCTGATAGGGGAAAGCGCCGATTTCGCGCGCTTCCTGCGCTCTCCGGTGATCACCGCCGATGACAAGGCGCAGGCGCTCAACCAGGTGCTCGCCAAATCCTCGACCAATCCGCTGGTTGCCAACTTCCTGCGCCTTGTCGCAAAGAACGGCCGGCTTTTTGCGCTCGACGCCATCATCGTCGGTTTCCGCGAACTGGCCGCCAAGGCGCGCGGCGAAGTCACAGCCGATGTCACGTCTGCTGCGCCACTGACGGGCGAGCAGGTCAATTCCCTGAGCGAGACGCTCCGCGCCCGCATCGGCAAGACGGTAACGCTCAATCAATTCGTCGATCCATCCTTGATCGGTGGCCTTCAGGTGAAGGTCGGATCGCAGATGATCGATAGCTCACTCAAGACAAAACTCGCTGCGATGAAGATCGCCATGAAAGAGGTCGGATAATGGACATCAAAGCCGCGGAAATTTCTGCGATCCTCAAGGACCAGATCAAGAATTTCGGCCAGGAAGCCCAGGTTTCCGAAGTCGGTCAGGTGCTTTCCGTCGGTGACGGTATTGCTCGTGTGTATGGCCTGGACAATGTGCAGGCTGGTGAACTCGTAGAGTTCCCGGGCGGCATCAAGGGCATGGCGCTCAATCTGGAAACCGATAATGTCGGCGTCGTGATCTTCGGCAACGACCGTTCCATCAAGGAAGGCGACGTCGTCAAGCGCACCGGCTCCATCGTGGACACCCCTGTCGGCAAGGGCCTGCTTGGCCGCGTGGTCGATGGCCTGGGCAACCCGATCGATGGGAAGGGCCCGATCGAACATACAGAACGCCGTCGCGTCGACGTCAAGGCGCCTGGCATTCTGCCGCGCAAGTCAGTGCACGAGCCCATGTCGACCGGCCTCAAGGCCATCGACGCGCTGATCCCGATCGGCCGTGGCCAGCGCGAGCTGATCATTGGCGACCGCCAGACCGGCAAGTCGGCAATCATCCTGGACACCTTCCTCAACCAGAAGCCTGCACACGATGCCGGCGCGTCGGATACCGACAAGCTTTATTGCATCTATGTCGCTATCGGCCAGAAGCGCTCGACCGTGGCGCAGTTCGTGCGTCAGCTCGAAGAGTCGGGCGCGCTGCCCTATTCTATCGTGATCGCTGCGACCGCATCCGATCCGGCACCGCTGCAGTACATTGCGCCCTTTACCGGCTGCGCGATTGGCGAATGGTTCCGCGACAATGGCCAGCATGCCGTTATCGCCTATGACGATCTGACCAAGCAGGCCGTTGCCTACCGCCAGATGTCCCTGCTGCTGCGCCGTCCACCGGGCCGCGAGGCTTATCCGGGCGACGTGTTCTACCTTCACAGCCGCCTGCTGGAACGTGCTGCCAAGCTCAACGAGAGCCATGGCCTTGGTTCCTTGACGGCCCTGCCGGTTATCGAAACGCAGGCCAACGACGTGTCGGCTTACATTCCGACCAACGTGATTTCGATCACCGATGGCCAGATCTTCCTCGAGACCAACCTCTTCTTCCAGGGTATCCGCCCGGCCGTGAACGTTGGTCTGTCGGTCAGCCGCGTGGGTGGTTCGGCCCAGATCAAGGCAATGAAGCAGGTTGCCGGCTCGCTCAAGGGTGAGTTGTCGCAGTACCGCGAAATGGCGGCATTCGCCCAGTTCGGTTCGGACCTCGACGCCTCGACGCAGCGCTTGCTGAACCGTGGTGCGCGCCTGACCGAGCTGCTGAAGCAGCCCCAGTTCTCCCCGCTCAAGACGGAAGAACAGGTTGCGGTGATCTTTGCTGGCGCCAACGGCTATCTGGATTCGCTTCCGGTCTCCAAGGTCGCTGACTTCGAGCGCACGGTACTGTCGGCACTGCGGGGTAAGCATGCTTCGCTCCTGACCACTATCGCGACCGAAAAGCAACTCAGCGACGACACGCGCGCCAAGCTCAAGTCAGCGCTGGACGACGTCAAGAAGAGCTACGCGGCTTAAGGCCAAGGAGACCGCAGGCCCATGCCTTCGCTAAAGGACCTCAAGAACCGGATCGACTCGGTCAAATCGACTCAGAAGATCACCAAGGCCATGCAGATGGTCGCGGCGGCCAAGCTTCGCCGCGCGCAGGAAGCGGCTGAAGCCGCCCGGCCTTATGCCGAGCGCATGGGCAAGGTTCTGGCGGCGCTGGGCGCCGTTTATGACGGACAGGAAAACGCCCCCGTGCTGCTCGGCGGCACGGGTCGCGACCAGGTGCATCTTCTGGTGGTCGCCACTGGTGAGCGTGGTCTTGCAGGCGGGTTCAACTCGTCCATTGCACGCCTGGCACGTGATCATGCCGCCAAGCTCATTTCGCAGGGAAAGACGGTCAAAATCCTGACTGTGGGCCGCAAGGGTCACGACATCCTGCGCCGGCAATATCCGGACAATATCGTCGACACCTTCAACTTCCGCGAGATCAAGCAGGTCGGGTTCACCCAGGCCCAGCAGGTTGCGGACAAGGTGCTCGCCATGTTCAACGCCGGCGAGTTCGACGTAGCGACGCTCTATTTCGCTAAATTCGGTTCGGTGATCAGTCAGGTGCCAACGGCGCAGCAGATCATCCCGGCCAAGCTCGAGCGGCCTGGGGGCGAAGGCGCTGCCGAAGCCTCGGCCGTACCTTACGAATACGAGCCGAGCGAAGAAGCGATCGTCGAAGACCTGCTTCCACGCAATATCGCTGTGCAGGTGCTCCGCGCCCTGCTCGAAAACTCCGCGTCCTTCTATGGTGCGCAGATGTCGGCCATGGATAACGCCACCCGCAATGCTGGTGAAATGATCGGCAAGCTGCAGTTGAGCTACAACCGCCAGCGCCAGGCGCAGATCACCAAAGAACTCATCGAAATCATTTCGGGCGCGGAAGCGCTCTAACGCACAAGCGAGGACGAACAAATGGCAGACATCAAGGCCGGTCGCGTATCGCAGGTCATCGGCGCCGTCGTCGACGTCACGTTTGACGGTCACCTGCCCGCAATTCTGAACGCTCTGGAAACCAGCAACAATGGCCAGCGCCTGGTGCTCGAAGTTGCCCAGCACCTCGGCGAAAACGCCGTGCGCACCATTGCCATGGACACCACCGAAGGTCTGGTGCGTGGCGCTGAAGTGGTAGACACTGGCGCCGCTATCTCGGTGCCCGTCGGCGACGCTACCCTGGGCCGCATCATGAACGTCATCGGCGAGCCGATCGACGAAGCCGGCCCGATTGGCGAAACCACCAAGCGCGAGATCCATCAGGATGCTCCGGCGTTTGTCGACCAGTCACCGGAATCCCAGGTTCTGGTCACTGGTATCAAGGTTGTGGACTTGATCGCTCCTTATGCCCGCGGCGGCAAGATTGGCCTCTTCGGTGGTGCCGGCGTGGGCAAGACTGTTCTTATTCAGGAACTGATCAACAACGTCGCCAAGGCGCACGGTGGTTACTCGGTGTTCGCGGGCGTTGGTGAACGCACCCGCGAAGGCAATGACCTTTACCACGAAATGATCGAATCGGGCGTGAACAAGGACCCCCATGAGAACAACGGCTCGGCCGCTGGTTCCAAGTGCGCCCTCGTGTTCGGCCAGATGAACGAGCCCCCGGGCGCTCGTGCCCGCGTGGCGCTGACCGGCCTCACCGTTGCCGAGAACTTCCGCGACCAGGGCCAGGACGTGCTGTTCTTCGTGGACAACATCTTCCGCTTCACCCAGGCCGGCGCCGAGATGTCGGCTCTCTTGGGTCGTATTCCTTCGGCCGTGGGTTACCAGCCGACGCTGGCCACCGACATGGGCCAGATGCAGGAACGCATCACCACCACCAACAAGGGCTCGATCACTTCCGTGCAGGCCGTTTACGTGCCCGCCGACGACTTGACCGACCCGGCACCGGCTACTTCGTTCGCCCACTTGGACGCTACCACCGTGCTCAACCGCGCCATCTCGGAAAAGGGCATCTACCCCGCCGTGGATCCGCTGGCCTCCAACTCGCGTATTCTTGACGCCAGCGTTGTTGGCCAGGAGCACTACGACACTGCTCGTCGCGTGCAGGAAGTGCTGCAGAAGTACAAGGCGCTGCAGGACATCATCGCGATCCTGGGCATGGATGAGCTTTCCGAGGAGGACAAGCTGACCGTTGCCCGCGCCCGCAAGATCGAGCGCTTCATGAGCCAGCCGTTCGACGTGGCTGAAGTGTTCACTGGATCGCCTGGCGTGTTCGTGCAGCTCGAAGACACCATCAAGGGCTTCAAGGGCCTGGTGAACGGCGAATACGATCATCTTCCAGAAGCCGCCTTCTACATGGTTGGCACTATCGAAGACGCCGTCAAGAAGGCGCAGAAGCTGGCTGCACAAGCCGCCTAAGACCGGTTTGGGCGTTAGTGCCCTAACCCTTTCGTCATGATGAAGCCCGGACACAACCGGGCTTCACTGCTAGAGGACTCAAGAGAATGGCTGAAGGCCTTAAGATCGAGATCGTGTCGCCAGAGCGGCTCGTTTTGTCGGAAGTCGTGACCTCGGTTACCGTCCCCGGCACTGAAGGCTATTTCACCGTCATGAACGATCATGCCCCGTTCATGACCACGTTGCGCCCCGGCTTCATCACCGTGAACGGGCTTGGCGGTCGTGATGCGATTTTCTTCGTCAAGGGCGGTTTTGCCGACGTTTCGCCCGAGGGTCTGACGATCCTTGCCGAGCGTTCGGTGCCGTTCTCCGAATTCGATCACGCCGACCTGTCGGCTCAGATCAAGGCTGCCGAAGCAGAACTAGCTGCCGCTGCTACCCCGGAAGAGCGCACCTACTCCCAGGATATTGTCAGCGGACTCCTAAACTTGGCAATTGAAGCCGGCCAGATCAATGGCGGCCACGTTCACTGAGCTGAACGGCATTCATAAATAATGAGCCCGCTTCGGCGGGCTTTTTGTTGTGCAATTTCAGTCCTGCAGTTGATTGTGGGCAAATGACGATGTTCTGAATATGCCGGTCTATACAGGCGGGCAACACCTTCGACATTGCACCACAGTCTCTCTACCACGGTGTCATCCCGGCCCCCTGTCGCTTCGCGCACGAGGACAGGCTCCGGCTGGAATCCATCCCGAGATGGCTCCGCAGCCGCAAGGTGGATCGTGCTGTACGACGAACCCCCATCCAACCTCCCCCTGGTAAAGGGGAGGGCCTATCGTGGGTGTGGCAAGGTCTCTGTTTAGCCCCGATCTGTCCCTCCCCCTCCCAGAGCCTGCACTCGGGAGCGCGCAGCGCTACCCGGGTGGGCAGGCTAGGTGGAGGTCCTTCCTCACGCACAAACATATCCATCTTTTCCCCCCACCTTCCACCTCCACTATCCTCTTCCCCATCACTCTGGATTGACGGGCGGCGCTGCAGCGACCGGTGGCCGGGGTGATGCCATCGCGGGAGCGTCGCTGCTCCTTCGGGTTCGAGTTGCGGCCGTAGGGGACGAGCGATCCCCTGCGCGGCTCCCCAACCACT